>Ga0335085_10009588_pt1 | contig 14594 bp, 14 predicted proteins | sample Lox_Sample_45_FD_206712 | JGI IMG/M metagenome (GOLD analysis project Ga0335085, IMG submission 206712) | Soil microbial communities from Loxahatchee National Wildlife Refuge, Florida, United States - Lox_Sample_4.5 | ecosystem: Environmental > Terrestrial > Soil > Wetlands | place: USA...
GGATTGTCACGGGTTTCACGCTAACCCGTCCCAAATAAAAGCGGGGACGTAGTTCAGTTGGTTAGAACGCTGCCCTGTCACGGCAGAGGCCGCGGGTTCGAGTCCCGTCGTCCCCGCCATTCCTTTCAAGCACTTGCAACCCTGATCAATTCGAGATCAGGGGATATTAGGGGACGATAAGCGAAAACCGCACGCCCCACCTCTTTTTTCCTGCCTTTCACGATCATTGGACAAGAGTTGTTTTCGGCAGAAATCCCGCCGCTGGCATAATCGCCTCGACCAATTTCTCCTGCGCCGACCGCTTCGTCTTCGATGTCGCCTGCAAGTATTTGTTGGTGACATGAAGATTGCTGTGGCGCAGGTAGTCGCGGATGGTCAGTTGATGTTCTCCCATTTCGGCCAGCATGGTTCCAACCGTATGGCGGAACGTGTGCCAACCAACTCCGCATATGCCCACCGATTTGAACGCTGGCTGGATCTTCTTCTTTAATACTGATGCGAGATCCAGAGGTTTCTTGCCTTTGAGTCGTTCCGACGGGAAGACGAAATTGTCCTCCTTGTTGTAAAGGCTCTGCGAGCGCCACTCCAGCAAAGCTTCCTTCAAGATCGGATGCATAGGCAACGGTTTTGCCGATGCCTCTGTCTTTGTACTCTTCAGACTTCCGCCCCGGCGCCAGTAATACGAATGCTCGACGCTGAAGCTCAGGCTTTCGAAATCGCAATCCAACCACCGCAGTGCTCCCAATTCGCCCTGCCGTATTCCGAGGGCTCCGTCGAGAAATACGAGAAGTTGTTCGCGAAATTCCAACTTGGCCAGGCCCAGTTTGACTTCTTCCGGTGACAGTACCAGGGGGGACTTCTGGCGTTTCGCGCTGATCCGGACCCCGGTGCTCGGGCCTCGCTTCCCACCACTCCCAACCGGAATACCTGAAGAAATGGGGTTGTGAGAGCAAAACTCCCAGCGAACCGCGTGCGAAAACAAGGCCGACATTACGCACTTGATCTTGGCCTTGGTTCCGTCCGCAACTTGGGCTGATCGAAGCCAGCGCTCTACCTCGACGGTTTTGATTCCTTCGAGAGGGAGGTTCCCCCACCTGGGAATGATCCAGTTGTTGGCGTAGATCACGTACGCATCTTGTGTGGATAGGGCTTTGAGAGGCAGTTCCTCGTCTGAGTAGTGCTCCCAGAGCGTGTTGACAGTTGTGTGGCGCAAGCTTCGATGCGCGCACTGATTGTTGATGGTTAAACGAAGCGCATCGGCCGCAGCGTGCGCAGCAGACTCTGTTGGATATTTCTTGACGTCTCCAACTTGAGCCTTGCGATGCACGAGTCTTCCGTTGATGTCTTCTTCCCACCATCTGTATACCCAAACTGCGGGGCCTTTCTTGCGCTCTTCCTTTTCGATACTTCCGTGCTGATAACGCAACCGCTTAAACAAAGTTCCTCCTTTGCTTAAACGGTGTCGGCAGACACTGCCAGAATATGAAAGTTGCTTGTCGTCGTCGAGAGGTTTTTCTCGCATGGCTATTTTTCGCGAATCTATTCGATAAGGAACTTAGTTCGGAGTTGAGCCCGAATCACCTGAACACAAACTCGCTACGATCAAGGTGGCGCGGCAGAGAATATCCTCGGGCAGAACCTTGGCCACAGGAAGTGCACGTCCTATTTCCTCAGGCGTCGGGAAGATCAGATCATTCTCTATGTAGGCTTCGCCCAAATCCTCATTCGAACGGATCAATTCAAGAAACTGGTTCTTTCCTTCAGGAGAGGAAAAAGAGAAGAGGAACTCATAAGCATTGTCGGCGGAGTCGCCGACGAGAGCTAAGGACCGTGTATCAGTCAATTGGGCATAGCCCATCAGATAACCGACAACGTCCGCGGCGAAAAGCCTAGCTTCCGGGTCGTCTGTGGGGAAGAGTTCTACAGTGCACAGCCAATCCTTCTCATCGATCCAGTGGGGCTCGGACAAGAACGTTTGATGCATCACACAGCTCGATACTGCGCACTAGCGCGGTTGAAAATTAGGTCACAACCCTTTCACGGCGGTAACACGGGTTCAAATCCCGTCGGGGACGCCAACTTTATCAACCACTTGCAAATCCCCTCCAGAATTTTGTACGTCCGTTAACGTCCGATAAGCCTCGGTGCTTGGTTTTTCTTCGTTTTTGTCGAGCAGCAAGCTCACAACCCGGCTCTGCGCGTCGCGCTTCGACTGCGTGATCGCTTGCGCATAGATGTTCAACGTGACCGAGATGTTCGCGTGCCGCATGAGCTCTTGCACAACCTTCACGTCCTCGCCGTTGCCTTTGAGGAGTGTCGCATATGTATGCCGGAACGTATGCCAGCCGAAGTGGCCCACGATTCCGACCTCTTTTGCCGCCGGCTCCAGATGCGCCTTGTAAAGCGAACCTGGCCAGTACGGCAGTTTGCCTCTGCTGTGAGGGCTAGCAAAAACCCAGTCCTCATCGGTGGGGTATGGGCTCTGCAGTCGCCAGTCCCACAGAACTTTGGCCAATCGCAAATCGAGTGGAACGGGTTTGCGAGAGGCTTCCGTTTTGCAGTCGCCAACGTGCTGCATGACGATCGAGCGAACGACGTGGACCACCATCTTCTGTAGATCGATGTCGCTCCACTTGAGACCGAGCAACTCGCCAACTCGAAGGCCCGTGAATACGGCGACGAAAACCATCGTCCGTGTCGGCTCCTTCAGGATGCGAAGCAGTGCCGCGACCTGCTCGATAGATAGCACGATAGGAATCCTCGTGCGCTTGGCACTTTGACGCACCATGCGAATGGGATTTGTGTCGAGCCATTCCCACCTGACTGCGTGATTGAAAACCGCACTCATGATGTTTCGAGCCTTCGCCTTGCTTCCGTCTGCATACTGCAGCGAACGGAGCCACTGCTCTACGGCGACTGCCTTAACGTCGGTGACGCGATAGCTTCCCCAGCGAGGCAAAATCCACTTGTTGAAATAGCCTTCGTAGGTGACTTTCGTCTTCCGAGTTTTGCTGCAATTCGGGCCCAGCTCTTTTTCCCGATAGTGTTCGACCAGTGTTTGAACATTGATCGGAGTCAAACTGGTGCGCGGATTCTCAGCGTTGATGTCTGCCCGAAGCGCTGCGACAGCCTTTTGAGCCGCCGTCTCGTTCGGATATTGTTCGAGCGATCCCAGAATCAGACAGCGTCGCTTGCGAGTGCCGTCTGCTTGGATTTCGTACCACCGATATTCCCAAGCGTGTCGGCCACGGGCGCGCTTCACTATCTGAAGGCTGCCTTGCTGAAATCTCGTCCGTCTCATCACGGTCCTCCGTGTTTAGGGACGGTACGGATAGCTGCCTAACTTTAACCTCAAGTCGACCCATGCGTCGAGATCGGATGTGCGGAATCTCCACAATTTTCCGATTCGCATCGCACGGATCTCGCCCTTGCGAGCGAGGCGCTGGAGTGTCTTCGGATGAATTTGCAATAGCTCTGCCGCTTGATGTGAATCAAGGAATCGTTCGAAATGAGGGACAGGCTGGGTGACTGGTGTCGCTTGATGCATCTCGCTCATATCAACCCCACAGAATGCAGAGTCGAGACGTGGCTGGAATCAAAGACTCGTTTGGAAACCGAATTCGTTGGTCGGCTACATTCGAGCGACTTCGAGATCCTTCACTGCTCGGCTGGTGTTAGTCATCGCGTCTAGAACAGACGAGAACATACTTCGTATAGAAACTGTATAGCACGCAATTGTTGCTCGCGACTCAAGAATCTTTTTCGTTTCGCCGCGAAAAAGCATTTAAGACATTCGAAGGCATTTAAGGCGCTGTAGGCACTGTAGGCGCTCTAAATCACTGGAAGTTCGTTCTAGGTGCGATAGCGACCTATAAGTGCGTTTAGGTAACTCGCAGACACAGACGCATACATCTGAGCGACTGATACCTGTCGGCAGACACTCCTGTGAGCACGCGAGATTTGCCTTCTATCTATAAAAGGAACCTGCGGAAGGAAAAAGTATCGACAATATTTCTTTGATTGTCGTGTACACGTAATGGCTGGCGGTTTCTTATGTCAGACGTGCAAACATCGACTCGCGTTCGGGGAAATCGACACCCAACGCAACGCCGGCGAGTACCCCAAACGCAATCCCGAGCCAAAGCCCTGTCAGCGAAAACGCCCAGTGAGGAGCAGGCGCAGTGGGTGCGGAAGTTATCACCGCGCCTATGAGTGCAGTGCCGAGCGCCATCCACTGATAAAGTCGTAGACCGAGAATCAAGGGGGTCTGTGGCTCACCTCGATAGGCCTCCTCTACAAAGCGTGCCGCACCATTACCAATCGCGTAGACGCCAATAATCACGGAAAGCGAACAAGCTGAAAGCCACAGGCGCGCCAGCACCAGGCCCAGTAGAGTATTGGTCAAGATCGAGTAAAGTTGTGTTGCGTGAATCGGAACGCCTGCCAAGTGGGCCAAATGTGAGACACGCGATCGCGGGTGGGTCACGCTGATGCCGATTTCTGGAGCGGTGGGTCTGCCGTGGCAGCAACCATTCACTAAGCACCGCAACCGTCCAATGGCCTGCATCCAAGGGGCTGCCAGGCAACATGCCGCGAGCAGCAGCCATCGTTCCTTGAATAACAGGCAGGCGAGTCCGCCACCAATCAAACCGCCGTAGAAGCCAAAGGGACGACGCAAGCGTGATGAACCTTCAACCCATTGTGCCCATACTGCGGCGCCAAGCAGGCCCGCAGCAACGATGCTTAGCACCTTCCATTCGCGCCCCCGGCCAATTGCGCCTGTCATGATTGCAACTTGCACGAATGCTGCAATCGCTGCATAAATCGCGTAATTGATGAAACGGACTGGTCCAAATCGCCATTCTCGCCACGAGTTCGCCAACCATTGCGCAGAAGATCTCAGGACCTGCCAGATCTTCTCGGGTTTAGACAAGGCCGGTGCGATCGCCAGCGCAAGCAAGACATCGGCAATGTAATGCATGCCGGTCGTGATGCAGCTGATCGCGACGGCGAAGACGTAGGAGACACCTAGCCATCGCGGCCGGTATAGGCGGGCCACAAAGGCTGCCCAGAGTACGTGGAAGGAAGGAAACGCGGCTACCGGTGGATACGTTGTGCGTTCGAAACTCAACAGCGAGGTCAGCAGATCATGGCTCATCATCGGACGACGAGGCGCGCTGCTCGGGACGAGCCAATAGAACGGAAATACGATGAGCGTAGCGACCCAGCTGGAGATCATCAATTGTCGAAGCTCGCGCTTCGTACGGGCACACCAGGGCGCGAGCGCGACGGTGACGTATGTGCTCTCATAAATCAGAGTTGTCCACGACCAGATCGGTAGGCGGTCTTCAAAAGAAAACCCGAAACTGGTGCCGCGAAGTGGCAGTTTGACGGTCAGCTCATATAAGACCACCCACGGAACCACACCGAAAATGAGAAATCGCACTCTCTCGATTGGTGATGGAGCCGTGTCCTCCGGCGGCGGAAGAATGTGGAGTGTGCGGCCGAACCTGTGCTGCAAATCTTGGTGTTCGTATCCCAACACGAGACATACGCACCCAAGAGCGACGGTCGGAGTGACAAGCCACAAACCGGGCGCGGAACGTGCGCCCATCGATACGCCGAGGCAGAGCGTGACGAAGCCCGTGTAAATCGGATGTGGAAGCAGAAGAAAGCTGCCGCGAGCCACTAGCCTCGGTGGTGGGAACGCATTCATCGGAAGGCCGCCACCGAAGCGCCATAGCTCAAACATCGCTGCGCACATTAGCCCCAAGCCGGCGACGGCAAGGCTGACACCCAGCAGCGGGCTTCCATAAACAGGCATTGGCACATTCTGCTGCGCCACGATTGCCCAGAGAACGAGTAACACGGGCACGATCACAATGAATAATGCGCCATAAAGGATTTTCCAGAGTGTCATCGTGGCCAACTCACTCTTTCGTGTATAGCCCAACCTTCGACCGGAGGCTTGTCTTTACGTTCCAATCGCGCCCAGCTCCGCCACTTGCACTCGACCATCTCAACCAACTGTTTGGGAAACATCTTGCGGATTCCGGGTACCACCGACAGAGCTGTCATACCAAGTGAGCCGTCGCGCAAGACCAAAGAGCGACGCATCGATAGACACATCTGATCATTTGCCTCAAGCTCGTCGTCCTCGATCCTTGAACACTGGAGCAGCTCTCCATTCAGGTAGACAATCCGCCGCGAATAATCGCCTTCCCAATCGATCCAGGTCAGCCAATCAGTTGGGCTTGTAAACCGACCCCAACGCAAAGTCTGAATTGGAAGTTCCCAGGGTGGAATTGTCATCGTAAGATTCTCGACGTATCCGAGCCCTTGTCTGTCGCCTATTGTGGCGCGCGCCAACGGCATGCGGCAGTCCCATTCGATGACACCGCCTGATTCACGATAGATTGTCTCGTTCACGCCAGGCGACAACTTCTCCCAACGGCCGCTCACCTTGAGTGCCTTTGATTGCCACGAAATTATTGAATCCGTTACTGCCGGGTTGAGTGGAGGGCGTAGGGAATATCGCTCAGCAATTTGTTCATCGGCTGTTTCGAGAGCACTGGAATAGTGAAGGCAGAGTTTGCCCCATCGCGCAGTGCCCGAATAAACGATCAGGGTGTCGCCGGTATCGGTTACACAATCCAGATACCACTTCGACAGCTTAAATGAAGCCATTGAGAGATGTTAGAAGATTTGTCTTTGCAATTCTCAATGGGAGCATCTGCTTTGGCAATCCAAAAAAAGGACTATACAGGGACAGCTGATCACTAGTAGGTTCGCGCGTGTTGAATGCTCCTCTTCAGTGATCCGAACTTGGGATGAAGGCAGCATGGGAACCCACATTTTCGCAGCACGGCTCAACATTCTCCACATTCTCCACATATCTCAGCATGGCCGGGAAGCGGCTCGCGTCAAGGCTCTTCGACCGCTGCGCGGCGCATCAGACGCGGCCTTGACACAAGCCTTTCTTCTCGGCAATTTCTCCGCCATGTGGGGAATGGGGAGGTATGAAAACCAGTTCTCACAGTCCGAGGCTATGACCGATGTCTCGCTCAATACCGCGATCGGCGATTCTGTCAGCCCCGGCCGCCGGGGTGGGAATCGAATGCTGATCTTCGATTTGAGTCACTCGCTTGCCAGTGATGCCAGACGCGTCGCTAATTTCGTGAGATTTATCCATTCCATGCCCATGTTGCTGCTTTCTGACCAACTCCATTGCCGACTGCCGCGCTGTGGACACACCGACCGACTCTCGAAGTAGTTCGCGGTCGCTGGTCACGACAGCTATCTCGCGGCGCCCACGGCTAGCAGCTACATAAAACAATTCTTTCTTCATCGCATCTGTGGAGATGATGACATTGTCCACGGTTTTGCCTTGGCTGCGATGGGCTGTGATGGCATAGCCATGTGCGAACTCGCGATAGTTGGCGGGAATGGTTCGGCCGTCTTCCAGATGGATCGCAGCCTCGTCCACAGATTTCACCTTTACCAACTCTCCATTCGTAGCGCGAAAATCAGGATCACGACGGTTTGCGGTAAGCATTAAGCTGTCGCCAGAGGCAACTTCGATGGGTCGGCGTTCATAAACCGAGAAAACATGTACTTTCTCTGGCGAGATCGTGACTTGCTCTCCAGATTCTTTGCGAGCGACCATAGATTCAGGTCCTACCCGAACAACTTCAAGCGACTCGTGGCGGTCTGCCAGTTTAGTGTTTCGGTTGAATTGAAGAACGAGGCCCTCTTGATAGTTGGAAATATCCTGCTTTTGCGCTGCTGTCCACTGAAGGGAAACGTACGTATCGAAATGGCAGCCCGCTCCCAGTTCACCATGTTCCTTTCGATCTTGACGGATTGCTTCGTTGATGTGCGAAATCTCTTCGTGCGTGCCTGCTACTACCAGGGTATCTTGTCCTTTGATTCGGAACTCACGGTGGAGGTGTGCGACCGCCTGGCTTCGATCAAACATGTGCACTTCACGTATGGCTCCCAGTTCTTCCAGTTTGCGGAAACCCTCCTCTGGGGAACTACGCATGATCTTGATTGCTTCTCGATAATCAGGATTGATTTGGCGCTGCACGCCAGTCAGCGAGATACTTTTCAGACCCGATTCCGTTTCCAGAATGCGCAACGCGTCGGAGGCTTCGACGCTGCGAATCTGCCGAGTGTCCCCAGAGAAGATGATCCTTGCACCATGATCTTCAGCCAGATGCAAAAGGCTCTGCATCTGCTTGCCAGAAACCATGCCGGCTTCATCCACAATCAGAACGCTCCCCGGCAGCATGCGCTGTGACTCCCCATCTTCCAGCAATCGCGATACGGTCATCGCGTTACGAAAGCCAACTTTCTGCAATTCGTCAACGGCGCTGCGAGTTGGAGCGACGGCTACAACTTGTGTTCCGCTTTCCCTTAAACCACGGTCAATCTCTCGCAGAGTTGCGGTCTTGCCGGTTCCGGCGGCACCGCGAAGGTTGACGGCCAGGTCGGTAGAGTCGAGGACCATTTCGACTGCCCGTCTCTGCTCATCTCGCAGTTGGGGCGCCGACTCAAAGTGCTTACTGCTGCCGAGTCGGTCATATCGATCCAGCCCGCGGTTGACGACTGCCACCATATCGCGTTCGCGGAGGAGACTCGCGTGCGTTGCGATCTCATCACCGGCAGCAACTAGATTTCCACTCGTGCGTTCTCGAGAAAGGACGCCCTGGAGAGCCGACAACTCCACCTGTCCACGGCCATGTCGGAGTGCCTCAGTCAGAATCTCGTGTTCTTTGGCGACTGACAATCGTTCGAAGACGTGTTCCTGTGCGTGCCCAAGTGACGCTTCGGCCGCGCGATGCTCGATTCGTATTGGTGGGCTCTGTTGGAGTGCTTCCTCGCGTAGGCTGCCGAGCATGTTTCGCTGGTCCGGAGCTAGTCTCTCCAATTGGCGAGAACGAACCTGCTCGGTCGAAATCTCTTGTAATTTGTCTGCCCGCGTCTCGCGGATAAGGACCGCGACCTCATTATCAGTTGGAGCGCGCCCACGCTTGTGAGTGAATTCCTCAATCGCGGCATCTCGCTGCGCACTTCGCCTACTGTATTTGTCGAGGATCTCCTGGGACACGCCGGCGATTTCAAATCCTTTGTCTTTGCCGGCAATGTCGCGTCGGTTTTCAATTTCATAACCCAAGGCGCGCACTTCACGAGCCAGCGCATTCCGGTAGACCTCAGTGAGATAGCTACGGCGTTCATACAAACCGGAGGCTTGGAGTGCTTTCCATCGAGCCTCTGTCTCGTCGTAGGTGAGGTTGGCAGCCACCGCATGCGTATGGAGCTGGGGATCGAGTTCTCGGCTTGTGTCATGTGTGTAGGCGGCCACGACCCAGTTTCCCGTCGTTCGATTTTCGTTAAGGCCAGCAAGTCGCACCCGAGTTGCAGAGTATTTCTCCGCCTCCTGTAGGGTTTCGCGAACAGCGGTTTCGTGCGCGGCAATCAATCTCTCGTCGCCGCCTACAATTGCCATGACAGAGACGGACTTTGGTGCTGAGAACGTCATGTCATAGAGAGACCGCGCCTTGCTTTGCTCGGCTCCATCTGAGGAGATGCGATCGGAGCCTTGGCGCTGCCGGAGAAAGTCGCCCGTGAACGGGTCGAGTCCCTGCCGAAGCGATTCGAAATCCTCGGACCTGACCTTTCCTGATAGGCCTAACAGTTCTGCTCCGCGACCATGCCACTGGCCTTCGACGGTACGCTTTTGGTCGAAGTAGTCACTCTGTTGGAGATGTCTCTGAGCGTATCCCTGTCCGCCGGCCATTGCGCGAATCGTGAGCACCGCCCGACGCTACCGCTGTTCGAAGCTCGAGATCAACAGATTCATCTGCGAATGGACACACAGCTGGCACTCAGATGAATGTCCGATTGTTTGCGAAATCAAGCTTTCTGACCTGCCGACATCCATGTAAGTCTTCTGTCAAGGAAAAACACACGTGGTCAGGCGCGCTCGCGAGAGCGCGCACTTTTCTGGTCAAGATCTTTAGCTCGCGCATTTGGTGCCTCTCGGCTGTGGTCCCTGCGTTCGCAGAACCGGACATCCATTTGCTGCCTCTGGCCCGTCAGGGCCTTCGCAGAAGATTGAGTTGGTGTTCTCTGCCAGTCTCGAAACAGTCAGTGGGGAGCCTGAGGAAAGCTTTGATTTCCCTCGCTCACTCGGACAGGGCGGGACCTGGCAGTCTGCGCGCTTTGCGATCTTGAGCTTTTCCTTTCGTTGCGGTTTTGTTTTTTTTATGCCGCAATGCCGGCCAGCCCGCGTACCGGTTCAAAGTCTCGCTGCTCGCGATCTACCACCATGAGATATGCAACCAGCTTGCGAGCTACCGCGAGTGTTGCACAGTTGGCGTTCCCCTTTTGGCGTGCGTTCTCATATACCAACGCAAGATCAGGATTCCGCCTTGGTGCCAACTTGGCCGCTTCGACGAGCACTCGCTGGATATGTTTGTTTCGCTGCTTCGAAATCGGCGTACGCGCTACTTTGTCGGCAGATCGTTTTTCATCTCCGCAAAGCCCGCAGTAGCTGATGGCCTGTCGGATCGACCGGAAACGTGAAATATCTCCCATCTCTAGTGCCCAACTCAGCGCTGTGACCTTGCCAACGGCGGGAATCGTCTGAAGCCGCCGCACTCTTTCCGCCAGCAGGGGATCGCGTTGGAGCGAACGGATGATGGCTCCTTCGGTCCTTTGCAATCGCGTGATCGACTCCCGACTCAGCAGCAACAGCGGGCGGATGCTCGCACTCACCGCATCCGCGTTAGCCAGCAACTCCGGGAAATAACCCACTTTGTGTAAACGTTGTTTGTTGTGGCTTACCCCAGTTTCCATCAGCAAGCCGGACACGCGGTTCTTCATCTGGACCATTTGCCGCACCAGCAGGTGCCGATATCGCAGCGTTCGGCGGCGTTCGCGGATCTCGGTCGGTGCCATGTAGCACTCGGGAAGAAAATCGCAGCGCAGGCAATCCGCGATCTTGGCGGCATCGATGCTGTCGTTCTTCTTTTTTGCCGCCGCGATCGCCCGCAACATGAGCGGATGAGCGACCTTCGCAGCCGCTGCGTGTGGCTTCAAATGATCGTAGATCCAGCCGGTGAAGATCGTAGCTTCCATCGCCACTGTCCAGGGTTGTGGAAGAGTTTTGATCCAGATGTCTAGTTCCCAGCGGGTCGCGCCCACTTTTCCTTCTTGGCAGATGAGACCGCTGGCATCCTTGACGCAGTAACTGATGGTCTTCTTGTGCACATCCAGTCCGATGTAATACATATTCCTCGAGGAGCCTCCGTGGTTGTGGTCTGAATCAACGTGCCGTTGAGTTCAGCCTTTTTAACACCACGTGCTCCTCGTGGACTTAGCATTCAAACAGTCAGTAGGCCAAAATGTGTGAGTCGTGCATAGCGGATCCCTCACATTCAGAGAGAAGCCGTTATAGGGCAGAATCCCCAATCCAATGTCGCAGTTGCATGCTCTCAGCCACTGTTATGCTATTAGCCAAAGAGCCTAGTCACTACACTCGTTGATGTACGGCTTTTGGTGCAGTGACACAAAAATGTCTGGAAGGCGCGAGTCCTTAACCTGCCGATATGCGAGCTCTAGTGAGTACGGACAAATTAAGGATGCTTTTTCACTCTTATCGAAAGGGAAACGATGCTGCCTTCTTGCGAACTGCCGAAACAACAATTGCTGACGAACTAGCGTCGAATCACCACCATGCCGCAACGGAACTCCAACAAGCTCTGGGAAAGGGCCAAGAACAGGTGAACGCGAACGTGAGAGCAATAGAATTGGGTACATCTCCAAAGGATCGACGCAGTGGAGACGATCTGCTGTCGATTCAGGAAAGTTCCGTTATTCCGGACCGCGTCATCCTCTCAAAAGCGACTGAAGGGAAGGTCAGCCGTGTCTTAGAGGAACACAGAGGGAAAAAGGAATTGCAGAAGTATGGTTATTCGCTGGGCCCATCCGTAAATTTCCAGAAGTATTCTGCTTGGACACCGAACTTCGCACCGAACTGCTGTTCAATCCCAACGTTGAACTGATTACGTCGCGCGGGAACAAGCGCCTGGACCGAGTTCGAGCCAGCCCCAAGACCTCCCAGGTCGGTCGAACTGGAGAGAACCAGATTCTCGTTGTAGGTAGTCAGAAAAACTCGTGCGTATGAAACGCGAAGAACGCTACCCATTGAGCGGATTTGGTATGCAACACCGTCACGAGGCTGAACGCCGAAGCCCCTGCTCAGACCAGCGTAGCTGTCATATCGAAGGCCGAGATTCAGATTGAACTGCCCGAGTTTAATGCTGTCCTCAGCGTAGGCTCTCCCTTCATAGATCGTTGCTGCACCGCGGAAATGAAAAAGACTTCCTCCCCTCCTCTTTGGAGACTGTGATCGCCGTCATGAATAAATTACGCGGACGGGTGCAGTCTAACATCCCGGCGTCACGCATCTGGCCTGCTAACCCCGGCTGGTGTCCAGGTTCGCGGGTTGATCCCGAGTTTCTGGCGGTGCTTGCGCGATTGCGGTGAGAGGAGCTTTTCCGACTACGTTCGCACGAAGGCCAGGTTGAAGGCGCCAGAGGACCACAAGGAGGTGTGAGTTGAGTCACAGAAAGAGAAATTGAGTCTCACATAAACTTCCCAACGGAGCTGTATGTGAAGAGGATCAGAACCTGGCTGGCGCTTTTTCTGTTTCTGCACGCAGCGGTCCATCCGCTCGTGCATACGGCTCCGCTGCCAGCGACGGAATCCGCTTTTCCCGCGCTGTCGGCGTCTGCAGCCAAGAACAACGCCCCGACTCATGATTGCCAGCTCTGCCGCACCGCGAACAGCATAATTCGCAAAGTTGCGTTTGCTGTTCAAAAACCCTGTAGTTGTTTACCTGCCCTTTTTTCGGAGCCGGTCTCTGAGGTTTCAGGTACCGCTGAACTCCAATTTCCAGCTCGTGCTCCTCCGGTCAGCTAGATCTCAGCCTTAACTCAAGTTCCCAAGGCTCTGCGCGCAGTACGCCGGGCTCTGAAGATCGGACGCGCTGCAGATGATCCATTCCGTCCGGCGAATGGTGCGGGCCGCCCGCCCGATCTCGGGTTTTACTGGCTAGCTCAAAGGAGACATTTATGACGCGATTCATTGCAGTACTGTTATTCATCTCTGGCTCAATCAGTCTATTGGCACAGTCGGTCGGCGTCGCAGGAACAGTGCAGGGTACCGTCGTGGATCCGACGGGGGCAGTCGTTGTTGCCGCGACGGTTAAGATCGAGAACGAATTCACCCACTATACGCAAGCAAAGCTTACAGACGAGGCAGGTAAGTTCCTGTTTACGAATATACCGCCCGCCTCCTACCACTTGCTCGTGTCCGCTCCGGGATTCGAGCGTTCCCACACCGATGTCCTCGTACGCTCGAAAGTCCCTCTGGATCTGAAGATCTCGCTTGTAGTGGGCTCTCAAAGTGAGATAGTGCAGGTCAGGGGCGAGACTTCTCTGGACTCCGTGCCGCTATCACATGCGAGTGTGGGCGACGATGTCTTCAACAAGCTGCCCGCAACCACCGTCGCCTCTGGCCTCAGCGACATCATCACGTTGTCTACTCCCGGAGTTGTGGCTGACTCCAACGGATTCTTTCACCCCCTGGGTGATCACGCGCAAATGTCGCTATCCGTGGACAACCAACCGATCACCGACCAGCAAGGCTACATCTTCTCGACCCAACTCCCACCCAACGCGATTCAATCTCTGGACGCCATTTTCGGCGCTACTCCCGCCGAGTACGGCGACAAGACCAGTCTTGTGGTAACGGCCATCACACGCTCGGGCTTAGGGCAGAACCAAGCGCATGGAGATCTGGTCACGCAGTACGGGTCGTTCGGCACTGTTGGACAGAGCGCGAGTCTGGGATTGGGGAACAACAAAATCGGCAATTTCACGGCCTTGAATTGGATCCGCTCCGGCCGGTTCCTTGATCCTCCCGAACTCGCGGTGTTCCATGCCGTCGGCAACAACGAGAACCTATTTGATCGTGTTGACTTCCAGCCGAGAGCCGCGGATGCTTTGCATCTGAATCTATTCCTCGCTCGTTCCTGGTTTCAGATCCCCAACACCTACGATCAGGTGAACTCCGGACAGGACCAGCGTCAGCAAGTCCGTTCCATGAGTATTGCACCTGGCTGGGTGCACACCTTCAGCCCCTCAGCGCTGCTGACGGTGAATCCCTACTATCGTCAGGATCTGGTCGACTATTATCCCAGCGCGTCGTACATGTCAGACCAACCGGCTACGATGGGACAGAATCGCCGCTTGACCAACTTTGGTATCAAGGCAGACGTCGCATATTCCAAGGGCAGACACAACGCTAAGGCCGGCATTCAGATCAATCAGACGAACCTGCTGGAGGACTTCCGGTTGGGTATTACCGACCCCACCTACCCCGATTTCGTCGACGACAATGGCAACCTTCTCCCTGGCCTGGTCCCCTACGACCTGACACAGCCTGGAGGAACACTCTTCCACTTCCATCAGGGAGCCCAGATCAAGGAGCAGGCGGCCTTCGTGCAAGACACCATTGCCATG
>Ga0335085_10009590_pt1 | contig 14593 bp, 7 predicted proteins | sample Lox_Sample_45_FD_206712 | JGI IMG/M metagenome (GOLD analysis project Ga0335085, IMG submission 206712) | Soil microbial communities from Loxahatchee National Wildlife Refuge, Florida, United States - Lox_Sample_4.5 | ecosystem: Environmental > Terrestrial > Soil > Wetlands | place: USA: Florida...
AAACTTGCTGCGCCACTCCTGCTGACTGCGCACCGTGACCTGCGCCGCTTCCACCAGCAGAAAGCGCAGCAGCACGTTGCCTTGCTTGCTGATATGCCCCAGTCGCCGCGTCTTCATCGGTGAGCTTGCATCGATTGACAATTCTCACGCTGGTCCAACCAACATTCCAACCAATAACCAGGCTGGCGCAACTTCAGCGGTAGATTGTCGGGCACGACGTAAAGTGCGTTGGACGAGACAGTATGTGGTCGTCGAGGTTTATGTCCTGCCCACCACAAAACGACAGGGGCAAGAATGATTATTCCCACCATTACTCGGCTGAATTTTTGGCTGGGAATAAAGCGCAGTAGCAGAGCGACGACCACGCCAATTGCAATCGCGCCAATCACAAACACCGTCGCGATGGGCATACTGACCAAGCCCATTACAAGAAAGCCGACAGCGACGAGCAATCCGGCAAACTCGGAGTCCAGTTGCATCACCCGCCAGGGACCGGGGTGTCGTTTGGCCTCGTGATTTTCCATCGGCTAATTGTCCAGTGGATCACGCTTTTAGGCAGTGATGCTCATCACTGACAGGTAAAAGCGGCGCAGGCACTCAGCGTGGACGTAGGTGAAACATTCTATTCTTGGAGAAAAGAAACGAGGGACAACCCCTGGCCGACCTGTCTGCATAACCTCATTCCTCCATCGAGACGAGCGCGATTCTATTGCCCGGGCGGATAGCCCAATCGCGGTCATTGCAGCTGCATGCGTGCTAACATCCACTGATCCGGCTCGCCCACCGACCTGAGCCGCTCGGAGGCCAAAATGAGTTCAATCACACGGCGTAGTTTCCTCAAAACAGGTCTGGCCGCTGGGGCCATCGCGACCACCGGCATTCTTCCGCTGGCTGCCAAGCGCACTGCGACCGAGACCGTGGTGCTGGGCCGCTCAAAAGTGCAAGTGACGCGGCTGGCCTTTGGAACCGGGACGAATAGTGGTGCGGTACAGGCCGCGCTGGGGCAGAACGAGTTCACGCGGCTGGTGCGCTACGCCTACGACCGCGGCATCCGCTTCTTTGAGACGGCTGAGGCCTACGAGACGCCGGGAATGCTGGGAGAGGCGCTGAAAGGCTTGCCTCGCGACAGCTATCAGCTGATGAGCAAGGTGACTACCTTCCACCAGGGGATTGAACCCCAGGCCAAGTTCGACGAACTGCGCCGCATCTCGCAGACTGAATACTTCGATATCATGCTGCTGCATTGGCAGCACTCGGCCGACTGGCCCGAGACTACGAAACGCTGGCAGGACGGGATTCTTGAGGCGCAGCAGAGAAAGACCATCCGCACTCATGGCGCATCAGTGCACGGGCTGCCGGCGCTGCGCCAGATGCCGGGCACACACTGGCTCGATGTGGGCCTGATCCGAGTCAACCATAGCGGCGCACGGATGGACGGCCCGACCTATGAGGACTCCAACCATCCTGCCAACGTGAGCGAAGTGGTCGATCACATCCACACGTTGAAAAACGAGGGGCTGGGTGTGATCGGCATGAAGCTATGCGGGGGCGGTCAGTTCGAGCGCAGTCACGACGATCGCGTGAAAGCCATGAGGTTCGCTTTCCAGAACGCGGGAGTGGATTCCGCCACGGTCGGCTTCAAGAACACGCAGGAGATCGACGAGGCGATCAGCAACCTGAATCTCGCGCTCGCGTGAGTCTTTGGCATGACTGCCAACGGCTGACCATCAGTTGCTGATCCCCATCTGGGTCAGGATGTAGGCATAATCGAACGCGGCTTCATGCAGGCGGTCGTAGCGGCCTGAAGCACCCCCATGGCCTGCGGGATTCAGATTCACTTTAAAGATCAGCGTGTTGTGATCCGTGCGCGTGGCACGCATCTTCGCCACATACTTCGACGGTTCCCAGTACATCACCTGGCTGTCGTTGAACGACGTCTTCACCAGCATGTTGGGATAGGCTTTCGCCTCGATGTTGTCGTATGGCGAATAGGTGAGCATGTAATCGAAGGCTGCTTTCTCTTTGGGATTCCCCCACTCTTCAAATTCGCCTACCGTGAGCGGCAGAGTTTCGTCGAGCATCGTGTTCATCACATCGACAAACGGGACTCCGACCAACGCGGCGTGAAACAGATCGGGGCGCATGTTGAGGACAGCGCCCATGAGGAGTCCGCCGGCGCTGCGGCCTTCAATCACCAACTTGTCTTTCGATCCGTAGCCGCGCTTGACGAGATCTTCCGCGCAAGTGATGAAATCAGTGAAGGTGGTTTTCTTGTTCATCATGCGGCCGGCATCGTGCCAGGCCTTTCCCATCTCGCCTCCACCGCGGATGTGAGCCACTGCCGTAACGACTCCACGATCGACCATGCTGAAGATGTTGGAGTTGAAAAACATGTCCATCGAGATGCCGTATGAGCCATATCCATAGAGATAGAGCGGGCCGGTGCCGTCGAGTTTGGCCCCTTTCAGGTGCAGCACGGAAACCGGAATCTTCACGCCATCGGACGCCGTCGCGTAGATCTGTTCCACCTGATACTTCTTTGCGTCATATCCGCCCGGGACTTCTTTCTGCTTGAGGAGCATGGAAGTTCCGTTCTCCATGTCGTACGAGAAAACAGAGGAAGGAGTAATCGGCGACTGGTATGCATAGCGGAATTCCGTCGTGTCGTACACGCGGTTCGTGTAGGAATAGGCCGCGTAAGCGGGCTCAGGGAAGGCAATGCGCTTGGATTGTCCGTTGCGCAGATCGACGACGCGAATCTGCGGCAGGCCGCTTTCGCGCTCGTAGAGAACGCAGAAGTTCTTGAAGAAGTCCATGTCATCGAGCATGACGGCCGGATCCTGCGCCATGACCTCATGCCAGTTCTTGCTGCCGGGATCGCTGATGGGCGCGCTGACCAGGCGGAAGTTGCGTCCGGTGTCGTTGACGCGAATGTAGAAGGAATCGCCATTGTGGTCGGGATAGTACTCGACTCCCTGCTTGCGCGGCTCGAGCACCTTCCATTCGGCGTCGGGCTGAGTGGCCGGAATGTAGCGGGCTTCGGTCGTCGTGTGGCTCCCCGAGACCAGAAAGATGAAGGCCTGGCTGCGCGTCTTGCCAACACCCATATAGAACTTCTCATCCGGTTCTTCGTAGATCAGCGTGTCGGATCCGGATGATCCGGCGGTGTGGCGGTAAAGGCGGTACTGTCGCTTCGAGACTTCGTCTTCCTGCGTATAGAAAATAGTCTGATTGTCATTGGCCCAGGCGATCGAGCCTACGCGCTCCGCTGTATCGGCAAAAGTCTTGCCGTTGCGGAGATCTTTCACCGCAAGCTTGTACTGGCGAAAGCCGGTGTTGTCGTACGTGTAGGCCAGCAGGTTGCCATCGGTGCTGATCTCGAAGGCTGAAACGCTCATGAACGTCTGGCCCTTGGCCAGTTCGTTGATGTCGAGCAGGATTTCTTCCGGCGCGTCGGAGACGGTCGCTTTCCTGCGGCAGCGGATCTGGTACTGTTTCCCGGCTTCGGTCCGCGTGTAGTAGAAGTAGTCGCCTTCGCGGTACGGGACTTCGACGTCGGTTTCTTTCACGCGGCTGAGCATCTCGTCATAGAGCTTCTTCTGGAACGGCTCCGTCGGCTTCATCACTGCGTCGGTGTAGGCGTTCTCCGCCTCGAGATAAGCGCGCACTTCCGGGTTGGGCTTGTCGCGCAGCCAGAAATAGTTGTCCGTCAGCTTGCGTCCATTGATCTCGGTCGTATGCGGCACTTTCTTCGCGACCGGAGGCGCGGGAAGATTGTCCGCGGCGGTAAGGACGAGGATCGAGATGGGAATAACAAGGATCAGGGTGCGACGGAAAATGCGGTTGGTCATAGTGAATCCCGAAGATTGATTTCGAAAGAATCCCGGATAAGCGGGAACGATAATACGGAGTGCGAGTGAATGCAAACGTAGCCACTCTGAACTGGTAATCTCTCGCGCGCTGTGCGCCGTGAGATTTTTGTTCTGCGAATCCATGAACTCACGCAATTCCAATACCCGGTGGAACCTGTTTCGCAACCAGCCGTCCCGCCAATTCCCCGCGAATTCATGGTATAATCCAGATAGTTCCCAGGGCGCATAACATCCTGTAAACACAAGTAGTTACGATGTAATTTAGTCGCAGGAGAAGGCCCTATCTCGTGCCCAGCTGTTAGCCACAAGCTAGCGGCTAGAAGCTAGAAGCTGACAATGCCTGACGACCAGAATCCTGAACTCCCATTGACTCCTCCGCCGAACGGTGGCGGTCCCGGCGCGCTGAACATTCAACCCGTCAATATCGAAGAAGAGATGCGTCGCTCGTATCTCGACTACTCGATGTCGGTGATCATCGGCCGCGCTCTCCCCGACGTCCGCGACGGCCTAAAACCAGTCCACCGCCGAATTCTGTATACCATGGCGCAGATGGGGTTGTATCCGAATCGGGCTACGCGGAAGTGTGCTCGTATCGTCGGAGATGTGATGGGCAAGTACCATCCGCATGGGAACCTGGCGGTGTATGACGCGTTGGTGCGGCTGGCGCAGGACTGGTCGATGCGGTATCCCCTGATTTTTGGTCAGGGGAATTTTGGATCTGTGGACGGAGATCCTCCGGCGGCGGATCGTTACACAGAAGCGAAGCTGGCGCAGGTTTCTACGCCGCTGCTGGAAGATCTCGATAAAGAGACAGTCGACTTCCATCCGAACTACGACGGTAGTGAAAGTGAGCCCGACGTTCTTCCAGCGCGCATTCCGAACTTGCTGATCAACGGTTCCGACGGAATCGCGGTCGGCATGGCGACGAAGATTCCTCCGCACAACTTGACGGAGATTGTGGACGCCACGATCACGCTGGTCAACAATCCGAACGCGCAGCTGGCGGAAATTCTGAAGTTCGTGCAAGGTCCTGACTTCCCGACTGCCGGCATCATCCACGGGCGGTCGGGGATTTTCGAAGCTTACCGCACGGGGCGCGGACGCTTCATGATGCGCGCCAAGGCCTCGATCGAAAATCTGACCAAAGATCGCCAGGCGATCATCGTCACCGAAATTCCGTATCAGGTGAACAAGGCGAACCTCATCAAGCGCATTGCAGCGCTGGTAAACGATAAGGAAATCGAAGATATCTCTGACGTTCGTGACGAGAGCGACCGCGACGGAATGCGGATCGTCGTTGAACTCAAGCGCGGAGTTGAACCCCAAATTGTTCTGAACCAGCTCTTCAAGCACACCGAGATGCAGCAGGGCTTCTCGATGATCCTGCTGGCGGTGGTCAATGGACAGCCGCGAGAAATGGGCCTGATCCAGGCCATCAAATATTTCATCGAGCACCGCGTTGACGTCGTCCGGCGGCGCACGGCGTATTTGCTCGCCAAAGCGAAGGACCGCGAGCACATTCTCGAGGGATACCTCAAGGCGCTCGATCACCTCGACAACGTCATCACGATCATTCGCGGCAGCGCCAACCGCGCCGACGCCCGCGAAAACCTGGTGCAGTATTTTGGCGGCAAGAAGATCGACATCAACACCACGGGCCGCGCGCCGAAGGTCGATCCGGAGAAGCCGTTTACGACAAAGCAGGCCGATGCCATCCTGGAACTGCAACTGCATCGCCTGACCAAGCTTTCGATCGACGAAATTTCTAACGAGCTGAAGGAAGTGCGCGACAGCATCGCGGAGTACGAATCGATTCTCGGCTCGGAGAAGAAGCTGCGCTCGGTCATCATCAAAGAGCTGGAGGAAGTGAAGAAGCTCTACGGAGACGACCGCCGCACGCGCATCGAAGACGAAGCTGCCGAGATCGTTCTCGAGGACCTGATCGCCGATGAGCAGGTCGCGGTCACGGTCAGCCACTCAGGCTACCTGAAGCGGACGCCGATCTCGACGTACCGCATGCAGCGCCGCGGAGGCACCGGTCGCACGGGCATGAAGACGCGGGACGAGGATTTCGTCGAGCATCTTTTCATCGTCTCGACGCATGCTTACATTCTGATTTTCACCAACACCGGGCGCGTTTACTGGCTGAAGGTTTACGAAATCCCCGATGTCAGCGCCGCTGGAAAGGGCAAACATATCGGCAACCTGGTGGGACTGCAGCCGGGCGAGACATTGAAGACTCTGGTTGCGGTGCGCAACCTCGAAGAAGAGAACAAGTACGTTTTCTTCGCAACCCGCAATGGCTTGGTGAAGAAGTCCGAGGTGCGCGAGTTTATGCATGTGCGCTCGAACGGGATCATGGCGATCGGGATTGAGCAAGGCGATGAACTGGTGGCGGCGCGCATTACCGATGGGAACCAGATCGTCTTCCTCGCCAGTCACGAAGGCATGGCTGTTCGCTTCGACGAAAGCCACGTCCGCCCGATGGGCCGCGCTGCGTATGGCGTGTGGGGTATCGACCTCGAGAAGGGCGACTACGTCATCGGCATGGCGACGACGCTGAAGCCGGGAGCACCAGTCCCAGCCAAGGAGAAAGCTGAAGGGGAGGCGGAAGCGGTTGATGTTGCCGTAAAAGGCGACCTGATCCTGAGCGTCACCGAAAATGGATTTGGCAAGCGCACCGCGGCCGACGAGTATCGTCTGACGAACCGCGGAGGTAAAGGCGTAATTAACCTTAAGACCACCGAGCGTGTCGGCAAAGTTGTTGGCATTGCCCAGGTCGATGAGAAGTCCGAAGTCATGCTAATCAGCCACTACGGCAAGATCATCCGAATGGACTCGACGACGATCCGTGAGTCAGGACGAAATGCCCAAGGCGTCCGCTTACTGAATCTGGAGCCGGGCGACAAAGTAGCGGCAGCAGTGGTCATCGCCCCAGAAGAAGAGAACGGGAATGGGGGCACGCTGATTCAGTAGCCTCGTTACTTTAGAGCTATCGAGCATTGAAAACAAAGCGGAAAGAGTAGTGCACCCGTTACGAACGTTGTATATGATCAGTATTCGGATGGGTAAATCCTGAGCAAACCGCGACGCCCCGCAAGGGTATCGTAAACGCGGTGTAAACGCGTCGGCCTCAGGGGACGTCCAAAGATTTAGTGGCATCAAGGCCCTCTTTTTCAAGGGGGCTTTTTTCATGAGCTCTATCATCTACGCCGACGAAAGCGGCGATCTAGGAAGGGAAGGTTCCGTGTGCCCGGCTGTTTCGGTGTATAAGTAATCTCTTGGGTCAGTCGAAGATGTCCTTAGGAAGGACTCGCTTTCAGCAAATCTGCAGTGTAGCTGGCTTCGGCCTGGTGCTTTGGATCGCGCCAGTCCACGGGCAAACAGCTTCTCCCGAAGCAAAGATACTTCACCGCCTGCTCGCGCCCCTGCGTTCCAACCCCTTTCGCGTACACGAATCAGGGCCTTGCGGGTTGGGATTTGCCACGTGCTTTTTGCCCTCCGATGGCAATCACTCTTCTTTTACGGCGTCTGTATTCGACTTTCCCGAAGCAAGTCAGGCTGATTCCAGGGTTGTGACGCTGGAATTGCGCGGAAAGCATCGCGGTCCATTCAGTCATCGGTGGCTTCAAATCGAAAGTTCGATTGGCCCGGTCACGCTGGGATACGGTCCGGCTACTCTGCCATTCATCGATGCCGGGCAGGTTTCGCTGCAGGACGGGCACGGCAATATCGAGCGAATCTCAGGCATGTATCCAATCCCGGTGATCGGACCACCGCCGCTGAATTACGGCTATGCGAAAGCTCCTGATTCTGGTTATGTCGTGGGGGAATCGGTGCAGCTCACGCTTGCCCAATCCGACGCACTCATTCAAAGAGAACGCCGGCGGCGGTTTGTGGGACCGTATATCCCACTCTTTCATGATTGCCGGACCTACACTTGTAAGGTATTGGCGAATGCCAAGGGGAAATCATCGCTGCCTTGCTATTTGCTGTTTAAGGGGCACTGGTAGGTGGTAGTGATTCTCTGCTCACCAAGGGTAGAGGTTTAGGTCGGTGGTACCCGACAGGTACATTTATCAAGGCACCCGGGTGTTTCAGCTCAAAGTCACTTTGCCAGTCGCAAGGTCGTACACTCCGGCTTCCACCTTAACCTTGCCAGCCCTAAGGGCGTCGCGGATGACGGTTGAGGAAGTGCGGAGCAATTCGGCCTGTATGTTTGCATTGGCTTTGATTGCCTGATTGAAATCACCGCCAGACAGTTCGACTGCGCGTCGAAGGTGGGGATAGAGGGTGCTGATTTGCCCTGGCACAGGGTCAGCCTTCATCGCGGCTTTCACTGCTCCACAGTTACTGTGGCCGAGTACGAGAACGACTTCCACTCCGAGGACAGCGACACCATATTCGAGGCTGGCGATAATCTCTGGTGTTGCAACGTTGCCAGCCACTCGGGTTACGAAGATATGACCAATGGTCTGATCAAACACGAGTTCAATCGGGACCCGAGAATCGGCACACGCGAGTACAGCCCCGAAAGGCTCTTGTTTCTCTGCGGTGCGCTCCTTCAGAACCAGCAAGTCATGCTGGATCGAGGTCAACTGATTCGCCGCGAAGCGCTGATTGCCGGTAAGCAATTCCTGTAATGCAGAGTCGGGGCTGAGATTCGATTGCGCATTGAGCCTCGCAGGAGCAATGAAGTTGATTCCCGCTTGCACGGCGGTTCCAGCCAGGGCACCGGAGAAAACGGTTCGGAGGAATTGCCTGCGATCAGCCTCGGCGCGAATGTAAACCGCAGATTGCATCATCGGCGCGCTCCATTGTGTGCATCGTTTGGAAAACGAAGCTTGGGAAGAAGATGCCGATAGTAACCCGAGTCATGGAACTGTCACTATTGCCAGCAGTTGGCGAAGATATCCCGCTGATTACGGTTTCCCGGCGGCGGTTCCGCGCGCTAAGGTCGGCTTTTCTCATTTGTCCTCAAGCTGCCACTCACTGCCGCAGATCAGTAACAGCGCCGCCGTTCTTCCAGCCGGAAGAAACGAGAAGTTCAGGTCCGTGGAATCCCGCCCGTGCGCAAAGAACGTGCAAGAGTGGGCTATCCGGGGCTGCATTGGCGGGCTGAGATTTAAGGGTCTCCTGTTCCTTAAACCAACTCGACCGTTTGGCATTTCAACTGAGCTTCTGCGTTCCAGCAGTCGTTTCTTTCGCCCCTTCGGGGCTGGCGGATTTTTCGCTTGATACCCAGGGCTTGGGCGTGGGTTGGATTCTTGCGCCCGCTTCGCGGCTGCGAGAATCATTTGATTCAGGGGTGTGGTTCAGGCCAGGCTCGTGCCGCGGTTGGTAGTCTGGGCGTCTTCCCCATTGTCGGTCGTTTCTCCGAGACCGTGAGCGCGCTCCGAGCATTGCAATCACGGCCCCTCAGGGGCTAAAGGCCCCGCTAAGAAGGACTCGCAAACGCGGCCCTAAAGGGCCGCTCTTCCACTTGGGCGATCACAACCGCAAAATGCCGGGGTTGGGCCGCCCTGCCACCTAGCAATCAGAACCGCTTGTCAGTCAAAACCGAAAGTGTCGAGGACCCAAGCTGCGGCGTTTTCCGAGAGGGTTCTCGGCGGTGGCACACTCCAGCAGTTCTCTTCTGCTTCTGGTGAGCATGATCCAGTTTTCGCGATAGCCTTCGTAGCAGTAGCTGGCTTTCTTTGCCGGCGGGGTTAGTGGACACAGCGTGGCTATCGTTTTTCTTCGCTTTCCTAGCAGCAGTACTGCTGGGATCAGGTACCAGGCATTTTGGGGAATCACGTATGCGGCGAAGAGGTCGATCTGATCAAGCGAGTAGTCGACTTTCTTGCGGTGGTTGGGGTGGAACTGGCAGAGATATCCTGCGCCGGAGCGCATGGTGGTGGACTTGACCTGAACGCGGAGATAGTTGCCTTTGTGCTCGATACCGACGTCGTAGGGCTTGGTGTCTCCCCAGGGCTTGCTGACGGCGAAGCGGCGCTGGGCGGCGGCTGCCATAAATTGGAGCTCAACCCATTCGCCGCGTTCTTTCATGCTGGTGAATCGTTCCCAGAACTTCATCTTTTCCTCTAAAAGCTTTGTTCATGTGTTCTCCGCCATCAAAAATGCCGACTTCTGGCAACCGCGGCCAGAAATGGAGCACCCTTTAGTCTGGAATCGAATCAGGACGGTGGTTCGTTGAACAAAGAAGAAGGCGCGACCTGAGGCCGCGCCTTTGAAAAACTGTCTATATATCCAGAATAGCAAATTGGAAAGGGTGCACCGGCAAGGATCGCGACTTTATATTTCGTGTCTTTCGTTGAGGTTAGGTCGATTCGTGTAATTTCTGCCTATTGACAAGATTTTGGGAAAGACTCCCCCGTCCGTTCGGACCTGTGTCGTTGTCGTTTCTTTCGCCCCTTCGGGGCTGGAGGATTTTTCGCTTGATACCCAGGGCTTGGGCGTGGGCTGGATTCTTGCGCCGCTTCGCGGCTGCGAGAATCATTTGATTCAGGGGTGTGGTTCAGGCCAGGCTCGTGCCGCGGTTGGTAGTCTGGGCGTCTTCCCCCTTGTCGGTCGGCCCTCCGAGACCGTGAGCGCGCTCCGAGCATTGCAATCACGGCCCCTCAGGGGCTAAAGCCCCTGCTAAGAAGGACTCGCAAACGCGGCCCTGAAGGGCCGCTCTTCCACTTGCGATCGAAACCGCAAATTTCAGGGGTCAGAGCCGGCTGATCCGGAAATTCCTGTTGACGGCGGTGGTGGTGCCAAAAGGGGCAGAGGTCCTTCGTCGGGCAAAAGGCGCCTTCCTCAGATGACTAGAGGTTGGAAGTTGTGGCGCGCGTCTTACTGTAGCTTTGCGTACTCTGTCTTGGCTTCTTTCAGGAGGGCGATGTTGGGGTCGGCATCCTTCCAGAGCTGCAGGAAATCTTTGTAGGCGGAAAGGGCACGTACGCGGGCGGCATCGGCTTCGGCACCGTGCGAAGTCTTGGCCTGCAATGCATTGGCACGGGCCAGGCCCAGGTGCGCCAGTGCGCCGGTCCAGCAGTTCCCGACGATGCCTCCGTGGTCGAGAATCTTATGAAACTCCCGCGCGGCGTCCGCACCTTGTCCGGACTGAAGATAGGCGATTCCGCGCACATACACCGGAAGCAAGCAGGAAGTATTGTTGGTAAACGGAACCAATCCTAATTCGACCGCGGTAGCGGACTGCAAAAGGCTTATGGCATTCGGCGAATCCTTACGCTGCAAAGACGTCAAAGCATGGATCGTCGGCAACCAGAGAGATTGCATCTGCGTGCCCAGCGGATATCGCTTGGCCAGATCTTGTGCGCGAGACTCGGCGGGCATCGTATCTCCGGTGGCAGCGTAGGCTAGTCCCGACATTACGATCACTCCCGGACTCCCTGGACTGAGTTTCATGGCCTCCGCTACGAACAGGCGAGCCTCGGCCGAATTGCCGTACAAAGCCTGTTGCAGCGCGAAACTTGCCAAATCTACAGCTGCACTTTCCTTGTCGTCGGCCTTGATCGCGGAAGTTACCGCCTGACGGATCAATTGTCGCGCCTGGCTTACATGTCCGGCATACGCCGCAGTGTCAGACGCAAGCTCCAATCCCCAATTCTCATAGTCGGGATTTGAGGCAAACCAACGCAGCTCTTCGGCCATGCCGGCGGCATCTCCATTAACGAAAGCCATATCGTAAAGGTTCAGGTGAATTCCCGCGCCATCGATCTTTCGAGCCTGTGCGTCGCGAACGACCTGGCGCGTCTCGTCGAAGCGGTTCAGAGCGAGAGTGTAGATGGTCAGATTCTCGTAATAGATCGTGACATCGGGCGCGAGATGGATGGACCGCCGGGTCATCTCGGCGGCTTTCTCGTATTCTCCTCGCTGTGCGGAGACGAGTCCGAGATTGTTGTAGGCGGTGGAAGAGCGTGGGTAGCTATCGATTTGTTCCTGATAGGTGCGGGCAGCTTTGTCGAGTTCTCCAGTCACATTTCGGTAGTAGGCCGCGTCGATGGAAAGCCTTTCGAGTTCGCTGGCATGGTCCCGTAACTGGAAAGCCTTGGTGTAGTACTCAGTGGCGCGTCCTAATTGGCCCATCCCGTTGTAGTCTCCGCCCAGGATTCTGTAGCAGAGGGCGAAGTTTGGATCGAGTTCAATGGCGCGCTGATGATAGGGCAGGGCAGCCGCAGAACCTTTTTCATTGGCCGCTTTTTCGCCGAGAGTGAAGGCCTTCAGGGCCTCCAGTGAAGAAGTGGTGGCTTGATCAAGAGGGACATCATATTTCTGCACATTGCTAAGCGATTCGCCGAGTTCGCTCCGCAACTTCGAAGTCGCGCCACCCAGTGCGTCGAGAACTTTTTCCTTCGATCCAGCCGTTGCCTGCTGCTGGCCGAGAGTGTCGCCGTTCTGGCAGTCGACCGCCTTCAACACGAGGACATATTCGCTGCCCAGGTTGCTGAGCGATCCGACCACGTAGGCCTTGCTGCCTGCGCGCTGACACAATTCGCGGGCCACATCCGGCGTGAGCTTTGTGGCGGCGGGCCTAGTCATTTGCTGCAGAAATTTCCTCACTTCACTGTCTGACAGCAGATTCAGGAATGGCGATTGCTTGAGAGAAACGGTGAGTGCTGTCTTCAGGGTGTCGTCGAACACGGCGTCGCCGGTGGTATTGGCGAAATCGGCGAGGACGATCGTGTCTTTGTCGGTCAGCCGCCTGCCTGACCGGTGAATGTAGTAAAAGCCTCCGACCAGAAGCGCAGCGAGTAGCACGATAGAGATGGCCAGCGGCATGATTCCGATCTTTGCGATCCGCGCTGCGATCGAAGGGCTGCTGCCGCGAGCAACTGCAGGCACGGACGCTGTCGGAACACCTGTGCTGATGGAGGAAGCGGTGAAGATCTGGCCGCTTTCGGTATCACGCTTCAGTCGTTGCAGGTCGGCCCGCATGTCCGACGCGTGCTGATAGCGTAACTCGCGTTTTTTTTCCAGCGCCTTGCCGATGATCCCATCGAGCGCCGGCAGGAGTTGAGGATTCCAATGGCTCGGTGGTTCTTCTTTTTCGTGGAGAATCGCTCCATAGGTTGCCCCATGCGTATCGCGATCAAATGGCAGGCGGCCCGTGGCCATTTCATAGAGAGTGACGCCGAATGAAAAAAGGTCGGTACGCGCGTCCAACTGCTTCCCCGCCACCTGTTCCGGCGACATGTAGCTCATCGTGCCGAGAGCGACGTTTTTCGTGGTGAGATCTCGAATCGAAAGGGTTGGATCGTCCGATCCCGAGCTTGAATCAGACGATGTTGGTTCGCTTTTCTTCGCGAGCCCAAAGTCGAGAATTTTGGCGTGTCCGCGTTTGGTGATGAAAATGTTGCCCGGCTTGATATCCCGATGAATAATTCCAGCGGAGTGGGCAGCATCGAGGGCATCGGCAATCTCAATGGAGAGAGAAAGGAAGAGATCGGTTTCTAACGGGCGTCCACCGATCTGGGCTTTGAGCGTAAGCCCATCCAGATATTCCATCGCAATGAAGGTGCGGTCGTCGTGGCGCCCGATGTCGTAGATAGTGCAGATATTAGGATGGTTCAACGCCGACGCAGTACGCGCCTCCCGGCGAAATCGCTCGAGCGCAACTTCATCGCTGGAGACGTCATCGGGCAGGAATTTGAGGGCGACAAAACGGCCGAGTTCAGCGTCCTCGGCCTGATAGACCACGCCCATGCCGCCGCCGCCGAGTTTTAGCACGACGCGGTAGCGCGAGACCATTTGGCCGATCATGGGCGAGAATGTTAGGTCGAGGGATTCGGTAAGTCAATGTCAGACAGCGAGTTTGCCGTGTGTAAAGACGGGTCTTCGCCGTGGGGCACGCTCCCAGCATTTCGACAACGCCCCCTCAGGGGCTAAAGTCTCAGTTCTTTGTGCGGCTCGTGACGGCACGGCTGAATTCGTGCCCTTCCCGGAACTAATTCACCACCTCAGGATGACAAGGATTGGAAGGCGTACCTTCCCAGACCATTCAATGCAGCCTTAATTAATGTCCAGGGGTGGACACGCTGCGTTGGATTCGGACAAAACAAATCATTTCCTCACAATGTTTCAGCTTTAGGATTCAGCAACTTGGCGGCTATTTTATCTGGTGACGTACGTGCGGGTGCAGCGTCAAGTATCGGGAGGAGTCTGTCCCATGCAGAGTCTGTTTCAGGACTTCCGCTTCAGCCTACGGCAGCTGGTCAAGAATCCCGGATTCACTCTTACCGCCATCGTTTCTCTAGCGCTGGGGATTGGCGCGACCACAGCGGTATTCAGCGTGATCCATGCCATTCTTTTGGATCCGTATCCGTATGCCCATTCGGACCGCATGGTACACATGCGGTTGTTCAAGACGCCCGATCAGCAGAGGGGATTTGGGTTGACCGGCGGGCAGTGGCAGCAGATCCGGAAGTCGCCTGTGGTGGAAGACGCGTTCATGACGGATGACTGGAGCCTGACGGTCACGGGGCACGATCTGCCGGAGGACGTGCAGGGCGTTTACATGTCGTCGAACGGTTTCGTGTTTATGGGAGTTCCGCCGGCGCTGGGGCGTGGGCTGGTTCCGTCGGACGCGATCGATGGGCAGGAGCCACAGCCGGTGGTTGTGCTGGGATACAAATTCTGGCAGAGGCACTTCAATGGCGACCGTGGCGTCGTGGGAGAAACGATTCAGCTGGTTCACAAGAATTACACGATTGTTG
>Ga0335085_10009591_pt1 | contig 14593 bp, 11 predicted proteins | sample Lox_Sample_45_FD_206712 | JGI IMG/M metagenome (GOLD analysis project Ga0335085, IMG submission 206712) | Soil microbial communities from Loxahatchee National Wildlife Refuge, Florida, United States - Lox_Sample_4.5 | ecosystem: Environmental > Terrestrial > Soil > Wetlands | place: USA...
AATGCGGTACCTTCTTCGCAAAGTGAGACAAGCGCCTCCACAACGAGCCCCGCTCCCTCTTCTGATGTATTGCCGGACGATCCCGAACAGGAATTGGTTCCTGTGGCGAAACCGGAACCAGCGGCTGCAACCGGAACTCCGGTCGAGTGGGAGGCCAAGCGCCAGGAGTGGGCCGACGATACCCTGACGCTGACCGGCGATGTGGTCGTCCATTACGAGGACTATGTCCTTCACGCGGACAGCGTGGTCTACAACCGGAAGACGACTGAGCTTGAGGCCGACGGCCACCTGCAATTGTCGGGCGGGCCCAACGATGTGTTGATCAATGCCACGCATGGCGACATGCGGCTGAATATGCACACCGCACGCTTCTACGACGTGAATGGCTCGCAAGGCGTGCGGACGATGGGGCACTCGGTTGTGTACTCGACGCCGACGCCGCTGCTGTTTTCCGGGCGCGTCCTGCTGGAGACGGGAGAAGGCAAATTCAAAGTGATCGATGGCTCGATCACGAATTGCCGGCTTCCCCACCCCGACTGGCGAATCATTGCGCATACCATCGCCCTGGGCAACAAGAGAGCGTCGACCACGAATGCGTTCTTTGAGTTTCTGGGCGTCCCGATATTCTACATTCCGTATCTGCAGCATCCGGCGAACGAAACGGAGCGCGTGACCGGATTCATGATCCCGTTCGTCGGCAACTCCTCCATCAAAGGCTACGTGCTGGGCGAACAAGTGTACTGGGCAATGAACCGCAGCATGGATGCGTCGGTGGGCGTGGAGTACTACAGCAAGCGCGGATGGGCACCGAACGGCGACTTCCGATACAGGGGAGCGGGACTTGACCACTTGATTGCGCGGTGGAGCGCGCTCATCGACCGCGGAATCGAAGAACCGACGACCGACCCGCAAACGGGCCAGGTCAGCAATCAACTCGTCAATGAGGGCGGAGTCGACGTAGGCCTGACGGGGCGGAAAGATTTGTCTCCTTCAACTCGAGTTGCCGGGAACATCGAGTATTTGTCGAGCTACGTCTACCGGCTGGTCTTCAACGATAACTACTCGCAGGCCACCAGCTCCGAAGTGGCGAGCGACGTGGTTCTTACGCATAATCACGACGGCATGATACCGACAGCGTGGCTGGACCGCTTTCAATCGTTTGCCGGCACGGCAAACGGGGACGAGGTAAAAATTCTTCGCTTGCCGCTCCTCCGCTACGACGTGCTGGACCGGCCGCTTGGAGACTCGCCTCTTTACTGGGGATTGGGATCGTCTGTGGGCTATCTGAACCGCTCCGAGCCGCTCTTTCATTCCCGGAACGTGGTCCGGGCGGACGTCTACCCTCATCTTTCCATGCCCTTCGCGGCCGGAGGATGGAGCTTCGTTCCTGAGGTTGCCCTGCGCGACACAATGTATACCATCAGCCAAACGCCAACTCTAACGGGTCCGTTCCCAGTTCCGCAGATTGATCACAGCGCGCTTAACCGCTCCGATCTTGAAGCATCCGTTGAGATCCGGCCTCCGGCTCTGGAGCGCGACTTTGAGCTTCCGATGTGGCACCGCGAGTTGCGCCACGTGATTGAGCCGGAGCTGACCTATCGCTATGTCGGCGGGATCGGTGCGCAGGCGCGCAACGTACTTCTCTTTGACACGACCGACATCGCCACCGATGTGAATGAAGCGGGATTCTCGCTGACACAGCGGTTCTATCTGCGGCCGACCGAAGGGCAACCCTGCAATACGGATGATGCGGATCAGGCGACGGACGGGGGGACAGGAAAGGCATGCTCGAACACTCCACGCGAGTGGGCGACGTGGCAAATTGCGCAGGAGTACTTCATCGATCCCAACTTCGGCGGCGCGGTGATCTCAGGAAGGCGCAACGTGTTCGATGCGACGCTGGATCTGATGGCGCCTACATTCCTGACATCGCCGCGCAACATCGCGCCCGTGGTTTCGCGCATGCGCTTTGAAGCGATTGATAACCTGCGCGTGGAATGGGATCTGGATTACGACTCGATTGCGGGGCGCATTGCCGCCAACAATCTTTTTGCGGGCTATAGTTTTGGCCGGACAACCCTGGGAATTGGCCACGCGCTGCTCAACGCCCCCGACGAACAAACCAGCAGCGTCAGCAGCGTCGCCACCCTAATCAAGAGCCAGCAGTTGCAGCCTTTTTTTGAGTTCGGCAAGCAGAGCGGCAAGGGATTCGACCTGGCAGTAAACGGCGGCTACGATTTTGTTCAGCACGAAGTGCAGTACGCCGGAGTGCAGGCGGTCTACAACTGGAACTGCTGCGGCTTGACCGCTGGCTACCGGCGTTACGAGCTGGGCACGGTGGGGTCAACCAGCCGCGACGAAACGCAGTGGCTTTACAGCTTTACGCTGGCTAACTTCGGCGCAGTGGGAGATATCCGGCGCGCCAATTCCGTATTCCGCGATTCGACGCTACCGCCGGCGTATTAAAGATCGCGGTTAGTGAATCATGATGAGCGGCCACGCCATTTTTCGGGAGCCGGCGCGAAACCCGTTCGCTGCCAGCATGGTTTCGGTTGCTTTTTGCTGGCCAATGCGTCTTTCTATTGCCGCTGTGTAATCGAGTACACAAAAGGTCGCCGGGGACCCCTCTGGAGTATCCTTTCTGAGAGGAAAAACAATTGTTACGCTTTCGTTTTCTGGCAGGACTGCTCGTTTTGGGCCTGACCGCGGGCTGCAGAGCCCAAAGCACGACGTCTTCGGGGCCCGACCCTGCCCTCAACCGGCGCATTGAGGTTCTGGTCCGCGCTCAATACGAGATGCCGGCGGACGTGACGATCAGCCTTGGCGCGCGAACTCCCAGTCAATTTTCGGGTTATGAGACGCTGCCGGTCACCATTACGCGCGCCTCCAAATCGCAGGTCGTCAACTTTCTCATCTCTGACGACAACACAAAACTTGTCCACCTGGATACATTCGATCTGACCAAGGACCCTGCCGACGCGATTCCAATCGCCGGACGGCCGATCCGGGGCAATCCAGCTGCGAAGGTGACGGTGATCAATTTTGACGACCTCGAGTGCCCGTACTGCGCGCGCCTGCACGAGGAGCTGTTCCCAGCAACGCTCGATCATTACAAAGGCCTGGTGCGGTTCATCTACAAAGACGACCCTTTGAGCGAGATACACCCCTGGGCAATGCATGCGGCGGTAGATGCCAACTGCCTGGCAGCGCAGAGCACCGATGTTTACTGGACCTACGTGGATTATCTTCACGCGCATGGTGACGAGGTCACGGGAAGTGACCGCGATCTGCAGAAAAGCTTTGCCACGCTGGATCGCATCGCCCACCAGGAGGCGACGCTCGGCAAGCTCGACGAAACCACTCTCAATGCGTGCCTGTCGAAGCAGGATGAAACACAGATTCGAGCGTCCGCCAGGCTGGCCGAAGACCTGGGAATCGATGGAACACCGGCGGTTTACGTGAATGGGGAGCGCGTAAATGGCGGCGCGGTTCCACAGAATGAGCTTTGGATGGCCATTGACCGCGCGGTACGTGCCGCAGGCGAGCAGCCCCCACCGGCGCAGGCCGCGGAGGCTTCGACCCCAGCCGGGTCCAACTAATGGGGCATTTGTGGACTATCCGCGCCCCGCTGCCGGGATTTATCCTAGAAGGCCGGGGGCAACGTAAACCCCATGGGAGAGATCAACTTGCAAGTCGCATCGAGTTTTAGAACGCGCGCCAATTTCGCCGCTGCCGCTCTGCTCAGCGTTGCCGTGTTCTCCGCCCTGGCGGGCTGCCACCGATCCCCTTCAGCCGACGTGGTCGCCACGGTGAACGGCAAGGAGATTCTACGTGCCGAACTCGAAAGGAACTACCAGGCCAGCATTGGGGATAGCCCGCAACAACCCACGCCGGAGGAAGCCGACATCCGGCGGCTGAGCGTGCTGCACCAGATGATTCAGGACGAGATTCTGGATCAGCAAGCCGCCAAGCTGAACCTGACCGCAAGCGACGAAGACGTGAACGGCAAGCTGGCGGAGATCAAAGCGCCGTATACGGACGAGCAATTCAACGCCATGCTGAAGCAGCGCAGCCTCACGCTGGATGACTTCAAACGTGAAATTCGAGTCGGGTTGACTCAGACCAAGCTCATGAACAAGGAGATCGAGTCGAAGATCAACATTACCGACGCGCAGATTGCTGCTTTCTACGCGGCACATAAGGCGGACTTCGACTGGATCGAGCCGAAATATCATCTGGCTCGCATTGTGGTTACAACCGAACCTGCGCAACCGCAGGGCAATCTCCAGGGCGGCGGCGCCTCGGGCGAGGCTGACGCCAAGAGGAAGATCGAGGCTGCATACAGCCAGCTCGAAAGCGGCGTGGATTTCGCCACCGTTGCGATGAACGTCTCGGAGGATCCGAATACGGCGTCGAACGGCGGCGACATGGGTTTTGCGCCGGAATCGCAGCTCAAGACCGATCCACAGCTCTACGATGCAATCAGCAAGCTCAAGCCGGATCAGTTCACAGATGTGATTCCCGTTTACGGCTCAGGTCCCGGAAGCAAGATTGCCGGCTACGCCATCTACAAGCTGATTTCGCACGAGCCCGCGGGACAGCGGGAACTAACCGATCCGCGCGTTCGGCAGGCCATCCACCAGTCGATCCACGACAGCCAGAAGCAACTGCTCCAGACCGCGTATCTTGAAACGCTGACGGATGGCGCCAAGGTGCGCAACTATCTCGCTGAAGAGATTCTGAAGCGGAGCGGGCAATAAAACCTGGCTCCGTTCTTCCCTCTAGAACTTAGCTTCGACCCTGGTTCCGGCGTAATGGATCGTCTTGTCGGGCGAAGCTGTGACGTCGGGCCCAACGCCGTGACCTGAAGAAACAATCACGACATTGAAGGTGTGCTCTGAGGGCATGCCGGGATAGCTTCCTTCGCGGCCGCCAAGAGTGAGGGTGCGCGACGCGTCGTCCCAATGAATGGATGTAGTGGCGTGGGCGCCTTTCTCGTAGCGATAGCTGTCGTCCTCGTCTTCGTAGAATGTGAATTCGCCATCGGCGCCGGGATAGATACGAAGCTCGATGGGATCGGTGGCCTGGCCTGCATACTCGATCTCCGGGCCAAGCGGAAGGATCGATCCCGCGCGTAAGGCCAGCGGAATGCGGGCGGGCGGCGCCGGCGCTACGATCGATGAGCCGCCCGCGGTGCGCTGGCCGGTCCAGAAGTCGTACCACTCAGCTCCGGCCGGCAGATAAACCGGACGCGATGTTGCTCCCTCCGTCAGCACCGGGCTGACGAGAATCGCCGGTCCGAACATGAATTGATCCCCGATCTCCCTCACAGCAGGATCGTCGCGAAAATCCATCACCAGTGGCCGCTGAATGGTGTAGTCCTCGCTGGTCACTTTCCATGCCAGCGAATAGACATAGGGCATGAGCCGGTAACGCAGGCGATCGATAGCGACGAGAGCGGGAAAGACCTGATCGTAAACCCAGAGTTCGTTATGGTCGCGGTGACCGTGGGTGCGGAAGACAGGACAGAATGCGCCGTATTCAAACCAGCGTTCGTAAAGTTCCTGATATCCCGGCGGCATGGTTTGCGCATAGTTCAGCGGATGATAGCCGCCGATGTCGGTGGTCCAGTAGGGATAGCCAGAGAGCGCGAAATTGAGGCCTGCAGGGACCTGCCGGCGCAGCGCCCACCAACTGCTATAGACATCGCCCGACCAGACCGTAGCGCCAACGCGTTGCTGGCCCATAAAGGCGGAACGCGTGAGGAGGAAGACGCGCTTGCCGGGGTCCGTTTGCTTCCAATGCGCCGCGACGCCCGCCGTATGCTCCAGCGGGAAAACGTTGGTGTATTCCAGGCCGCTGCCAATGTGGAGCTGCTTGTCGCGCAAAATCGCGTCACCAACATGCGGCCAGGCCTCCTCCGGCTCGGAGCTGTCGAGCCAGAAGGCGTCCCAACCCTGCGCGAAGAGCTTGCCGACAAACTGGTTCCAAAAGAAGTCCCTGGCGGCGGGGTTGGTTGGGTCGTACGCCTGGGTGTCGTCGATCTCAAATCCCTTTCGGACCATATGCTTGAAGTTTTCGCTGTCAGAATCCATCAATGCCCAGGCCGAGATCATGGCATGGATATGCTCGTCGTGGAGAGTCTTTAATTCGGCAGGAATGTCGGTATAGCCGGAGTTATAGACCGGGTCGCCCTTGTGGCCGGGGTTCCACCAGAACCAATCCTGCACGATGGCGTCAATCGGGATGTGGCGGGACCTGTATTCGGCGGCGATCGATAGAATTTCGGCTTGCGTTTTGTAGCGGTCTTTGGACTGGAAGAAGCCATAGGCCCACTCGGGGAAGAGCGGCACGTGCCCGGTCATCGACCGGTAAAGGTGAATGATGGAATCCATTTGCGGGCCGTAGAGGATGTAGTAGTCGATCTGCGGCGCGGCCATCGACTCCAGGTTCAACTCAAGCGGAAAACGATTATCGAAGTAGCTGAACGAAGCCGTATTCCACAGGATGGCGTAACCCTTGCTGGAGACGACGAGAGGGATGGCGACGTCGGTATTGTTCTGGCCGAGCTCGACGACGCTGCCGCGATAGTTGAACATGCCGCTCTGATGCTGGCCGAGCCCGTAGAGAGCCTCTGTGGAGTCGGGACCGAAACGGTCTTCAATATGGAGAAGCCCAGGTGCCTCTGACGGGCGATAGGTACGTGGCAGATTCGGCCTCTCGTGGATCAGTTCCTCCCCCTGAGCCGTTCGGACGTTGAGGTTGCCATTCTCCTCTGAAAAAGAAATCTTCAGGCGCGCAGTCGTTAAGCTGGCAGAACTGCCGGACTCGTTGAACTGAAAGGCTGCGCCTGGGCAGACGTCAGCTGGCGAGAGCATCCAAGGCTGAACTTCTGCCGTGGAGGGCGCGCCCGCGGGCCGCGCCGTGACATGGATCAGGGAATCTCCGCAGACCGTCACCTCCAGCGTTTCACGTTCACTGGCGGCGACGAAGCCGCCGGTTGACTGGCTGGCATGCATCGCGGAAGGATGCGGCGCAACTCCGGGCACCGGCTGAGGAGCGGGTTGAGCGAGTGAGTAACCAGCGGCCAAGATCGAGCCAGCAAATAGGAGAACAACGATTCGCGCAATGCCGGAAGCCTGGTTCAAAAGCGCACCTCGGTGCAGATGAAATTTGATTTTCAAGAAAAACGGCCTCCGCGAAAAGCAGAGGCCGCATGATATCGATGCCGGATGATGCTGCAACGGCTAGTGCATCTGGCCGCTGTTATCGATGGTGATGCCGCCCGGGCCCTGATTCTTCTTCGCTTCATTGGCCTTGCGCGTGTCCATCGCCTTCGCCGTCCATTGGTCCGCCAGCGCCAGGTCCTCAGTCACGGCGGCGTTGTTGCCGTAGTCCACATCCGCCTTGTTGCGATAGATGAGGTTCAGGTACTGCATGGCATCGTCGTAGTTGGGACGGTCGTTCACAGCCATGGTGAGGTACTTCAACCCCTCTTCAACCAGAGGCGCATTTTGTTGCGCGAGCTGGTCCATCACTTTCTTGGGGGCCTTCACGTTGCCCTTGCCATCGTCATTGAGGCCGACAGCCTGCAGCGCGTTCAGCTTATTCTGGTGAGCCTTCTTCCAGTCAATGACGCCGATCGTATAGGCCGCCTCGGGGTCATTGGGATCGACGTCCAAAACCTTCTTCTGCCACGCCTCAGCCTCGTCCATCTGGTTGATGCTGAAATAAATGCCCGCTATTTTCTTCATGCTGTCGACATCGTTGGGCTTTTCAGCCAGAACGTCCTTGAACATGTCGATGGCCTGATTGGCGATCTTCAGGTTGTCAGGTGTTGTGACTCCCGGAGCTACGTCCTGTTCAAGCGCGGTGGCAAGGTATGTCTTCGCCATGGGCAGCTTGGGGTCGAGTTCCGTAGCCTTTTGGAAATGCTCGATGGCCTCATCGTAGTGACCGTTCTTGTAGGCATCGACTCCCTTGTTCAATTGATCGCGGGCCATGAGCTGGTTGCAGCCGCTCATGCCAATGACCATTCCGGTTAAGGTCGCCGCGAGCGCCCAAAAACGTGCGGTTCGAATCATTTTCGTTCCTTCTCCTTCAGGCTTGGGCCTGCAGGCCGTGCCTGGAAAACTCAGCAGCCGGGTGCAGCTAAAACGTGCCGCAGCCAGGGCAAAAAAATTGTACGCTTCCACGCACCCGGATCAAGTGCCTCCGGACACAGCCAGGTTACTGGCCAGCCTGAATCTTGGGCGTCATCAGCCCGATGTGGTCGACGTTCGCCGCCTTGCCGATATCGATGACATCGGCGATGTAAGCAAAATTCACATCGTCGTCGCCCCTTACAAACATCACGCGCTCGGCGCGATTGGCGTAAATTTCAGTCAATTTGGGCAGGAGATCGGCGTGATTCACATCGGTATCGTTAATCTTGTACGCCGGGGTCTGGCCGGGGCGATAAAGAACCTGAACCACGATGGTGCGGTCGTTCTGCGGTTGCTGCTGTTGCGGATTCTTGGGCGGCTGGGGCACCAGCGCGTCGAGACCCTTTGGTGTTACCGGCACGATGACCATGAAGATAATCAACAACACCAGCAAAATATCGATCATGGGCGTGACGTTGATCTCGCCCATCGCTCCGCCGCTGCCGCCAGTGGAAAATGCCATAGCTCAAACTCCTCGTTTCCTGAATATCGTTCCGACAGGCGATCCGACGGGGATTACTCGCCGCCGATCTGATTGCCTTCCCGTCTTTGCGTCAACAGACCCACTTCTTCAACACCGGCCGTACGCACGTCGTCGATGGCGTCTTCAACCACCTTGTACTGCGCGCGCGCATCCGCGCGGACGTAAATCGTCTTATCGGTTTTGTCTTCCAGCTTATCCCGCACCAGACTGCCAAGTTGCGAGGGATCGACTTTGTTCTGGCCGAGGTAAACCGCTCCATCCCGCGTGACAGCGACGACAATGGCATCTTCCTTGTCGGCGTCTGGCATGTTGGTGGGGTTTTCCACCTTGGCAAGGTCGATGGCAACCTTGTTCTGAAGCATGGGGGTGATAACCATGAAGATGATGAGAAGCACCAGCATCACGTCCACCATGGGAGTGACATTGATGTTGGAATTTACCTTCTTGCCTTCGTCGCGAACTGCAACTGCCATAATCGGGACTCCGTACGTCTGAAATTTTTCTTCCCGGATCCGGTCCGCTTTGGCCCGGACTCAAGTGGCCTCAAGCGATCATGAAACCGCCGGGCAGAAGAGCTTCACATCTTCCGCCCGGCGAAAATTCTCGCCCGAAACAAGCCACTCTGCGCTTAGCGCTTGTGGCTCTGCTTGATGAAGTAGTCGACCAACTCGCTCGACGAGTTGTCCATCTCCACGTCAAAAGCCTCAACGCGTCCGGTGAAATAGTTGAAGGCCATAACGGCAGGAATGGCGACAAGCAGGCCGAACGCCGTGGTGACCAGAGCTTCAGAGATACCGCCTGCAACTGCGCCGATGCCGGCGATCTTCTGGGTGGCAATGGCGTCGAACGCGTGCAGAATGCCGACGACGGTGCCGAACAGTCCGACGAACGGAGCCGTCGAGCCGATGGTCGCCAGAACCGAGAGACCCCTCTTCAGCTTGGCGTGCACGATGGCCTCAGCCCGATCCAGGGCGCGGCCCGCGCTGGCGATGGTATCCTCGGTCGCCTGACCGGACGACGCGCGGAATTCCTGCAAGCCGGCCGTAACCACTTCGGCAAGATGCGACTTCTTGTTGCGGTCCGCGATCTTGATGGCCTCTTCGAGCTTGCTCTCCTTGAGAGCGCCGGCCACCTTGGGCGCGAATTCACGCGACTGCTTGCGGGCGGCGGTGAAATACAGGTAGCGGTCGATCATGACAGCCAACGACCAGACCGACTCGATAAACAGAACGATGGCTACGGTGCGGGCCATCCATGCCATGTGTTCCCACAGTTGCATGGGGCTGAAGCCAACCGTCTGCCCTTCATCCTGAAGGAAGGCAAGACTGTTGACCGTGTGCGAAGCGAAATGTGCGAGCTGAGCGAGAATCACTGAATCGTTCCTCCTAAGGAGATTCTTTGTACTGAATTAAACCCGACGCGGCGGGTGACTGAGTGCAATGGAATGCGGCCCTTCGGGAATGCGCATTCCGGTCAAAAGCAATGCGCCCTGCCAAAAGAGCGGCAGGGCGCCGGAATTTCTCGTCACCCACCCAGGGTGAAGATTACGTTGACCGTGGTTTCGACCTCGACCGGCTCATTATTGAGCAGGTAGGGCCGGTAGCGCCACTGTCTTACAGCATCCAACGCCGCCTGCTGCAACATGGCCGGGCCGCTGATCACGCGCAGGTCCTCAATGGTTCCCTGCTTGGAGATGGTCGCCTGCAGGACCACAGTTCCCTGGACGCGAGCGGCTTTGGCAATTGGCGGATAGGTCGGCTGGGTCTTGTTCAGAAGGAAACCCACGGCCACACCGGCCGAGATGTTGACCTTCTTCGGCGGCGCGGCCTTTACCTGCGGGCCATTGCCGCTGCCAAACAAGCTGCCCATAACGCCGTTGCTGTTGCCCATGCCTTCCATACCGGCAACACCGAAGTTCGACGGAGGCGCTTCCTTCTGCGAGACCATCTCAATGTTCTTCGGGATCTTGGTGGGCGCAGTGAGCTGATTGTTCATCATCTCCGACTGCACGTGAACGACATGAACTTCAGGAGGAGGAGGCGGCGGGGGCGGAGGAGGAGGCGGTGGTGGCACGGTCAGAATCGTTGCCATCAGCGCGCTCGGCAGCGCCTCAGGATAGATCAGCGGAATCAGGATCAGCAGAATGAGGATCGCGGCATTGATGCCGCCGGTGAATAGCATCCACCGACCGCTTTTGGTCTTGATCCTTTTCGCAGATTCGAATGTGGAATCTTCAAACATGGCCAGCCTCTTAGATCGGGTATCGTTACTCCTATTTTAGACACCACGGGAGGGGGAATTGTTCCCGACTGGAAAATCCACACAAAGGAGCGAGTAAACCTTATCAGAACTTTGCTCCCACTGCCAAGGGTGCTGCAAAACCGGTGCAACCTTCCCTTGACCGAAGTGCCTCTGAAACTGGCCCCGGGACAGCTTCCGCATACCTTCGTCAAGAGCGATTCGCCCTTGGGAATGGATGCAAAAATCGGGCTTCGCGGCCATTCGATTCAGGCTTTCGACTTTCTGCCCGCCGGCAGCGAGGCGGATTTGCCCTTCCCTGCCCGCCAATCCTGCCAGGCCACCAGCATCGGGGCCGCTACGGCGATGGAGGAGTATGTCCCGATGAGGATGCCGACCACCAGCGCGAACGAAAAATCGTTCAGCACTGGGCCGCCAAAGATGAACAGCGCAAGGACGGTGAGAAAGGTGAGGCCCGAGGTGAGTACGGTCCGGCTCAGGGTCTGGTTGATGCTGCGATTCACCAGGTCCGTCAGGCCCTCGCGACGGCTGATGCGGAGATTCTCGCGGATGCGGTCGAATACGACGATGGTGTCGTTCATCGAATAGCCGACCAGCGTCAGGATGGCCGCAATGACGGTCAGGCTGATCTCGCGGCCTGTGAGCGCGAAGGCACCCACAGTAATGAGCGTGTCATGGAAGCAGGCCACCACCGCGGCCACACCGTAGATCAGCTGAAAGCGGAACCAGAGATAGATGAGCATGCCGAGCATGGAATAGACCGTGGCCAGCGTGGCCTGCTTTTCGAGCTGGTGGCCCACAGTCGGCCCGACAACGTCCACCTTCACCCCGGTGTTGGGGTTGAAGTAGTTGTTGTAATGGGTCTGAAGCGCGGATTCAATCTCCTGGCGGCCGGTGTCAAGCGCGGCCTCGTTGGCCTGTTCAGGCAGGCTGATGAGCACCCGGTGATCGGCTGCCGGCCCAAAGGTCGTAATGGTTGAGTCCTTGACGCCTGCTGCCTCGATTGCGTGCCGGATGGCATCGATGTCAGGGGGATTTTGAAACTGCACATCCACCTGCGTGCCGCCGCGAAAATCCACTCCCAAGGGAACCGGGCTGCCGATATGCGACCAGTTCCAACTCATTTTTGCAATGCCTGCAACGCTGAAGATCATGGAAAAGGCGAGGAAATACCACTTCCACCCCAGCCAATTCACATTCGGACTGCGAAAGAATTCCACTTTTTTCTCCTGGCCTTTGGCTCTTAGCTTTTAGCCGTTAGCTGTTTGTTGCGGGAACCAAGCTACGTTCTTCCGCAGAACTGCCAAGGGCTAACGGCTCATCGCTAAAAGCCGCTTTCTAAATCGAAACCATCTCGCCGGCTTTCAATTTGTTCAAATGCGCCTCGAAAATAACTCGCGAGACAAAAACGGCGGTGAAAAGATTGGCCGCAAGACCGACGGTCAATGTGGTGGCAAAGCCCTTCACCGGACCGGTGCCAAAGATGAATAGAATCGCCGCCGATACGATGGTCGTGACGTGCGTATCGACGATGGTGAGCCAGGCCCGGGCAAAGCCCTGATCGACGGCCGCCGAGGCCGCCTTGCCGGCGCGAATTTCCTCGCGGATGCGCTCGAAGATCAGCACGTTCGAATCAACGCCCATACCAATGGTCAGGATGACTCCCGCAATGCCCGGCAGCGTGAGGGTGAGCACAAGACCTCCGCCGCCCGAAGCGCCTGAAATCGCGGCAGAGAGACCCATGATCCCCAGCAGAATGATCAGGTTAAAGATCAATGCGAGGTCGGCGTTGATGCCCGAGCCCTTGTAGTAGATGAGCATGAAGGCCATTACGACCGCGATGCCGACGATGGCTGCTGTTACACCCTCGCGGATGGAATCGGCGCCCAGCGTGGCGCCCACCACGCTCTCATTAATGTAGGTCAGCGACGCCGGCAGTGCGCCTGTCCGCAGGAGCTTTGAAAGCTCCATCACTTCGTTCTGGCTGAATGAACCCTCGATCAAGCCACTATCGCGGATCGGCTGCTTGATGACTGCAACGCTACGCACAGTCCCGCCCATCATGATGGCCATGTCTTTGCCAACATTGGCACTGGTAAAGTCCCAGAACTTGTCGCCAGCCTCGTCGGTCAGCGTGAAATTAACGGTGCGTTGCCCGGTGTTTGAATTCGTTCCTGGTTCGGCAGAACGGAAATCGCTGCCGGCCACGATTGCGGAGCGCTCCAGAATGTAATACTCCGTTCCGGACGAACCGGCCAGTTCTCCGGAAGTGGGCAAAATTTCCTGGTCGGGCGGCAGAACGCCGTTCACGCTTTGCAGCGCCGCATCCTGGGTTGGAAACGGGCCGCCGTCTACGGCATGAATCTCAAGACGCGCCGTGGACTTGATCACGTTCTTGACCTGCTCCATATCGCTGATGCCGGGCAGTTCCACCAGAATCTGGTTGGCGCCGAGGCCGTATTCCTGAATCAGCGGCTCGCTCACACCCAATGCGTCCACGCGGTCGCGAATGGTTTCGATCGCCTCTTCCACCGTGCGCTTGTCGAGATCGTTCTCGAACGGCGCTTTCATGGTCAGCGTCCAGTTGTTGTCGGACCCGCCGGAGACGTCGTATTCGTTGGCGTATTTGTTGCCGGAAAGCAACGAGTCAACGGCGTCGGATTGCGCCTGGCTTGTCCCCTGGATGCGAATCACATCGGGCTTGTTCGGATCGGGCTTGTAGACCTGGGAGACAGTGAGGTTGGCCTTCTTGAGATCCTGCTGAATCTCCTGCACGGTGTTGTCGGTCTCGGCATTCACGGCCTCCGCCACCTGCACTTGCAGGATGAGGTGCGCCCCGCCCTGCAAATCGAGGCCCATGTGAATCCGGCTGGAGATAGCGCTGAGCAGCGCCTTTCCGCTAATCCCGGACGGGATTCCGAAGATGCCATACAGGCAGATCAAAAGAACGGCAACGATCAGGGCAATCTTGTTTCTGAGATTCTTCTTCATTGGTTCGTTTCTCTAGTCCAAAAGATCAAAGCCCGGAGGGCCTTACGATTTCGAAGCGTCCTCTTGCGTGACCGAAGCGATCGCGCTTTTGGCCACTTCCAGCTTAAGGTTGTCAGGCGCGACGCGAATCACAATCGAATCGTCCTTGATGGAGAGGATGGTGCCGCGAATCCCCCCCGAGGTTGTAATCCGGTCTCCCGACTTGATGCCGGCGAGCATCTGCTGCCACTGCTTTTGCCGCTTTTGCTGCGGGCGGATCATGATCAGGTAGAGGAGCGGGATAAAGAGCAGGATGGGAAGCAGCATAGACAGGCCACCGGCTCCGGTGGCGGGCGCAGCCGCCCAAAATGCGAAACTTGTCGGTCCGTACATGATTGGCTCGAGTTCCTCACTCGCCCTCGCGGCCGTCGTTTGCCGGCTTCAGGCGCAGGCTGGCCCGGCCATTACTGCCGGCGCCTGACAACAGATTTGTCTCCGGGAAAGGTTCTTGAGGCCTTAGTCTTCTCCGGCCCAAGCTTTGGAAGGAGGGTCAAAGCCCGGGAGCTGGAAGGAATTCCTGTCCACATGCACCGAGTGACCCTACTGCCGCATACTTCCTGTTCGACAGAGCATCCCTATCGGCTCCAGGCGCAAGGAAAGCAGCTCTCACCACGAT
>Ga0335085_10009592_pt1 | contig 14592 bp, 12 predicted proteins | sample Lox_Sample_45_FD_206712 | JGI IMG/M metagenome (GOLD analysis project Ga0335085, IMG submission 206712) | Soil microbial communities from Loxahatchee National Wildlife Refuge, Florida, United States - Lox_Sample_4.5 | ecosystem: Environmental > Terrestrial > Soil > Wetlands | place: USA...
CGGCAACCAGCACGACCTGGTCGGGCGCTTCTTCATGGAGCATCCGCACATCGTCACCGGCAGCTTGTTCGCCACCGACGTCGGCGACTGGCATCGCGGCCTCAGCGCGCGCTTCAAGAAGAACGGCACGCTGATCCAGCCGGTCATCGCCACCAGTCCGATCGCGCAGCGCGAGCAGGGCATGCTCGGCTACAGCGCCAATTTCGAGACTCCGGTCGTCACCAACGCCGGCTATCCCGCCTATCGACATATTCGGGACGGCATTGCAGACCGGCAACTGCCGGACCACCTGGGCCACGACATCTGGAATGTCGTCACCGGCCTCGACGACGTCGCGCGCGGCATGTTCCGCGCGACACCTGAGGATCCCTACCATCCGCCTTACGATCTCTCCCGGCCGATCCGACTCTACACCCGTCTCGAGCAATGCCCGAATCCGGACAGCCGGGTGAAGCTGATTGACGAGAAGGACGCCCTCGGCCTCAACCGCATCGCGCTGGATTGGCGTCTCACCGAGCTCGACAAGCGCAGCCTGCGGCGCTCCCAGGAGCTGATCGGCGCGGAATTCGGGCGCCTCGGGGTCGGCCGCTTCAAGCTCGACGATTGGGTGCTGGCCGACGACAGCTCATGGCCGGACGATCTCCATGGCGGCCACCATCACATCGGCACCTGCCGCATGAGCGACGATCCGAAGCAGGGCGTCGTCGACCGCGATTGCCGCGTTCACGGCTTCGACAATCTTTATGTCGCCGGCAGCGCCGTCTATCCCACGACCGGCTACGTCAATCCGACCCTGACGGTCGTGGCACTCGCCCTGCGGCTTGCCGACCACCTCAAGACGAAGTTCCGTCTGGCCTAGCCGCGCCCGCGCCGCGCTCCGACCGCACTCTCTATCCGCTGCAGGCGCGACAGCAGCGCGCTCTGCATCCGGTCGACCTTCTCGTGCAGGTGCGAGATCTCGAGCTCCGCCTTCAGGTTGGCGTCGTATTCGATATCGTCGCGAATGCGGTCCTTGTCCGCCTGCCTGTTCTGGCTCAGCAGCACGACCACCGACAGCACGATCGCCTCGAGGGACACGCACATGGTCAGGAAGTTGAAGGGGAACGGGTCGAACATCAGGTCGTCCGGCATGATGTTCCAGACGATCCAGGCGGCGAACAACAGGACATGCATGACCAGGAACCTGAAGCTGCCGCTGAAGGCGGCGATCGCGTCGATGATGCGGTCGATCGGCGTCAGCTTCTGCTGCGCCTCCTCCCCGGCATTGCGGATCGCCATCTGCCGCAGGCGCTCGGTGGTCGCCCGCATGCGCCGGCCCATCACCGTCATCATGTCGAGGGCGGCGTCCGGCTTGCGGCGGAAGAAGTCGCGCAGCTGCTCGCGGTCGAGCGCCAGCAGTTCCGCTGTTTCCGTTACGACGGCACGGGCGGTGCGCGCGCCCATGTCGAGCAGCGACAGCTCGCCGAACATGTCGCCACGCTCGCACAGCGTCAGCACGATCTTCTGCCCGAGCTTGTCGGTGGCGCTTATCTCGACGGCGCCGGCACCGACCACGTACATGCAGTCGCCGGGATCGCCCACCTCGAACAGGATCGCCCCGGCCTCGTGATGCGATTCCTCCAGCACCTCGGCCAGTGCCTTGCGCTCTTCGGGATCCAGCAGCTGGAAGAACTGCACCTCGGCGAGCAGGGATTCCTTTGATGACATCGCGTACGATTCGCCCGAACGTGATTTGCAACCTTAGCATGCCGCGCGCCCGGGCCAAACGTCACGGCACATCACCTTCGCGCGATGCAAATCGGTTTGCACGGGGGCGTTTCAGCGATAGGAATAGCGGCCGTTCCGTTGTGTAACCTTGCTTCAGTGCAGTCATGACCAATTTGCGCACCATCGACCGCAATCGCCTGGCTACCGCCCTTGCCGCCGAGCGGAAGCGCTTCATCACGGAGCATCCGCGCTCGCAGGCGCTGTTCGAGGAGGCCAAGGCCAGCCTGCTCGACGGCGTGCCCATGAACTGGATGATCCGGTGGGCCGGCGATTTTCCGCTCTTCATCAAGGACGGCGCGGGCGCCCGCTTCACCGATGTCGACGGCCGCGATTATATCGACTTCTGCCTCGGCGATACCGGCGCCATGACTGGCCACGCGCCGAAGGAGTCGATCGACGCCATCGTCGACCGCCTCCATCGCGGCACCACCTTCATGCTGCCGACGGAGGATTCGCTCTGGGTCGGCCGCGAACTGCAGCGCCGCTTCGGCCTCCCCTACTGGCAGGTGGCGATGACCGCGACCGACGCCAACCGCTTCGCCATCCGCCTCGCCCGCCAGATCACCGGCCGCAAGCTGATCCTTGTCCACAACTGGTGCTATCACGGCACCGTCGACGAGACGATCATCACCATCAACAACGGCGTGCCCGGCCCCAAGCCCGGCAACGTCGGCCCGGCCGTCGACCCGGCGCTCACGACCAAAGTGGTGGAGATCAACGACATCTCCGCGCTGGAGAAGGCGCTCGCGCCCGGCGACGTCGCCTGCGTGCTGGTCGAGCCGGCCCTCACCAACATCGGCATCGTGCTGCCCGATCCGGGCTACCACGAGGCGCTGCGCAAGATCACGCGCGATACCGGCACGCTCCTCATCATCGACGAGACGCACACCATTTGCACCGGCCCCGGCGGCTACACCAAGGCCTACGGACTGGAGCCCGACATGCTCACCATCGGCAAGCCGATCGCCAGCGGCGTGCCGGCCGCCGTCTACGGCTTCACGCGCGCAGTGGCCGACCGCATCCGCGCCAGCACCGACAAGAACACCGCCGACACCGGCGGCATCGGCGGCACGCTGGCAGGCAACGCGTTGGCCCTCGCCGCCATGCGCGCCACCTTGCAGCGCGTACTCACCGACGCAGCCTTCGAACACACCATCGCGCTCGGCCGCCGCTTCGCGGAGGGCGTCGACGGCATCATCAAGGAGGCGGGCCTGCCCTGGCACGTCACCCGCCTCGGCTGCAGGGCCGAATACTGGTTCTGCCCGCGCCCGCCCCGCAACGGCGGGGAAGCCGCCGCCGCGATCGATCCGGACCTCGACCGCTACATGCACCTGGCGGCCCTCAACCGGGGCATCCTGATGACGCCGTTCCACAACATGGCGCTGATGGCGCCCCAGACGACGGCCGCCGATGTCGACCGCCACAGCCAGGTGTTCCGGGAGAGCGTCGAGGCGATCTTGTAGACCGGTAGCGGCAGGCACGCCCGTGGTTCCATCTTCCAATCCGGCCCTGTTTCCCTTATAACCACGCCTGTCTCTTCAACAACAGAAAGGAGGTGATCCAGTGTCTCATTGTCTCATGCCGCGGTCGTCGGGTGCGGTGGCCTGGATCCTCGCCTCTGTCGAGGTTCGCGCCGCCTGACCCGCCGTTTCTCCGGTCAGAAGCCGGAACGCGGTTCGACAATGGAAGGGCTGTCCTGCCAAGGGCAGCCCTTCTTTGTTGGTGGCGACGCCCCTTCCCAGCGGATAAGCCCAAGGCCATGTCGGCTCCGCCCGAGATCTATGTCGATGCCGATGCCTGCCCCGTGAAGCAGGAGGTGTATCGCGTTGCCGGCCGCTACGGCCTCAAAGTCTATGTCGTCGCCAACGACGTCATGGCTGTCCCCAACGATCCGCTGATCGAGCGAGTCGTGGTTGGCGACCGCTTCGACGCCGCGGACGACTGGATCGCCGAGCGCGTGGGCCGCGGCAGCGTCGTCATCACCGCCGACGTGCCACTCGCCAGCCGCTGCGTGAAAGCCGGCGCGTCCGTGATCGCACCCACGGGCCGAGCCTTCACGGAAGCCTCCATCGGCATGGCCGTGGCCACGCGCAACCTGATGGCCGATCTGCGCGCCAGGGGCGAAACGACCGGCGGGCCGAGGCCGTTCTCGCGCCAGGACCGCTCGCGCTTCCTGTCGGCGCTCGACGAGGCGATCGTGCGCCTGCAGCGCGCCGCGCGCCCATAGGCAGACGAATGAACGTTGTCGAGAGCGGCCTTCTTCCGATCCGCGAGATCGAGAACCTGTGGATACCCATGCCCGACGGGGCGCGCCTGGCCGCCCGCGTCTGGCTGCCGGCCGATGCCGAGCAGCACCCCGTGCCGGCGATCGTCGAATACATCCCCTATCGCAAGCGCGACGGCACGGCCTGGCGTGACGGCATCATGCAGCCCTACGTCGCCGGCCATGGCTACGCCGTACTGCGCATCGACCTGCGCGGCAGCGGCGAATCCGATGGGCTGCTGCGCGACGAGTACACCCGCCAGGAGCATGACGACGCCGTCGCAGCGCTAGGCTGGATTGCGGCGCAGCCCTGGTGCAGCGGGCGCATCGGCATGATCGGCCTGTCCTGGGGCGGTTTCAACGCGCTGCAGATCGCGGCCCGCCAACCGCCGCAACTCGCCGCCATCATCACGATCTGCGCGTCGGACGACCGCTACACCGATGACGCCCACTACATGGGCGGCTGCGTGTTGACCGAGCATGCGGTCTGGGGCGTGGCGATCCTCGGCCAGGCAGCCCTGCCGCCCGATCCCGAGCTGGTTGGCGAGCGCTGGCGCGAGGCTTGGCTCGAGCGGCTCAACAACACGCCGGAGTGGGTGGCGCGATGGCTCGCGCACCAGCGGCGCGACGCCTATTGGCGCTACGGATCGGTGAGCGAGGACTACGCGGCGATCCGCTGTCCCGTCTACGCGATCGGCGGCTGGGCAGATGCCTATCGCAACGCCGTCCCGCGGCTGCTCGCCAATCTGACCGCTCCCTGCAAGGGCTTGATCGGCCCCTGGGCGCACGGCTGGCCGATCCTCGGCGCGCCCGGCCCGGCGATCGGCTTCCTGCAGGAGGTTCTGCGCTGGTGGGACCATTGGCTGAAGGAAATAAAAACCGGGATCATGGACGAGCCGCGCTACCGGGTCTGGATGCAGGATGCCGTCGCGCGCACCGCCGGCCGCGACATGCAGCCGGGGCGCTGGGTCGCCGAACAGCGCTGGCCGTCGCCGAGAATCCTGGCTCGCCGCCTCCATCTCAACGCCGGAGGCTTAGCCGCGGAGCCCGCGCCCGAAACGGCTGTCACCCATTGCTCGGTCCAGTTCATCGGCCGCGCCTCCGGCGCCTGGTGCCCATACGCGACGGGTGCCGACCTCGACAGCGACCAGCAGGCAGACGATGCGCAATCGCTCGTCTTCGACTCTGCACGCCTGTCGGCAAGCTTGGAAATCCTGGGGGCGCCGATCGTGGAGCTGGAGCTGGCCGTCGACCGCGCGCTGAGCCTGATTGTGGCGCGGCTGTGCGACGTCGACGAACAGGGCGCGTCGGCGCGCGTGACCTACGGCGTGATCAACCTGACGCACCGCGACTCGCATGCACGGCCGGCGCCGCTCGAACCGAACCGGCGGTATCGCGTGCGCCTGCAGCTCAACGACATCGCCTATAGCTTCCCGGCCGGGCATCGTGTGCGGCTCGCGCTGTCGACCAGCTATTGGCCGATCGTGTGGCCGTCGCCGACCGCGGCCACGGTGACCGTCTTCACCGGCGCCAGCGCGCTGACGCTGCCCGAGCGGCCGCCCCGGGAGGAGGATGACAAGCTGCCGGCGTTCGGCGAGCCCGAGGGCGCGCCGCCGCCCTCGATGACGATGCTGGCGCCGGAGCACGGCGAATCCTCCTCGCGCTACGACGATGCCACGGGGACGGCGGAGACGGTCTCCGCGTATGACAGCGGCCTCGAGCGCTTCGATGCCATCGGCATCGCGGCCGGAATGCGCATCGCTGAACGCTACAGCATCGCCGCCGCCGACCCGCTCTCGGCCACGGCGTCGCTCCGTTGGACCATCAAGCGGGAGCGCGGGGAGTGGCGCATCCGCATCGAGGCCGGGATCGAGCTGCGCTGCACAGCGGAGACTTTTCTGGTCAATCAGTCCCTCGCCGCCTTCGAGGGCGAGACGCGCGTCTTTGAGCGCGAATGGAAGAGGGAGATCGCCCGGGACCTGGCCTGAGCGCCGGCTGGCGCGAGAGTGGCTTTTCCCTGCTCTCAATTGCTTGGCAGTCGACGCCACCGGGGGGTGGTCGCCGCCACGAGCTGTTAACCCTTTGTCGGTAGAACGGTGCAGCGCGACGCGAGGGACTGCGCCATGAGCAAGCCCGTTACCCCGTTCGAAGACGCCGCCATCGCCCGGCTGACCCGCGCCATCTATGCCGGTGAGACCGACAACGCGCTCGCCCTCATCCGCCCGGACCTGCCGCTCGATCACATCGCGCGCGATGTCAGCCATACGCCGCTGATCGCCGCGATCGAGAACGACAATGGCCCTGTATTCGAGGCACTTCTCGCGGCCGGCGCGAGCCCGTCCGCAGCGATGGACTACGGCGAGACGCCGCTGCACAGCGCGGCGAGCCGCGGCAACGAAGCGATGGTACGCGCGCTGCTGGCGCGCGGCGCCGACGTGAATGCGGGGCTCGAGCGTCCCAACAACCAGTTTCACGGCCGCACGCCCCTGATGGCCGCCGCCATCAAGGGCAGCCTTCCGGTCGTCAAGCTGCTGCTCGAGAAAGGCGCCGATCCGTTCACCAAGGATGTCAGCGGATGGACCGCTCTGGCCTTCGGCGAAATAAAGAGCAAGCGGGTGGCCAATCATCTGCGCAAGCTCATGAACGCGTCGCCGCAGGCCCCCGATGTGAGCCTGCATGACGCGGCGCGCGGCGGACTTGCCGAACGCGTACGCCTGCTCCTCGACCAGGGCAGCGAGGTTGATCTCCGCGACGATCTCGGCCGCACGCCGCTGCATTGGGCGGTCATGGGCGGCCGTGCGGAGACGGTTCGCCTGCTGTTGGAGCGTGGCGCTGCGGTCGACGCGCGCGACAAACGCAGCTACACGCCGCTGGCGCTCATCCAGGACAGCGCCGACGTCGCGCGTCTGTTGATCGAGCACGGCGCCGATCCGAATGCGAGCCTCGAGGGATGGACGGTGCTGCTCTATCTCGCGATGTTCCAGCCGCCGGAGGTGCTGGAGCCGCTGATCGAGGCCGGCGGCGACCTGCACGCCAAGGCCCCCGACGGCCGCGGCATCCTCGAGCACGCTCAGACGAACAGCCCGCGCGCTCGCAAGTTCTTGAAGGAGCGGATGGGCATCGCTCCTAACGCCTTCGATGCGCTGCAGGAGCGCATGAAAGAGCTGCCGAAGCTCGCGAAGGCGCCGGCCTTCCATACCGTCGCCGAGCGGCTCGGGCAACTCTTCAACCGCAAGCCTCTTCCCTGGAAGCGGCGCAAGGGCGTGATCTATCTCCACGACGTGTCGCTCTCCAAGTACCTCGCGCCCCACTTCGGCGAGCCGGAGGCGACGGGTGGCGCGGCGTTCGATCAGGCGTTGCGCCTGCTCGCGCGCCTGCAGGATGACGTGTTGGCCGACGGTTACGTGCTCGCCTTCACAAGGGCGCTGCCGGAGGAAGGCCGCCTGCCGCTGATCCTGCTGCCGACGGCCGACAAGTACGCAGCGCTGCGCGCCGCGGGCACGAACGGCGACAACTACGGCCACACCAACGAGGCGGTCATCACCTGGCTGAAGGAGATGGAAGCCGAGAACCCCTTTCGACTTTCGGGCTGCGGGTTTGATTTCCTTCAGGGCCGGTTCATCGGCACGATCAAGGATGCCGAGGCGCTGGCCGCGCGGATGATCGAATTCTGCCCGGATATCGCCGACCAGGCCCATGCCTCCATCCGCATGCAGTCGCGTCCGGCCCAGGCACGCGCGATCGCGGAGGAGATGAGCAAGACCGGCTGGTTCTTTTTCTGGTGGGATTGATCGCGGCGCCGTTCAGACGGCATCGGCTCCCCACACCTGCCGCGCGACCTCGACGATGAGTCGCAGCTTCGCGATCTCCGTCTCCACGCTGATGTCGTTGCCGTGGACTGTGCTGGAGAAGCCGCATTGCGGGCTAATGGCGAGTCGCTCCATCGGCACGTAGTGGGCGGCCGAGTCGATGCGGCGCTTGAGATCGTCGACGGACTCGAGCTCCGGGGTCTTGGTGGTGACGAGGCCGAGGACCAGTGATTTCCCCTTTGGCAGGTAGCGCAGCGGCGCGAAGTCGCCGGCGCGCGGCGTGTCGTATTCCAGGAAGTGGCCGTCGACCGCGATCTCCGAGAATAGCGGTTCGGCCACGGGATCGTAGCCGCCCTCCGCCACCCAGGCGCTGCGGAAGTTGCCGCGGCAGAGGTGGATGCAGACCGTCATCGAGGCTGGCCGCTCGCGGATCGCCTCGTTGATCAGGCGCGCATAGATATGGGGCAGCTCGTCCGGGTCGTCGCCGCGGTCGCGGGCGCCGTGGCGCAGTTTCTCGTCGCAGAGGTAGGCGAGATTAGTGTCGTCGAGCTGCAGATAGGTGCAGCCGCGTGCGGCCAGGTCGGCGATCTCCTCGCGATAGACGCGAGCGAGATCGGCGAAGAATTCCTCCATGTCCGGATAGGCCGCGCGGTCGATGGCACCGCGGCCGCCGCGGAAATGGACCATGGTCGGCGACGGGATGCAAAGCTTCGGCGTCTGCTTCGTGACCGATTTCAGGAAGTCGAAGTCCGGGCCGGCGATAGGCCGCGTGCGGCGAAGCCTCCCCACCACCTCCAGCCGCGGCGGCGCGAAATCGATCTCCTTGTCGTGGCGGTGGAACCTCGTGGCAATGCCGCCGCGCGCGGCGATGCCTTCGAGCTTCTCCAGGAAGTCGATGTGAAAGTAGGTGCGGCGGTACTCGCCGTCGGTGATGCCGCGCAGGCCGATCGATTCCTGCAGCGCCACCGCATCGCGGATGGAGCGGTCTTCGACCGCGCGCAGTGCCGCCGCGGAAATCTCGCCAGCCTGCTGCTTGGCGCGCGCTTCGAGCAGCTCCGGCGGCCGCAACAGGCTGCCCACATGATCGGCGCGGAAGGGAGGCGTCTTCACGGCGGACATGGCATCTCCCACGGCTATGTGGGTGGCTTCCACCCCGCCGGCAAGCGCGGCTTCTCCACGCCCGCGATCTCGCAGACGGCATCGACGATGGTCGAGAAATCGGCCGCGCCATAGCCGCGGGCGCGCGCCGCGGTGAACATTTCGCGGGCGACGGCGGCGGTCGGCAGCGGCACCTTCGCCGTCTGCGAAGCCGCCAGGATGATCGATAGATCCTTGTGCGCGAGATCGATGGTGAAGCCGGGCGTCGTGTCGCCGGCCAATACTTTGTTCGGCCAATTCACGCGCAACTGCCCGTTCGTCGCGGTGGTGCCGTAGAGCACCTCGAGCGTCTTCGGCAGATCGAGACCGAAGCGCTGCGACAGGGCGAGCGCCTCGGCATTTAGCTCGCAAAGCACGATGGCGAGATAGTTGTTCACGAGTTTGGTGCGGATCCCCGTGCCGACCTTGCCGCAATGGTGGATCGTCGTGCCCATTGCCTGCAGCAGCGGCAGTACGCGCCGGAAATCGGCCTCCGATGCGCCGACCATGAAGAGCGACTCGCCGCGATCGGCGTGAGCCGCCAATCGCCCGACGGGCGCGTCGACGACTGCGACGCCGCGCGCGGCCGCCGCGGCGGCCAAGCGGTCGGTGGTTTGCGGCTCGACCGTGCTCATATCCATGAGGATCTGGCCGGGGCGTCCATTGGCCAGCACGCCGTCGGCGCTGAGCACGGTAGCCTCCACCTCCACCGAACTCGGCAGCATCGTGATGACGACGTCGCTGGCCTGGGCCACGCCGGCAGCGCCGTTGGCGGCGCGCGCGCCGAGCGACTCCAGCACCCGGACCGGTTCGGGGTTCACGTCATATACGACGAGCTCGAAGCCCTTCTTGCGCAGGTTCGACGCCATAGGCCGCCCCATCCGCCCCAGCCCGATGAATCCGATCTTCTCCATTCTTCTTTCCCTATCCCTTCAATTCACGGGCAAGCCGAGATGCGCGCGGAAGCGATTCTTCAGATGCACCGCGTCGCGCGGCGGCAGCGAGCGCGGCAGGTTGTCGGCCTTCACCTTCAGCAGGAAGAGACGCGGCCCGTCGGCCGACTGATGCAGCGCATCGCGCGCCGCCTCGACGCCCGCCATGTCCTCGACCCTGCGCGCGTCGGCGAAGCCGCAGACCGACGCGACCTGTGCGAGATCGATGCCATGGGCGGTATGGCTCTCCTGCATGCCGGTCTCGCCAAAGTGGCCGTTGTCGATCACGGCAACCACGAGGTTCTTCGGCTTGGACACGGCGATCGTAGCGAGGCCGCCCAGACCCATGAGCTGTTCGCCGTCGCCGGTGATGACGAGGACCTTCCGCTCCGGCTTGGCCTGCGCCAGCCCGAGGCCGACCAGCGCGGCCGCGCCCATGGCGCCCCAGAGGTAATAGTTGGCGTCGGTGTCGCCGGCGGCATGGACGTCGTAGCTGGGCGAGCCGAGCCCGGTCACGACGAGCAGGTCGCCGCGGTCCCTGAGCAGCGCCGCGACGGCCGCGCGCCGGTCGAGTGCCGCGTGAGATTGCGCCATCGCGCTCACCACTTCTTCGCGCCGATCATGCGCTGCGAGATCAGCACCGCGATCTGCTGATCGGAGTCAAACGCGAGCGTCGCAGCCGACGCGACGCTCTCGAGCAGATCCGCTGGCGTGTCCGCACGCATCGTGCGCACGCCGATCGCGTCGAGCGCTGGTTCGGTCGCCAAGCCCATGGGCACTTGCCAGGGATTGAACTCCGCCCACTCGCCGCGCATGGTCACGATCATCAGCAGGGGAAAGCGGGAGACCGTCGCCAGCGCCAGCATGTTGATGCAGTTGCCGACGCCGCTCGATTGCAGCAGCAGTACGCTGCGCAGGCCGCCCAGCCAAGCGCCGGCGGCGATAGCGACGCCCTCCTCCTCCGTCGTCAGCACGCTGGAGACGATCTCGGGGTCGGCCTCGAACAGCTCGATGAGCTGTGCGTGACCCGCATCGGGAACATAGGACACCTGACGCACCTGCGCCCGTTTCAGCAGGTGGTAGAGTTCCAGCGGCCAGCCTGGCGCGACGCTCTGCTCGCTAGCCTGGTTCTTGGCGGACGATCCGACTTGCACAATCACATCTCCCGGACGTTCAGTGGTTGGTCATACTAGGTGAAGCCCCGGCTGCCGGTCTGCCCAAATTTTGGGCTGATCGACGCTCTTGGAATCGTACAAAAACTCGTGTTAGCTGTATGTGGCGCATGGATCTGTTCCTGAGATCGGCGCAGATCCTGCAAACCTGTCGGGCAGCCCCCCGCCTTATTTTTCCGTCGCCGGGGTCGTGACTGCCGGACCGATGCAGCCTGGGGGCTGCCGCAACGACTGGAAGCAACGGGAGGGTATCCACCATGCGCTTGAGCAGGATGACTCTTTTGGCGACTGCAAGCCTGGCGATCATCGGGTTGGCCGCTGTCACGACTCCTTTGCGTGCGGATGACGTCAGCTTCGACAAGATACTTCATGCGGAAAAGAATCCTGGCGATTGGTTGACTTATCATGGCAGCTTCAACGGCTGGCATCACAGCGCGCTTGACCAGATCAACACCAAAAATGTCGGCAGCCTCAAAGTAGCCTTCATCCACCAGCCCGGCCGCACGACACGCGGCGTGCAGTCGATGCCGCTCGCGGTCGACGGCGTGCTCTACTATTCCGGCTCCTACAGCAAGGTCTACGCCCTCGACGGCGCCACTGGCGAGGTGAAGTGGGCCTACACCCCCGAACTCGACGAGGACCTGGTCGCCCGCCAGACGCACTCGCCCTACAACCGCGGCATGGCCATGGGCGGCGGCAATCTCTACATCGGCACCGTCGACGGTCGCCTGATCGCGCTCGACATGAAGACGGGCACGCCGGTCTGGGATACGAAGCTCATCGACTCCCAGAAGCTGACCGTCGGCTTCACCGGAGCGCCGCTGTTCGTGAAGGACAAAGTGATCATCGGCAGCCAGGGCGGCGAGTGGCCGGGCCGCGGGCCGATCTTCGGCGTCGACGCCAAGACCGGCAAGAAGGTGTGGGAGTTCCTCACCGTCGCCGGAACGGACGAGGCCATGAAGACCTGGGGAGACGAGAGCTGGCGCACCGGCGGCGGCGGCGGCTGGATGCCCGGCACCTACGACGCCGAGACCGACACGGTCTGGTGGGGCACCGCCAACCCGGCGCCGCTCTACGACTGGGGCGGAGCCGACTGGAAGACCGGCGGCGCGCGCCCCGGCGACAATCTCTACACCAGCTCGGTAATCGCACTGAACCCCGACACCGGCAAGCTCAAGTTCTACCATCAGGAGCTGCCGCACGACGCCTGGGACTTCGACAGCGCGGTCGGCGAGTTCCTCGCCATCGACCAGGGCGGCAAGAAGTACTACGTGCATCCGAACAAGGGTGGCTTCGCCTTCGTCTACGATCGCGCCGACGCCAAGGTCGAGAATGTCTACAAGCTCGCCGACAACATCAACTTCGTGAAGGACATCAAGCCCGACGGCGAGTTGGTGGGGCGGCGCGACATGCCCGCCGGCGACCAGAAGGCGCTCTGCCCGGCCATCAACGGCGGCGTCAGCTGGAACTCCGGCACCTATAGCCCGGAGACCGGCCTCTACTACAAGATCGGCAACGAGTGGTGCATGGATCTGACGATCCAGAAGACCACGCCGGTAACCGAGCCGCAGGCCCAGCTCAACATCGCCGCCCAGTTCAAGATCATCGATCCGCCGGGCGGCAAGGCCCACGGCCACCTCGATGCGCGCGATCCCATCTCCGGCAAGATCGCCTGGAGCGTGGACTTCCCCGAACCGCCGCTCGCGAGCCTGCTCTCGACGGCCGGCGGCCTGGTGTTCGTGCCGGATGCCCGCGGCTGGCTCCATGCCTTCGACGCCAAGGACGGCAAGGAGCTGTGGAAGGCCAACGACGGCAACCAGCATAACGGCGGCATCATCAGCTACGAGGCCGGCGGCAAGCAGTATGTCGCCGTGGTCACGGGCGGCCCGAGCCTGGTCGGCGAGGGCTATGCCGCGCTGTTCGGCGGGCCATACAAGACCATGGAGAAGAATACCGGCTCCCTGGTCGTTTACACGCTGCCGTAGGTAGCGAACGGGGCGGGACTACGGGCGTCCCGCCCCACCCTCTTCAGTTCCACAGCGACGGAGCGCCATGCAGTTCCGATTGGTTGCGGCGGCCCTGTTGGCCGCGGGTTTGTTCGCCGGCATCAGCAGCCGCTTTCCCGTCTCGGGGGCCGACGACGCCTATGCCGGCGGCGACGCCAAGCGGGGCGAGCAGGTCTTCTCCAACAACGGCTGCGGCTGGTGCCACGAGGGCATGGGTCGCGAGGCCGGGCGCGGACCGAAGCTGATGGACACGAAGCGCTCGAACCAGTTCATCGCCACCCGCATCATGAACGGCAAGCTGGGCAGCATGCCGGCCTTCGGGGGCAATCTCGACGACCAGCAACTCAACGACCTGATTGCGTTCATCCACTCGATCAAGCCGGAGGGTACGCAATGATGACGCGGCTGCCGGCCGTGGCGATGATGGCGGCGTTCGCGCTGCTCGCCACGGCCACGAGTCTTTCCGCCCGCCCGCTGTCCTCGATCAAGGAGCGCGGACGCCTGCTGGTCTGCGCCAATCCGAACGCCCTGCCCTTCGCCGCCAAGAAGGGCGAACGGCGCGGCGTGCAGCTCGAGCTGGCGCAGGCCCTCGCCGATCAGCTGGGCGTGGCGCTCGAGGTCGGCTGGGTAGTCTTTCCCAACCAGATCTTCGCCGTCGACTGCGACATCGTGCTCGACTCCATCGTCGACCAGCAGGCCCAGGACGAGCGGCATGTGAAGCTCTCGCGGCCCTACCAGCAGAGCGGCGTGGCGCTCGCCTTCCGGCCGGGCGTGGCGCCGGTCGCGAGCTATGAGCAGCTGCCGCCGGGCCTGCGCATCGGCACCATGGTCAGCTCGCTCGCCCGCGTCTACATGGGCCAGCACGGCATCGCTACCATACCCTTCACCTTCGAGGACGAGATGGTCGAGGCGCTCGGCAGGGGCGAGATCGATGTCGCCGCGGTGTCGCCGGCCACCATCGGCTTCTACAACCTCACCCACCCGCAGGCGCCGCTCGGCACCAGCATGGCCTTCGCCGGCGTGCCCGAGCTCAACTGGGCGGTGGCCGTCGGCATGCGCAAGGCCGACGACGCGCTGGTCGACAGCATCAACGCCGCCCTCGGCAAGCTGCTCGACGACGGCACGGTGCGCCGCATCTACGCCGGCTACGGCATCGAGCAACGCGCTCCGGCGCCGTAGTTCCGAACGGCCATCGCTCGGGCGATCGCCAAATGAGCGATCAACCCCATGTCCAGCGAATGTCCAGCGGGGAGGCAAGCGAATGTCGCCGGCCTCCGCTTCAGGATTGGGCGATGGACCCCATGCCCAGCGGAGGCGCCCGCCGCGGGATCGCCGTCCGTCTTTGCGCGGTGGCTGCCGTAGGGGCGGCCACATCAGGCCGCCCCTACACAGGCTGGTTTGAGCGAAGGACCCCATGCCCAGCGGAGAATGGCAGCCCGCATGTTCTCCCGTTCGGCTTTCCCGGCTGGCAAAGGCGGACGCGGAGGCATCTGCATGTCGTCGAGC
>Ga0335085_10009593_pt1 | contig 14592 bp, 16 predicted proteins | sample Lox_Sample_45_FD_206712 | JGI IMG/M metagenome (GOLD analysis project Ga0335085, IMG submission 206712) | Soil microbial communities from Loxahatchee National Wildlife Refuge, Florida, United States - Lox_Sample_4.5 | ecosystem: Environmental > Terrestrial > Soil > Wetlands | place: USA...
CCGGAGGGAAAGAGGCATCATGGACAAGAAGATCCGCGACATCATGACCCCCGATCCGGTCGGCGTCTACTACGACCAGACGCTCGCGGAGACGGCCCGCGTCATGCGTGACGCAGGCGTCGGCGCCGTCCTGGTTGTCAATGGCGACTCGCTCAGCGGCGTGGTGACGGACAGGGACCTGGTGGTCCGCGGCCTGGCCGAGGGCGCCGGGCCCGATTCTCCCGTGGGACCGGTCTGCAGCGTCAAGCTGGTCGGCGTGGACGCGGACGCCAACGTGGCCGAGGCCCAGCGGCTGATGGGCGAGAACGCCGTCCGCAGGCTCCCGGTCATCGAGGACGGCCAGATCGTCGGCATCGTGTCGATGGGCGATCTCGCCGCCTCCGGCACCGAGGGGCAGTCGTCGCTCACCCAGGTCAGCAAGGCGGAACCCAACACCTAGCTCGCGCTCCCGGCGCGTCGGCCTGGCACGTTTCAGCGCCTGGCCACGGGTAGGAGGACGACGTGCAGAATCAAGGTCATACAGCGGAGCTCCTCGGGCTGCAGAACGCGCTGCTGAAGACCGACAGCGTGGAGCAGTTCCTGCACGAGCTCGCGGTGCTTTCTACCCGCGTGGCGGGCGAAGGGCTGTCCTGCGGCATGACGCTGCGGCAGCGCGGCCGCCCGCCCGCCGCCGTCGCGTGTACCGACCAGCTCGCCGCCCAGGCGGACGACATCCAGTACCGGATGGGCGACGGGCCGTGCTTGCACGCGATGCGGCACGGCCGCCCGGTGCGCATCGACGACTTCGCCGTCCACGACCGCTGGCCGCGCTTTTCCCGGCAGGCGGCCGCGCTCGGCCTCCGCGCGTGCCTCGCGGTACCGCTGTTCGCCGACGAGGAGCCGGCGGGCGCGCTCACCCTGTACGCCCGGCGGCCGTACGCGTTCGGGCCGGCCGAGGCCGCGCGGGCGGAGCAGTTCGCCGGGCACGCGTCGGGAGCGCTGACGCTGGCGCTGCGGATGGCATCGTGCAACGACACCAACGACCAGTTGCGGTCATCGATGGTCTCCAGGGCGGTCATCGACCAGGCGCTCGGCGTGATCATGGCCACCGAGCGCTGCCCGCAGGACAGGGCCTTTGCGGTGCTGAAGACGGTGTCCCAGAACACCAACGTCAAGATCCGCGACCTGGCCGCGACGATCGTGACGAGCGTGAGCGGCGAGCCGCCGCGGCCGGCCGCGCACGGTTTCCAGGACGGCTGATGCGACCATGAACACACGGATGCGCGGCCCGAACGCCGGCCGCGGGAAGCCGGTCCTTCCGGTGGCCCGCGCGCTGGCGGAGCAGACATTCCGGTTCGCGGACATTCCGGCGGTCCGCCGTGCCGCGGCGGCGTTCGGCGCCCGCGCCGGGATGGGCATGGCTAAGCTGTCGGACTTCGTGCAGGCGGTCAGCGAGGCCGCGGCCTGCGCGGTCGCGCAGGGGCCGTGCACGGCCAGGCTGCGGCTGTGGACGACGGAGAACCGCGCATTCTGCGAGGTGTACGGTGACGGCATGCTGCTGGCAGACGGGCCGCGGGACGCCAGGCAGGGCGACGCGGAGCGGCTCCGCCGCTGGCTGCTGCGGCGCCTGTGCGATCACGTGTCCGTGGAGTCAGGCCCGCAGGGCGTGCACGTGCTGCTCTCCATCGCGATCGGCTGAGCTCCTGACGGTCGCCTGACCAGGCCCCCGCCCTGGTCAGGCGACCGTCAGCGGACCAGGCCGTCCTCCTGGTCAGGCAAGGACGCCCGGGCAGCGTCCACCGTCGGGTAGATGTCGATCAGCCGGTCGATGCCGACGAGGGAGAAGACGCGCAGCACCGGCGGGCCGATCGCGGCCACGCGCATCGTGGCCCCGGTCGCCTCAGCGCGCCGGGAGGCGCGCACCAGTGCGGTGATGCCGGCCGAATCACAGAACGTGGTCGCGGTCATGTCGACCACGAGACCGAGCGCGCCCTTGTTGAGCACCGACAGCAGCGCCTCGCGCATGTCGTCGGCGATGGTCAGGTCAATCTCCGCGGGCAACCTCACCACGGCGGCCCGGCCGTACCAGGACACGAGAAAACGCGCTTCGGACACGACGACACCGCCCTTCACAGGCTAAGGGGCGGGCCGCATCTCCGGACCCAGAAAATCGTGCGCGGGCAATTGCGCACAACACGCAGCATTATGCTCATACCGCTCGCGGCGCACAAGCAAGAACGTGACTAAGGGTATGCGAGTTTCAGGGTTCCGGGGGGACGGACGGCGGTTCCGGGTCCGCCCGCGCCAGATGACCACTCACCGTGTCGCCAATACCCCGCATTGTCACGTTTCCCGCGCGGCAGCCGGGTAGTGGAGGGAGGCCGTTACCCGGGGAGGTCAAAGGTGAGTAGTCCCGCCGAGCCAGCGGATCGGTTCGCCGACCAGGTGCTGCCCTACCAGCCGCAGCTGCGCTCCGCCGCGCTGCGGCTAACCGGGAACCCCGCGGACGCGGAGGATCTCGTCCAGGAGACGTTCGCGAAGGCGTTCGCGGGCTTCGCGACCTTCCAGCAGGGCACGAACCTGCGTGCCTGGCTGCACCGTATCCAGGCCAACGCGTTCTACGGGACCTGCCGGGCGCGGCGCCGCCGGCCCCGGGAATTCCCGCTGGACGCCATCGAGCCGTCTACCTCTGAGCGGACGGCCGTCGCGAGCTCGGCCGAGGACGCCGCGCTGGCCCGCATGCCGGATCCCGTGCTCAAGCGGGCGCTGCGCGAGCTGCCCGTCCGCCTGGCGACGACGGTCTACCTGGCGGACGCGGAGGGTTACAGCTACGCCGAGATCGCGCGAATCACCGGGGTTCCGGTCGGGACCGTGATGTCCCGGCTGCACCGCGCCCGTAAACGGCTCCGGGCCAGGCTCGCGGACTCAATGGCAGAGCAGGCGGCCGGTCGAGGCCGACCGACCCGCGCGGCATGAACTTTTTATCCGCATGTCTATCAATTCCTTGGGAAGTAGGGCCAGCAATGGAAAAGGTTAGGAAGGGGAACTGATGAGACTCGGCTCCGTTATCCTGGCAATCTGGCTCATTATCGGCGCCATCGCCGCCGGTCAGCGTGGATACTACGGCTCCTCGGTGACCTGCGCCCACGCGAGCACCGTGTTCGTCACGATTCTCGCGGGCCCGCTCAATTACATCGGCGCGAACCCCAAGGTCACCTGCCACTGACGGACTTATTATCGCGGAAGAAAAGCACGCGTATAGCGTGCTTTTCTTCCGCGATCATGGCGGGATCATGGCGTGCGACTAGCGTCAGCCGGGGGCCCGGCTGCCAGGCGACCGAGCCAGGAGCGCAGACTAGGAACATGGCGATCCTGGGGGCACTCGCCGTTCTCCGTCGCGACGCCGTCGGCGAAGCTGCTGGGCCCCGAGTAACCCGGTCCGGACCTAGAGAGGAGGAGCCGGCATGGCCGTGCCAGACCGCATCATCCGGCCACGACGCGGCCTGCGCGGCCGATGGCGGCTCCGGCGCCGACTCGCGGGGATAAGGAAGGGCCTGGCGAAAGACGCCACGCTGGCCGCGAAGTTCGCGATGTTCAACGCGCTCAACAAGGGTGAGCCGCCGTCCGGCGCCGAACCGTTGCCGCACTTCCGGTGGCGGCTGCCACCATTCGGCTGGCCGCTGACACTTCTCGCCGGCAGGGGCAGGCCGACCAGGAATAGGCCGACAAGGAACGGGCCGGCCAGGAACCGGGTCGCCTGGCGGGGCGGCGTCATCGCGATCGTGGCGATGGCCGCCGTCATCGTCAGCACGCTGCTGCTCAGCTCGATGCTGCGGCCCGTGGGGCGGACATGCCTGATGCTCGCTTCCTCGGGGACACAGGCTTCCGCCGCCCCGTCCACGGCTGGCCAGCCCAACCAGGTCTCCGTGCCCGGCGAGCCCGTCGGCGGGTTCGCCAGGGGACCCGGGTCGACCTGTCCTGCGTATCCTGCTAAGAAGTAGCTAAGCCCGAGACGTGGCTAAGCGGCGGAGGGGCGGGCGGTGTGACGGTCGAAGATCTCGGTCATGAGGCTACCGAGCTTGTCAGCCTCGCCAACGGCGAAGCCAAGTCGCTGAACAAGCTGGCCGAGATGGCGGTCCGCCAGGTGCCCGGCTGTGCGGCGGCCCACGCCACGCTGTGGCGGGACGGCGAGCTGGCCGTGATGGCGGCCACCCACCCCGACCCGGCCGAACTCGTCGACCTGGAGATCAAGACGGGTGCCGGGCCCCTTGCCGTCGCCGTGGCCGAACGCAAACCGGTGAGCTGCCCGGACGCGGTGTTCGAAGACCGCTGGCCGGAGTGGGCAGAAGAGGCGCTGCGTCGCGGCCTGCGCAGCTCGGTGCACCTGGTCCGGCAGTTCCCGCCGATGACGCTGGTGCTGGCGTTGTTCGCGGTGCGACCGGGCGTCCTGGACGCCGACGTGGTGCCGATGGCGGAGATGGTGGCGGGCTTCGGCAGCACGGTGTTCGCCAACACCCTCGCCTACGGCGAGGCGCAGCGGACCGCGACCCAGCTGAAGGACTCCGTGGCGGCCCGCGCGGTCACCGACCAGGCCAAGGGAATTCTGATGCACGCGCTCGGCTGCGACGCCGACCAGGCGCTCAAGCACCTGCGCCGCGAGTCGCAGCGGCGGCACCTCAAGGTCACCGAGGTCGCGGCGCGGATCATCGAGAGCCACGCCGCCGGCGGCCGCGCCGGCCCCCTCGGCTGAGCGCCGCGCCGCCCGTCACGACGCGTCAGGACGCCCGGGCTTCCTGCAAGGACCGGTGGGCGCGCCGCGCGCGGCGCATCAGGGCGCGGCGGGCCCTGACCCGCTCCTCCGGCGTGGTGCCGCCCCAGACACCGTGCACCTCACCGTTCTGCATCGCGAAGTCCAGGCACTGCTGCCGGACCCCGCAGCCGGCGCAGATCCGTTGCGCCTTCACGACCTGGGTGGCGGTCACTGAGACGCCTGTGGCAATCGGGAAGAACAACTCGGGGTCGGCGGAGCGGCACGCGCCAGCCGCGCGCCAGTCGGTCGCATAGGTGGTCATCTGAGTCCTTCCGCGAAGCCGGTTTCGCCATCCGCTTCCCTTCCGTCTTGCGGCTAACCCATCAATTCGCTCTCAACCGCGCGCGTTTTGCGTCTGTGGCTTCTGGTAACGGACCTAACGGATGTTCGTCACACAGGAAGGGGCGACGGCGTGGACCTCGGTTTCCTCCGCCCGCTGTACGAGAACCCGCCGGGCTGGCCGGCCAGCGGTTACGTTTCTGTCTACCTGGACGCCACACCGAAGGAGAACGCCCCCAACGAGGTGGCGCTCCGCCTGCGGGCAGCGCGCGAGGCGCTGGCCGCCGCCGGCGCCGACCATGCGACGCTCGACGCCGTCCTGGCGGCCAACCTGGACCACGTGTCCGCGCGGAGCCACGCCCTGTTCGCCGCCGGCGGCTCGGTCCGGCTGCACGGCATCATGCCGGAGTCGCCGTCGCTGGGCGAGAGCAGCAGTTACACGCCGCTGCCCCACGTAGTGCCCTGGCTCGCGGGGCGGCCGCCGCGGCTGCCGCACGTACGCGTTTCGGCCAACCGCGAAGGCGGTCAGGTGCTGGCCGTATCGGGCGCCTGGCCGGAAACGCAAGGCGACCTGGAGACGGCGATGCTCGGCCTGACGGAGGTCACCGGCGAGAGCTGGCCGGTGCACAAGGCCGCCGGGGGCGGCTGGTCGGAGCCGCGGTTCCAGCGCTCGGCGGAAGAGACCTGGACAGAGACCGCCAAGCAGATCGCAGGCGCTGTCGCGGCGGCGGCGGACCGGGTCAAGGCCGTCTTCGTGGTCCTCGGCGGCGATATCAGGGAACGCGAGATACTGGCCGGTGAGCTGCCCAAGGCGCTGCGCGGCAACCTGGTGATCGTCGACCGCGAGGTCGAGCTGACCGCTCCCGCCTTCGACGAGGCGGCCTGGGCCGAGGAGTCATGGCGCGCGGCGCTCGACGCCCGTGCCCGGCTCGACGAGCTCCGCGCCCAGCTAGACAGGCCGCCGGGCGAGCGACGCGCGGTGCAGGGGCTGGACGGCACGCTGACCGCGCTGCGCGACGGCCTGGTGTCCGACGTCCTCATCGCCGCCGACCCGGCGTGGCAGACGACGGCGTGGATCGGCCCGGGCATGGCCGACGCCGCCACCGAGCGGGACCAGCTGGCCGGGCGCGGCGTCACCGATCCGGTCACGGACCTGGCCAGCGAGGCGCTGGCGCGCGCCGCCGCGGGAACCGGTGCGGAGCTGCACTTCCTCGACCCAGACGCGGTGGAAGCCGGCTGGGTGGCGGCGCTGCTTCGCGCGCCGGCGGCGGCCATCGAGCCCGCGACCTAGGCCTGTGACGCACGTCACAGCCGATCACGTTTAGACGTCCTCCCACGGGCACACTCGCTTCGTCCGGCATTCCTTACCCCGCGGAGATCGCCATGACGAAGGCAACGACCTGCCACTCCGGTTCGCGTGCGGACCTGACCCGGTTGTCCGACGACGAACTGCTCGGCTGCTTCCGTGCCGAGCCGCGTGACAGCGACCTGCGCGCCACCATCTGCGAGATCCTGGTAGAGCGGCACGAGAAGCTGGTCCGGGCCTGCGTGCGGCAGTACCGCGGCAGCCCCGAGCCCGCCGAGGACCTCCTGCAGGTCGGCTACGTCGGCCTGATGAAGGCCATCAACAACTACGACCCGGAACTCGGTCATAGCTTGTCCGCGTACGCGGCGCCGTGCGTCAGCGGCGAGATCAAGCGGCACTTCCGCGACAAGCGCTGGCAGATCCACGTCCGGCGGTCCGCGCAGGAGCTGCTGCTCGAGCTGCGCAAGGCGACGGAGGAGCTGACCCACAACCTCGGCCGTATACCCACCGAGGAGGAGCTCGCGGAACGCCTCGGCGTCAGCGCCGAGGACCTGCTCGAAGCCAGGCAGGCGGACATGGCGTTCAGCACCTACTCGCTGGACGCCCCGCTGTCAGACAGGGACGACCCGGCGCAGCTCGGCGACGTGCTCGGCGAGGAAGACGTCGAGATGGAGCACACGATCGACATGGAGGCCGTCGCCACGCACTGGGACGAGCTCCCCGAGCGCGAGCAGCGCATCCTCGTCATGCGCTTCTACGGCAACCTCACCCAGGCGGAGATCGGGATGCGGCTGGGTATATCACAGATGCACGTGTCCAGGCTCCTCGCGCGGGCGCTCGGCCATCTGCGGAGCCGCCTGCTCGACCCCGCGGACAGCCGGGTCACCGTCGATGTCAGCGATGTCCCGGCCGGCGTGGCCTGACCAGCGTCACAGCGTCCAGGGACTAGACCGGCGGCGCGGGAACCGCCAGGAAAGGAGCGTCCATGAGAACGGGAATCGCCCTGGGGTTCATCTGCCTCGGAGCCATTCTGGCGTTCGCGGTGACGGGTAACACCTCGGTCTTCAACATCCACACGGCAGGCTGGGTCATCATGATCGTCGGCCTGATCGGGCTCTTCCTCCCCAGGCGCAACCGCGCCTGGCTTGGCCGGCGCGTGGTGGTGCGCCGCACTCGCGGCTACCCGAACGGCCCCGGCGGGCCGGTCGAGGAGATCCCGGTGCCGCCGTACGTGTCCCGTAACCCGGGGACGGCGCGGATCGAGGCCGGCCTGCCGGCCCGCCCGACCCTGCTGACCGAGCGCGAGCAAGGGCTGGACGACCCGATCGAGGAAGCGGAGAACAGGGCCACCGGGGCCCCCGGGCACCCCCGGCGGAGCGCGTCCCAGGACCAGCAGGCCGCGCCCCCGCAGACGGTGCCTCCCAATACCGAGATCGTCGAGGACCTGTACGAGAACCCGGAGTGACCGCGGCGAAGGTGGCCAGCCTAGTCGGCTGAGCCCACCTTCACCGCGACGATCGTGACGTCGTCCCTGAGCTCGCCGCGCGAGAACCTGGTCACGAGTTCCTGGACGGCGCGCACGGTCTGCGCCGCGGTCCGGGTCACGTCGGCGGCGAGCGAATCGGCGAGATGATCCTCGAAGAACTGCTGCGCCGCGTTGCGCGCCTCTGTCACCCCGTCGGTGTAGAAGAAGAGCAGGTCGCCCGCTGACAGCTCCAGGTCGGCATGGTTCGGCCGGGCGTCACCGAACAGCCCGAGCGGAAGCCCGCCGCCGTCCATGATCTCCACCCGCCCGTCGGCCCGCACCACGGCCGGGCCCGGATGGCCCGCGCCGCCCAGCCGCACCTGCACGCCGCGGCCCGACTGCTGCAGGAAGGCGAGCTTGACGGTGACGAACCGCTCGTCATAGTCCCCGGCGAGCAGCACGTCGTTCGCGGCGGCGAGGACGTCGACGGGGGAGGACTTCACGTGCGCGAGCGCGCGGATCGCGTGCCGGGCGCCGGCGGTCATCGCGGCGGCGTCCTGGCCCTTGCCGCAGACGTCGCCGATCGCGATGGCCCAGCCGTCCGGCGACTTGAACACGTCGTAGAAGTCCCCGCTGACCTCCTGCGACTGCGTGGCGCCGATGTAGGCAGACGCGAACTCCAGGCCAGGCACGTTGGCGGGCAGCCGGGCGGGCAGCAGGCTGGCCTGCAGCGTCTCGGCCACCTCCGAGCGGTGCCGGAACATCCGGTCGACCCGGACAGCGACGGCCAAATGCTGGCCGAGTTCCTCGGCGAGGCCCAGATCGGCGACGGTGAAGCGGGGCGAGCCCGCCTGGCGCGCCAAGGTCAGGGTGCCATAGCCGTCCGTCCCGTCGGAGATCGGGACGCAGATCAGCGAGGCCGCGCCGAGCATCATGAGCAGCGGCGTTCCGTCCGGCCCCGTGCCGAGCGCGCCGGGGTCGTCGGCGTGCGCGACCAGCACGGACTTGCCGGCCGCGTGCACCTGCCAGGGCACCGACTCGGGCACCGGGTCGACGCCGCGCGCGGAACGCGCGAGCTGGTCGGCTTCCCGCTGCCGCGCCGTCCCTGTCGCGAACTGGCGGCGCAGCTGGCCAGCGCGCTCCATGTCGATGATGACCCAGTCCGCGATCTCCGCGGCGAGCAGCCTGGCGCACCGCTGCAGGGTCACCGCCTCGCTGAACGTGCTGTTGTCGAGCAGCAGCCGGGTGACTGTGGTCACCATGTCCATCCGCTGGGTCATCGACGCGATCGACGCATCGGCGTCCGGGGCCGCTTTCGCCGCCTCTTTCCCTGCCCCTCTAGGCCGCTGCGAGCGGGCCGGCGGGGTCTGCTGGGGCGCCGCGGTGATCACCAGCACTGGCGGATCGCCAGGCAGGTCGATCGCGGTGGCGGTCAGCGTGATATCCAGCTGGCCCTCGGCCGCCAGCATGCGGCAGTCGGCCCGCCGCGGCCCGCCGGTCCGCGCGACGGCGGCGAGCTGCGTCTGTACGGCCGCTCGCGACCCCAGGTCCACGAAGTTCGTCAGCGGCTTGCCCGTCGCGTACCCGGTCGGCACGCCGAGCAGCGTGGCGGCTCCCGAGTTCGCCCGCCGGATGGTCCCGTCCCGCTCGAGCAGGAACAATGCGACCGGGGCCTGCTGGAACGCGGCGTGCAGCAGCCGCCGTTCTGCCCGGATCGTCTCCGGCAGCCCGTCGCCGGCCCCGTCGCCGGGGACGCCGTCCGTCAGGGAGCCGCCGAGCAGCGCCTCGATCGCGCCGTCAAGCTCCGTCAGCGCGGCGTCGAGCAGTGCCTCGCGGTCACCGCCGGGCACCCGCGTGGCCTGGCGCAGCGCGTCACGCCGCGCCGCCAGGCCCGCCAGCTGCTCTTTCGGCCATCCGCCCTGCGGCATCTCCCCGCCCATTCACGCACGTCGGTCTCGGGTCACGGGCCCGCGGTTCGTCCAGGGCCGGCGGGCTGTTAAAACACTACGGCACCCGACCGGCTCAGGAAGACACCGCGCGCGGTTCCTCCGGCGGGCCTGTTCCCTGATTACCCGGCCGCGCGGATGATAGGCATCCGCCAGCAGATTCACCCCCTTATGGGGGGATGCCAACGCCTGCATGGCGTGATTGTCTGGTGTATCAGCAACGAAGCCATCCATAGTGCGCCGCGGCGAGCGGGCATCGCCTCGCTGCGGCCCGGAGGGAGTGGCCATGACGGTGAAGACTGGAGATGCCGCGGTTGGACGATCCGGCGGGCGGGTATCTGGCCGGGGTCCAAGGCAGAGCGGGACGGTGGAGCCCCTGAGCCGCGCGGACCGGGTGGCCCGGGGGAAGGATGCCCGGGCGGTGGCCCCGCTGGAATCGCATGCGGAGTTCGCCCCGGCCGGGAAGCGGGATCCGGTCGGGCTGCTCCTGGAGCAGGCCAAGACGCGGGTGCCGGAGCTGGTGCCGGTGCGGCACGGGCGGATGCTGGTGTCCCCGTTCACGTTCTACCGGGGCGCTGCCCTGCCGATGGCAGCGGACCTGGCCACAACTCCAACGTCGGGGCTGCGGGTGCAGCTGTGCGGGGACGCCCACCTGTCGAATTTCGGCGCGTTCGCCTCGCCGGAGCGTAACCTCGTCTTCGACGTCAACGACTTCGACGAGACCCTGCCCGGGCCGTTCGAGTGGGACGTGAAGCGACTGGCCGCGAGCCTGGCCGTGGCCGGGCGGGACAGCGGCTTTCCCGCCAAGGACCGGCGGAAGATCGCTGTGGCGGCGGCCGAACGCTACCGCACCGCCATGCGCGAGTTCGCGGAGCAGACCTTCATGGACGTCTGGTACGCGCACCTGGACATCGAGCCGGTCGTCGCCGAATACAGGTCCCAGGTCAAGGCGAAAAGGTTCAAGATCGCCGAGAAGCTGCTGGCCAAGGCCCACACCAGCGACAGCACGAAGGCGCTGGACAAGCTGACCACCGTGACCGGCGGGCAGCGGCGGATCATCAGCGACCCGCCGATGATCGTCCCGGTCGAGGAGATCTTCGCCGACGTGCAGGCCGACATGATCTACCAGCTGATCCACACCGTGCTGGTCAAGTACCGCCGCACCCTGCAGTCCGACCGGCGGCACCTGCTCGAGCAGTTCGCCTTGGTGCAGGTGGCCCGCAAGGTCGTCGGGGTCGGCAGCGTCGGCACCCGCGCCTGGGTCGTGCTCATGGACGCCGGAGACGGCAATGAGCCGCTGTTCCTGCAGGCCAAGGAGGCTCAGCCGTCGGTCCTGGCAGACTACGCCGGGCGCAGCCAGTACAACAACCAGGGCGAGCGGGTCGTCGCCGGGCAGCACCTGCAGCAGGCCCAGAGTGACATCTTCCTCGGCTGGACCCGCGTCCCCAACCCGCTCGACGGGGTGGACCGCGATTTCTACGTCCGCCAGCTGAAGGACTGGAAGCTCTCGGTGCCGATCGAATGGCTGCGCCCCGAGGGCATGGCGCTATACGCCCGGCTGTGCGGGTGGACCCTGGCCCGGGCCCACGCCCGCTCCGGGGACCGCGTCGCCCTGGCCGCCTACCTCGGCGGCTCGGCCAAGTTCGACCAGGCCATCGCCGACTTCGCCGAAACCTACGCCGACCAGAACGAACGCGACTACGCCGCGCTCCAGGGCGCGGTGAAAGACGGCAAGGCCGAAGCCACCACCGAAATCTAAGCTGCCAGCTGGCGTCATCGCCGTCCCGGCCCGCGAGTGTCCTAGATCCGGGCGGCCCGGGTGTCGACCTGCCCGCCGTACTGGGTCACCAGGTCGTCAAGAACGACCGCGAGCTCGTTCAGCCGAGCGAGGTGCGCCGGGGTGAGCTCCTGCAAGATCCGGTCGCCCGCTTCGGTCAGCCGGACCCGCACCACGCGGCCATCGTGCGGGTCCCTGGTCCGTTCGACCAGTCCCGCCGCCACGGCGCGGTCCACGAGCTCCACGGTGCTGTGCGGGCGCAGCAGCAGGTAGCCGGCCAGCTCGCCGATGGTGGGCGGGAGGTCGCCGGGGTGACCGTTGATCGCGACCAGCAGCTGATGCTGGACGTGCGTGATGCCCTCGGCCTGGGCCTGGTCTTCACTCCAGTGCTGGAAGCGCCGCAGCGCCACGCGGAACTCAAGTAGCCGCTCGAAGTCGCGTCGGGTTGGCCGGGGCATCATCACCCTTCCTGGCAGGTACGCGACACTATATCGCGGAACGAGAGATGTGGCCCGCGCGACGCGAGCGGCTCATCACCGGTGCTGTCATCGCAGCACCCCATTATCAAGCAAAAAATATCGTGGCACGATTTAAATATGCGCCAGGCAGAATTGATCAGGCGGACGACAGGAAACGGCGGCCGCGGGTCGGCGGGTCCTCAGGACCCGGCCAGCCAGCGCTCCATGCGGTTGAGCAGCTCGTCGGTGTCGACCGGCTTGGTGACGTAGTCGCTCGCGCCCGCGGCCAGGCTCTTCTGCCGGTCGCTTGGCATCGCGCGGGCGGTGACCGCGATGATCGGCAGCGTCGCGAACTGCGGCATCTGGCGGATCGCGGTCATCGTGGCGTACCCGTCCATGCCGGGCATCATGATGTCCATCAGGATGAGGTCGGTGCCCGGAGTGGCGAGCAGAGCCTCGATGCCCTGCCGCCCGTCGGACGCGTGCGCCACCTGCATGCCGTGCAGTTCCAGCGTGCTGCTCAGCGCGAAGACGTTGCGCGCGTCGTCGTCGATCACCAGCACACGCTTGCCCTGCAGCGCCCGGCGTCCCGTGCCTGGCGCGCTGCTCGCCGCCGGAGCGCCGCTGGCCAGCGGGGGCACCTCGCCGGGCCGCGTCGCGGACAGGTACAGCCCGATGCGCTCGCGCAGGCGGTCAAGGGACGGCAGCAGCTCGAGCCTGCCGTGATTCGAGCGCAGCACCGCCAGCCGCCCCTGGCCGTCGCCGTCGGCCGGGCGGTCCGCGCTGTGCGCGAGCACGGGGATGTCCCGTAGCTCCGGGTGCTCCCTGACCTGCTCGAGGAACTGCACGGCGGACGACTGGGCGAGGTCGACCACCGCGCAACGGAACGGCTCGGCCATCAGGGTGGTGATGGCCTGCGCCGGGCTCGTGGCCGTGCTGACGCCAATGGTCCCGTCGGTCTCGGTGAGATCGGAGATCGCGCTGTGCGCGAGCAGCGTCAGCAGGCCGCTGCCGCTGCCCTCGAACACCAGCACGTTCCTGACCGCCGTTCCGGGCCCGGCGGCGCCGGGCTCCTCGGAGGCAGTGGCCGCGGCGAGGGCCGCGATGTAGGCGCCGGCGGTCTGGACGCGCTGCGCGACCGTCGTCACTGTTTGCCCCGACGGGCCCTCCGCGACCGCCTGGTCGCTCCCGCCCAGCGGGCCAGGGCCGTCACCGCCGGCCCGCTCGTCCGTCGCGGCGAGGTCGACGGCCAGGGTGTCCAGCGCGCCCAGGTCGTTCACCTCGTACCAGTCGGCCGCGCCTCCGACCCGCGCGCCGGCGGGTCCGCCGGGAACGGGGTCCTCGAGCCCGTACAGGACCGGGCTGTCGGCGGCGTTCGCCCCGTCCGGCACGCCCAGGCCATCAGAGCCATCCTCCGGCGCCCCATCCGCCCTATCCGCCCCGTCCATCAGGCCCGCCGCGCCGAACCCACCGACAGCCACGTCCGTCGCCGGAATGTCCGGCAGCGTCGCCGGCGCGTACAGGGTGAACGTGCTGCCCCTGCCCAGGTCGCTCTCGGCGGCGATGCGGCCGCCGAGCAGCGCGGTGACCTCGCTGGCGATGGACAGCCCGAGTCCGGTACCGCCGTACCGGCGGTTGAGCGTGCCGTCGCCTTGCTGGAAGGCGGCGAAGATCACAGCGAGGTTCTCAGGCGCGATGCCGATTCCGGTGTCGGTGACGGAGAACGCGAGCAGGCTGCCATCGCCATCCCCGTCCCCATCGCCATCCCCGCCCCCGTCCGCGTAGCCGTCCCCGGCGCCCACGGCCGGCAGCACGGAATCCGCCAGCGGCCCGGCCGCCGCCGTCGCGGCGGAAACGGCCCGCACCCGCAGCTCCACCTGCCCGTTCTCGGTGAACTTGACCGCGTTCGACAGCAGGTTGCCGAGCACCTGCCGCAGCCGCTGCCGGTCGGTCACCAGCTCGGCGGGAGCCGACGGCTCGATCGCGATCGCGAAGTCCAGCCCCTTCTCCGCGGTCAGCGGGCCGAACGTCGCCCGCAAGTCCTCCACCAGCGCGCTGAGCAGGAACCGCTCGGGATGCACGTCGAGCCGCCCCGCCTCCACCTTGGACAGGTCGAGGATGTCGTTGATGAGCTGCAGCAGGTCAGAGCCCGCCGAATGGATGACGTTCGCGTACTCGACCTGCTTGGCCGTGAGGTTACGCCCCGGGTTCTGCGCGAGCAGCCGCGCGAGGATGAGCAGGCTGTTCAGCGGGGTCCGCAGCTCGTGTGACATGTTCGCCAGGAACTGCGACTTGTACTGCGACGCCAGGCCGAGCTGCCTGGCGCGCTCCTCGATCTCCTCGCGCGCCCGGGAGATCTCCGCGTTCTTCGCCTCGATGTCCTGCTTCTGGGCGGCGAGCAGCGCGGCCTTCTCCTCCAGGTCCGCGTTGGACAGCGTGAGTTCCTCCGACCGCGACTGCAGCTCGGACGACCGCGCCTGCAGCTCCACGGTCAGCCGCTGCGACTGCCCGAGCAGCGCGTCCGTCCGCGCGTTGGCGATGATCGCGTTGACGCTGACCCCGAGCGACTCGG
>Ga0335085_10009594_pt1 | contig 14591 bp, 6 predicted proteins | sample Lox_Sample_45_FD_206712 | JGI IMG/M metagenome (GOLD analysis project Ga0335085, IMG submission 206712) | Soil microbial communities from Loxahatchee National Wildlife Refuge, Florida, United States - Lox_Sample_4.5 | ecosystem: Environmental > Terrestrial > Soil > Wetlands | place: USA: Florida...
TTCCGGCGCCCCGCGATCACCCCGGTGTGAAGGCGGCGTCGAGCCGCCGCAGTCCAAGGCGCCTTCGCGCACAGTCATGTCCACCACTCCGGGACTATCCAAGCCTCCTCTTGAGATTCCACCTCGGGGGGCAAATAGGCGTTGATCCCCACCTTGAGGGTCTTGCCGAACCATGTGGGAACGATTCGCGTTCTGAAAACGATCCAAAAATAATCCGCCCAAAGTGTCTGCCGGAAATTGGGAACCGTCTCGAGCTCGATCAATTCATCGTCAATCAGGGCCCTGGTTTGAATGAGGTCCGCCAGATGGTCGTAGCGCCAGGGCTTGCTTCCTTTGCGCAATTTGAGGGTGACAGCCAGGTACGCCAGCCCGGAATTTTTGTCAGGCAGCTTCACTTGCCGGGCAATGATCCGTTTCTCAAATCCTTTTAGTTTTAGTTCATCCAAGGCGGGCCGGGGCAGAATGGAACGAAACGTAGTCGGAGTATCGCCAAACGGAAGATCCAAACCGGGGCCGATGGGTTTCACATCCAGGTTGAGACGGCGGCTCTGCACATCGGGCGTATTGGTGGGAAGCTCCCGGGGGGCGAAACCCTTCCGGGCTACTTGGCTTGGGTCGGCGACAACTTCCCACAAAGCTACTTCAAAGGGCCGCAGCCATGTGTCGATTGTCTCCCCCCTCGCAAACGTCGCCTTACCATTCCATTGTATTTCGGCCTGCTCTGGGAAGTGTGAGAACAAGCGTAGCTTGCCGCTTGCCGCTGCTTTCATTCCCAGCTTCTCATCGAACCGGATACTGACCTGGCGCGCCTCGAAGCTGGCATTGTTCACAAACAAGAAGCCGTGCATCCCCTCGAAATAGGCGTATCCGTACACCTCATTCTTCCAAGGGTCACCCAGAATTCTTTTCTGGTTGTGAAGGAGTGCCTCGTTTTCCTTGGCCAGTTTTTGGGTGCGGGCGAGGAAGGCCACATCGTCGTCGCTGAGCATGCGTAAGTCCCCCCAGATTTGCGGAAACAGGAGGTTCCCTCGCCCCAGGTCCATAATGGCAGCCTCGCGCCACCGCTCGGTGCGTATGGAGTTCGCCAGCCAGGTGTCCGTGATGAAGATTCCCAGGCTATCTTTGAGTATGGGCGGAACGAACTTTGCATACTGCACCGCTTGATCAAGCGCCAGGCTGATGCCGTCGCGGAAAAAAAGGACCGGGTAGTCGGCCGCGCTGGAGGCTTCCAACTTGAATTGCCGGTCAAAAATCGAGTCGCCGTGGAGACCAAAAAAGGGTGACGGGTATCCCCAGTACCACATGATGTAAAGATCGGGACTGGCTTGGCGTGTGACCCTGGCAATTTCCAGAACCGCGTCATAGGCTGCCTCGGTGGAATACTTCCCGGGCAGGTGCGGGTGGTCCATGCGGTTGCAATAGCAGCTTGACACATCTAATTTGAAGAAACGCAGATTGTAAGTGCGGATGTGATACAGGAGGGCGTCGCGCAGCATGCTGAAGTACGGCTCGGAGGCCAGGCAGAGCATGCGGTGATTGTCATCGATGTGAAATCCGTCGCGATACTCATCCTCGGGCCACTTGCCCCCCGCCACCAGCGTCCGGCTGGCTGCAATCTTGGGATTCTCGCCGTTGCCCCAGTCCGCCCACGTCCCCGAAAACCATAGTCCCCATTTCATTCCCAGCTCGTTCACGCGCTTCACAACCTTGCCGGGACCTTCCGGAAAGCACTGGGGCCAAAACCGCGTCAGGTCGCCAGCGCGGTCAATCCAGCCGACGTCGGGAACGAAATAGTCGAACTTCACGCCCTGCTTTTGCCACTTCTCCATCAGATCGAGCGTGGTGAGCATTTCTTTGTCGTTCAGTGTCCAGCACGGTTCGTCCGGAAAGCCGTTGATGCCCAGGGGATCGTAAATACTCAGTAGTTTCTGGCGCGGGCTGCGCGCGGCGATATAGTCCACAAATTGCTGCTCCCCTGCACCTTGGGGAGCAACTCCAATAACGGAGACCTTGCTCCTAAAACTTCCTCCAGCCTCCAGGGTCTTGCCGGGGAAATGCCGCACAAGCAAGCGGTCGTTCATTCCTTGATTCACGCCCGCAGGGTGCTCGAGTGCGGCGAACAATTCCTCCCCGATGATCACCGGCTGGCCGTAATCCCCTGGCGTCAGGGAGGCATCCAGCCGAAAGTCATCCACGTTCACGTCGAGCAACAAGCGCGGGCGGGTTCCGGCATTCTTGACTTCCAACCACTTCCGCCGCATGAACTCGTCCAGCTCATAGTGCAAGGTTAATTGCAATTGCTCATCAGTGTTGCTGAGCTGGAAGACATAGTGGGGACGCTCTCCCCCTGCTTCCTGGCGCCATTCGTCAAGCTTGAAGTCGGAAATGTGCCGATAGGGCTGGCCCACGGAGATGAATTGGTCGTACAAGCGCCCTTGAAATGTGCAGTGATCCAAGGCTTGTTCCGGCACACCGGGCCGTAGTTTTTCGAACTGGTAGGTGCGAATCGCCAGCAGGTTTTTCTGGCCGGCGCCAAACCGCAAAAGCTGATATGCCGCGCTCCCAGGCTGCACCGCCCATTCCTTGGGGACGCGCCAGAAGCCTGAGGATGTCCAGTGCCCAATCAAATTTCCATGCACATAAATCCAGTATTCATTCCAATCCTCCTGGTTATAGCCTCCCAAGCAGAAGACGATGGGTTCCCCTCGCGCCTCGGCAGGAAGTTCGAACTGCTGTCGAAACCATGCGTAGCCCTTAAAAGTGGCCGGAGAGCTGAGGGTAACGCGCTCCCCATTCCGCAGCAGAGGGTTCTGAGTCTTGTCCCATTTGTCTTCCCCAGCCAAATCCTCCAAATGATAGCCTTGGAGATAACCCTTTTCCTGGTCGGGTGGGGTATGGTCGTCGTCCTGGCCGAAGCTGAGATTCCACCAGGGAATCTCCACGCGCATCCTGGCCTGTGAGAAGGTAAGGCGAAATTCGTTGGAATCTTTGAGGGTGTACGAGTGGCCTGTAAGTTTGTTCCTGAAACCGGAACTTTGCATTGTCCCGCCCGTCATAACCAGGTCCCATTCAAGGTAGTGGTTGGCAAGGGTGATCTTCTGACCTTCGCGATACTTCTCGCGCGCCTGGTCCCCGGCTGCCGCCAATGGACCCAGCGTGCTGGCTGCGGCTACAGAGAGTAATCCTGACGTGATGAATTCTCGCCGCTGCATCGTCCCCCCCCTCGTCGAGTTCATCGTGGTTATTCGCGGGCGATTCTTTCCCTCGCGCTCTCCCCGCGTGGGCGTCTTGGAGACCGTCGGCACTGATTGCTTGCGTACACCCGGAGGGCCCAGAATTTGGCGAGGGACGGGGCAGCGCAGGGCACCGACTCTAAAACTAGTGCCCTGCGCGCCTCCGAGTTAGATCGAGCAGGTTAGTCAACTACAACTACGAACACGTAAACACCTTAAGTCTTAGAACAGGATCCTGAGACCGAACTGTACTGTCCGAGCCCCAATCAGAGTGCCACCAATTCTCCCGAATGATGTGGGATTCAAGCTGTCACTCGGAGTGCTGAACTGCGTGTGGTTCCAGCCGTTGAAGAACTCTGCCCGGAACTGCGTGTTGAACTTTTCGTTGATTTTGGTGTCCTTCATCAAGGAAAAGTCCCAGTTGTTTATCCCTGGCACCTCGTACGAATTGCGACCGGCGTTGCCGACGATGTGAAGGCCGGTGGTGCAATCAGCGATATGCGAGTTGTACGAGGGGTCGCAACCGGGGTACTCAAAGGAATTGATATTCCAATAATTCAAGTAATTCCGGTTGCTGGGAATGGCGCTGGCGATCCGATTGGGACGGTTGGTGCCCCAAGAGCCATTATTGGCCCAATTGCTGGGCAATGTGATGGGGACCCACTGGCCGGTTGCGAAGGTGGTAATACCAGTGACCTGCCAGCCGCCGATCACTTTATCCATCGGGCCCGAAACCCCGCCTCCGAAGTGCTTGCCTTTCCCAAAGGGAAATTGGTAAGCGTAAGTGAGCACGAACCGATTACGAACGTCGTAAGTCATGTTGCCTTTCTGCTCCGTATGGATGCCGGAATAAGGCCCCTCGTCTCCTTCACTTAAATCGAGGGCATGGCTCCAGGTGTAATTCGCGGACATGCTCACGCCGTTGGAAAAGCGTTTTTCGACTTTGGCCAGCAGGCCGTTGTAACTGGACCAGCCCTTCGACATATCGGTGAGGATCCAGCTATAGTTGGGATACGGTACGGCTTCCTGATACGGGATGGTTCCCGTCGGATCGTAGGAAGTCCGGTAGTTTTGATCCTGCCGTATGCGGAGCTTCTGGCCGACGTTCCCGACGTAGGCGACGTCGATGAGCCAGTTGCTGGCGAAGTTGTGCTGGACGTCAAAGGTCCACTCCTGCACGTAGGGGTCGTGAAAGCGCTTGTCGACGCTGAAGGGATTGCCACTCGTGCCACCCAAACCTCCGGGAGGGAACATGTTGGACAGGTTGATTGTAGGATGAACAGGATCGGAGGTAATGGTTTGGCTCGAGTAAAAGTACGGCCCAACCACCAGGAACTGGAGATCGTTCCACACGTCGCTGGCCCAGAAGACGCCATACGAACTGCGGATCACGGTGTTCTTCAGGAACTTGGGCGAATAAGCGAAGCCGAACCGCGGTGAGAAGTCCCACCAATTGGGGTCCACGATACCGTTGCGAACCCCACCGCTGGGAGATTCAACGACTGTTCCAGGTGTATTCGTCGTGGGGTTAATGGCCGTCGGGTCAAACCACTCCGTGCGGTTTTCCGTGTCATAAGGTTTCTGCATGTGCTCGTAACGGCCGCCCATGTTGAGGGTCAACTCGGGAGTCACGCGCCAGTCGTCCTGGAGGTAGACAGCCCAATAATTGGAGCGCAGATTCTGGTGAGAATCGCCCACGGAAGTGGTGCCTGAGTAAGGAGCTCCCAGCAGATAGTCGCCCAACCCGGTACCCGTATACTTGCCTTGGAAGGAGAAGCTGGGCACACCCGCAAAGTCCGTGATCTCAAAAAACTTCTCGTGAATGAAATTCTCACCCATCTTAATGTTGTGCTTCCCTCTGACGACACTCAAGCTGTCCACAATTTGGTAATCTTCATCGAGGGAGCCAATAGACTCGGAAAAGGATCCGGGGCCGCTGAACCCGGTAATTCCGGCGCCCGGAGCACCCGCATCAAAGGGGTTCTGGGAGGTGTTTTTCAGATCGAATACCGTTACGGCATAGTTGGTGTGATTGGCGCCGAGGGAGAGCAGGTACGTCTTGGCCCGGTTGTAACCAAAACGAAGTTCGTTCACGACGGTCGGCGAGAAGGTAAACGTCTGCGTGACGCTCAATAGTTGGTTCCGGTAAGGATAATATAAACCTTGCGTGGGCATCAGCCCGGGGCTGTCGTGCGGCCGGTCTTCAAAGGAGAAGCTGCCGAAAATATTATCCCGGGAAGAAAGGGCATGGTCCATCCGGGCGTTGGCCTGGTTCATGTCATTGCGGATGTTGGGATTGTTAATCACGTTGTAGATTGGCGTGGTTGCTTGTCCGGGTGTAACCGCCACATTGGGCGCGACCCAAAAGGGAGCCCATTTCTGTACAAAGGGGTCGAGACGGCCCGACGGAATGAGGTTGTTGGCAAAAGCGAGGCCCGTCGTGGGGTCAAGGACATTTACGCACTTCGCTGACCCCGGATGGGTCGTCGTGCAGAATGCTGAACTGGTGGGATAGATCCCCGTCCCAGCGGAATCATCGGCCAGGTTCCCCTGCAACTGCGCGGCGCTGGGAACGGTACCCTTGTTGGAAGCCCCCTGCCGGTAGCGGATGCCTTCGTAGCCGAGGAACCAAAAGGTTTTGTCGCGGCCGTTGTAAAGATGGGGAAGGACCAGTGGGCCGCCCAAAACCCCGCCAAAATCGTTTTGCTTAGTTAGAGGCTTCGGGGTGCCGCTCAAATTGTTGAAGAAATTGTTGGCATCGAGCTGCTGGCCCTGAATGAACTCAAATCCCGTGCCGTGAATCACATTGGTTCCGGATTTGAGCGTGGTGTTGATGACCGCCGAAGAGCGTCCGAACTCGGCGGAGAAATTGCTGGTCTGCATTTTGAATTCCTGAATGGCGTCAACCTGAGGACGCATGCCTACGCCCCCAAACCGGGCGCTGCGCGACTCGATGCCATCCACCAAGAAGCTCTCGTTCGATTCCCGCAAACCGGCAACGCTGTTGGAAATCATGGCCTGGCCGGTCCAGAACGACGCCTCCGCAACTCCGTTCAAAAGGGGAGCCACGCCGGCGGTCGTAACCATCAAGGAGATAAAGTTGCGCCCGTTCAAAGGCAGTTCCGTAACCACCCTATTGTCGATCACCTTGCCTACGGTCGACGTCTGCGTTTCGAGCAATTGCACGCCGCCGGCGCTGACTTCGATGGTCTGCGTGACCGCTCCGATTTGCAGCGCGACGTCCACGCGCGGACGCTGGCCTACTTGAAGGGTTATGTCGGTAAGGGTGTACGTCTGAAAACCTTCCTTGGAAACCACCAGGCTGTAATGGCCGGGTTTCATTTGGGCGAAGAGATAATCACCGCTCGCGTTGGAAGTGGCCTCCAATTTGATGCTCGTGTCAACCGCCGTGAGAGTAATTTTGGCTCCCGGCACCACGGCCCCGGTGGAATCCGTGACCGTACCCAGAATGTCTGCCGTGATCGTTTGACTAAATCCCAGCCGGCAGGTTGTTAACAGCAGAAAGACGAACAATGCGAAAAAAAGACCCTTAGGTCGTGCTCTTGTCATCCCACACCTCCTTAAAGTTTCTCCATAAAGAATGAATGCTCGTGCTTGGGAGGGCAGCCAGCGAGGTTCTTGAAGGACCTGCTGCAATAACTCGTCTTCAACCACATTTCCGAGGAAGGATGAGTTTAGACACCGCAGGCGCTCGGACCGTCTCGCCCCGCGTGCTGGTCGCCAGCGGGATGGTTGGCAATTTATCCCCGCTGGTTTAACCCCATGACCTGTCTCTTGGATCCCCACAACCCTACCTGGACGGTCGGGGTATCCTTAATAACCTGACGCTTGTCTTAAGTAAAATTCCAACTTGCCAATTACGACACCCGCATAAAACACCCCCTCCATAAGTTTGTCAAGGAAATTATTTTTTTACCTAGTGAAAATTCAAGAAAAATTGCCTTCGGGGCAATAGTCAAACCTACCGTACGATTGCGGGTCAGACTGGAATCTTCTTTGCCCGCGTGATCAACTCCATTGTCCCTCACTAATGCAATTCACGCCACGATTGGGGCCTATATGGTGACAGATCGGTATCGCACTCTTCAAAGCAAAGGGGCCTTCCTATCGGACTTACCCGAATCGGACCAAGGATGACCCCCTGACGGGGCGCGGCGCGCCCGTGAATTGGCTTGTGCCTATCGGGTTTTCGCCCTCCAGAACGGTCACCCCCCATCGACGCAGCGATACTCCTTCAGCTAAAATAATTTGGGGTTGAAAAAACAAAAATGGGAATGGATCAAACCGCAGGCTCGCAATCGAGTTTGCTGCCGGTGATGAGCACGCAGGAAAAGGCTCTGGCCATTAATCTCGACGCCGCGAAGTTCGGGACCTTTGCCGAAATCGGCGCCGGCCAGGAGGTGGCGCGTTGGTTTTTCCATGTGGGCCATGCCTCCGCCACGGTTGCCAAAGCGATCTCAGCATACGACATGGTGATCAGCGACGATCTTTACGGCCCGACCGATCACTACGTCAGCCGTGCCCGCCTGGAGTCGATGCTGGATCACGAGTGGGCGCAGTTGATGGAGCGCCTCGGCCCGGTGCGCGGGGAGCGCAGCGGTTTCTTTGTCTTTGCTGACACGGTCGCCACCCGCAGCCGTGCGCGAAATCAGAACGGACAAGGCTGGATGGGAATGCGCTTCCAGGCGCATCCGAGGGCGTCATATTCGCAAATCATCATTCACGTCAACCTGCTCGACCAGGTGCCGGTGAGCGAACAAGAGGCCTTGGGAGTCCTGGGCGTCAACCTGGTGTATGGAGCTTTCCATCAGCAGCAGCCCGAGGCGCTGATGAAGACGTTAATGGAAGGGCTCAGCCGGCTGCGCGTGGATATCGATGTGATCAAGTTCTCCGGGCCGGCTTTCGAAAATGTTGATAACAGGCTGGCAAGTTTGCATTTGGTGGCATTGGGTCTGACCGATTCCACGATGTTTACCGCGCAGGGTGAAGTGGTGCAGCCAGCGGAAGTGGTCTACAAGAAACCGGTCCTCATCGCCCGGGGCAGTTATCGGCCGATTACCAACGTCGGGCTCGACATGTTGAACCGGGCCACTGCCCGGTTTAAGAAGATTCCCGGGGTGGACGCGGATCCGGTGATCGTCATGGAGATGACGCTGCGGAACTTGACCTCGGCGGGGCCGGAGATTGACCGCCGCGACTTTCTGGATCGCGTCGATGTGCTTTGTGCCCTCGGCGAAACCGTGGTGATTTCAAACTTTACGCGCTTCGATAGCGTCACCACTTCCTTGCGGCGCTACACGCCGCAATGGGTGGGATTTGTCATGGGCGTGCCCACCCTTCGCGCGGTGTTCGACGAGCAATACTACTCCGGCCTGCCGGGCGGCATTCTGGAAGGGTTGGGCCGGCTGTTTCAAGGAAACGTACGCCTGTATGTTTACCCCGCGCTGGCCCAGGCCGGCCAGGTGGCAACTTCCACTACCCTGGAAGTCGCTCCGCCGCTCCAACACCTGCTCGCCTACCTGCGGGCAAAGGGTGGGATCGAGGCCATTGAAGAGTTCGATTCGAGCCAGCTCCACATCTATCCCAATGAAGTCCTGACCGCCATTCAAAACGGCACCCCCGGCTGGGAGCAGTACCTGCCCCCGCAAGCGGCGGAAGTCATCAAACAGCGCGCTTTGTTTGGATATCGCCCGGCGCTGTCGGAAGGGTCAGCCTAAAGCGGCTGAACGAGGACTTCCACTTCCACCGATTGCCCGCCGCCACCCAGGGTAAGGCCTTTCACCGGCGTCACATCCCCATAGTCGCGTCCCCACGCCAGGGTGATATGAGCATCAGAGGCCATCATGTTGTTCGTGGGGTCGAAACTCAGCCAGCCGTTTCGTGGATCAAAGACAGACACCCACGCGTGCGACGCCGCCGCGCCCTGAAACCGGGGACCGCTGCGGATGTACCCGCTCACGTATCGCGCCGACAATCGCAGTGAACGAAGGACGCCAATCATGAGGTGAGCAAAATCCTGGCACACTCCCTGACGCTCATGAAGGACTTCGAGGAGAGGCGTATCAATGGATGTAGATTTGGGCTGGTACTTGAATTCGTCGTGGATACGGCAGGTAAGCTCTTGCAGGGCGCCCAACAGCGGCCGTCCGGGCGTGAAGGTGGGAGAGGCGTAGTCCCGAAGCTCGGCCAGGGCGGAGATGTAAGGGGAATCGAAAATGAACTCGGAGGCGGCGATGGAATTCGCATCGAGCGGCAGGGCAAGCAGGTCACGAACCTCCTCCCAGGCCGGGGAGGAAAGAAGTTCCCCGCTCTGCGGCGCCACTTCCACAACGCTCGAGGCAATGGCCGCGAAGCGATCGTGCTTTTCAAAAACTGCGAAGGTGGCAACATCGTTGCCGAAATAATCCTGGCGATTGTGCAAGAAGGCCGGGAAAGGATTGACTTGCAGAGAGTGCTCACGCACTTGTTGGTGGGGCAGCGCGCGCGGAGTCAGGTGCACCTCATTAAAGCATTGCGTCACCTGGGACGGGTAAACGTAGCGAGTGGAATGCGTAATCCGGTAGAGCATCAATCCTCACCAGGACGACGTCAGGCGGGAGGCCTTGGCCGGGCTCATGTATTGCGCCGTCAACCCTTCCGAGAATTCGAACAAGTTGCCCTTGAGCTGGTGAAGGAGCGATTCCAGCGCCGTAAACCGCCCCTCAATGTCCCGCTGGGCAAGCTCTTCCGTGAGCGCCACACAAATTTCACCAAGGGTTTTGGACGCCAACCCTTCCAGCCGGCGATGCTCAGCGCTTTCGTGGTCCCCGAAAGCATCGAATTGATGAGCAAGTGCTTCCAACTGGAATGCTATCGACCGGGGGTTCGACTCATCGACCAACAAAAGCTGCAACACCAGATCGGTCCGAAGAACGCTTAGATATCGCGTGCGGTAGGTAATAGAACTGTCGGCGACCTGGAGCAGAATGTGAAGGTAGGGTTCGGTATCCGCGGGAACCTCCGCCACCCCCGCGCGCAGCATTTCCGCCATTTGCAAAGCCCTCTCCAGGCGGCGGCCGAGTTCCAGAAAGCGCCAGCCTGCCCCGCGGGTGGTGTTCTCCATCAGTAAACCGGAGAAAGCCGATAGGGTCATGACGGCGCGATCGAGCACACCAATGTGGGCGATAAACCGATGCTCGGGATTCACGGGGACGGCCCGGGAGAATTCCGCCTCCAGTTGCTGGAGCACGCGCCAGGTATCGCTCGACAGCCGTTCCTTCAATTGCCAGGCCACGCGCCGCATTTCTTTGAGATTCCAACCCAGGCTGGATATCCGCGAGGGGTCATAAACCATGTCGGTGAGGAAGCGCTGCACCCGCCAACGTTGCTCGCCAATAGAGGCCGTCGCATCTTCCGGCGGCAGAAAATGCAGCGCCACCAAAATTTGGGCTGCTGTCTCCAGGGTCACTGCGCGGCCGAAATCCGCCTCTGCGGAGAGCGCCGGCATCAAGGCGCGTAGAAGACGAACATTGGCCTCCACCCGTTCGGTGTAACGGCCCAGCCAAAAGAGATTGTCGGCAACGCGGCTGGGCAGCGTCCCTCGGCCGGAATAGGCCTCAACCGAAATCGCCGGCTGACTGGACAGAGGTGAAACCCCTCCCACGCTTCCCAGCACCCAGGTGTCTTTGCTCGCCCCGCCCAAAGGTACGGGAAGCCGGTGGGAAGAGGTTTCCGTGGTGACGCGCGTAAGACCACCGGGCATTACGGTGTAGGATTGTCCGTCCCAAGCGGCGAATACTCTCAGAACCACGTGACGAGCCGCCAATCCCGCGTCGGTGCGCGCCGGCGAGGTGGAAAGAGCAATCCCCTCCTGCGCCACGTACCGTTCCGGGTGCGCCTTGATTTTGCCGATCAGCTTGTCGCGTCCGGCGGCATCCATCAACGCCGGAAACTCCACTTGGTGGCCAAAACTGGGCGATGCAGGTTTGATCACCAACGCGTCGAGATGCTCCAACACGTATTGGCATGGATCTTCCTGCCCGCACCACCATGTGGCCACGGAAGGCAGCAGCAAATCTTCACCCCGGAGCTGGCGGCAAAGACCAGGGAGGAAAGCCAAGTGTCCCGCCGCCTCCACCAGCCCGCTGCCTAGAGCGTTGTCAATCACTACGGCGCCGTTGCGGACGGCTTGCACGAGGCCGGGCACGCCCAACAGGGAATCTCCGCGCAGCTCGAGGGGATCGCAGAAACTGTCGTCGAAACGGCGCATGATCAAATCCACGGGCTCCAGTCCTGCCAGGGTTTTCAGATAGACGCGGCCCTCCCGCACCGTCAGGTCGTCGCCTTCCACCAGCGGGAAGCCCCAATAGCCCGCCAGAAAAGAGTGCTCAAAATAGGTATCGTTGTGCGGACCGGGCGTAAGCACCACCACCCGAGGACTCTTGCTTCGCTTGGCGGCCAGGGAGATGAGCGCATCACGGCGCACATCAAAGAACCGCGCCAATTGGCGAACGCGGTATTGGCTGAAGACGGAGGGCAGGGTGCGCGCACTGACCAACCGGTTCTCCAGCGAGTAGCCCATGCCCGCGGGCGCCTGCGTGCGGTCGGCAATCACCCACCAGCGGCCGTCGGGGGAGCGCGCCAAATCCGCCGCGTAAGTGTGCAGGTGCACGCCCTCTGGAGGGGTAATACCAAAGCAGGGCCGCAGGAATTGCGGATTCCCGAAAACCAGAGCCGGGGGAAGATGGTGCTCGTACACCAGCCGCTGCTTGCCGTAGAGATCGAACAGCATGGCGTTCAGCAATGCCGCGCGCTGAATGACGGCCTTTTCAATCTGCGTCCATTCGTTTTCCGCAATCACCAGGGGGATGGGATCCAGAGGCATGGGACGCTCATTGCCCCTTGGGTCGCTCGCGACGTTATTGGAAATGCTGGCTTCCCGGATGAGCTGCACTCCGGACTGCCAGTAACGATTGAATTGGCGGAACCCCATCCGCCGGACGGCCACCGTAAGCTGGCGCCAGTGGCGGCGGGGGAAACCGGAAGGCAGCACGGCCTCATCCCAAAAACCTTCAATGGGAGCATACCTCCACTCCTCCGCCTGAGATTGCGTTGGTGCCAGTGATGGATTGTTCATCAGAGGGTCCCGAGCGTCGTAGCGCTGAGGCTTAGCTCAGCACTGCCCCGAGCGACGTGCTAGTCATCTTTAAGTTCGCAATCTTTTGCCAAGGAGTCAAGTATTTCCACCTTTGAGAAGCGATAAAAAAATCTTTTCCAACCGGTAGGAAATGGGGTTGCGAGGTTCGGCGGTGACGGTGACAAGACGTCAGCCTGGCCAGCGACACCGGGCACAATGGTGGGTTGGCCATTTATCGGCAACTTGAATTGCTTAGCTCCTGGCGGCAATGGATTTGGTGCCGCGTTTCAATAGGAAATGAAATGTGGCCTGGACGAACCCAAGTCTGGCAAAGTCCGCCGCGGTCTTTGAGCCCCAAAAGCCTGCCCTGAGCGAAGCGAATTGGGGGGCGATCCAACAAAGCCCAGGCCAACGGCCCATAAGCGCTAACTTAAGTATTTGACCCCCCCAAAACTCGCAGATACCCAAGAAAGGATACCCTTCTCCCCTGGGGAGAAGGTGGCCGAGGTACGAGGCCGGATGAGGGGTCACTTTCTACCGGGTAGTTCGATGCCCATCGCCTGCCCTCGGCTCCGACTTTGAATCGCAGGCCGCTGCTTGAGCCCCAAAGGGGCGACCTAACGAAGCCCAAGCCAACGGCCTGGGTCAACGGAACCCCATTGTTCGACCTGGCGGTTCTTAAAGCCTACTCCACCGAATTTTTTTCAGGTTCGTGTACCACGACGGGATTCTTGAGACGATGGATGACAGGAAAAAGCTTGCCTTGCTCGATCTTCTGAAGGAGTTTGCCGAAGAAACTGACGTTCAATGCATATATAGCGTAATTCACGCAGAGCTGCCCGTCGATACAGAGGGGCACCGCTTGGAACTACCAGCCCATCAAATCATTCGAGAGCTGAGTGACGAGGGGGACGACGGTCGCCTCTTCCGAATGCCTGCCTTTTGAGTTTTCAGCGAGTAGCGACCAGGTTTCCGTATTGTGTTCGCGTGTTCACGCGACCCAGCGCCGGACACCGCCTTTGCTTTGGAAGAACCGCGTACACCCGTCGGCCTCTCCCCTCAGAGAGGCGGTGAATCCGCTTGGGGTCGGCGCAGAGCCGTCCGTCGCATCGCCGTCTCGCGCGCTGAGTGTTCACGACAACCCCATCAACCGGATGTCTGGAGCTGTAGGTGCGCGGGGTATTGCCGCCGGTAGATCGCGGGCGGAAGTGACCCCTCATCCGACCTCGTCCCTCGGCCACCTTCTCCCCTCGGAGAAGGAAAACACAGTCTTAGTGCGCGCGCGCTCAAAACGTCTTTTTCCCTCTCCGAGGGGAGAGGGTGGCTCGCGCCACGCGCTTTCACCAGCGGGCGCGAGTCGGGTGAGGGGTTACTTTCACGCCTTGTCCCACACCATCCCTATTGCATCGATAACCTCCCGCACGAACTCGTCCGGGTGCTCCAGAACCATGGCGTTCGGAATACGCAACAATCGTATGCCGAGAGTCCGCAAATGATCTTCTTTCTTGGCGTCCGTGCGCTACCAGCTTGTTGTGTTACGTTGAGTGGGGAAAGCGATTGCGGCATGGGGGAAATACGTATCTCGCCCTTTCAGGGCTGGGGGCAAAATTGGGGGGCAATCTAAACCCAGGCCGCTGGCCTGGGCTCTGTTGTTTCGCCCCTTTGGGGCCAAATCAACGGCCCTGAATCATCGCCCCTTTGGGGCTCAGGAAATTGCATGGAGATGGTGGCTAAACCCAGGCCGTTGGCCTGGGCTCTGTTATTTCGCCCCTTTGGGGCTAAATCAACGGTCCTGTTGAGGCGCCGTGGACGCCTGGGGTGCCGCCCTAAGGGGACGGCGCTACAACGGCCCTTGGGGGCTGAATCTGCGGCCCTTTGGGGCTTGGAATATTGGCAGGTTTCTCCGCGACCAGCAAGCACCTGGACGATAAGCAAGGTAGCGCGAACCTGCAGTTCAAGGTCCGCGGCTTTTCGGCTTTAAATGCGCGTATGTACATCGAAGGGGAGCGGAACGCGATCTATGTGCAGTCCGCAGAACTGTTCCTGGTCCTCGCCGCTAACCCCCGCGAATTCCCGCATGCTCGACCACTTCCAGTCCTCGGGTTTCTTTACTAATCCCCGGCGTACCGGGTTTAAATGGGTATTTTCCACCTTCTCGTGATACTCCCGCACGGTGCGCAGCGCGCGGTCGAAAAAGCGTTCCTGCCACAACTCTCCGGCCT
>Ga0335085_10009597_pt1 | contig 14589 bp, 10 predicted proteins | sample Lox_Sample_45_FD_206712 | JGI IMG/M metagenome (GOLD analysis project Ga0335085, IMG submission 206712) | Soil microbial communities from Loxahatchee National Wildlife Refuge, Florida, United States - Lox_Sample_4.5 | ecosystem: Environmental > Terrestrial > Soil > Wetlands | place: USA...
TGGTGCAGGGCACGCTTTCGTCGAACCCGTTCACCATCAAGGGAAACTGGTCGGCGCGCGGCACGCAGTAGTCCATCAGCGAGCCCGTCAGCAGCTGCCCCGAGCCGCGCTCATAGACCGCCTGCTCGTAGAGCGCCTGGCCGGCGCCCTGCGCCATGCCGCCCTGGATCTGCCCCTCGACGATCATGTGATTGATGATGCGCCCGATGTCGTCGAAGCTGGTAAGCCGCGCGAGCCGCACTTCGCCCGTGTCCCGGTCGACCTCGACCTCGCAGGCCTGCGCGCCGTTCGGCCAGGACGGCGAGGACGGCGTCTGCGTCGCCGAGACGCGCAGCCGCCGGCCGACCTGGCGCGCCGCCAGCTCGCCCAGCGACACTGAGCGGTCGGTGCCGGCGACATATACGCGCCCGTCGCGGAATTCCAGGTCCGCGGCGGCCGTCTCGAGCGCGTCCGCCGCGAGCTCGCGCGCGCGGACGACCAGCGTGCGGCCAGCCGCGACCACCGCGGAGCCACCGACAAACGCCGAGCGCGAGCCAACGCTGCCCACGCCGTTGGCGCGGTCCGTGTCGCCCTGCACGATGCGAATGCTTTCCGCTGGCAACTGCAGCACCTCGGTCACGAGCTGCACGTAGGAAGTCTCGAGCCCCTGCCCCATCGCCTGCGTGCCCGAGAACACGGTGACGCGCCCTTCGGCGTCGACCTCGATGTCGACCGTCTCGGTGGGCAGCGCGCCGGTCCATTCGAGATACATCGACAGCCCCCGCCCGCGCAGCCGCCCGCAGCGCCCGGACTCGGCGGCGCGAGCGGCGTAGCCGTCCCAATCGGCGAGGCGCAGGAGCCCGTCCAGCATGCGCGGGAAATCGCCCGCGTCGTAAACCTCACCCGCGTGCGTGGTGTAGGGAAAGTCTCCCGGCGCAAGGAGGTTGCGGCGCCGGAGCTCCGCGGGATCGATCTTCATCTCGCGCGCGGCCTTCTCCACCAGCCGCTCCATGAGGTAGTTGCCCTCGGGGCGCCCGGCCCCGCGGTAGGCGCCGGTGGCCATGGTATTCGTCAGCACGCCCTGGAAGTGGTAATCGACCTCGGGCACGCGGTACACCGACGTCACGACCTTGGCGACCATCACCAGCGGAATCATGGCCGAGGAACCGACCGGCACCGCGCCCATGTTGCCGAGCGAGTGCAGCCGCAGCGCGAGGAATCTTCCCTGCGCGTCGAGCGCGAGCGCGGCCCTGAAGTGCATGTCGCGCCCCATGTGGGCGGCAAGGAATTCCTCGCTGCGGTCGCCGCGCCAGCGCACGGGGCGGCCGAGCTTCTTCGCCGCGTAGGCGACCAGCGCCTCCTCGGGCGTCGCCCCGGTCTTCATGCCGAAGCCGCCGCCGATGTCGCCGTTCACGACGCGCAGGTCCGCCGGCTTCACGCCCAGGCACGCGGCGAGCGCATCGCGCGCGCCGGTAGGCTGCTGGCTCTGCGTGTAGATCGTCGTGCGGCCCTTGTCGTGCACGCCGATCGCGCAGCGCGGCTCCATCGCCATGGCAATGAGCCGCTGGTTGTGCAGCTCGATCTCGGTGACGTGCGCGGCACCCTTGAATGCGGCCGCGGCGGCATCCGCGCGTCCGTAGCGGGACTCCGCGGCGACGTTGCCCGGCGCACCGTCCCAGACCAGCGGCGCGCCCGGCGCGACCGCTTCGCGCGCGTCCACCACGCAAGGCAAGTCCTCATAGTCGATTTCGGCGAGCTCCGCCGCGTCCTGCGCCTGCACGCGTGTCTCGGCGACGATCGCGACGACCGGATGGCCGACGTAGAACGCCCGCGGCCCGGCGAGCGGCGTGCGCAGCGGCGAGGACATCGGCTGCCCGTCGGCGCGCTTGAAAATGGGCGGATACGGGATGTGCTTGACGCCGTCCGCGGCCATCTCGGCCATCGTCCAGGCCGCGATCACCCCGGGCGCCGCGCGCACCGCCGCGAGATCGACCGAGCGGATCTTCGCGTGCGCGTACGGCGAGCGCACCACCACCAGCGCCGCCTCGCGCTCGAAGCGCCGGTCGTCGCTGAACAGCCCCTTGCCGACCAGCAGACGGTCGTCTTCGAGCCGCTTCTGGGTGCGCGCGCCGCCAAAGCGCGCGGATTCGGGGTCGAACTGGGTCTGGGGAGCGTTCATGGCGGCAAAGAGGGGGCATTTTGCAACAGATCGCGCCGCCTGAATTCGCGGAGAGCGCCCGTTTTGACGCATCGAAGTGGACCTGCGCCATTGTGGTGCCCCGGCGCACAGGTGAGAATCCCCACATTGAAAAGGGACACCCACCCATGAGCCGCACCGCACCCGCCAAGGCGCTCGGCGCCGCCGTCCTCACGATCATCGCCTGCGCGCTCGCCGCGCCCGCAAACGCCGAAGACAAGCCCTACCCCGACCGCTGGATGCTGCGGCTGGGCGGCTACAGCGTCAGCGATGCCAATACGCTCGTCCGGCTCGACGCGAACAATGCGCCGGTCGGCGCGTACATCGATTTCGCGCAGACGCTCGGCGGGCAGACTTCCGCCAGCGTCGGACGGTTCGATGGCCTGTTTCGATTCAACGACAAGCACGCCCTGGGTTTTTCCTGGTACGCGCTTCGCTTCATTGGCAATCGGACGCTGAGCTCCGACGTGGACTGGGGCGGCAATACCTATCCGGTCGGCACGCCCGTCGACAGCGAGCTCAAGTTCAACATCTACAAGGTCAACTACCAGTACTCGCTGATCAACACCAGCGAAGTGGAGCTCGGTGCCCTGGCCGGCCTGCACGTCATGGACTTCTCCATGGGGATCGACGCGCCCGGGATCGGGCAAGCGCGCAGCGAGTCGGTCACGGCGCCGCTGCCCGTGCTGGGCCTGTTCGCGCGCTACAATTTCACGCCTCGACTGTCTTCCTACTTCAACTACCAGTTCTTCTTCATCAACTACCAGGACACGGTCAAGGGCGGCCTGCAGGACTTCCTGCTCGGACTCGAATACCGCGTCTCCCGGCACTTCGCCGTCGGCGCGGCATTCAACCGGTTCGCCATGTACCTCGAGTCAAAGGGGGATCAGACGACGCTCTACGCGGATTCCCGCTGGCGCGGCACGATGCTGTACGGAAGCCTGTACTTCTAGCGCTCAGCTCAACGTCCGCGCAAACGTGCGCCCGGCGAGCAGCGCCGCGGCCTCCGGCCGCTCGTCGACCAGCTCGGCCAGCGCCTGCGAGATCTCGTCGATCATCGCCGCGGCCTGCTGCGTGTTGAGCGGCCGATGCCAGATCACGTCGGCCAGGCTCAGGTCCGCCGAGAGCGCGAGCACGGTGCGCTCCGCGGCCACGTTCAGGTCCGCGGCACGCTGAACCGTGAAGCCGTGCAGCGCGGGGCAGCTGTCGAACAGCGACACCATCCGGTCGGCCAGATCCGACGCGGCCTGTGAGACTTCGATGCGGTGCTCCATCGCGTTCATCGCTCACCTCCTGCGCCATCAGCTTCTCGCCCGCCCCGGAACGGGGCGAGGAAGGAATGCCTCGACCCACAGTCCCTGACGCCGGGCGTTCGACGGGCGGCACGTCCGGCCGGACCGCCGGCGGGGCACGCGATTGCGGCACTGCGGCAAGGCATTTGGGCAATAATCGCCGACGTCACACCGTCACTATCGATCCGCCACACCCTGAGGAGGGAATTCGAATATGTCCGTGAAGCCGCATAGCCGTAGGCGCTTTCTCAAGAACACCGCCGCCGTTTCCGCTGCCGTGGTCGCGGCGCCCTACATCCGCACCACCTACGCTGCCGGCAGCCTGAGCGTCGGCTTCTGGGACCACTGGGTTCCGGGCGCGAACGACGTCCTGACCAAGATCTGCCAGGACTGGGCGAAGAAGGAACGCGTCGAGCTCAAGATCGACTACATCACCAGCCAGGGCAACAAGATCGTGCTCACCGCCCAGGCCGAAGCGCAGGCCAAGTCTGGCCACGACCTGATGACCTTCCAGGCCTGGGATCCGCTCGACAAGCAGAAGCTGCTGGAGCCGCTCGACGACGTCATGGGGCACCTGATCAAGGCGAACGGTGCGCTCGACCCGGCCGCGCAGTACCTGGTGAAGGGCAAGAGCCACTACGTCGGCGTGCCTGCCGTCACGGGTACGCAGGTGAAGCCACCGTGCGCGCGCCTGGACCTGTTCAAGAACGTCGCCGGCGTCGACATCCTCGAGATGTATCCCGTGCTGAAGGCGCCGACGAAGGCGGCCGACAACTGGACTTGGGAGATGCTGCTCGGGGCCGCGCAGAAGCTGCACAAGGAAGGCCACCCGGTCGGCCTCGGCCTCGGACAGACCACCGACTCGGTGGACTGGGTCGGCGCGCTGTTCCACTCCTTCGGCGCCGATCTGGTGGACGCGAAGGGCAACATCGTGATCAAGAACTCCGACGCCGTGAAGCAGGTGCTCGAATACGCACAGCGCCTGGTGGCGGTGATGCCGCCCGACGTCTTCGCCTGGGACGACGCGTCGAACAACAAGTACATCATCTCCGGCCAGGGCTCGATGATCATGAACCCGCCCTCGGCCTACGCGGTCGCCAAGCGCGACAACCCGAAGGTCGCCGAGCACCTGTACACCTTCGAGATGCCCAAGGGCCCGAAGGGCCGCTTCGCGCCGTACCTGCCCTTCGTCTGGGGGGTCTGGGGCTTCTCGAAGAACAAGAGCGCCGCGAAGAGCCTGCTGCAGACGATCTGGGAGCGCGGCAACGTCGAGAGGATCGTGAGCGGCTCGATCGGCTACGACATCCCGTCGTTCGCGAGCCAGCGCAACTTCAAGATCTGGGAGGAAGTCTCGCCGCCCAAGGGCACGGTGTTCCACTACCCGCCCAAGCACGACCAGACGCTGTCGGTCGCCTGCTCGCCGGCGCCCGCCAACATCGCCAACCAGATGTACGTGCAGGGCATCCAGACCAAGCTGATCGCGCAATGCACGCAGGGCGGGAAGTCGGTCGCGCAGGCGATCGACTGGGCCGCCTCCGAGCTCGAAGGCTACATGCGCGTCTGAGATGGCCGCCGTCCTTACCGGCCGACAGGCCGCCGCCGCGCGCGGCGGCGGCCTGCGCCGCTTGCTGCGGCGCAAGTCGACCATCGCCTTCGCGATGGCCCTGCCGCTGATCCTGCTGATCGGCGGCCTGGTCGTCTACCCCGCGCTGTACTCGGTGCACCTCGCGACGCTGAACAAGTCGATGGAGCACTTCGTCGGCTTCGGCAACTTCGATTTCCTGTTCAAGCGCGACCTGTTCTGGATGGTCGTCAAGCAATCGGTGATCTTCGCCGTCACCGCGGTGCTGTTCAAGGCGCTGATCGGATTCTGCGTCGCGCACTTCGTGCACAACGTGCCGGCCAAGGGCCAGCGCAAGTGGCGCGGCATGCTGCTGATTCCCTGGGTCATCCCGCCGGCGATGAGCACGCTCGCCTGGTTCTGGCTGTTCGACCCGTCGTACTCGGCGTTCAACTGGCTGTTCGAGCGCATGGGCTTCGACGGCATCACCTGGCTCGGCGATCCCTACTGGGCGCGCTTCTCGGTGATCCTGGTCAACGTCTGGTACGGCGCGCCGTTCTTCCTGATCATGTACCTCGCGGCGCTGAAGTCGGTGCCCGAGCAGCTCTACGAGGCCGCCGCCATCGACGGCGCCAACTGGTGGCAGAAGATCTGGTACGTCACGCTGCCGATGATGCGCAACATCATCTCGATCACGGTGCTGTTCTCGCTGATCGTGACCTTCGCCAACTTCGACATCGTGCGGATCCTGACCTCGGGCGGCCCGATCGACCAGACGCACATCTTCGCCACCTGGGCGTTCAAGCTCGGCATCGAGGGCAACGACATCCCGCTCGGCGCGTCGGTGTCGCTGTTCATGTTCCCGATCCTCGGCATCGCCGCGATCTTCATCCTGCGCGACATCAACCGTCGCGGCAACGAGGCCTGAGCGTGTCCGCCGTCGCCGACGCGGCCGTCGCCGCCCCCGTCCCGCGCGCCGGGAGCATGAAGAAGGACCGGCGTCGCGCGCTCTACTGGTCCTATTTCTTCCTGATCCTGTTCGTGATCTTCTTCCTGACGCCGCCGGTCTACATGCTGATCACGTCGCTGAAGTCGAGCGCGGAGATCGGCGCGGTCACGAACCCGTGGTTCGTCTACAAGCCCACGCTCGAGAACTACGCGGCGCTGCTCGGCTCGAAGCAGTACCTGACGTTCTTCGCGAATTCCGCCATCGTGTCGGTGGTCGTGGTGATCGTCACGATGCTGATCAGCGTCCCGGCCGCCTTCGCGCTGGCGCGGATGAAGTTCTGGGGCTCGGCGACGCTCGGCATGGGCGTGTTCCTGACCTACCTGATCCCGGAGACGCTGCTGTTCATCCCTCTGTTCAAGATCTTCGCCTGGGTCCAGAACCTCACCGGCATCGAGGTGATGAACCACTACTGGGTGCTGATGTTCATCTACCCCACGCTGACGGTGCCGTTCTGCACCTGGATCATGATCGGCTACTTCGCGAGCATCCCGAAGGAGCTCGACGAGGCGGCGCTGATCGACGGCGCGAGCTACTTCCAGATGCTGATCCGGATCTTCATCCCGGTGGCGCTGCCCGGCATCATCGCGGCCACGATCTTTGCCTTCACCGTGTCGTGGGCCGACTTCCTCTATCCCATGGCCTTCACCACCTCGGCCGACCAGCTCGTGCTGCCCGCGGGCATCGTCACGATCCTGATCCGCGGCGACGTCTACGCCTGGGGGCAGATCATGGCCGCGTGCCTGCTCGGCGCGCTGCCGCCGCTGCTGATCTACGCGTTCCTGATGGACTACTACGTCGCCGGCCTGACCGCCGGCGCGACCAAAGGCTAGGATCGCCCGCCCATGGCTCAAGTCACGCTTCGCAACCTGGTCAAGCACTACGACGCGACCCCCGCGGTGCGCGGGATCGACCTCGATATCGCCGACAAGGAGTTCGTCGTGCTGGTCGGGCCCTCGGGCTGCGGCAAGACGACGACGCTGCGCATGATCGCCGGGCTGGAGGACATCACCTCGGGCGACGTCGTGATCGGCGACGCGGTCGTCAACGACGTCCCGCCCAAGGACCGCGACATCGCGATGGTGTTCCAGAACTACGCGCTCTACCCGCACATGACGGTGCACGAGAACATGTCGTTCGGGCTGCGGCTGAAGAAGGTGCCGAAGGACGAGATCGGGCGGCGCGTGGACAACGCCGCGCGCATCCTGGGGCTCGCCGACCTGCTCGAGAGGAAGCCCAAGCAGCTCTCCGGCGGCCAGCGCCAGCGCGTGGCCATGGGCCGCGCGATCGTGCGCGACCCCAAGGTGTTCCTGTTCGACGAGCCGCTGTCGAACCTCGACGCCAAGCTGCGCGTGCAGATGCGCACCGAGATCAAGAAGGTGCACCAGAAAGTGCGCACGACGACCGTCTACGTGACGCACGACCAGGTCGAGGCGATGACGCTCGCCGACCGCGTCGTGGTCATGAACGCCGGCCGCATCGAGCAGGTCGGCACGCCGAACGACCTCTACCACTTCCCCGCCACCAAGTTCGTCGCGGGCTTCATCGGCTCGCCGGCGATGAACTTCGTGCCCTGCGGGCTCGAGCAGGCCGCGGGCGGGCTGCGCCTGAGCCTGGGCAACGGGCCCGCGCTGCCGGTTCCCGCGGACCGCGCCGAGCGCTACCGCGCGCACGTCGGCCGCGCGAAGCTGCTTTTCGGCCTGCGGCCCGAGGACCTGTTCGAGCAGCGCCCGCACCTCGAGCCGGGCCAGCACGCCTTCGAGGCCGTGCCCGAGGTCGTCGAACCGATGGGCATGGAAACGCTGGTGCTGTTCACGCTGAACGGCGTGGAGACCTGCGCGCGCGTGAATCCCGGCTGCGGCGCGAAGCCCGGGGCGCCGCTGAAGCTGCTCGCCGACCTGAGGCACATGCACCTGATCGACGACGAGTCGGGGCAGGTGCTCTAGGCGCCTGCGCCCGGGCCGGTCAATTGGCCGGCGGGCAGTGGATATCCGGCAGCCTGCGAAGGTCCCGGTCCGCGCAGACGGCCGCGATCAGGCGCTGCGTGCGTAGCGCGCGGCCCCGCGCGTTCAGATGCAGATCCGTGTCCAGAAAGAACCCCCTGGCAAACAGCACGTCCCGTCGCCTCTCGAGCACCGGCGCGATCGAGGATATCCGTCGCGCGAATTCCGCCGACGCAGCATCGATGGCCTGCTCGGTCGCGCGGCCGTCCGCCACATAGGGAGCGAGCGCAAAGCGAACCGCGACCTGGCGGCGGCCCGCTGCATCGACGAAATTTCGAAGGACCTCGACGCTTTGCGCACAGACCGCGACGCGGCCGTCGGCGGGCCGGGGGCTGCCGCGATACTCCGGGCCCCCAAGGCCGCGCATGTTGCCGAGGTAGTCCAGGTTTTCAGCGGAATACGCGAAGCGCTGCGGCGGAGGCGCCGCTTCGAACCGCGCGAGTACCCGGGCGTCGTCGAAGGCGGCAAGCCGGGCACGTATCGAGCCTGGCGCCCACGCTTGCGCCGCGCGGGAGGACGCGATCTCGATCAAGGCGAAAGGACCCAGCCTGGCGACGGCCTGGAGCCGCTGCCGCATCGACCAGCCGCGCCACAGATCGTGATCCCAGGCGATGGCGTTTCGGGCCTGCCACGCGCTCAGCCCGGGGTCGCAGTAGAACCGAGGCTCGAGCGCGAGGATGACCGCGTCGCCCGCGCCCGCCGCACGCGCCGCCTCGTCGAGAATTTCGGTCAGAGGCATGGCGGCGTGGAGCCCGAAATTGAGCGCCGGCACGCGCAATTCACGGCCGAGGACGACCGTATCGATGCCGAACAGCACCGAGGATCCGCCCGCGACGATTATCTTTCGCTGGCCGCGGTACCGCCCGGCGATACCGCGCTTGATGACGAGCATTTCGCGCACCCAGTACTCCGCCGCAATCGGCGCCGGCGCGAGCGCGACCGACGCCGAGAAATACGACCCGGCTGCGACTACGCTCGAAAGCGCGATCAGGCCCAGGTAGCGCATGGCTCAGAACTGGAAATACAGGAACTCGCTTCGCTGCTTGGACATCACCATCAGGGCCATGAAGAGAAGCACGCCCGCGGCAACGGCGTGCCGCCGATCGAGCCGCCAGGCCGCGAGCGCTGCCGCCCAACCGGGCCACGACGGGCGCCTGGCTGAAGTCGCCGCAAGGTCCTGCCACACCGGATTGAACGGCGCCATCATCTGCCTTACGTTCGGAAAGAGCCAGACCAGGAGCAGGCCGCCCGCGATCGCCGCCACCGCGGAAGGCGCGGCGATCGCGGTGACCGGCGCGATTCCCATGAACGACACGCGCACGCCAGGAACCCGTGCGGCCGCTTCGGCGAAGCGCGGCCACCACTCCAGCGGCAACGACACGCCGTTGGCGCCCGACATCGCGCGCAGCATCTCCCAGGCGCACGAGAAGCTCGGCGAGCGGAAGAACACCCAGCCGACGACGACGGCGAGGAAGGTGAGCGCGGCCGCCGCGGCCCGGGCGGCGGCGCCGCCGTCCTTCCAGCCCAGACGCCCCTTCAGGTCACGCCAGCCGTGGTTCGCGAGCAGGTAGAGGCCATGCAGCCCGCCCCAGGCGACGTAGGTCCACCCGGCGCCGTGCCAGAGTCCGCCGAGCAGCATCGTCGCCAGGATGTTCGAGTAGCGCCGCGGACTGCCCCTTCGGTTGCCGCCCAGCGGGATATAGAGATAGTCCCGTAGAAATGCGGACAGCGTCATGTGCCAGCGGCGCCAGAAGTCGATGATGCTCGTCGCGCGGTAAGGAGAGTCGAAGTTGAGTGGCAAGCGCATGTTCATCATGAGCGCGAGTCCGATCGCCATGTCTGAATAGCCCGAAAAATCGAAGTAGAGCTGAAGCGTGTACGCCAGCGCGCCGATCCAGGCCTCGGCGAGCATGAGCTGCCCTCCGCCCGCCGCGCCGAACACGGCATTTGCATAGGGGGCGAGTCCGTCGGCGAGCAGGACCTTCTTGGTCAGTCCGAGCACGAAGATCGTCAGGCCCGCGCCAAGATTCCCGAGGTCGATTCGATACGCCGCCTTGCGCGCGAACTGCGGCATCATCTGCGCGTGGTGATAGAGGGGACCCGCGATGAGGTGCGGGAAGTAGGTGACGAACATCAGGTAGTACACGAAGCCGTGCTGGCGGACCTCGCCCCGGTGGGCATCGACCAGGAAAGCGATCTGCGTGAACGTGAAGAACGATATTCCCAGCGGCAGCACCACGTTCAGCGCGGGCGCACCGACGCCGAAGACCTGGTGCGCGGAGGCGAGAAGGAAGTTCGCGTACTTGAAGTAGCCGAGCACGACCAGATTCGCGGCGACGGCGGCAATCAACGCCCATCTCAAAGCCCTCGTCCGCCCCGCCGCGCGTTCCCGCACGATGCGCCTGCCCGCGCCGTAGTTGAATACGACCGAGGCGATCAACAGCGGCGTGAACCGCCAATCCCACATGGAATAGAACGCGAGCGACGCGATTGCCAGCCAGAGCGCCGCCCGACGCGGTTCCCGCCTGCCGAGCCAGAGCGCGCCCGTCAGCGCGATCGGCAGGAAGACGAAAATGAACGCGTAGGAGTTGAAGAGCAAGGGCCGCCCGATGCCGCTATCGTGCGCCGGGCATCGACGTCAGGACGCAGGGCGGAATGGCGGAGAGTGAGTCCGCCGGACTATTGCATAACATATTGAATGATGATCCGCGCTGCGCTAAGCGCTGGGCTGCGCTATGAGTGACGTGGCAAAATTGGCGTTGAGAACAATGGCGACCCGCCAATCAAGGTAACGCGCTCCCGCGGCATGCGGCTCACCGACTATCACGCGCAGTAATTGACGCACGAGCTGACGCGGCGCTGCTCCTCCGACAACATCGACCCCGACAATGCCAGAATGAGGGATGCATAGTCATCGCCGATCAAGGACGCCGTCCAAGAAGAACTGACGCCGGTTGCGCCGTCTTGGTATCGAGAGTACTCTGGCCACGCCCTCACACAACATTGCGCTGAGATCACTTTGACCGGGTCCGCAAGGCGCATTCTGCATACTTTGCTGTTCGTCTGCGTGGTGTCCACGCAGCTGGGGATGGCGACGCACGCGCTGACCCATTTCAAGAGGGTTGTCGATCATCGAACTCAAGTCACCAAGGCCGCGGCCCCGGTCGACTCGCTGTGCGAGCTGTGTCTCGCTTTCCAGGGCGTCTCCAGCGGTCTGGCGGGTTCATACGACGTCCCACCGACGGTCGATCCAGTCGTCGCGTCGGCCGCCGTTTCCGTCGCAGTATTCGATCTCTTCCGCCGCGCGCCGTTCAGGTCGCGCGCTCCTCCCTCCCGTTCCCGGTAACTGAGATCCGGTTCGGTCGCTGAGCAGCGGCCGAAGGTCCTTTTGCGCCCCTGCACGGCATGCCGCGCAGGGCAGCGCGCGTCGTGTCGGGAGTTCGAAAATGAAATTGGCGCTGTTCGTCGTTTGCGCAATGGCGGTGTGCGTCTGCATCGAGGCGTTCGCACAATCCGGACAGACCGCTCCTTCGGCAGAGATTCGCGGCATCGTCAACGATGCCTTGGGACGGCCGCTCGCGCAGGCCGGGGTCGCATTGAAGACCGGTGACGGGCGGACGATGCAGCAGGCTCAGACCGGGGAGAACGGCCGGTTTGCCTTCGCCGGCGTGACGCCGGGAACGTACGCGGTCGTCGCCGAGAAATCCGGGTACCGGCAAGGCACTGCGATCGTCACCGTCGGCGATACGCCGCCCGCCGAGGTCTCGCTCGTTATGGCGAGCGAGCAGGCGCTCGAGATCAAGGTCGCCGCGGCGAAGCTGGACTACGCACGCAACGCGCTGTCGCCGAAGACCGGCAGCAGTCAGTACACCTTCCAGCAGAGCGACATAGAAAATCTGCCCAACGGGGACAACACGCCCTTCAACAATGTGCTCATCCGCGCGCCCGGCGTCGCGTACGACAATTTCGGGCAGCTCCACATCCGCGGCGATCACGCCGATATCCAGTACCGAATCAACAACGTCATCATCCCTGAAGGCATCACAGGATTCGGATCGGCGCTGGATACGCGATTCGCCGACCGCATCGATCTGCTTACCGGGGCGCTGCCGGCCCAGTACGGCTACCGCACGGCCGGCGTCGTCGAGATCACCACAAAAAGCGCCTATGAACCGGGCGGGCGCGTCGGGATTTACGGCGGCAGCCACGAGACGGTGGAACCCTCGGCGGAGCTCGCCGGCGCAGCGGGGCCGGTCAACTACTACCTGACGGGCTCATACCTGCAGAACAACCTCGGGCTGGAGAACCCGACCGCGGAAGTCAACGCCATTCACGACCACACCCAGCAGTCCAAGGGCTTCGCGTATTTCTCGATGCTGCCGGATCCGACGACGCGCATCAGCCTGACGCTCGGGGCCTACAGCGGGAAGTTCCAGATTCCGAACGCCCCGGGTCTTCCGACGGACCCGGGAGGGATCGGCGCTCTGACCGGCAATGGCGGCACGACGTTCGACTCCGCGAACCTGGACGAGAACCAGAGCGAAGTCAACCGCTACGGCATCCTCGCGTTGCAAAGCACCCTCGGTGAAAGGACGGACTACCAGGTCGCGGTGTTCCAGCGCTACACCAGCCTGCATTTCACCCCCGACTGGGTCGGCGATCCGATTCTGACCGACTGCGCCTGCGCGTCGGAGCTTTTCAAGAGCGACGCGGCGACGGGAATCCAGGGCGACGCGAGCACGCGGCTAAACGAGCGGCATACCGTGCGCACCGGCTTTTTCTTCAGCAGCGAGCGCGTCGTAAGCAACAACACCACCACCGCGTATCCGGTCGATCCGAGCACCGGCCTCGTCAACGGCCCGATCCAGACGATCGTCGACGACAGCGAAAAAGGCGGCAATCGTCTCGTCGGAGCGTATCTGCAGGACGAGTGGAAGGCGACCGGCAAGTTCACGTTGAACTACGGTCTTCGCGCCGATCACATGGACGCATTTGTTTCGGCCGGGCAGCTCAGCCCGCGGCTCGGTGCGATCTATCAATTCACGCCGCAGACTGCGGTGCACGCGGCCTACGCGCGCTATTTCACGCCACCGCCGACGGAACTGGTGACGTCCAAGACCATCGATCTGTTCGCCGGCACGTCAGCCGCCGCGCCGGCGAACACTCCGAACGACCAGGTCTTGCCGGAACGCACCAATTACTACGACATCGGAGTCTCGCAGCGCCTGACACCGGCGCTCACCCTGGGGCTGGACGGGTACTACAAGCAGGTCGCCGATCTGCTCGACGAGGGGCAGTTCGGGCCGGCGCCGATCTTTACCCCATTCAACTATCAGGAGGGCAAGGTCTCCGGGGTCGAGTTCACGTTGAACTACAAGCAAGACGACCTTTCTGCGTACCTGAACCTCGCCTGGTCGAAGGCCCTGGGCAAGAACATCATCTCGTCACAGGCGACCGCCGGCTTTTCGCAGGACGAGATGGATTACATCGCCGCGAACTGGGTGCACCTCGACCACGATCAAACCTACACCGCCACTGGCGGCGCCGCCTACACGATGGGCAAGGCTACGTACAGCGCGGACGCGATCTTCGGCTCGGGGCTGAGAAGCGGCTTCGCGAATTCCGATCACCTGTCGGCCTACTTCACGATGAATCTGGCGGCGGCCTATCGCTTCAACGCGCAGGAGTTCGGCAGGCTCGACGGGCGAATCGCCCTCGTCAACCTGTTCGACAGGACCTACGAGGTCCGTGACGGCACCGGAATCGGCGTCGGCCCCCCCGCCTTCGGCGCGCGCCGCGCGTTCTACGCCGGGATCAGCAAGCCGTTTTGAACGCGACGATCAGCAACCAGACGCGCAACGAAAGGAAACGAAGTGCAGAACCTGCAATACGCGATCACCGCCGTCAGAGCCGGCGGGGTGATGGTGTACCCGATCGCGGTCCTCGCGATCATCGCCTCGACCATCATTGCGGACAAGGCCTATATCTACTGGCGCTACGCGCGGCTGCCGCCGTCGATCATGGAACTGGTGGAGACCTACGATTTCGCCTGGCGCGACCTGCAGGAAAGACTCGAGCAGCTGACGCTGCGCAACTACTTCCGGCGCTTTTTCACCGTCATCGTGAGCAACCGCCTGCAGTCGCCCTGGTGGGTCGAGTCCCGCGCCGGAGACGAGGCGCAGCAGATCGAGAAGGGACTGAGCCGCGGACTGTGGGCGCTGGAGACCACGGTGACCGCTGCGCCGCTGCTGGGCCTGCTCGGCACCATCATCGGAATGATGCAGTCCTTCGGTCTCATCGGCGCGCGCGGTCTCGTCGACCCGAGCGCGGTGACAGCAGGCGTTGCGCAGGCGCTCATCGCCACCGCGCTGGGCCTGTTCGTCGCGCTGATCGCGCTATTCGCGTTCAATTACTTCTCGCGGCTGCAGTCGCAGACACACGACGAGATGGAACGGCTCGGCACGCGGCTGGTGGACCGCATCCGCATGGATCAGAGCCAGGGGGGCAGATCCCATGAAGCTGCGTAAGGCTCGCTCACACAGGCGCGGACG
>Ga0335085_10009598_pt1 | contig 14586 bp, 15 predicted proteins | sample Lox_Sample_45_FD_206712 | JGI IMG/M metagenome (GOLD analysis project Ga0335085, IMG submission 206712) | Soil microbial communities from Loxahatchee National Wildlife Refuge, Florida, United States - Lox_Sample_4.5 | ecosystem: Environmental > Terrestrial > Soil > Wetlands | place: USA...
GCTGTTCCGTCTCGATGGACCGCAGCGTGGCACCGCCCACCTTGCGGACGCGCTCGGCGAGCGAATCCGTCATCGCGAAGACTGATTAGCCTGCTCATCGAACAGCAGGTGATAGTCGCGGAAATGCGGACCGCTCTGGTGCCAGTGGAAGTTCTTGGTCTTCACGTAGAGCGCGAACGTGTCGGCCAGAATGGCATTCATCGCTCCGCTGATATCGCGCGTCCCATCCGAGGAGAGGTCCGACGGCGTAATCAGCGTGCCGCGCAGCGCGGTAGCGTTGCGCCCTTTGGCTTGGGCAAAGTAGGCCATGACGATGAATCCTCCCGTTGAAGTCTTGCAGGGGCTGCGGCAGCGAAATGTGTAATCGCCCCCCAATCAACTACAACAGCCCGGGGAGGCCGGCGTCGATTACACGATGGTATTCACAAGATGTAACGAGGCGCCATCGATACCATCGTCCAATCAACTGACGGCAAGTCTCATGATGTGCTTCGCAGAGGACCATGCGAAAGGAGACCCCAATGGCCACGCTCGCCCCGAGTGCGGCGCGGAGCTCGAGCGCAGGCGGCCTGCTCTCGATCGAGCGACTGAAAAGCGCCGGCGAGCTCGCCGCTCGGCTCTTGCTGTCCTCGTTGTTTCTCTATTCTGCCCTCGCCAAGATTCAGAGCTATGCCGGCGTAGCAGCCTACATGTCCGCTCATGGCGTGCACGGAAGTCTCCTACCGCTCGTGATCACGACCGAGGTGCTGTTCCCCATCGCTCTGATCATCGGTTGGAAGACCCGAATCGCGACGTTTCTGCTGCTCGGCTACTCGATCCTGGCGGCGGGCATCTTCCACCACAACTTCGCCGACTCGAAGGAGGCGTTGGAGTTCTTCCTAGACATGGGGCTCATTGCCGCGCTGTTGCTTCTTCTCGTGCACGGCGCCGGGCCGTTCAGCCTCGACTCCGGGGAGAGGTGACTCTCAAGAATAGGCGCGTCGAACAGAGCAACTTCGACGCCTGCGAGGACTGACCGTGGATCCCAAGCTCCTCAGGCAGGTATGATGCTCCTGTATGAAGACCGTCCCGTCCAGACTCGATGCGGCGTTCGTGGAAAAGCAGCGTCAGCAGCTGCTGCGCTTACGGATGACTCTGGTGGCCGCCTCCCAGGCGGCCGAATCGGAAGAAGCCGAGATCAGGGCGCAGCGCACCAGTGACAGCCTGGAACCGGAAGAAGACGCACAGGGACTCGACGCCCTGGAACGCGAAGATAACCTGGTTGGCCGCGACCTCAAGCGCCTCGAGCGCGTGAATCGTGCCTTGAAGAAGATCGAGGAAGGCACCTACGGTTTGTCAGATGAAAGTGGCAAACCGATTCCGCGCGAGAGGCTCGAGGCGGTTCCCGAGGCGCTCTACACCTTGAGTGAGGAACGAGCGCTCGAAGGCAAGCACCCGTAGCCGCCCGCGGCGCGCCGCCCTCAGGCGAAGGCACCCGCCGGAGCACCTCCGCTCCGTGCCGCACTCGGCCGCGAGCGTCGCTCGAAGCGCGGCAGCCAGCGGCTTCCCGCAGCTGGGCGCGCCAGATCGTTGAGACCCGGAGCCAGCTGCAATCTCAGCGCCATGCTCACGAGCTCGGCGACTGAGCCCGCGACCATCTTGCGCATCATCCTTCCGCGGTGCGCCTTGACCGTGATCTCCGAGATCCCGAGCACGCCGCCGATCTGCTTGTTGAGCAACCCGCAGACGACCAACGCCATGACTTCCCGCTCGCGGAGACTCAAGGATGCATAGCGGTTTCTGAGCGTCGCTTTCTCCGCCTCGCGAGCGAGGGTCTCCTGGCTGCGATGGAGCGCGTGCACGATAGCGCTCAGCAAGGCCTCATCGCCAAAGAGCTTGGTCAGGAACTCTGATCATGATCTTGTCGCCCACGTAACGGCGCACGGTGGCGCGCGCGGTCCACGTCGCGCTTCACGGCGTTCGGCAGGTCGGCGACCAGCTCTTCGAACCCCTCCGCGATGCGTGGAATCACGCGAGTGGTCTTCGGCTCCTCCTTTGGCGCCGCGGCGGCGCGCAGCTGCTCGAGCTCCGCCTCCGCGGCCGCGAGCCGAGCGGCTAGCGCAGACACCGGTTAAAGGATTTGAGCCGCAGGCCGATCTCCGGGTGACGGGTGGCGCGTAGAGAGGCCAAGGACGATCGTGATTCATCTGCAGCGCTTTTGTCGCGAATATCCGGGCTGGGCATCGGCGTTCTTGGCGCTCCTCTCTATGATGCCGGGGCAAGCGTTCTCCCAGGTTCCGGTGCTCGGCCGCTGGCAGGACTTCGCGTACTCGGAGGAAGCCGTCAACGAAGCCGCCGCCGCCGCCTACTTCGGTCGACTGGTTACGCTCGAGCGCCAGCGCCAGCTGGACGATGACGCCCAGGTCTTGGAGCGAGTCCGGCGCCTGGCTCCGCCCCTCATCCGCGAGGCTTTAGAGCTCAAGCCAGCCGCGCGGCGCTGGAACTGGGAACTTCACACAACCAGTGCCGCGGACGAGACTGCTTTCTGCATGGCGGGCGGGAAACTCCTTTTCAGTTCCTCCTTCATCCGCCGCCTTGAACTACGCGACGGCGAACTCGCGACCGTGATTGCCCACGAGATTGCACACGCGATCGCCGAGCACCAGCGCGAAGCACTTTCGCAAGTGTCCTTCCGCAACGCCGCGCGCGCGCCGCTCTCGGTCAGCACTGCCATGGCGCGCCTGGACACGAACTGGTCGCTGCAGATCGAGCTCGCCACGCTCTCTGGTATTCAGGAAAGCGAGGCGGATCAGCTCGGCATGACACTGGCGCACTCGGCAGGCTGGGATACGGCAGGCATGGTGAGCTTCTATCGAAAGTTGAGCGCCGGGGAACGAGAGTTGGTGCTTGGCTGGGGTTACCCAGCCGCGAACGCTCGCGTGCGGATGGCAGAGATCTTTGCGATCTGGTTCCCAGGCAGCGCAAACACCGGCACGCCCGGCCAAGACGGGCTAGCCCGCGCGGGGACGAGGAAGTCATCCAACGAACGTCTAACGTCCCGCTAGAATCGGGGGTCACCGAGCAAGAGCGGGCACTTGCTAAGCGAGCTCGCTGTTGCTCAGGATTACCCGGCTGAGGCCATCGCGAGCGATCGCCAGCCCCCACGGGCTATGCCGCAAGTCCACGCGACCTCTTCGGTGAAATCAGCAGGTCCGCGGAAATGCGAAACCGCTCGCGTAATTTTCGCACCATCGACATGCTCAATTCACGCTTGCCATTCAAGACTTCGCTCACCCGGCTGGGCGTCCCCAGCAGTGGCACCAGATCAGCTCGCGAAAGACCGTGCTGCTCCATCAAGTAGGTAAGCAGGTCCGGCAGCGATGGAGTCCGCCGCGGCCAGCGGGCACGCTCATAGGCCTCGATCAGCCGCGCTTGAGCGGCCATCCGCGCCTGATCCGCAGGGTCCTCGGATCCCATAAGCTTCTCGATCAGCGCCTTCGCCTCGGCATGATCTCTGTCGTTTTCGATGACGAACAAGGTGGCTTTCATCACACTGTCTCCGCGTCGATCTCGTCGTACTCCCCATGTGTTCCGAAGAATCGGATCATGACGATCCCACTCCCGTAATTCACGAGGGCGACCAAGCGAAAGTCGTTTGCCTTGATATTGAAGACCACCCGACTGCCTTTGAGAATGCTGGCCTTCGGGTGATGCTTCTTCAGTTCATCCGGCGTTTTCCACTGGGCTGTTTCGGCAATCGCACGCCAGGCGTCGTATTGCGCGCGAGCCGCCCTAATGCCTTTGTGACCGACCCGGGCTGCGAGGTAGCGCTCCACGACGTCGGTACCGACCACAACCATGGACCGTAATTTTAGCTACAAGTTCCATAAAATGGAATCAATTGTTCCATATTCTGGAAACGGCGGCTAGAATTGCCAGCCGGGGAGGAATTAGCCCCTGGGGTTCCGTGAAAGAGCGGTTTTTGGCTCCACGCTGGTAGAGCCACCCTGAGCCCGCCCATTCCCGAAATAGTCCCTCCGGTGCTGCAGGCCGTTGCAATGCTATGCGTTCCGGCGCGCGGCTGATCAGGGATAAGAACCGACACCAGCCGGGTCGGGGTGAGCTCGACAGTCGCGCTCCTGTTCTCCGGGCTCCTGGCTGACCTACCCTGTCAGTCATGGAGATCCTCACCCAACGAGACCACGTCGCCGACGAAACGCCGTTGCGCGGTCGCGCCCGCATTGGAGGCAGCGCCATCGCTCCTCGCTTCGGTCGATTCGCAGATTCCCCGGCGTACCTCGCCGCCGCACCTTCCGGCGATCGATATTGGGAAAGTGGACGACCGCCGTACTATTAGTCGCGAGCGGGCCCCCGCTACTCTTTTAACTCAACAACTTACAAAACAGGGACCCGCTACCACTAATTTGCGGGTGACGCGGCCTCGTACGGCTGGTGACTCTTGGAATCTCGCGTCTGAGGCGAGCAGGTCGCGGGGGCACGCTCACGCCACACCGCGGGCCTCCACGGCCTCGCGCCTAAGTCGGTGTCAGAAGACCGCGGAAGTCTACATTCGCGGGGCAAGCTCTAAACCCTGGCGCTACTCAAGAGCGGGGGGACGTCGGGTTCGATGCGCTTGACGTGCGCGCTCCCTACGCGAGTCCTCTCGTCGTGCGAGCCAGAGCGCAATCAACAGGTACGCTACCAGCATGAGACTCAGCGCCCCGAGCAGCCCACTCAGTTCATCTATGCCCACCGCCTATGCCACTACCTGCTTTGAACTACGGTGACGCTATTGCACTCCGCATTATCAGGCGGTGAGGAAAAAAGCATGACCGACGAGGCTTATGCGGCTTGAGGTACCCGAGATACCACCAGAGGCCAGAGCCGGTGCGCTTTCTCATACGGCCACAGAAATCGCGCTGCTTGCCGCAAGCGTGGTGCTCGGGATCGCACACCTCATCGTAGTTTCGCACTTGCAGAGCTGGCACCGAGGCTATCGGTGGACCGCCAGCTCGAGGAGCGGCCGGGTGAACCGATCACCGGCATTGCTGGCAAGGTTGAACGAGCGTTCCGAAACTACCTTGAGACCTTGCCGTTCTTTGCCGCTGCCGTGGTCACCCTGACGGACATGAAGCCCCGCGGCTGATCTGGTCGCCGACTCAAGCGCGCTCCTTATCGGTGCAAGCGCCGCGGCCCTTCGCACTCGGATGGTGCAGACGCAAGATTCTCTCATGAGGAATCACACACAAGATTCTGATCGCGCTGAAGCTGCTTTGCTGGCACGTAGCTTGCTTCGCAGTCCATCAGAGCACCAGCCAGGAGCGGAGCGGAGAGGATTTAGATGAAGCTGATTACTGCAATCATCCAGCCGTTCAAGTTGGAAGATGTTCGGGAGGCGCTGGGAGAGGCTGGCGTTCAGGGTTTAACCGTGACAGAGGTGAGTGGGTTCGGCCGGCAGAAGGGACATACCGAGATCTATCGCGGGGCCGAGTACGCGGTGGAGTTCGTCCCGAAGACGCGCATTGATGTGGCGGTTCCCGACTCGCTCGCCGAGGCGGTGATCGATGCGGTGTTGAAGGCAGGCCGAACCGGCAAGGTGGGCGACGGGAAGGTGTTCGTCACGGAGCTGACGCAGGCCGTGCGGATTCGCACGGGTGAGCGGGATGCGAGTGCCCTTTAGAGGCAGAGGGAATGTGGACAGGCGTTTCCTAGACTGGTTACCGGCGCGCTTCAGTAAGCCGGGGAGGCTGAAATTGATCAATCCGCTGTCTCGTTGGGTCCTGGTGAGCCTTCTCACCCTTCTTGCACCGGTGGCGTTCGCTCAGAACGCGCCGGCGCCGGCGCCACCGGCTGCGACGCCGGCGACGGCCGCCGCGACCGGCACGCCGCCCGCGGCATCGACGACCGAGCCGTCCGTGGTGCTCAACTCCCAGATCAACTCGGGGGACACGGCATGGATGCTGGCCTCGATGGCGCTGGTGCTGATGATGACGGTGCCTGGACTTGCGCTCTTCTACGGCGGCATGGTGCGCAAGAAGAACGTGCTGGCGACGCTCATGCAGAGTTTCGCCATCACGTGCCTGGTGACCATCCTCTGGTATGTCATCGGCTATAGCCTCGCCTTCACGCCCGGGACGCCGTACATCGGTGGCCTGAGCCGGTTGTTCATGCACGGCGTCATCTACATCAAGGACGTCGCTGCGGTAGCGGCCACTAAGGACACGCCGGCGGTCGAGGCCGTGGTCGGCAAGGTGTCGGTGAGCCACCTCGGGGTAACGATTCCTGAGACGGTCTATGCGATGTTCCAGCTGACCTTTGCGATTATCACCCCGGCGCTCATCTGCGGCGCATTTGCCGAGCGCATGAAGTTCTCGGCGATGCTGTGGTTCATGGGGATCTGGTCGATCGTCGTCTACGCGCCGATCGCCCATTGGATGTGGGAGCCGACGGGCTGGGGTGCCGCGGCCGGCGTCCTCGACTTCGCCGGCGGCACCGTGGTGCACATCAATGCCGGCATTGCCGCGCTCGCCTGCGCACTGGCGCTCGGCAAGCGTGTGGGCTTCAACCGGGAGTCCATGGCACCGCATAACCTGGTGCTGACCCTGATCGGTGCCTCGCTGCTGTGGGTCGGCTGGTTCGGATTCAATGCAGGCTCCGCAGTCGCCGCCGACGGTCGCGCCGGCATGGCCATGGCGGTGACGCAGATCGCCACGGCCGCCGCTGCACTCGCCTGGATGTTCGTGGAGTGGCTGGTCAAGGGCAAGCCGAGCGTGCTCGGGATCGCCTCCGGCGCCGTCGCGGGCCTGGTGGCGATCACGCCGGCATCTGGATTCGTCATGCCGACGCCATCGGTCGTCATCGGCGCGGCGGCGGGGGTGATCTGCTTCTATTCCGCGACCTCACTCAAGAAGGCGCTCGGCTACGACGACTCGCTCGATGCGTTCGGTGTGCACTGTATCGGCGGGATCGTCGGCGCGCTGCTCACCGGAGTCTTCGCCAGCACTGCGCTCGATGGCGGTCAGGCCGGCAGCGTCATCACCCAGCTGAAGGCCGTGGCTGCGACCATCGTGTACGGCTTCGTGGTCAGCTATCTCATTCTCAAGGTGATCGATCGGACCATCGGACTGCGGGTCACCGAGGAAGAGGAGCGCGAGGGTCTCGACGTGTCGCTGCACGGCGAGCACGTCGAGTAGCCGGCGGCTCGCTGCATCTCCGGCGGCGTGCCTCGCACGCCGCCGAGGGACGCACGCCGGGAGCGCACGGCCCCCCGTGGACCGCCGTTCGAGCGGCGGGATTACTTACCGTGATCGAGCGCCAGGTTCAGCTCCAGGACATTGACCCGTGGCTCGCCGAGAAACCCGAGCACGCGCTGCCGCTCATGGGATGCAACCAGTCGCTGCACGTACTCAGGGCTCACCTGACGGGCGCGCGCCACTCGCGGCACCTGATAGTACGCGGCCGCCAGACTGATCTCCGGATCGAGGCCGCTGCCGGATGCCGTCACGAGGTCGACGGGGATCGGGGCCGTATTGCCGGGATCCGCCGTGTGCAGCGCGTCGATGCGCGACTTGACGGCGTCGATCAAGGCAGGGTTCAGCGGCCCGAGGTTCGAGCCGGTCGAGCCCGTGCCGTTGTACGGCTGCGGAGTGGTCGCGGACAGCCGGCTCCAGAAATACTTCGGATCACTGAAGGGCTGACCGATCAGGGTCGATCCCACGGCATGGCCGTCCTGTATCAGGATGCTACCTCCCGCCTGCACGGGAAAGAACAGCTGCGCGATTCCGGTGACGGCGAACGGGTAGACGATGCCGGTGATGACCGTCATCACCACGAAGAGCACTACGGCGGGACGGATAATCGACTTCATGGATGGTGCCTCCGTCAGGCCAGGTGCGTGAGCACCAGGCCCAGATCGATCAGCTTGATGCCGAGGAACGGGATGGCGATGCCTCCCAGCCCGTAGATCAGCAGGTTACGCCGCAGCAGCACCGCGGCACCGAGGGGTCGGTACTTGACACCCTTCAGCGCGAGCGGAATGAGTGCCACGATGATCAGCGCATTGAAAATCACCGCTGACAGGATCGCAGAGAACGGGCTCGCCAGATGCATGATGTTGAGCGCGTTCAGCTGCGGATACGTGGTCGCGAATGCCGCCGGTATGATGGCGAAGTATTTCGCCACGTCGTTGGCGATGCTGAACGTGGTCAGGGAGCCGCGCGTCATCAGCATCTGCTTGCCCGTCTCCACGACCTCGATCAGCTTGGTGGGATTGGAGTCGAGATCCACCATGTTGCCGGCTTCCTTGGCGGCCTGGGTACCGGTGTTCATCGCCACTGCAACATCCGCCTGTGCCAGCGCCGGCGCATCATTGGTCCCGTCGCCCGTCATGGCGACGAGCTTGCCCTCGGCCTGATGCTCGCGGATCAGCTTGAGCTTCGCCTCGGGCGTCGCTTCGGCGAGGAAATCATCCACCCCGGCCTCGGCCGCGATGGTCGCTGCCGTCAGCTTGTTGTCGCCGGTGATCATCACGGTCTTGATCCCCATGCGACGCAGCTCGAGGAAGCGCTCTTTGATGCCGCCCTTGACGATGTCCTTGAGCTCGATGATGCCGAGCACGCGCGGTCCGTCGCTCACCAGCAGCGGCGTGCTGCCGCGGCGGGCAATGTCGTCGACGCTCGTAAGAATGCCGCGCGGCAGGAGCTGACCCAGAGCTTCGATGTGCTTGCGGATGGCATCGGGCGCGCCCTTGCGGATCTGCCGCTCGCCGATGTTGACCCCGCTCATGCGAGTATGTGCTGAGAACGGCACGAACGTGGCCTTGAGCGACTGCAGGTCCCGCTCGCGCAGCTGGAAGCGCTGCTTGGCCAGCACGACGATGCTGCGTCCTTCCGGGGTCTCATCCGCCAGGGAGGCGAGCTGTGCCACATCGGCGAGCTCCTCCTCCTTCAGACCCGGCGCCGGAATGAACGCTGCGGCCTGACGGTTCCCCAGCGTGATGGTCCCGGTCTTGTCGAGCAGCAGCACATCCACGTCGCCGGCGGCCTCCACGGCGCGCCCGGAGGTGGCGATGACATTGGCCTGCATCATGCGGCTCATGCCCGCGACACCGATCGCCGAGAGCAGCCCGCCGATGGTGGTCGGGATGAGACAGACCAGCAAGGCGATCAGAGCCGTGATCGTCACCGGCGTGCCGAGCTTCGCCACCAGCACACTGTAGAGCGAATACGGTAGCAGGGTCGCGGTGGCAAACAGGAAGACCAGGGTGAGTGCCACCAGCAGAATCGTGAGCGCGATCTCATTCGGGGTCTTCTGCCGCTTGGCGCTCTCCACCATCTCGATCATACGATCGATGAAGGTCTCACCTGGATTGACGGTTACCTTGACGATGATCCAGTCCGACAGCACGCGCGTGCCGCCGGTGACGGCCGAAAAGTCTCCGCCGGATTCCCGGACGACGGGCGCCGACTCACCGGTGATGGCGCTTTCGTCCACCGAGGCCGCACCCTCGATCACTTCGCCGTCGGCGGGAATGTAATCCCCGGTCTCGACGAGCACGAGGTCCCCACGACGCAGCTCGTCGGCGCGCACCCGCGACTGTCGGGCGCGATCGCGCGCATCGCCTAGCTTCTTTGCCCACACGGTCTGCTTGAGCCCGCGGAGCGAGGCTGCCTGGGCCTTGCTACGCCCCTCGGCGAGAGCTTCGGCAAGATTGGCGAACAGCACCGTGAACCACAGCCAGATCGCCGTGTTCAGAATGAACCAGCCCGGCGCCTCGCCGCGGCCGGCGAGCGCCTGGAACCAGAGAACCGTCGTCAGAATGCTGCCGATGTAGACGACGAACATGACTGGATTGCGCCACTGCACCCGTGGATCGAGCTTGCGCAACGCATCCGCCACGGCCGGACCCATGAGCCGGCGGTCGAACATAGAGAGCCGGCGGCGCGCGTAGGCTGCCTTGGCGGCCGCGTGCTCGCGTACCACGGCTGTCTCAGCCGCGGAGTGCGCAGCGGCCGGGACGGCGGCGGTCGTCGGAGCGGATTCTTTGATGGGCTGAGCCATATCAGTTCCCCCAGAGCATCAGGTGCTCGACCACCGGGCCGAGTGCGAGCGCGGGCACGAAAGTGAGCGCCCCAACCAGCAGCACGGTGCCGATCAGCAGCAGCACAAAGGTCGGCCCGTAAGTGACCATGGTCCCGGAACTCGCCGGCACGCGTTTCTTGGCGGCCAGGGAGCCGGCGATGCCGAGCACGGCGACGATCGGCCAATAGCGGCCGAGCCACATGCACAGTCCGAGCGCAGTGTTGTAGAAGGGCGTGTTGGCCGAGATGCCAGCGAACGCGCTGCCGTTGTTGTTGCTGGCCGAGGTGAAGGCGTAGAGGATCTCCGAGAAGCCGTGCGCCCCCGGATTGGCCACTCCGGCCTGCCCCGCCGTCAGGCTCACGGCCACGGCCGCGCCCATCAGAACGATGAAGGGCATCACCAGGATCGCGATCGAGCTCATCTTCATCTCGAAGGCCTCAATCTTCTTGCCGAGGTACTCGGGCGTGCGTCCGATCATGAGACCGGCGATGAAGACCCCGACGATGGCGAAGATCAGCATCGAGTAGAGTCCGGTGCCTACGCCGCCGAAGACGACCTCCCCCAGCATCATGTTGAAGAGCGGCACGAAGCCTCCGAGCGGGGTGAAGGAGTCATGCATCGAGTTCACCGCGCCGCACGAGGTACCGGTGGTGAGAGTGGCGAAGAGCGCGGAGGAACCGATGCCGAAGCGGGCTTCCTTACCCTCCATGTTGCCGCCCGGCTGCAGCGCGCTCGCGGCCTGATCGACGCCGAGCGCGGCGACATGAGGATTGCCGAGCTGCTCGTTGTAGACGGCAATCGAAAGCTCGCCGACGAACAACAGGGCCATCGCGGCCAGTATCGCCCAGCCCTGCCGTGTATCGCCCACCATCCTGCCGAAGGTGTAGGTGAGAGACGCGGGGATCAGGATGATCGCCAGCATTTCGATCAGGTTCGAGAGTGGCGTCGGATTCTCGTACGGATGCGCGGAGTTCGCATTGACGAACCCGCCGCCGTTCGTGCCCAGCTCCTTAATGAGCTCCTGCGAGGCGATCGGTCCCATGGGCAGCGACTGAGTCCGGGTCGAGGCGTTCTCCATGACCGGATTGCCCGCCTGGTCCTTGATCGGGTTGCCGGCCGCATCGGTCTTGGGCTGCTGGTAGGTGACGGTCTCGAGCATCGTCACGTCCTTGTAGGCGCTGAAGTTCTGCGGCATGCCCTGCCACACGAGCACCAGCGCGAACACCACAGAGATGGGCAGCAGCACGTAAAGCGTCGAGCGGGTCATGTCGACCCAGAAATTGCCGATTGCCTGGGCATTGCGACGCGCGAAGCCGCGGATGAGCGCGATCGCCACGACGATGCCCGTGGCCGCCGACAGGAAGTTCTGCACCGCGAGGCCCGCCATCTGCGTCAGATAGCTCATCGTGGACTCGCCCGAGTACCCCTGCCAGTTGGTGTTGGTGATGAAGCTCACCGCTGTGTTGAACGAGGAGTCCGGCGTGACGTTGGCAAAGTGCTGCGGGTTGAGCGGCAGCCACAGCTGCAGACGCTGCAGGCCGTAGACAAAGAGCGCGCCGATCGCGTTGAACACGATCAGCGCGATGGCGTAACCCTTCCAGCTCATCTCGGTCCCGGGATCCGTGCCGCACAGACGGTAGATGAGCCGCTCAAGCGGTGCACCGATCCGCAGCGGCCAGATGGGCCGGCCCTCCATCACGTTCGCCATGTAGAGGCCGACCGGCTTCACCAGCAGCAGCGCGACGGCCAGAAAGACCGCGATGAGCGTCAGGGTCGGGAAGGTCATCAGAATTTCTCCGGTTTGAACATCGCGTACAGCAGGTACACGAACAGGCCCAGCGAGAGCACACCGCTCAGGACGTATACGGCGTTCATTCCCCACCTCCCAGGCGCGATACCGCCTTCACCAGCCAGTGCGTCGCTGCATACAGCGCCACGATGATCCCGAGGTAAATGGCATCCATCTTTCTCTCTCCCGGTGCGCCGCCGGCGCGCCTCACGCTCGCGTTGCTGTGGCTCTCCCGATGACCTAGGTTCCGAACTTGTATACGCCCTGAATCGCGACCTCACTCAGGCTGTCCGCGAGCTCTGGGCTGGCCGCGTTCGGGTCGCTGCGGTAGAAGACGTCGTATTGTCCCTTGTTGTAGCGGCCTTCCACGCGCAGCTCGAAGCTCTTCGCCGGCGCGTACCCGACCGTCACGGTCCCTTCCTTCAACGTCTGCCCCGTGCCCCCGAAATTGAAGCCGTCCTTGTCATCGAGGTACTCGCCGCGGACCGACAGGCGCCAGCGGTCATTGAGCGCGTAGTTCACGTAGAGCGCTGCCCCGTTCCAGCTCGCAGCGGGCCCGGTCGGGAACTGCTGCTCATCCCAGTCGAAATTCACGATGAAAGTGAGTGCCGAAGTTGCGTTGTACGTCGCCACGACATCAACCAGCGTCCGCTCTCCGTCGTATTGCTGGTTCTTGCCGAAATACGCCTGCGTCGCAAGCGAGAAGGTCTTGTTAGGTGTCCAGGCAAGCCCCGCCTCGCCGGTCTTCGAGCCGTAGGAGGTGGAAGTCACGTTCCAGCCGTTGTTGACGCCACCGATCAAGTTGAGCGTGTCATTGACCGCCCAGGTGGCGCGCAGGCCCGTATGGGTGAGGGGCTCGGACCAGGTAAAGAGCAGCGAGCGCGAGAAGTTCGTGTTCTGCGTGGGATTGATGACTTCCGCCCCAGCCAAGGTCACGAACTTGCCCGCGATCACGGTGAGCGGGCCAGTGGCATACTGCAGAAACGCCTGACGCACGTTGAACGCGCTCTGGTCCGTCGGTCCGCTCTCGGCCTCATTGAGGATTCGCGCGTCCTCTCCCGCAATCACATCGACCAGCGCGCCGAAGCCCGACTTCGGCTGATAGGCAACCTGCAGCCCCGCTTGGTCAAGCTGGAAGGTGTCGTGCTGAATATCGAACTCATTGACGTTGAATGGGTAACCATTCGACTGGTAGTAGGAAGCGGCGACGTAGCCGTTGGCCGTGAGCCCCCACGCGGTGAGCATGTCGGTCCAGCTCGGCACGGCCGCAGGCGCCGGCGTGGCCGACTCGGCTGCCAGCAGCACTCCTGGACTGACCGCAAGCACTGCGGCGGCGATCCAGGACCGCACGCTGTTGCTCCTCATCTTCATTGACTCCTCCGATCGCGGGCGAGCGGCCCGGCGAAGCTCGAGAAAAACACAAATTCCATGCGCAACCCGCGAGCGAGTGCGGCTTATCGACTGCAAACACTAGCGCGCCGGGTGTGAGCTCCGCGTGAGCAGATTTACCTACCGAAACTGCTGTGACATTGAGCGATCTCGACCGCCCGCCACCGCTTGCGCCGTTTCACGGGCGGGACAACGAAGCAATCGACACCCGCATGCGACTAAGGGACGTTATCACCCGCAGGGAGATGCTAGGACGAAGCGCCGTTAGCATGTTGTGAACAATCGCGTCCGCGGACTCAGGACTTCCGCCACCGACCTGCCCGACGTTCACGGCGTTCACGTCCAATCGCCGCGATGCGCTAAAAAGCGGCACGGCCCACCGGGCGAGGCCACACAAGAAGCCGCCGCCTACAGCCGCGGCCCTTGAGTCTCACCTGAGGACCCTCTGCGAGCTTGGATCCCCGCAATCGCGCAGGTCGCTTCTAGCAACAATCTCTGATGATGAGCTGGCACTGGCTCACGTGGGGTGCTCGAGAAGGGCGATTTCAGCGTCACGAGTCGAAACGGAGGAGTTCTCGATGACGAGGTGGTTTCATCGGCGGCGCTCATCAATCCGTACATGAGTTCTTGGTCCAAGGGTCGCTCGAGTCGAGCCTGTGCGCTTCTCATGTCACCACCGAGTTGTCCCTGCTCGGCGCACGCATGGAACAACTATGCTTTTCTTAACGTGCTCCTAACGCACCGGACATTAGTCTTACCGCTGTGGAACGTGCAGGTCATCTGGACGGTCATGGGCAATATACCCGTTGCTTTTTGCGTACTCGGGGCTCTCCTTACGCTCTATGCGGTGGCGGCCTCCTGGCGCTCCCGAGGCGCTTCCCCGCGCGTGCGCGCTAACACCCGGCCTCCCATGTCACGTCCGGAGAGTGTCGACCGCCGCCTGAATCATTGGTGGCGGGCGCGGCAGCGTTCCAGGAAACCCAACTGACGAGCAACGCGGGCGCGTCGGGGGTCGTGATTCTGCGGCACCGGATGCCGCTGTCACCTGAGCAGGTTCTCGCCCGGGCCTCGTAGTAGTCGCCGCGTTAGGTTCGTCTTGCCGGCGAGCGGGCCATTTCATGTTTACAGAAGACGACACATCTTTAGCGCGTCGGAATCAGGGTAATTTATCGACACTGCGGGTACGTCCCTCGATGTGAACCCAAATGCGCAGTCTGAGCGTGCACATCAATCGCGCCTCGCTCATCGCGCACCTCGATCAGGATGCGGCGACAGTTGGGGGCGCGCTTGCGGCCACTGTTAACCGTTCCTCCCTGGCTCGCGATGGAAGCAGCCGCGCCGAATTCAGA
>Ga0335085_10009599_pt1 | contig 14586 bp, 13 predicted proteins | sample Lox_Sample_45_FD_206712 | JGI IMG/M metagenome (GOLD analysis project Ga0335085, IMG submission 206712) | Soil microbial communities from Loxahatchee National Wildlife Refuge, Florida, United States - Lox_Sample_4.5 | ecosystem: Environmental > Terrestrial > Soil > Wetlands | place: USA...
ACGAAGAGCGAGCGGCTGGACGAAAAGATCGACGAGCTCGATGAAGACATCAAGCGCATGAGAGCGCAAAGGCTGCGGCTGGAGCGTCATCAGCGCCGTCCCACCAAACCGGACTGACACTCGGACGCCGGGCTGGGGTCGCGATCTCGAGCACCTTGTCGGACGCGCCTAAACCAAAGCACTACTGGCCAATTCCGACGATGCAGTTTGAGCCTACCAAGACACAGCCTGGCTCCACCTCGGTGCAATGGCTTCAGCTGACCGGATCAAATATCGACATCAGTGCAAGGCCCGTGAATGCGATGAAAGAGACTCGGGAGGCGGGAATGGCCCGTCGCGTCCGGGATCATCGTCTGGGTCATTTGCAACTTCTCAGATCGGAGCAGACTCGCCATGCTGCAGAGGACGATTTTGGCCCTGTGCGCGAGCGCCATCATCGGTGCCGCCGCGGTTTTGCCACACGCCGCACTGGCCCAGCTGCCTGGGCCTCCGCCTGGACCTCCCCCCATTGGCCCTGGGCTAGGCGGCCCTCCGCCCGGCCCACCGCCCGGCGGTCCGGGGCCGGGGGGTTTTGGCCACGCCGGACCTCCTCCCGGCGGTTTGGCTGCTCGCGGCGGTCCGCCTGCCTTGCCGCGCGAAGCCGGGCTGCCCGGAAGAGCCGGGGTTACCGGCTCGCTGGGTCGGGGCGCTCCCGGAGGTGACTATCGCGTTGGTGCCGCAGGCTATGGCTCCGCGCGCGGCTATTCGGGGCGTGGCTATGAGGGTTATGGCTATGAGGGGCGATACCGACGGTGGGCCGGGTATGGCGCAGCCTATGCGGCCGGCGCCGCCGCCGGATATGGCTACGGCAGCTCCGGATACGGCTATGATAGCTACGGCTATGGCAGCAACAGCTGTTACAGAACCTACAGCTCCAGGCGCCACCGCTACGTGACGCTGTGCGACTAGCTCGCCTTTGCGCTTTCGCAGAAAAAAGCTGGGCGCGGCTGGCATCACCACAGCCGCGCCCTACGTCACCGGTCAATGGGGCAGGGGGGAATAACCGGCTGTCGGGATGACTCCTGGGCACAAAAGTCGTTCCCCGCCGTTCGCAAATTTTTTTGCACACGGTTAAGTGATCGCCCCGACCAAGAACCCGGTTCCTGCGACCAACGTTAGTGATTGTTCGCCATGGGTCGGGGACCTCCGCCATGCCAAGCCTGTTCGTTAAGCCTACTCTCATTAAACTCGTTTTGGGCGCTGCGGCACTTTCGGTAACGGTGGGTGCAGTGCAGTTCGCATCCGGGCACGATCTCTCGGTGCCGCTGCTTGCCGGCAATCCTGCCGACCTGGTCAACCGTGCCGCGAAAGCCGATCGCGCCGCCCTCGGCGCTGCGGTTATGCCGACGCGGACGATCGGCTTCAGGCCGGGCGATCTTCCGGATACCTCCGTGCTGGTTCGCATTCCCCTGGTCAGGGCCGCGCATGCTCCGCCGGCCATCAAATCGGGCCAGAGTGGAAAGCCGATGGTCGCCTGTGAGCCCGTGGTCAGCGTCCTCACCGAGGTCGCGCGCAAGCTGCAGCCCGGCCGCTGCGTGACCTGAGCAGCCTGCCAGAGTCGTCCCGTTCTATGGCGCGCGCGCTTCTGCGCGCCAACACCCGCCCGAATGATGAAAGTCTGGACTACTCCGCCGGTGCTTCCGCCGGTGCCTCGTCACGCGCGGCGGCGCGCGTTGCCAGGAATCCGAGGGCCACGCCGCCGATCGCAAGCAGCGGAAGCAGCCGCTTCAGGCCGATGCTGCGGGCGATCTGCAGGCCGGTCGTGAACACCAGGGGATCGGCCAGCAGGTTCGCCGCCCTGGCGCGTTGCCGACGGGCACGCTCCTCCTCCTGCCGTTTGCGCACCGCATAGGCCACGCCGGCGATGATCGCGATCACAATGAAGATACCGGCGAGCACAAGACAGGCCACGACCGGGCCGTAGCTCTCGAGCACCCCGACAAACGCGGCCGCGCAGAGAAAGCCGGCGGCGACCACAAGCGCCAGCGCCATGAGTGAGATCAGCGATGCCTGCCGCAGCATGGATCCCAGCGTGGCCTTGAACTCATCGACGATACGTAAGGACATGCCTGCGCCTCGAGCGCTGGAGAGCTGCGATCTAAGCGAGCGCCTCCAGCCAGCGCCGCCATTGCTTTCGCGAGTGCAGCCGTCATCGACGCCACGTCACCCCGATCAGGAAACCGAGGCCAAGGGCGAGGCCGATGGTCGTGAGTGGCCGTTCCGAGACGAGGTCTCCCAGCCGCTCCTGGGCGTCGGAGGCCGCATCCTGCGCCGCGTCCATCATCGCGCCGGAGCGTTCGGAAAGATCGTCCACCGCCTGTTGATAGCCCCGCCTCGCCTGCCGTCTCGCGCTGTCTCCGAGCGCATTGACGGCCTCGGTGATGTGATCGGTCAGGGCGGCAATGTCGTTTTTCACCCTGCTCACGTCCTTCGCGAGGCGGTCATAGGCTGCATCACCCATCGTGGTCCTCATCAAGGTCTCGGCATCGGTGCTCGCCATTGAAAGCTCCCATGCTGTGCTGTGTGTCGAAGCCGAGAACGCCCGGGCTGCGGCTAAGTTCCCCCTGTGAAACCACTCACTCGGTCGGCAGCTGCGGTGAATTGTCCGGCCACAAATGCTCTTTCAGGATCACCGCGACGATCAGCAGTGGCGATGACAGGAACGCGCCCATCGGGCCCCACATCCAGGTCCAGAAGGCGATGCCGAGAAAGACGGCGAGTGCATTGAGCTCCAGCCGCCGCCCGATGATGGTCGGGGTGACGAAATGTCCTTCGAGGAACGCGATGCCGCAGAAGGCAAGCGGTGCGACCAAGGCCGAGCCAAGGCTCGGCAGCGCGATGATGCCGACCACGCAAAGGATCACGAAAGTCGCGATCGGGCCGATGATCGGGATGAAGTTCAAGGTCGCAGCGAGCGCACCGAGACCGGCCGGGCGCGGCATCTGCGCGATCCAGCAGACCAGGCCGGTGGCGATCCCGACGCCGGCATTGATCAGGGTCACGGTCAGCAGATAGTTGCCGAGATGCTCCTCGATCGCGTTGAGAATTCGCAATGTCCTGAGCCGCGCGTCGTGATCGCCGAACACCATGATCAGGGTGCGCCGCAGATCGCGCCAGCTGGCGACGAACAGGACGAGGGTCGCGAAGAACAGCAGGAATTCGCTGAAGGTCGGACTCAGAAACTGGATGGTCGGCTGCACCCAGTCGAAGTTCGGCATCTGGAAGCCACTGAACCCAGTGCTGCCGCCCAGCCCGCCGAGCAACTCATGCCAGAGCGCCACGGGGCGGTCGAAGACATGCAGCTTGTCCTTCAGCTGTCCCGACACCTCGGGCAGGCGTGCGCTCCAGTCCATCAGGGGCACCGAAAGCAGCCCGATGATGAAGGCAACCAGTGCGCCGACGGCGGTCACGATCAGCACCGCTGCCAAACTCCTGGGTATTTTATAACGCTCGAGGAGATTCGCCGCCGGCGACAGCATGGTGCCGACGACAAAGGCCATCACCACGGGCAGGAAGAACCCCTTGGCCTCGTAGAGCATCGCAACGATGCTGAGGATCAGCAGCCCGACCAGAGCGAGCGCGACGACCTCGGTCCGACGGATCACGGGAGGCAGCTCGACCGCGCTGTCTGCCATGGCCGCGGATTTGCTTTCGGAGGTGTGGGACGACAGACGCTCGGTCGGAAGAGGACGCATGAGACTATTCCCCTGAGAAAGGTGGTTGGTCGCCGCCGCGCTTCCGCACCAAAGCCAGCGATAACCCGCGCAAGCGCGCGCGGGTTCCGTCGCGAGATCGTGAGCGATGGGCGCGCTTGACAGCGTGGTGTTCGCAGCGCCGGCCCCGGGAACCCCCAGTGCTCAAGCCGCGTTTGTAGGTGCACGGCGTCACGGTGATGCACGTCCATTGCATGGGGCAGCACATGATCAGGCTTTCTTCCCTCGCGCTCCTATATTCGCGCGCCTTGCGCAGCTCCGCCTTCGCTGGCGCAGCGTTGCTCGCCTGCGCTCTATCGGGCGGTGCCGCCAACGCGCAAGCCCATGGACAGGCGCTTGGCTACGCGCCGAATGACGCGCCCGCCTTCCCCCGCGGTTATGTCCAAAGCCTGCCGGCCATGACCGATGATGCCGATGAAGACAGCGTGCTGCCGGAGCGGCTCAGGCGCGCGGTGGTGAATCTCGACACCGCGGAGCCTGCGGGCAGCATCATCATCGATACCGGCAACACCGTGCTCTATTACGTGCTCGGCGGCGGCCGCGCGATCCGCTATGGCGTCGGCGTCGGCCGGCAGGGTTTTACCTGGTCGGGTAAAGAGACCATCAGCCGCAAGGCGGAATGGCCGGACTGGTATCCGCCGGCCGAAATGGTGGCGCGCCAGCCCTATTTGCCGCGGTTCATGGCCGGTGGTCCCGGAAATCCGCTCGGCGCGCGTGCGATGTATCTCGGCAACAGCGAGTATCGCATCCACGGCACCAACGATCCCACCACCATCGGCAAGTTCGTCTCCTCGGGCTGCATCCGCCTGACCAACGAGGACGTCACGGATCTCTTCAACCGTGTCAGCATAGGAGCCAAGGTCGTGGTGCTGCCGAAGAACGCGCCGCTGCAGGCGCGCCGGCAAAATCCGACGCCGGCTGCAGCCCATCCCGGGCCGGTCTCGCTGCCGTCCGGACGGCAGGCGATGACGCTGTCCACGAACAGGATCGACTGAGGCCATGCGCGGCCGCATGCACATCGTCTTCGGCCTGGCGCTCGCTTTGGGCGCGGCCGCTGTGCCGCTCGCGGCGAGCGCCGAGGATTTCTTTTCCGCGCTGTTCGGCGGCTTCGGGGCCCGCCCGCCGGCGCCGCCGCCCCGTCCGTTCTTCGCCCCGTTCGGCCGCGACGACGACCCCATCGAACGGCCCCGCCGCCGCGCGAGCTTCGATGGCGGGCAGGCCTGGTGCGTGCGCAGTTGCGACGGCCGCTATTTCCCGGTCAGCGGCAACGACAACAAGAGCCGCGCGGCGAGCTGCAGCAGTTTCTGTCCGGCAAGCCAGACATCGCTGGTCTATGGCAATGACATCGACAGTGCCGTGGCCGAGGACGGCAAGCCCTATTCCGAACTGCCCAACGCCTTCCGCTATCGCACTGCCTTCGTCGCGGGCTGCACCTGCAATGGCAAGGATCCGGCCGGGCTCGCTGCAATTCCGATCGACAACGATCCGACCTTGCGCAAGGGCGACCTGGTGGCCAGTGACCACGGCCTCGTGGTGGCGACCCGCGATGCAGCGCGCGGCGGCGGCGCGAATTTTACCCCGCTGCCGCCCACAGCCCAGGCCCGCTATCGCAATCTGCCGGTCGTCGCGGCGGGGAGGTAGCGCCTAAATCGCCCCCTAATGGCGGGTCATCATTGCAGCGCGAATCCCTCTCCCCTCGTCATTGATCCATGACCGACACCTCTCGCCACGGCATCGCTCGCCCCCTCGTTTGACGAATCGAGCCGATTTTGACGTGTCAACCATGTCCCCGAACACCTGTCAGTCATGTCCCCGGGCTGAACACTTACGCTCGCGATGACGAACGCAAGCGTCACGCCGCGCGGATCTTGGTCAGGAATTCCGTCACCTGCCGGCCCAGATGCTGGCTCTGGGTCTCCAATGTCTCGGAGGCCTGCTTGACGTCGTCTGCAGCGGAGGCCGAGGCGTCGGCGTCGGTTTTGACGCCGAGCATGCTTTCCGAGACGTTCCGGGTGCCTTGCGCCGCATATTGCGTCGAGCGGGTGATCTCCTGGGTCGCCGCGCCCTGTTCCTGCACGGCGGCGGCGATCGCGGTGGCGACCTCGTTGACCTCGCCGATGATGCTGCCGATCCGCTTGATGGCTTCGACCGCCTCGTTCGCAACCTTCTGGATATCGCTGATCTGCTCCGAGATCTCGTCGGTCGCCTTTGCTGTCTGGCTCGCCAGCGACTTGACCTCGGAGGCGACCACCGCGAAGCCGCGGCCGGATTCGCCCGCGCGCGCCGCCTCGATGGTGGCGTTGAGCGCGAGCAGATTGGTCTGGGCTGCGATGCTGTTGATCAGGCCGACCACCTCGCCGATCCGCCCGGCCGATTTGGCGAGCCCCTGCACGGTGCCGTCGGTCTGGCGCGCTTCGTTCACCGCCCGGCTTGCGATGCCCGCCGCGTGCGCCGCCTGCTGGCTGATGTCGTTGATGGAGGCGGAGAGCTCCTCCGAGGCGGACGCCACGCTCTCGACGCTGAGGGACGCTTCGCCAGAGGCCCTCTGCGCGACCTCGACGCACTCGTTGGTCCGGCGCGAGACCGCCGTCAGGCCGGAGGAGGTGTTGCGCATCGCGCCCGAGGCCTCGCCGAGCTGCTGCAGGCTGCCGCGCACCAGGCTCTCGAACTCGCCGACATAATTCTCGATCGCGCGCTGGCGCGCCGCAGCGCCGGCGTTGTGCTCGCGCTCCTGCGCCTCGATCCTGAGCTTGTCCTTGGCCTGCTGCTTGAAGGTTTCCAGCGCGCCTGCCAAGGCGCCGATCTCGTCCTGGCGTGCGCCATAGCCGGTTTCCACGGCAAGGTCGCCGCCGGCCACTTTGAGCATGGCGTCGCGGATGTCGTGCAGCGGCTTGATCACGTGGCGGCCGACCATCAGCATGGCGCCGCAGGAGAAGGTGATGGCCGAGACCAGGAAGAACAGTTGCAGGATCAGCGAGCGAAACGCGCTGGAATGCTGGTCCGCGATATAGGTCCTGGCCGCCTCGAGCGCGCCGTCTGCGACGGCGACCGCCGCATTGAGGCGGCCGACCGTGAGCGGGCTCCACTCATTGGCCGACATTTCCGGCTTCTCGCCGCTGACCAGCGCATTGATCAGCCGGTCGCGCAACCCGGTATATTGGACGTCGAAATAGCTGGTCCTGGTGGTTTCCACGGCGGCCGAAAGGGCGTCGGACAGCTTCATGCCCTCCATCGACAGCTGCAGCGCCTTGAAGGCCGCTTCCGCGCCGCCGACCAGCTTGACGTAGGCGGCGTGGGATTCAGGCGTGATCTTGCCGGCTGGGAGACTGGTCGAGACGATCGACGATGCTTCCCCGGCCGTGTTGCGCAACAGCCAGGCGGACTGCTTGACCAGGAGCAGTTGATCGACGATGGCATCCTGGTGGTTGACCTCGCCGGCAACAATGCCCGAGATCTTGTCGAGCAGCGCCAGCAGCGCGTTTTCCGTCTCCAGATATTCCTTGCCAAGCGCGGTGCGGCGCGTCGCCTTCGGCTTGGCCATCTCCTGCCAGAACTCGGCCTGCTGGGCGGCCAGGGTCTTGAACAGCCGATCGAATTCACCGATCAGCGCGTCCTGCTGGGCAAATCCGATCGATGGCAGCACCTCCAGCGCGTGGGCCATCGCCGGCATCTGGGTGTCGCGGATGCCGCGGATGTAGCGCTCGATCTCGCCGTCGAGCTTGTCATCGTTGGTGATGACCCGGTTGCTTGTGGTGCGGTCGCTGCGCAGGCGATCCATCGCCTTGAACATGCTGGCCGAGGCGTCCGCAACCCGCGCGATGCGGCTCGTAATCTGAAGGCGTTGCCAAGAGTTCCATGCGCTGAACGAAAACGCCAGCACGATGATCAGCGCGGCAGCCAGAATGACACTCTGCAGCAGGGCGGAAACGGTGAGGCGATTCAGCATGTGGAGGGCTCCCTGGCCGCATTTGGCCCGGAAACCGTAAAAACTTAGACAGCATTGTTCCCGTATTATTACGCTGGCGCCTAAACTTTGCGCTTTCATCAATGCGAGTTCCGGCGCTGGAACCGACGCAGCTAGACGGCGTTAACGAAGTGTTAACCGCGTCTCGCTGCCAGTCTTCCTTGGGGGTTATTCAGATGATCGTTGGCGTTCTCGTCACCTTCCTCGTCGTCATTCTCGTTCTCTACCTCATCAACATGCTGCCGCTCGACGGCCGCGCCAAGCAGATCGCGCGCGCCATCGTGATCATCATCGGCATCGTGTCGCTGTTGAAATATCTGGCGGTATTCTAACGGAGGGCGGACTCCCGTAATTTTGCGGGAGGTCCATTTTAACGATCCGACAGTGTCTCTCACCTATAACCCCTCAGCCACGCAGTGCGGCTGGAAGATGGTGAGGGACGGCAGGTATTGCGCCGGCCCGTTGAAGTCCTCGACCCGAAAGCCCGATCTGCAACCGATCGGGGGATCCGGGATGAAGCTTCGGCTAACAATCGCGCGCGCCATGGTGCTGTTCGGCCTCGTCACAACTTGTGGTCTCGCCGCAGTGGTCTTCACCGGGATTTATGCCTTAAGCGACGTGAAGGTCGGCGGTCCGCTCTACAATCAGATCAAGCTCGGCAACGACCTCGTCGCCGACATCCTGCCGCCGCCCGAATATGTCATCGAAGCCTATCTCGAAACGACGCTCGCGCTGAACAACCCGGCCGAGCTCGATGCGCATCGCGGCCGCCTTGCCCAATTGAAAAAGGATTACGACGAGCGGCGCGATTATTGGGCGAAGTCCGAACTCGAACCGACCATCAAGGCGCGGCTGATCACGGATTCACATCGCGAGGTACAGCGCTTCTGGGACGCCGTCGACAGCGCGCTTCTGCCGGCGCTGGCCAAGGGCGATAGGCAGGCGGCGGCCAAATCCTATGCCGAGATCACCGCCGCCTATCAGGCACATCGCACGGTGATCGACGACATCGTGAAGAAAACCAACGATGACAATGCCGCGATGGAAACTGCGGTCACGCGGCGGGTCGCGAACTTCACCACGGTGCTGTGGGTGATATCGGCGCTGGTCTTTGTGCTGATCGGCGGTGGCCTGTTCGGTGTCGGTTTCGGGGTGATCCGTCCGATGAGCGGCATGACGGGCGTGATGGCGAAGCTTGCCGGCGGCACGCTGGATATCGATATCCCGTCGCTGTCGCGCCAGGACGAGGTCGGCGCGATGGCGCGGGCCGTGCAGGTGTTTCGCGAGAATGCCTTGCGGGTGCAGGCGATGGAGGCCGAGCAGGCGACGCTTGAGCGCAAGGCCGAAGACGAGCGCAAGGCGGCGATGGGGCAGGTGGCGGATGCGTTCGAACAGGCGGTGGGTCGCATCGTCGAGGCGGTGTCGCGCGCGGGCACCGACATCGAGCACGCAACCGCCGGCCTCACCGCAACGGCAAAGAACAGCCGCGCATTGGCGACGGATGCTGCGGCGGCGTCCGATCGCTCGTCCTCCAATGTGCAATCGGTAGCTGCCTCTTCCGAGGAAATGGCATCCTCAGTCGCGGAAATCGGCCGGCAGGTCCAGCAGTGCGAGGGGATCACGCGAGAGGCGGTAGATCAGGCCGAGGAGACCAATGCACGCATTGCCATGCTGTCGCAATCGGCAGGGCGCATCGGCGAGGTGGTGAAGATGATCGCGGCGGTGGCCGAGCAGACCAACCTCCTGGCGCTGAATGCGACCATCGAGGCGGCGCGCGCGGGCGAAGCCGGCCGCGGCTTTGCCGTGGTTGCCTCCGAGGTCAAGGCGCTGGCGTCGCAGACTGCGAGGGCCACCGAGGAGATCACCACCCAGATCACCCAGATGCAGGCGGCAACTGATCATTCCGTGGCGGCGATCCAGGCGATCGGCGCCACCATCGGGCGGATCTCGGAAATCTCGACGGCGATCGCCGCGGCCGTCGAAGAGCAGGGCGCCGCGACCCAGGAGATTGCGCGCAACATCCAGCACGCCGCCAAGGAAACGATCGGGGTCGGCGCGAGCCTTGCCGATGTCAGCCGCGGCGCCGCCGGCACGCAATCGGAAGCCGAGCAGGTCCACGCCTCCGCGCGCTCGCTGTCGCGTGAAGGCAGCGAGCTCAAGCGCGAGGTGGAGAAGTTTCTGGGGACGATCCGCGCGGCGTGAGCGGCAATTGGTGCGCGTCATTCCGGGGCACGCGAAGCGTGAACCCGGAATCTCCAGGTTCCGGGTTCGGTGCTGGCGCACCGTCCCGGAATGACGGAGTAAATCTTACCCCGCAGCCTTTGCCTCGCGGCGGCGGGCGGTGAGGATGTATTCGGTGTAGCCGTTCGGCTGGGCGCGGCCCTTGAAGACGAGATCGCAGGCGGCCTTGAAGGCAACGCCGTCGAAAGCGGGCGCCATCGGCCGGTAGAGCGGATCGCCCGCATTCTGCTTGTCGACCACCACCGCCATGCGCTTCAAGGATTCCATCACCTGCGCCTCGGTGACGACGCCCTGGTGCAGCCAGTTCGCCAGATGCTGGCTCGAGATGCGCAAGGTGGCGCGGTCTTCCATCAGACCGACGTCATGGATGTCGGGCACCTTGGAGCAGCCGACGCCCTGGTCGATCCAGCGCACGACATAGCCGAGAATGCCCTGGCAATTGTTGTCGATCTCCTGCCGGACATCGTCGGGCGCCCAGTTCGACCGGGACACCGGAATGGTGAGGATGTCCGAGAGCTTCGCGCGCGGTCCGCCCTTGGCGAGCTCCTGCTGGCGCGCCAGCACGTTGACCTGGTGATAATGCAGCGCGTGCAGCGTCGCCGCCGTCGGCGAGGGCACCCAGGCGGTGGTCGCGCCGGCCTGCGGATGGCCGATCTTCTGGGCCAGCATGTCCGCCATCTTGTCCGGCGCGGCCCACATGCCCTTGCCGATCTGGGCGTGGCCGGGCAGGCCATCGATCAAGCCGATATCGACGTTCCAGTCCTCATAGGCCTTGATCCAGGCTTGCGCCTTCATCTCGTTCTTGCGGATCATCGGCCCCGCTTCCATCGAGGTGTGGATCTCGTCGCCGGTGCGGTCGAGGAAGCCGGTGTTGATGAAGACGATGCGCTTCGAGGCCTGCTGGATGCAGGCCTTGAGGTTGACCGTGGTGCGGCGCTCCTCGTCCATGATGCCGACCTTCATGGTGTTGGCCGGCAAGGACAGCATCTTCTCGACCCGGTCGAAAATCTCGCAGGTGAACGCGACCTCGTCGGGGCCGTGCATCTTCGGCTTGACGATATAGACCGAGCCGGTGCGGCTATTCCTGACCTTGGATTTGCCCTTGAGGTCGTGGATCGCAAGCAATCCGGACACGGCGGCATCGAGCAGGCCTTCCGGAATTTCCTCACCCTTCTCGTCCAGCACCGCGTCGGTGAACATGTGGTGGCCGACATTGCGCATCAGAAGCAGGCTGCGGCCATGCAGCGTCAATTCGCCGCCCGCGGGCGTCTTGTAGACGCGGTCGGCATTTAAGGCGCGCGTCATGGTCTTGCCGCCCTTTTCGAAGTCCGCCGACAGCGTGCCGTTCATCAGGCCGAGCGTGTTGCGATAGACCAGCACCTTGTCCTCGGCGTCGACGGCGGCGACGCTGTCCTCCATGTCGAGAATGGTGGAGACGGCCGCTTCCATGATCATGTCGGCGACGCCGGCCGGATCATCCTTGCCGATGATGTTGTTGCGGTCGATCTTGATCTCGATGTGCAGGCCGTTGTTGACGAGCAGGATCGCGGAGGGTGCGGCCGGATCGCCCTGATAGCCCGCAAACTGCGCCGGCGTTTTCAGCGCAGTGGCGTTGCCGCTCTTCAGCTTCACGGCGAGCTGGCCGGCGATCACGCTGTAGGAAGTGACATCGGTGTGGCTTGCGGTCGCAAGCGGGGCGGCGGAGTCCAGGAACGCCTTGGCCTTGGCGATCACCTTGTCGCCGCGCGCCTTGTTGTAGCCTTTGCCGGTCTCGCTCGGATCGTGCGGAATCGCGTCGGTGCCGTAGAAGGCGTCGTAGAGCGAGCCCCAGCGCGCATTCGCCGCGTTCAGGGCATAGCGGGCGTTGGTGAGCGGCACCACGAGCTGCGGACCGCAGATCTTGCCGATCTCCTCGTCGACATTGGCGGTCTCGACCTTGTGCGTTGCGGGCTCGGGCAGCAGATAGCCGATCTGCTTCAGGAAACCGGTATAGGCATCGATATCGAACGCCTTGCCCTTGTTGGCGCGATGCCAGTCGTCGATCTTGGCCTGCAGCGTGTCGCGGAAGGCGAGCAGCTCGCGATTCCTGGGCGCAAGATCGCGGATGATGGCCGCGAGCCCCTTCCAGAACGCGTCGGGATCGATCCCGGTGCCTGGCGCCGCCTCCTTGGCGATGAAGTCAAAGAGGTCGGGGGCGATCTTCAATCCATGGGCTTCGATACGCGTCATGATGGCTTTTCTCGCGGGGCAACAGCGCTTTGAATTTTTGGAATGGACAGCAAAAGCGCCGCAAAGGGAGCGGCGTCGGGCGACCTTTTAGCGCCAAAGACGGGGGCAGCGGAAGGGGCGCGGACAGGTCCTGCCGTGGAAAGGCGATGGCCGGCCGGGGCGGCACGGAAACTGCTTATCTCATTTCCGAAAATGCTTTTCACATTTTGAGAAAAGAATGTCGCCGCGGGCGGTTCCAAGAGGCTAAAATTCCAAAGTTGCGCTGCAATATAGAGTAATAATTTTCTCTTTTCGGGGATTGAAAGCGCTCTATAAAGAAAACAATTCTAGTGTGCCCCACAATCGGGGAAGCGAGTGTCACATGCGATTTCTGCCGGTGTTTCTCGATCTGCAAGCCGGGTCGGTCGTCCTGATCGGTTCCGGAGAGCTCGCGCAAGCGAAGCTCCGCGTGCTTGCGGCCGCGGGCGCCGCAGTGCGGTGGTACGCGCTGTCGGGGCTGCATGATGTGAGCGCGCTGGAGCCGGCGCAGGCTCTGAAGGTGGAACGTGCGATCGGCGATCCGCTCTCGGCCGATCTTGCAGGCGTCGTTGCCGTGTTCTGCGCCGGGGCGGGTGACATCGGCGTGGCGATGGCGGGTCGCGCCAAATCCCTCGGCCTGCCCGTCAATGTCATGGACGATCTCGCCCATTCGACTTTCATCTTTCCCGCCATCGTCGATCGTGGCGATGTGGTTGTCGCCATCGGAACCGGTGGGACCTCGCCGGTGGTGGCGCGCCGCGTGCGCGAGCGCATCGAGGCGGCGCTGCCGGCGCGCATCGGCGAACTCGCCGGCTTCATCGGCCGCTTCCGAAAGTCGATCCACGATCGCATTCCCGAATTCCTGCTCCGCCGCCGCTTCTGGGAGAAGGTGGTCGACGGCCGGATCGGCGCGCTGGTGCTGTCGGGCCGCGACAGCGAGGCGGAGGCCGCGCTGAAGCAGATCGAGGACCCCTCGGCCTTTGCCGGCGCATTGTCCTCCGGCGCAGCAGAAGGCAGTGTGACGCTGGTCGGTGCCGGCCCCGGCGATCCCGACCTGCTGACCGTCAAGGCGCTGCGCGCGCTGCAGGATGCCGACATCGTCTTTCACGACGAAGACGTGTCAGCCGAAATTCTCGACCGCATCCGCCGCGATGCCGCGCGCATCGTCATGGAAGCTCGCGATCAGGACAGTGCAAATCAGCAGATCATCGAGGCCGCCAGATCCGGTCGGCGCGTGGTGCGGCTGAAAGCAGGCGAAGGCTTCGGGCCTGGCCGCGGCGGCAAGGACACCGCCGCGCTCCGCGAGGCCGGAATCACCCATTTTGTCGTGCCTGGCATCTCTGCCGATTTTGGCGAGGTGCGGCCATTCTCGCGGTCCGCCACCGCGCCTCGCGCCACGCAGGCGAAAACCTTAACCAATCGATCCTAGGACATCCTGAAAGCCGCCGCATGACCTCTCCTTTGGAACAGAAGAAAATCAAGATCACCCGGCCATCGGTGGTCACCGCCAACCGCACCTGGGATGGCGCGGTGATCTATCGGACCGCCGCGAGCGGATGGTCGACCGATCTCCACGAGGCCGCCGTGGTGCGCGCCGCCGAGGAAGCGCGCGCGCTGCTCGCCGAGTCCGTCGCCGACGATCTCGGCGCGGTCGGCGCCTATATCGCGCCGGTGGAGGTCGACCAGGACGGGACCATCGCGCCAGGCAATTTGCGCGAAATCATCCGCGCCACCGGCGTCACCATCGGCCTGCCGGTGCAGGAACCGGCTCGGGTGTGAGTAGCTCATCATGTATGCCTATGACGAAATCGACCGCACGCTGATCAACGAGCGCGTTTCCGAATTCCGCGATCAGGTGAAGCGCCGCCTCTCCGGCGAGCTCACCGAGGACGAGTTCAAGATGTTGCGCCTGCAGAACGGCGTGTATCTGCAGCTGCACGCCTACATGTTCCGCGTCGCCATCCCCTACGGCACGCTGTCATCGAAGCAGCTGCGGCGTCTCGCCCATGTGGCGCGCCGCTATGACCGCGGCTATGGCCACTTCACAACGCGCCAGAACATCCAGTTCAACTGGATCAAGCTCGCCGAGCTGCCGGACGCGCTCGCCGATCTCGCCGAGGTCGGCATTCATGCCATGCAGACCTCCGGCAACAACACCCGCAATGTGACCTCGGATCAGTGGGCGGGCGTGGTGCCCGGCGAGATCGAGGATCCCCGCATCTGGTCGGAAATCCTGCGGCAGTACACCACCCTGCATCCGGAATTCTCCTTCCTGCCGCGCAAGTTCAAGTTCGCGATCACAGCCCATCCGCACGACCGCGCTGCGATCAAGATCCACGACATCGGGCTGCGGCTCACCAGCAACGAGAACGGCGAGACCGG
>Ga0335085_10009601_pt1 | contig 14585 bp, 9 predicted proteins | sample Lox_Sample_45_FD_206712 | JGI IMG/M metagenome (GOLD analysis project Ga0335085, IMG submission 206712) | Soil microbial communities from Loxahatchee National Wildlife Refuge, Florida, United States - Lox_Sample_4.5 | ecosystem: Environmental > Terrestrial > Soil > Wetlands | place: USA: Florida...
GGCATCGCGATTGACGCTATTGTCCGGGAGCCCGACGGAAAATGCGTAGCCTGCGCTGGTGGTAGCCAGAGCCTCAAACCCGAGTCGGTCAAGCAGGCGTGCCGTGCCGATGTCCCAGGGATTGGGAATGATAAACGCGCGATCCCGCGAATGCAGCGCCCGGAACACTTGACCTTTTTCCAGCTGCGTTTTCATGAACGGTTAAGCTCCTTCTAGCGGCTCTTCTTCGGCAGACCTGCCAGATATCACGTTCGGTGAATGCCCGCTTTCTAAGATGATATGCACCCCAGCAAGGTCACGGCGATTTTCGCAGCAGCGAGCGTCGCAGAATATCTCTACTGTAAAAAAGTAAGGTTTAAGACTAGAATATGCTTCGCGTTTTTGCACCAGCCCATTCCACTCGGAGCATATTTCATGGCCATTGCCACCATCAATCCAGCTACCGGAGAAGTCGTCAAGAAATTTGACGCGCTTACAGACAGGCAAGTCGACGACAAAATCTCGAAGGCGGCGAAGACGTTCCAAAGCTTCCGCAAAACCTCCTTCGCGGATCGTTCCCGCTGGATGACCCGGACCGCCGAAATCCTGGAAGCCGAGAAGGAGACGTTGGGCCGCCTGATGACGCTCGAAATGGGCAAAACCCTGGGGTCTGCTGTGGCCGAAGCCGAAAAGTGCGCGGGCGGTTGCCGTTATTACGCCGAACATGCCGAAAAATTTGTCGCAGATGAAGTGATTGCCACGTCGGCTAGCAAGAGCTTCATTCGTTACCAACCTCTCGGCATTGTGCTGGCCGTTATGCCTTGGAACTTCCCGTTCTGGCAGGTTTTCCGCTTTATAGCTCCCGGCTTGATGGCTGGCAATGTGGGGCTACTCAAACACGCCTCGAATGTTCCTCAGTGTGCCTTGCAAATCGAGGAAATTCTGCTGCGCGCCGGCTTCCCGGAAGGCGTCTTTCAGACTCTCCTGATTGGCGCGGCTTCTGTCGATCGCATTTTGAACGATCCACGCGTAGCTGCCGCGACTCTTACCGGCAGCGAGCAAGCCGGAATTCAGGTCGGCATGGCGGCGGCGAAGCGGATCAAGAAAGTGGTGCTCGAACTCGGTGGTAGCGATCCCTTCATCGTGATGCCCAGCGCCAATCTGGAAGAAGCCGCGGCCACCGCCGTGAAGGCGCGGGTAATCAACAACGGGCAATCCTGTATCGCGGCGAAGCGATTCATCGTACACGAGCAAATTGCGGATGCTTTCGAAAAAGAATTCGTTCGCCGCATGCAATCCCTGAAGCTCGGCGATCCCTTCGACTCGAAAACCGATGTCGGCCCCTTAGCGACGCCCGACGCGGTGAGAGACATTGACGCCGATGTGCAGAAGACGATTCAGGCGGGGGCTAAGCTACTGACGGGAGGCCAGGCGGTAGCGGGACCTGGCAACTTCTACCAGCCCACCGTGCTTACCAATATCCCTAAAGAATCTCCGGCATATCGCGAAGAATTCTTCGGCCCGGTAGCCAGTATTTTCCGGGTTAAGGACATCGACGGCGCGCTGGCCATCGCCAATGACAGCCGGTTCGGCTTAGGCTCGAGCGCGTGGACCAACGATCCCGTGGAGCGCGAGCGCTTTATCAACGATCTTGAAGCCGGCATGGTCTTCATTAATTCCATGGTGGCGTCGGATTCGCGCCTGCCATTCGGCGGAGTAAAAGCTTCGGGTCATGGGCGCGAACTTGGTCCTTACGGCATCCGTGAATTCACCAACGCCAAAACCGTTTGGATTCGCGAACTGGCCAAGTAAGACCTTGCACTGAGCCCGGCCAGACCCATTCACTGCACCTCGAGAGATACCGTCTCGATCGGTTTTTCGTTGATTTCCAATCGCAGCGCTTTCTTCAAGAACGGTTGCAGCACCTCGGGCCTGGACCATTCGAGTTCCCAACCGTGTTCCAGCGCCACCAGTAGATATTTGCCTGGCAAGAGCGGGGCCAGGCGAAATGTCCCATCGGAATCGCTCTGGTCGCGTCGCACCAGCCGTTCCGAGTCCTTCGCGTTTTGCGGCATTAGTAGGACCATCGCTCCGGCAAGCGGTTTCCCTTGCTTCATCACTATTCCGGTGATGGCAGTGGAGACTTGCGATACGGTAATAACCAAACTGGGCTCGTGCTGGCCATCCACTGCGAACGTCGTGCCAAAAACTTTCGCATCGTTAGCTTCAATTGTACGCACCACCAGATCCTGCGGCTGAACGATGGAAACCTCATACACCTGAGACTCGGCTGGCAGGTTTTCGAACTCAAAACTCACCGCGGGATGGGCCGCGTCTCCCGAATCTCGGTGAAATTGGGCAAGATACGTGTGACCGTTCGCGTCCTGGAGTTGCAAAATCCCAAAACCGGGTTGGGGGTCGCCATCCGCAACCTGAATTGATCCGCGAATGGTCGTTCCGCCCGCGACGGGAGCATCGAGCGTCATTTGCGTCGTTCCGGCAACGTCTAAATCCTGCCGGAGGTTCTCTCGTTGCCCTTGGATCCGATAATGCCCGGCGGCAATCCCCGAGATTTCCATTACCCCAGCGCTGACATTGACGGAACTGAATTCGACGGTGTTGCTCGTGCCGCCCGGGAGTTCACTGGTCAACGCGAGGTTCGACCGCGCTTCGGGTTCCTCGCTGATCTGTATCTGCAAATGCGCCGACGGCTCTGGCAGCAAATGAAAATCAGCAGCTTCCACTTGTCCCGGTCGCAAGCTGATCCATTCCATTCCGTGCCAATCACGCGTATTGGGATAAAACAACGTCGGATAAACCATATCCGGCAAGTACGCTACACCGGCCTCGGTGCGTGGTCCGGCATAGCGGCTGTACCACGGCATCGCATGAACGCTCACGGAATATTTTCCGGGTAGCAAGTGCTCCAACCGGTATCGACCTTGGTCATCGGTATTTGCTGTCTCCGATTGCGTAACGCTGCGGACGCCGTTTTCGATCTGTTCCATCCATAAAGTGACCGTGGCGCCCCGCACAGCCTCCCCGATTTCGCTGGTCACCTGTCCCACAATCGTAGCGGAGGGGCTCATGGGAAATCGGACATGCAGCGAGTCTTTGCCCGGTCCCACGGCAATCCCGGTCCAAAAATTTTCATGTTGCAGATAGGCTTGCGGCGCATATCCCTGCCGGGACGCGCGGATGGTGTATTTCCCCTCCGCAAGATTCGCCACCCGGAAGTTCCCACTCGCGTCCGACTGGATAATTTCGAATGGCGCGCCCGCCGGCTGGGCGTTTTCCTGAAAGCTCAGTTCCACCTCCGGTAGGGGTTCGCCGGTTTTCCCATCGACGACGACACCGCGAATCTCGTAAGGGCCGGAGGGGCGTTTCGGGAGATCGAAAGGATCTTGTGCCCAGAGCGGCGACACACTCGCCAGCACCAGTGTTCCGCCAAGAAGCATGCGCAAAATGCTCACGGCTCCAAGGTCTCCAGCTGGAGCCTGACGTTCGCCGTTCCCGCCGCAGGCAACTCCACAGGCGTCGCTCGTGCCTTCACCTTTGTCAGAGTCTCTGTGTCGCTCAGATCCAGGTCGTCGGCTCCGTCCAGTGCCACGGCAAGATATTTGCCGGGGAGCAGCCCCTGAAATTCGAAAGCGCCGTCGGAATTTGCCGCCATTGAAACGTGACGTTGCGGCACATCTTCCGGAATCAGCAAAACTCGTCCCATGGACGGCTGGCCCTCTTTAGACACCAACCCCGCAATGCGCGCGCAATCGTCGCGTATGACTACTTCGAGCGGTTCAACCGAACCTTCGCCGCTCACCACCAGATCTTCCGTTAATAAATCAACGATTCCGGATTTCACCGAAGCCACACAGCGATTTGGTTGCACATTCAACTGCGCGCGATATGTCCCTGGATCCAGCCCAATCTCGACGGCCTCATCGGGACTGTTCGGATTCGGCATTAACGTGGCGGAAAACAGATTCACTTCCATCGGCAAATCTGTGCGCTGCAACGAAACGGGAGCACCCAAGCCCTCCGCTGGATTTCCGGTGGATTGTGCGAATTGGTAACGAAATCGCACAGCTACACGCGTTTGTTCCGAGAGCACGATAGAAGCGCCTTCCAGATTCTGCCGTACCTCGATCTGCCCGGCGATGCCGGTTTTTTCTCCTCGGCCGCTTCCCTCCTGCGGTTGAATCGCTCCTAATAAATAATTGCCCGAGGGCACACCTTCCAGAACAAAACTCGGGAGTCCCGGAAGAATCGCAGCCGCTGCTACCGGATTTTCATCATGCGGTGCCACCAGTACCACCAGGATAGGCCCGTTCCCGCTGGCACCCTGAACGCTTCCGGTAACGCGATAAAGCGGTTGCGAAGCCAGCCGCAAGTTCGCCTCGAACTGCTTCCCCGGAGCCAATCGTACGGGAGTTGCCGAGCTGGGATCGGTGACATTGGGATAGAAATAAGCGGGATAGCCGGTACGAAATTTGGAAGCTTGAAAAAGGGCAATTGGACCGTTGGCGTCCATCTTTCGCTCGACGCGAATCAGGTAATTTCCACCGTGTAGTTCGGCAAGCCGGTACTCACCGTTTTCGTTCGTGACGGCGGTAGGAATCGGCGATTGCGGACGGTCCGCTGGCGAACGTCCTGCGCTCGCTCGTACCAGCTCAACGTTGAATCCTTCCAGCGGCCGCCCACTCTCGTTCATCACTCGGCCAAAAACTACGGCTTCCGGAAAAAGTTTCAGTTCAATGGCGGGCATTTGCAACGCCAGATGCACGTGCTGCTCGCCGACGGATTCCGGGTAATACTCCCGTGCGGAGAAATAGCCCGGCTTTCGAACCGCAATCACCGCGTCTCCCGGAGCCAAGTTGTCGAATGAGAAAGTTCCGTCCGCTTCGCTTAACACCGCTCTCGGCTTCTCTCCCAACAATTGCACCAATGCCCCGCGAACCGGAGCAGCGTTCACAGAATTCACCACTTTGCCGCGTAAAACTACGTTATCGTCCAGCCGCGTTGCTCCGTGGCCATGCGCCACAGCGCTTCGGGAGAACAGAGCAGTAATAATCAGCGCGGCCCAGACAGATTTTCGCGAGATGAGGCTCATGAGGTCGCACCCGCCAACAAAGCGAGCGACGCAAATTCACTATAACAACTTCGATGATGCTCTGTTAGACGGCGTAACCTGCGGTGCAGTTCCCGGGCCGGTTGAAGGAACTCCGCGTATTTGCAAACACCTGCCGATTGACGCGAGAACCCCGCTGGGAGCATCATTCTGACTCTGGCCTTGGACCCGACGCTGGTCCCCCGGCGTCTTGCCTTGCCAAGCAATGCGCCGCTCCGCGCCACGTGCTGGGCCTACGCTTCCTCAATCTTCTCTGGAGAGAGTGCTGTGCCGAAAATTGTCGAAAGAAAGCAGCCTGACCGGAAACCTCGTGCAAAAAAACAGGGGTTAACCGAGTCGCAGATTGCCGTTCATTGGAAGGAAGAGGAATATGTTCGGCCGCCGGCACGTTTCATCGCCCAAGCGAACCTGAACGATCCGCGCATCGTGGAACGATTCAGCGAGAAAAATTTCCCGGAATGTTTTCGTGAGTACGCCGAACTCCTGCATTGGGACCAATACTGGCACACGACCCTGGACGCCAGCCATCCCCCCTTCTGGAAATGGTTTGTAGGCGGGAAGCTTAATGTCTCGTACAACTGCGTGGATCGCCATCTGGCCAAGTGGAAGAACAAGGCGGCTTTAATATTTGTTCCGGAGCCCGAAGACGAGGCTCACGTGGTAATCACTTTCCAGGAGTTGTATCGGCGCGTCAATGAAGTGGCCGCCATGCTCCGCGATTTCGCCGGGTTGCAAAAGGGCGATCGGGTCACCATCCACATGCCGATGATTCCCGAATTGCCCATCACGATGCTCGCTTGCGCGCGTCTCGGGGTCATTCATTCCGTGGTCTTCGGCGGGTTTTCTGGTGAAGCTTGCGGCCTGCGTGCCGCGGACTCCGGCAGCCGCGTTCTGATCTATGCCGATGGCTATCACCGCAACGGCCGCTGGGTGGATCACAAAGCCAGCGCCGATCTTGCTGTCGAAACTGCCAAGAAAGAAGGCCAGACGATCGACAAGGTGCTCGTCTGGAAGCGCTATCCCCACAGGTACACTTCCGATTCGCCGATGATTATGGAGCGTGATTATTTCATCGACGACATCCTGAAAGATTATCGCAACCGCATCGTGGAACCCGTTTCCATGGACGCGGAAGACCCGCTCTTCCTAATGTACACCAGCGGCACCACCGGCAAACCCAAGGGCTGCCAGCACCGCACCGGCGGCTATCTCGCGTACGTTACCGGAACGTCCAAGTTCTATCAGGACATTCATCCCGAGGATGTGTACTGGTGCATGGCGGACATCGGTTGGATCACCGGCCATTCCTACATTGTCTACGGCCCGCTGGCACTGGCCGCAACCAGCGTTCTGTACGAGGGCGTTCCGCAATTTCCGGACGCGGGCCGCCCGTGGCGTATCGCCGAACGACTGGATGTAAACATCTTCCACACCTCACCTACAGCGATTCGCATGCTCCGCAAGGCTGGAGCGGACGAACCCAAGAACCACAACTACCGCTTCAAGCACATGACCACGGTTGGCGAACCCATCGAGCCCGAGGTTTGGCGTTGGTATCACGAAGTGGTCGGCAAAGGCGAGGCGGTCATTGTCGACACCTGGTGGCAGACGGAAACGGGCGGCTTCCTATGCACCACCAAACCGGCTCTCGATTCCATGAAACCGGGGAGCGCCGGCCCGGCCTGTCTGGGGATTTACCCCGTGATTTGGGACGAGGAAGGCAATGAAGTTTCGACGGAGTCGCACAACGCCGGAAACATTTGTATTCGTAATCCGTGGCCCGGCATCATGCAGACGATCTGGGGCGATCCGCAACGCTTCGTCAACAACTACTACAAGAAGTACAACGCCAATCCGCACAGTAAGGACTGGCGCGACTGGCCCTACTATGCCGCGGATGGCGCGGTCCTTCCTCCCGATGGCTATTACCGCATCCTCGGGCGCGTCGACGACGTCATCAATGTTGCCGGCCATCGACTGGGCACCAAGGAGCTGGAATCCGCGTGTCTCACGGTTCACGAAATTGCCGAAGCGGCCGTAGTTCCCGTGGTCGACGAAGTGAAAGGACGCGTACCCGAAATTTACATTTCGCTGAAGCCTGGCGTGTTGCCCAAGAAAGCGGTACTGGAAAAGGTCGTCGCAACGATCGAAACCATGATTGGCAAAATCGCGCGGCCGAAGCGCATCCACATTGTTCCGGATATGCCTAAGACGCGTTCCGGCAAAATCATGCGCCGGGTTCTCGCGGCCATTTCAAACAATATGGACACTGGCGATATCACCACGCTTGCCAACCCAGACATCGTCGGTCAAATCCGTCAACTCGTGCAGGGCCGCGACATCATGCCGCTCAATGAGGGGCCCGAGGACATCAAACGCTTCGGCGAAGAGCGCTAGAAAATACGCAACGATCCGACGCGGATCGCCAAAAAAATGTACCGCGCTGCATCGGCAAAGACTCAACTGCTTACGAAAATCGTCAGTGCTGCTGACTTAACCGTTCCTCCGGCTCGGCGTTCATTTCATTCGCTTCTTCTGTGCGCCCATCTGCGCGCAATGCCTTGACGAGTTGTGTTTTCGCTTTGTCCATCTCGGGCGCTTTCACCAGCAGTTCCTTGTATTCGCGGATCGCCTCCGCGTAATGTTCCGCCGCAAGATAGGCATTGGCCAGAGCCAGCGAGATTTCCTCGCGGTCCGGTTCGAGCTCCTTCGCCTTCTGCCAGTTCTTGATCGCTTGCGGCATGTAGCCCTCGGCCTGATAAACCGATGCCAATTCCGCGTAATAGTCCGCCTGGTTTCCATCCAGGCGAATTGCTTCTTCCAGCGCGGTCACGGCCTTTTCGAATTCGCCTTGCCGCGCATGTACGCGACCCAGCCCCTCGTGAATCTCCGCGTACCCCGGATGCAGCCGTCTGGCCTCGCAATAGGCCAGCAGCGCTTCAGCGTCATAGCCCAGCAATTCGTTTGCGTGCCCCAACACAATGTACGCCGCCGCATCCTCCGGCCGCAGCTTCAAAAACTGCACCGCTTCGTGCACCGCACACTGCGGAAGTTGCGCGTGATAGCAAATCGTCGAACGCAGCGCATGGGCATACGGCGACTGCGGCGCCAAGGCCACCGCGCCGGTGGCTGCGTCATAGGCGGTGATCCAATCCTCCGACATGCGCAACAGATGGGCGTAGACTAGTCGCACGTCCGGGTTCCGCGGCTGTTTGCCCACCTCGACCTCCATGGTGTGCAGCGCGTGGCCCCAATCACTCCACAGAATGGCTCCCGCCACTTCGTACAAATAATCGTTGGGACCGGGCAATCGCAAACCCAGCCTCCAGAATGGACAGGGCGCCTTCGCGTGCCGCACCGCCTTAACGGTTTCCGGGTTTGCTCGGGCCGCCGACAACGCGTTTAACAGTGGTTCATCCGCACATTGCGTTAGCCCGCGGCGTCCCACTTCGTCTTGAATCTCCTCTTGTGTCAGCCCTTCCAATTGCCACGCTAGTACCTGATCCGGGACCACGGGCGCATTCGCCTCGGAGATGACATTGATTTGTTGCGGTGGGATTGCCAAAGCTGCGAACAGAACCAGAGTGAGCACAGGCCCGCCTTACTGGCGAAATATACAAATTCGCCCTACCTTTGCTTATCGGTATAAGGGTTTCCTACCTTTAATCGTTATTGTTCCCGGTGGCGGCTGTCACAAACGACTGAGGCTGGGCGTATAACCTATTGAAAGACAAGGGGAACCGAATCGTGCTTGAAGGTGTGATAGAACCGGTAATGAAGTCACTGCCCTCTATGGCGACATTCTCTCCGGACTCACGCAAACTCTCCCCCGCGGCATTCGAAGAGCTTTTCTTGTCCACGTACCCGCGCCTGGTTTCCATCCTCCGCCGCATGCTGGGAAATTCCGGTCGCGCCGAAGAAATCGCCAACGAAGCCTTCCTAAAATTACACAGTACCGTTTTACCTCCAGCGGTTCGCTCCAACGTTCCGGGTTGGCTCTACCGAACTGCCATGAACCTGGGCATCGACGACTTGCGTGCGCGGAACCGTCACGCCTCTATCGCAAAGGAGGCGTCCGCCGCCGTGTCCTCTTCTGGCCAACCGGAAAATGGGCTGCAGGTTTTGCTGCGCGAAGAAAAGCAGCAGCGCGTCCGCCTGGCTCTTGCCAAGCTCAAGCCCGAATGGTCGCAAATTCTTCTCCTCCGCGCGTCTGGGTATTCCTACAAAGAGATCGCGGCCCATCTTGAAATCGCCGCGACCTCCGTTGGCACTCTTCTGATTCGTGCGGAGGCAAGCTTCGAAAAATGCTATTTAGAGCTGTTTGGTGAAAAAGATTAGGAGATCTTATGAACTGCCCCAATGAGAATACGTGGCGTGCTTATGTCGACACGGAACTGAATCCGCTGGAGATTTCTGAGTTGAAGAATCACCTGCAGTCGTGTGCAGAATGCCAGGCCCGCTACCAAACCCTGTCTGCTGCAGTTTTGCGGGTATCCTCGCAACTCGCATCGCTCGACGCGCCTCCGTCGTCCCTCGAGGCGAATCCGCCACTGGCCTTCGCGCGATTTCAGGCCAGCCTCCCGATAGACGAACCGCCGATTCCCTTTTTTGCGAGACTATTTTCCAGGCGCTCGCGATTGGCCTGGGCCGCTTCTCTCGCGGCGGCCATTCTGCTCGTCTCCTTACTATTCCCTTCCACGCGCAGCTTCGCGCAGCGGCTTCTCGCCACTCTTCGTGTGGAGCGTGTACAAACCGTCAGCCTCGATTTCACTGCCCTGAACACCGGCGCCTCACGGCAACCTCTCGACGCGTTCGCCAAATTGCTTTCGGACAACGCGGTCGTGACAGCCAGCGAGAAAGAATCGTCAGCCGATTCGCGCGACGCCGCCAGCCAGACCGCCGGATTTCCGGTGCGCCTGATCTCCACGCGTACGGATTCACCTGTATTCGAGGTCTCCGGTACCCATGCGTTTCATCTGACGCTCGACCGCTCTCGTTTGCAGGATATTCTTGATCAAGCGGGCCGGTCTGACCTGCTTCTTCCGGCCGCTCTGGATGGTGCCGCTGTCTCCGTCCAGGTTCCACGAGCAGTTTTGGTAAAATATGGTGACTGCAAAAACGAACACCACCAGGACACGGATCAGAGTTCCACGCCTGCTGCAACGCCAGTGCAGCCTTGTTTAGCGTTGATGGAAGCGCCTAGCCCCATAATCAATGTTCCTTCCGATCTCAACATCCAGCAGTTAGCGGAAATTGGACTGCAATTGGCAGGCTGGAGTCCCGTGAAAGCGCGCGAGTTTTGCCAGTCGGTAGACTGGAAATCCACGCTGGTCGTGCCAATTCCACGCACCGTGCAATCCTACGAAACCGTTAACATTAATGGTGTGCGCGGCACCCTGATGCGTTTCCCTACTTCCCAACCAGACCGGCGTGCGTTCGGCCTGATCTGGGTTGATGGCGGCGTTATCTACAGTCTCTTTGGCGAAGGCGATTCCACTTCGGCGGTACAATTGGCCAGCTCGCTTCAATAGCATCGGGTTCATATTCAATCATGGGGGACTCTCTGCCGCCGACCGAAAACTTGGCCATCGAAACCGCCGGCCTCCGCAAACAATTTGGTTCTAAAGTTGCTGTACGCGGCCTTTCCCTTCAAGTCCGCCGCGGCGAAATCTTCGGCTTTCTCGGTCCCAACGGCGCAGGCAAGAGCACTTCCATCAAAATGTTGCTAGGGCTGGTAAAACCTACCAGTGGCCATGCGCAAATTCTCGGTACGCCGTTCGAGCATGTGGAAGTTCGTCGCAAGGTCGGCTTTCTTCCCGAAGACTTCCGCTTTTACGACTGGCTCACTCCCAAGGAGCTGTTGTCTCTTCACGGCCGTCTGTGTGGTCTCACTTCGCTGCAGCTGCGGGATCGCGTTCCAACATATCTTGATCTGGTCGGCCTCACCCCGCACCGAAATCGCCGACTGCGGGGCTTCTCCAAAGGCATGATGCAACGAATCGGGCTCGCCCAAGCGCTAATCCATGAGCCCGACCTGATCTTTCTCGACGAGCCCACTTCCGGACTGGACCCTATGGGCCGTCACTTGGTCCGTGACATCATTCGCAATGAACGGAAACGGGGCGCCACGGTTTTCCTCAACTCGCACCTGCTCAGTGAAGTCGAAATCACTTGCGATACCGTCGTCTTCATCAAGCAAGGGGAAGTCATCGGTTCTCGCGATCTGCGCACTTCCCCCGAAGGCGAAATCCAGGTTCGCGTTCGCGCCCACAATTTGCGGCAAGAAATTCTGCGTGGCCTTTCGAAATGGACGACCACCGCGCAAATTCACGAAGACGTGCTTGCTTTCGCCACGAACTGGCGGGATTCCCTTCCAGAAATTCTCCGCTATCTGGTCTCGTGCAACGTGGACGTCTTCGAGTTCACACCCCAGCGCCTTTCCCTCGAGGAATCGTTTCTGAAAATCATGGGAGAGGACCAAGGCCTGTGATGCAGCTCTGGATCATCGCCGGGGTCACGTTTCGCGAAGCCGCCCGCCGAAAAATCCTGTGGACCGCGCTGCTCGCCGCGGCCGCGTTTCTGGCGCTTTTTGGCACCGGCATGCATTTCCAGGTAAAAGACGCGCACTTCGCCAGGATCCCTCCGATGGTTCGCTACCAGGCGCTTAGCTCCATCCTGCAAGTCGGCTTCTACGCCATCGACATGCTTGCGGTCCTGATGACCGTGCTCACCAGCGTGGATTCCATCTCCGGTGAAATCGCATCGTCTACAATTCACGCCGTCGCCACCAAGCCTATTCATCGCTGGCAGTTGCTCCTCGGCAAATGGTGTGGGTTCGCGGCGATGGTCGCGGTGTACGTGGCGCTGACCTTCGGTGGAGTCGTTGCAATCGGCTACTTCATCGGTGGCGTTCATCCACGTGGCGCCTGGCAAGGCGCGTCGCTGATTTATCTCGAATGCCTGCTGGTGCTGACGCTTACCTTCCTCTTTGGCACCATCTTCTCGACGCTCACGAACGGTGTCATCGTCCTGGGCTTGCATGGCATGGCCTTTATCGGTGGCTGGCTCGAGCAAATAGGAACCGTCACGCAATCCGTGCGCCTCATTAATCTCGGCATCCTCTCCAGCGTCCTGATGCCTAGCGAGGCGATTTGGCGTCGGGCTTCGTACGTAATGCAATCCTCCATTGCGCGTACTCTGGATTTCTCTCCCTTCGCCACGCGCTCGGCACCGAGCACCACTATGATGCTCTATACCATCGCGTACCTGCTCGTGGCCCTTGCGCTAGCGCTATATCGCTTCCAGCGGCGCGATCTGTAACGCGGGGCGAATCTGCGAGCCCTGCGGCTTCCCGCGCAACATAATCATGACTCCGCTGCAGGGGTTGTACCCGTCAAATTCGACCAATCGCTAACGCCGGGCATCCCGGCCAGTTCTTGTGAGGGAAAATAGAGGAGGACGATTTCCGTTACGGCTGCCCGCTTACCGCCGGCGCTCCGCAACTGGCCTGCACCGCCGCCAGCACATCGGCATCAAACTGCGCTCCGCGCCACCCGTCCGTCGCACAGACCTGCCACGCTTCCAGCCCCAACGCTCCACGGAAATCGGCGCCCATCACCTTCGCGCCGTCCAACTTCACTTGGCGTAGCACGGCTCCCGCGAACATGCCCCCGCGCAAATCCGCTTTCGAAAGATCGGCTTCGAGGAATATCGTCCCTTTGGCTTGCGCGCCCGTCAGGTTGGCACCCATCATCTTTGCCGCCGAGAAGTCCGTCTGCTCCAGCTTGGCCAACGACAAAACCGCGTCTTCCAAATGCGCATCGCGTAAATCCGTGTGACCCAGCTCCGACCGCAACAAATTCGCGTGGCCCAAATTTACGCCGTACATCGTCGCGCCCGTCAGGTTCGCGGTTGTCAGCGTCACACCCTGCAAGTTCGCGAACGACCAATCCGCCCCCTGGAAGTCGCCGCCATTGAAGATGGCCCCCCGTGCATCCGCACTCACCAGATTCGCTTTCGCGGCCAGCACATGGTCCATATTTGAGGAACGCATGTTCGCTTCACGCAGGTTGGCGCCGTGGAAATCTGCCTCCGCCAGGCTGCTGCCTTCTAAATTCGCGCGCCACATCCGCGCATTAGCGAATTCCGCGTGGTAGCCGCGGGAATACCGCAAATTAATCTCATTCAGGCGCGCACCGGTGTTGTCGCTGCCTGCCGACGCGTTTCCGCCGCCAGCCGCGCCACGCCGCGCGGAAAAGCTCTCATCCGTCAGATCCGCGTAAGGATGATAGCCGAGGGTCTCAAAAGCCGTAGCCGCCCAGCGGCGTGGATCACCGCGTCCAACTTCAGGCCGCAAAGCCGGGTCGCCGGGCAATCCTCGAAGCACCCCCAACGACACCAGAAAGAGCGTCAGCCCCGCCAGCACCGCCACGCGCGCCGCCCTCCACACATCCTGCATAAACTGCGGCGTGCTCTCCTCGGTCCAATCGCCCGGACGCAGCACCCGCTTTACCACGCGCGGCAAGCCACACGCCGCCGCGCTTGCTACCGTAAACAGAGCCACGTGCAGCAGCGTGCCGCGATAGTCCTGCATTACCAGATATCGCAACCAGAAGCAGAACAGAACCGCAGGCACCGCCCAATACGACAACCCAATCGCTACGTAGCATTCCACCATGCCCACCGCGGAATGTGGTTCCCGCGTCCATCGCAGATGCGGTCGGATCGGCCCCATCAGGTACCACCGGCCGTCCTTCTCCGGCGTCTGCCCGTCTGGAAACATGGCCGGCAGCGCGCCCATGCTTCCCCAAAGACGCAGCAGTAGAAATTGCAGGCGCATATACAACACGGTCAGCAGCAGTGGCGCTCCCAGATAGAAACCGTGCAGCGGCAACACCTTGGGAATCCGCGCGGTCACGGTGGCGGACTCGTCCAGCAGCAGTCGCACGTCCGTCGTTAACGCAATCAACCCAAGGGCCGCGACGCATACCGCCATCAGCATCAAGTAGAACCAGCGCGCTGCTTGCGTGAATTGTTCAATTGTTTTCCGCCCATTCAATGCCGCCACCGCCTCCGGCAGCGTGGCATCAAACAGATTCGTTCCACCCAGGCGGCCCGCCCACAATCCTTGCGCTCCGTATAAATTGGCGCCCATCAGATTGGCACCAGAAAATTCCGTGCCCAGCAAGTTCGTGTCGCGCAAATCCGCTTCCACCAGATTCGCGTTACGTAAATTGGCCATCGATAGGTCCGCGCCGCGCAAGTCCGCCTTTTGCAGTTCTGCTCCCTGCAAGTTCACGCCCGTCAAATCCACGCCGGTTAGGTCCACTCCCGCGAAGTGACCCTGAACGCCTTCTTTCCCCGCGGACTCCACCCACAAGCGGTGTTGATCTAACTGCTCGGCGAATTGCAGCAGATCCCCGGAAGCGGCCACTGGCGATTCCGCCACGCTTGCGGTATCTTCAGCTTCGGTAACGAC
>Ga0335085_10009602_pt1 | contig 14585 bp, 6 predicted proteins | sample Lox_Sample_45_FD_206712 | JGI IMG/M metagenome (GOLD analysis project Ga0335085, IMG submission 206712) | Soil microbial communities from Loxahatchee National Wildlife Refuge, Florida, United States - Lox_Sample_4.5 | ecosystem: Environmental > Terrestrial > Soil > Wetlands | place: USA: Florida...
TACACCGAATACAGCGTCCGGAACAGCCCGTGGGAGAACGGGAAAGGCGATGTAGTAAAAGATCTCTCCGAGGCTTGCCGGAAGGCGGGACTGAAGTTCGGCGTGTATCTGTCCCCCTGGGACCGGCATGAACCGTCGTACGGAGACTCGCCGAAGTACAACGAGCATTTCCGCAATCAACTCCGTGAGCTGTTGACAAGCTACGGTGAGATCGCGGAAGTCTGGTTCGACGGCGCGAACGGTGAAGGGCCGAACGGCAAACGGCAGGTGTACGATTGGCAGTCGTATTACCGGTTGATCCGGGAACTTCAGCCGGAGGCGGTCATTGCCATAATGGGTCCCGATGTCCGCTGGGTCGGCACCGAATCGGGATATGGCAGGGAGACGGAGTGGAGTGTGCTGCCGGGCGATCAGTTCGACGTCGATTCCGTCGCCGCTCACTCGCAACAACGCACGATCGAAGCCGCGTTCGTGCCTCATGATCTGACGCAGCAGGACCTCGGTTCGCGTGAGCGGCTTGCACACGCGAGGTCGCTGATCTGGTACCCAGCCGAAACCGACGTCTCCATTCGCCCGGGATGGTTCTATCATGCGAACGAGGACAGTCTCGTGAAATCTCCCGAGACGCTCGTGGACATCTATTATAGTTCCGTCGGGCGCAACAGTGTTCTTCTTCTGAATATCCCACCTGATACCAGTGGACGCATCTCGCCGGTCGACAGTGCGAGCGTGTGCGGGATGCGCCGGATCCTGGACAGGACCTTTTCGGCAAATCTCCTTGCAGGCGCGAACGTTGTTGCATCGAGCCAGAGAGTCGGTATGCCGGCAATGAACGTTCTCAAGCCGGACGCCAGAGAATATTGGACGACGTCGGAAGGGGTCGACACCGCGCAAATCGTTTTCGATCTCTCCAGGCAGGTGACTGTTGATCGCGCCATGATCAAGGAAGCGATCCGCATTGGGCAGCGTATCGAGCGATTTCACATTGATGCGCGGGAGGGAGCATCGTGGGTCCGGATCGCGGAAGGGACCACAGTCGGCTATGAACGCCTCCTTCGTTTTCCACGCATCAGCGCCTCCTCGTTCCGTCTCGTCATTGCACGATCCCGGGACTGTCCGGCGATTGATCACTTCGGACTTTTTCTTTCGGGGGAATAGCCAATTCTCTTATGGCGTGGGAAGCAGGCAAGATGGAGATTGTTGGGGGGAAAAACGGCGTCCATTTCTATGAGTTTGGTGGGGCAACCAACGAATTCACACCTCCACCCAGAATTAGCTAATATTAGCTTATGTTCAGCTGTTTTCAGCGATACACGAAAAATCTTCTTCCAGGACGCAAACCCCTTTCCTTTATTCCATTCTTGGGCTTAAATTCTTAAGGTTTCAAACACCGTTCATCTTAGGACACTACCCACCTTCGGGTTTTTTCCAATTCGGTATCTACGATTCTCAAGTTCGATGTTGAATTGCTTTTGATAGTAAGTTGTGCGGCGCAACTAATCTGTTAAGAGAATTTTGATGTAGCGAGTCGCGCAGCAGGTCGAACGCTCGCAGAAGAAAGTTGTGCGAAGCAACTAATATTGACCAGAGTTTGGACCACGAGAGACGTGAAGAGTAAGCACGAACAAATCATCAGCGCCAACTCGAAGGTCGTGCGCAACATCAACCGGGGGAACATCCTGCACTGCATCCGGGAACGACAGCCGATCTCGCGCGCGGAGATCGCCCGCGTGACGCGGTTGAACAAAACGACGGTGTCCAGCATCGTGGCAGGACTGCTGAAAGAAAACCTGCTGAACGAACGTCCCCAGCGCAACGCGCACATCGGACGAAACCCCATCGGCCTGCAGCTAAGAACGGGACAGAATTTCTTCGGCGCGATCTCGATCGATTCGGGGACGACACGCGTCGCCGTCGTCGATGTAGACGGAACGGTCCGGAAGACGGACAAGATGCCGACGCCGGAATCTCCTGCTGCGAGCTTTGTGGAAGAGAGCATTGCACGGCTGAATGCGCTTCGCAGTGAGAACGGCGCCGGGCAGTTCAAGGGGGTCGGTCTGAGCGTGGCCGGGATCGTGGATCCGGTCCAGCGGCAGGTGGTGTTCGCACCGAACCTCGGGTGGTACAATGTCCCGGTGGGAGAGATCCTCGACCGACATTATCCACAGTCGTGTGTCCTGGCGGTAGAGAACGATGCAAACTGCGCCGCGCTTGCGGAGATGTGGTTCGGACGGCAGGGCGTGCGGCTGTCGAATTTCATCTTCCTCTCGGTGGGACGCGGCATCGGCGCGGGGATCGTCATCGAGCGACGGATCCTCAGCGGGGAATCCTATTTCGCGGGAGAGTTCGGTCATATGGTGCTCGTCGAAGGCGGAGAACGATGTGCGTGCGGCAATCACGGATGCTGGGAGGCGTACGCCTCCGATCAGGCCACGGTGCGGCGCTACCGCCAGGCGCGCGGTCTCGGAGAAGCCGGATCGTCGCTCACCATCGACGATGTAATCGCAGCGGCGAAGAGCGGCGAGGCTGACGCCATCCGCGAACTGAAGTCGACCGGCTACTGGCTCGGCGTGGGGATCGCCAACATGGTGAAGGCGGTGGATCCGGCAATCATCATCGTCGGCGGGCACATCACGCGCATCTGGGACGTGATCGCGCCTGAAGTGATCTCTTCCGCGCACCGCCGGTCGTTCACCGGAGACGGCCGGGGTCCGGCGATCGTCGCCACATCGCTCATGAAACGGCCCTCGCTTCTCGGTGCCGCCGCACTGGCCATGAGCAAATCGTTCGGAGAGGTTCGGGTGACACGATGAGCGCAACGGAACTCCACACGCGGGGACAATGGACGCAGGCCGATCTGGCCGTCGGCGTGGACATCGGCGGAACGAACACTGCAGTGGGAGTCATGACCGGCGCCGGCTCGCTCCTCGGGCAGACCACCTTCGCGACCGACGCCGCCGAAGGAGCACAGCGGTTTGTCGCAAGGCTCGCCGCGGCCATCGACGATTCATTGCAGAAGGCGGGAACGCTGACCATGGTCCAGGCGATCGGCATTGCGTGTCCGGCGGTGAATACGCGCGAAGGGATCGTGGAGAATCCGGCGAATCTCGGGTGGGGCCGCGTGGACCTGGTCGGAATGCTGCAGAAGTACAAAGGCGTTCCGATATCGCTGTTGAACGACGGAGATGCTGCTGCGATCGGCGAAAGCCGGTTCGGTGCGGCACGCGAATTCTCGACGTTCGTGATGATCACCCTCGGGACCGGCATGGGTGGCGGGATTGTCGTTGACGGGGAGCTCGTCCGCGGGGCGAACGGCACGGGTGGAGAAATCGGCCACATTATCATCGACCCCGGCGGGAGGGCCTGCGCGTGCGGGAGGAAAGGGTGCGCCGAGACTTATGTGTCCGCGACCGGAGTCTGCAGGACCGTCGCAGAGCTTGTCGGACGGACAATTGTGCCGAGCCCCTTGCGCGACATCCCCTTCACGGAGCTCACCGCGCGGCGTGTCTTCGAGCTTGCCCATGCCGGAGACCGCCTCTCGAACGACGTGTTTACGCTGACCGGAAATTATCTCGGGAGGCTTCTGGCGAATCTTGCGGCAGTGTTCGACCCCGAGGCGATCGTCCTCTACGGCGGCCTCGTCCACGCGGGCGACCTGCTCGTCGAACCAACGATACGAACGTTCAAAGAAAGCGTGCTCGAGCGATATCAGAATACGGTACAGATCCTCGTCTCCCGCCTGAACGACGGGCAGGCGCCGATCCTTGGTGCCGGCGCATACGCTCTCGAGGCCGCGTCGATTCGCGGCCCGGCGAAAGCGAACGCCCTGCATCGCGGCTGACCGCGAGGCCGTGCCGGCACGATCCTGTGGCATGATGTTCCCAACACCCCTTCCGGGGAATTGTAGCAAGGAGGTTTCTATGGTCAATCATCTACGACATCGGCTGGCAGTTCTCCTTCTCCTCCCGCTGCTGTGGGGCACGAGCTCCCATGCCCAGACAGCCGCCACGATTCAAGGCACGATCCAGGATTCTCAGACGGGCGATGCGCTTCCGGGCGCGAACGTGCTGCTGGTAGGGACCGGATTTGGAGCTTCGTCCGACATTGCCGGCAAATACATCGTACGCAACGTTCCCCCGGGGACCTACACCATCCGGGTGACCTATGTGGGCTACCGCACGGCCACCGAGACCGCCCAGGTTTCAGCAAGCGTAGCGATCAAGCTCGACTTCAAGCTGATGGCCGCGGCGATTGAAGGCGAGACGGTCACCGTCACCGCCCAGGCAAGCGGACAAAACGCCGCGATCAACCAGCAACTCTCCTCAAACCAGATCGTGAACGTCGTGTCGTCCGCCCGGATACAGGAGCTGCCCGATGCAAACGCCGCGGAATCCGTCGGACGTTTGCCCGGCGTTTCGGTGATCCGCAGCGGCGGAGAAGGCACGCAGATCGTCATCCGGGGCCTGCAGCCGAAGTACAACGCGGTCTCGGTGGACGGTGTCCGCATGACCTCCTCGAATCCCAACGATCGCAGCGTGGATCTGAGCATGATCTCTCCCTTCTCCCTCGAAGGGATCGAGGTGAGCAAAAGTGTCACCGCGGATCAGGATGCAGACGTTCTCGGTGGATCGGTGAATTTCACGATGCGCGAAGCGGCGAGCGGACAGCCCGGCCTCGGATATCATCTTCTCGCGCAGGGTGGGTACAACGGCCTCGACGCATCGACCCACAAGTACAACAATTATCGTTATGTCGGGAGCGTTGAGGGACGGTTCCTCGATGAACGGCTCGGTGTGTTTGCGCAGGCGGACCTTGAACGACGCAACCTGAGCTCCAACGAGTTCGGCGCGACGTACGCGAATCTCGGGAACAGCCACCTCGAGTACCTGACGAACGGTGTGAACCTCAATGACGTGGCACGCGACAGGAAGCGCGCGAATGGAACGCTGGTGATGGACTACGCGCTGCCTGAAGGGAAAATCTCGTTCTCGAATTTCTTCAGCAGCGGTTCGACCGATATTCAGAACCGCGGCCAGTTCTTCAACACGGCGTCGAACCTGCAAAACTACACACTGGGCTACGCGTATAGCACGCTGAATCTCATCACCAACGCCATCACCGTCGATCACGACCTCTCGATCTTCCACGGGACGCTGAAGCTCTCCCATTCGTATTCCGAGACAAAGGATCCGGACGACTGGACAGTCGGCTTCCAGCAGGCCCCGGCGGGATTGTCGCAATTCATTGGCGAGGCGAACCTGTATCCCCAGGATGTCGTCCGCGCGGCGGTGGTTGATCCGAAGCAGGCCTTTCTTGGGAGCATCGTCAGCACGAGCAGCTTCACGCGCGAGCGTGCGTTGACCGCGTCGCTGGATCTCCAGACCAACGTCAACTTTTCCGATCTGATCACCTCCGTGGTCAAGTTCGGCGGGAAGTACCGCTACCTGACGCGCTCGAATACGCAGGACCAGTACACGGGTCAGGGGTTCGGGCTGACGAGCGCCAAGCTGGTGGACAGCCTGATTGCATCGCATTTCCCGTCCACGGCGCAGTACTCCAGCACGACCAGCATTCCGATCGGGCCGTTTCTTGATCCCGGCTTCAGTTACGCCGGGTTCCTCAACGGCGATTACAACATGTCGCTCCCGTTGAATTACGGCATGCTTGCGGAGATGGCGCATTTCGTCCGCACGAACCCGGTCATCAGCTCCACCCAGAACCTCACGTACTTTCACGACCTCTTCAATTCGTCGACATACAACTACGACGGTCATGAGGGGCAGGGCGCCTTCTACGTCATGGCGACCGTCAAGGTCGGCCCCGACATTACGATCATCCCCGGCGTGCGCTACCAGGATCTGCACCGCACGTATACCGCGCCGCGCGGGCAGCAGAACACGAGTTCCGCGCTCGGCGGGCCGTATCGCCACTACGACACGACACTGACCGTCGACAACGGCTACTGGCTCCCCGACCTCATCATCCGGTACAAGCCGCTCTCGTGGTTCGATCTCCGTCTGTCGTACTCCAACACGGTGTCATACCCGGACTACAACGCGGTGGTACCGCGGATCGACCTGCAAATCGGCAACGCGATCAGCTGGAACAATGTGTCGCTTGCGCCCACGCGGTCGACAAACTACGATGTCTACGCTTCCTTCTACGACAACACGATCGGGTTGTTTACCGTCGGCGCGTTCCTCAAACGGATCACGAACCTGATCTACGCGTCGACCTTTTTCGTGAACGATTCCGCCGCTGTCCCATACTATCCGCCCTACCTGAGCGCGCAGCCGCCGAGCGGGACCTACAACATCCAGACGTTTGTGAACGATCCGTTCCGGATCGACGACTGGGGGATGGAGCTGGACTGGCAGACGCATTTCTGGTATCTGCCGCACCCGTTCGACGGTCTCGTGCTGAACGTCAACTATACGCACATCTTCTCCAAGGCCCAGTACCCGTATTCCGAGCTGCGGAGGATCGGCGGACCGCGCGTGTTCACCTTTGTGAACGTCGACACCTCGTACACATCACGTCTGCTGGATCAGCCCGACAACATCGTGAACCTTTCTCTCGGTTACGACTACGAAGGGTTCTCCGTCCGGGTATCGATGCTGTTCCAGGAAGACGTTTTCACCGGCCCGAATTTCTGGGACCAGCTGCGCACGTCCACCGCGTCCTACACGCGCTGGGATTTGTCTGCGAAGCAGGACCTTCCCTGGTTCAATCTTCAGGTCTACGGCGATGTGAACAACCTGAACGCGGCGAGCGATGTCTCGTTGATCAATGTCCCCAATGTGGTCCCCCAATCGCAGCAGTCGTACGGCCTTACCGCCGACCTCGGGGTGCGATGGCATTTCTAAAAGTTCATCAGCAAGACGGCAGCGAACATAACGCAGCACGCAAAGGAGGTGATACGAAGGCGCGAATGAGAGTTTGTTACACCCACATCATAGCTGCAGCTAACCACACGTAACAAGGAGGAGGGTTATGAAACATCTACTGACCGTTGTCTTGGCCGCTGCGCTGGTGGCGCTTATTGTGGCGCCGGCCCAGCTGTTTGCAGCGTCAGACACACTTCGGGTGTATGCGAGTACCGGACTTCTCGACGCGACCGTGAGAGCCGACACTCTGGCGAACGGCAACCAGGCACACCATGTCTATTTGCTGATGTCGACCGACACCACCTATATCTTCGATGCGACGATCACGGTGAAATCGAGCGTCGCGTTCATCGGCGTCCCGAAGTCGGGCACCGGCAAGCTGCCGTGCATTCAACCCGATGTGTTGGGCGATCTTTCCATCCCGGGGGTGCTCTTCACGCTGACCGGAAACCACAGCACCGGCACGTTCAAGAACCTGTATCTCCTCGGCATTGCCGTCAACAACAAGGTGAATTACGGCGGCGGCCAGGCGGTGCAGTTGACGGCCGACAGCGCGACGATTGTCGCCGACAACGTGGTATTCGAACAGTGGTCGCAGTTCGCCATCGGCTATGCCGGCAGCTACTGCAAGTTCTTCATCACGAACTGCAAATTCAGAAACATGACGACGCAGCCGAACCAGTACTATGTCGGCGAAGTTCTCCGCAACGAGAACTACGTTGCGGCGTTCAAGACCGACTCGATCGTCATCAAGAACAACACGATGCTCTGCGTCAGCGGCTATGCCACGGCGGCGACGGGCGGCATCGTGAACTACTATGAGTTCTCGCACAATAACGTCATCTACACCTTCAAGAACGTCTTCTTCCTCGACCGGATGGTCAACGCCCGCTTCAACAACAACATCTTCTACGGTGCGTACGCCGGCGGCCAGAGCAAGGGCGAATTCAGCGGCGGGTGGGACTCGTTTACGGCGGGGACGGTTGCTTCCATCATCACCATGGGGCCGCTCGACTCAGCGACGGCGGCGATCCTGCTCGGTCACGCATCCACCGGTGCGGGCGACACAAGTGCGGAAAAGCTTCGCAAGGTTGAAGTCAAGAACAACGACTACTTCTGGCCGGCCGGGCTGGTCTCCTACTGGACCGCCTGGAACGATACTGCCCATGTCGACTCGATCTACACTCCGGTGTGGATGAACGCACAAAGCGTGAACATGTTCAGCACTCCGGCGAAATGGCCCGGCTTCGTGCAGTCCGGCAACACCAATGTCGATCCCGGATTCGGTGCCTCGATCCCCGGCGTGTTGAATTCCGGAACGGCGAATGCAAACGGCGTCGGCCTGCTCAACTGGTTCAACGCAGTCCGCGGCGGGATGGGGACGACAGAGACCTACGGCTACAACTTCACGCAGGTGCAGAACAGCGCGACCTGGACTCCGCCCTGGCCGTTGCCGGAAAGCAACGACATGAAGTACTCGAACACGACGCTCCAAAGCGGCGCTACCGACGGCAAGCAGGTGGGAGATCTCTATTGGTGGGTCGGCGGTCCGACGTCGGTCCAGCAGCCGACGGCAGTCGCGCAGACCTATTCCCTGTCGCAGAACTACCCGAACCCGTTCAACCCGACCACGCAGATCGCGTTCACCCTCCCGAAGGGCGACAATGTCTCGTTGAAGGTGTTCAACACGCTCGGGCAGGAAGTGACAACGCTGGTCAGCGGCGCGATGGCGGCGGGGCAGCATGTGGTGTCGTTTGATGCCCGCAATCTCGCCAGCGGCGTGTATTTCTACCGCTTGACGGCCGGCAGCTATTCTGCCACGTTGAAAATGATGCTGGTGAAGTAGTTCTTCTCCATGATCCGCGGCGGACGGGAAGGTGATCGAATATTCCCGGACGCTGGTCGGATGCCACTACACCACAAGGGGTGCCTCGTTGCGTATGCACGCGGTGCCCCTTGTCATTTTCCGGCCCGATTCTGCTCGCGTCGATGCACGACGGATTCACACGGCCTTCTGGCGCAGCACGCGTCCCTTCCACAGGTAGTAAATCACCGGGTAGACCGCCAATTCCAGCAATACCGACGTCACCACCCCGCCGACCATAGGCGCCGCAATCCGCTTCATCACGTCGGACCCCGTGCCATGGCTCCACATGATCGGGAGAAGCCCCGCGATGATCACGGCCGCCGTCATAATTTTCGGCCGGACCCGCCGTACGGCGCCATGATGTATGGCTTCTTTGAGTTCCTGCAGGCTCTGCATGAAGCCTTTTTCACTCCTCTCATCATAGGCGTGGTCGAGATAGAGAAGCATCACGACACCGGTTTCGGCATCCAGACCTGCAAGGGCGATGATCCCCACCCAGACGGCGACGCTGAGATTGTAACCCAGGAGGTACAGGAACCAGAAGGTTCCGATCAGGGAGAACGGGACCGCCAGGAAGACAATCGCCACCTTGGTCACCGAACGCGTGCTGAGATACAGGATGATGAAAATGATGAAGAGCGTCATGGGAATGACGACCCGGAGCCGCTGATCGGCACGTTGCATGAATTCATACTGACCGCTCCAGAGTATCGTATAGCCGGCCGGGAGCCGGACGTCGCGGTTGACGACCTGCATGGCGGATTTCACGTACGAGCCGATATCGTTGCTGGTAATATCCACGTACACCCACTCATTGGGGCGTGAGTCTTCCGTGTGAATGACCATCGGACCTTTGCGGGTGGAGATGGTCGCGAGCTGCGCCATCGGGATCTGTTCCCCGGTCGGCGTCGGGACGAGGACCCGTTCCAGGGAAGCGATATCGTCCCGCGTCTCTCTGCTGTAGCGCAGGTTCACCGGGTAGCGTTCGAGTCCTTCGACGGTGTGTGTGACGCTCATGCCGCCGATCGCGGTTTCGATCACGTTCTCAACGTCGCCGACCGTCAATCCGTATCGTGCCGCTTCCTCGCGATGAATATCGAAGTCCAGGTAGTTGCCTCCCACGGCACGCTCCGCGAACGCGCTCAGCGTGCCCGGAAGGGTCCGGATCGACGCCTCCACCTCCTTGCCGATCTGTTCGAGGGTATCAAGGTCGGGACCGGAGATCTTCACGCCCACGGGCGTCTTAATGCCGGTGCTCAGCATATCCGTCCGCGTTTTGATCGGCATCGTCCACACATTCGTCACGCCCGGGAATTGCACGGCGGCATTCATGTCGTCAATCAACTTGTCAACAGTCATGTCTTTGGGCCATTCACTTTCCGGTCTCAACATGATGGTGGTCTCGATCATATCGAGTCCCGCGGGGTCGGTGGCCGTCTCCGCGCGTCCCACTTTCCCGAAGACGGTTCGAACCTCCGGGAAGCGCCGTAGGATCTTGTCCGTCTGCTGGAGCAACTCCTTCGCTTTGGTGATCGACATGCCCGGCAGGGTTGTTGGCATGTAGAGCAGGTCGCCCTCATACAGAGGGGGCATGAATTCCGAGCCGACCTTCGTGAAGGGGTACGCGGTGGCGAGCAGAAGGATTACGGAGATCGCGAGCACCCACATGCTGTTCCTCAACACAAAATCCACGACCGGCGTGTAAAGGCGAATGAGAAACCTGTTGATCGGGTTTCTTTCCTCAGGCAGAATTCTTCCACGGATCCAGTATCCCATGAGAATCGGCACGATCGTGACCGACAATATTGCCGCCGCCGCCATCGAATACGTCTTGGTGAACGCGAGCGGTTGAAACAGCCGTCCCTCCTGTTCCTGGAGTGTGAAGACAGGAATGAATGACACCGTGATCACGAGGAGCGAGTAGAACAACGAAGGCCCCACTTCCTTCGAGGCGTCGAGGACCACCTGCCAGTGGTCGCGACGCTCCGCGGGCGGTTTCAGCGCTTCACGCTCGATGTGCTTGTGGGCGTTTTCGATCATGACGATCGCAGCGTCGACCATGGCGCCGATGGCGATGGCAATGCCGCTCAGCGACATGATGTTCGCGTTGATTCCCTGGGCCTTCATGATGATGAACGCGATCAGGATTGCCGTCGGCAGGGTGAAGATCGCCACGAGCGCGCTGCGCGCGTGCAAGAGGAACAGCATGCAAACAAGCGCGACGATGATGATCTCTTCCGCCAGCTTGTCCCTCAACGTGCCGATCGCGCGCTCGATGAGCCCTGAACGGTCATACGCCGTGGTGATCGTGACGTCATGGGGCAGGCCCTGTTTGAGAACTCCGATCTTCTGCTTGACGGCGTCGATGACCTGCAGCGCGTTCTGCCCGTTGCGCATCACGACGATCCCTCCGACGACCTCACCTTCGCCGTTGCTCTCCGCCAGGCCCCGACGCATCAACGGTCCGATCGCGACGTCCGCGACGTCACGAACGTACACCGGGGTGCCGCTCCGTGGATCGACCATCAGGGGAATATTCTTGATGTCCTCGATGGACTTGATGTACCCGAGGCCGCGCACCATGAACTCCATCTCCCCCATTTCGATGACCTCTCCGCCGACGTCGTTGTTGGAGTTCTTGACGGCCATCTCGACCATCGAGAGAGGGATCTTGTACGCAAGGAGCTTCGCGGGATCGACGGTCACCTGGTATTCCTTGACGTATCCTCCAACGCTCGCGACTTCGGCCACGCCCGGCACCGATGTGAGCCCGTACTTCAGGTACCAATCCTGGATCGAGCGCAGCTCTTGCAGGGAACGCGTCTTCGAGGAAAGAGTGTATTCGAACACCCATCCGACCCCGGAGGCGTCTGGACCGAGCGTAGGGACGACATCGGAGGGCATCTGCTTCTGCGCATAGTTCAGGTATTCCAGGACCCGGCTCCGGGCCCAGTACAGGTCCGTCCCTTCTTCGAAGATGACGTAGACCAGCGAGTAGCCGAAGAAGGAATATCCCCGGACCGCCTTCGATCCCGGAACACTGACGAGTGCGGTCGTGAGTGGATAGGTGACCTGATCCTCCACGATGCGAGGCGACTGACCGGGATACTCCGTGTAAATGATGACCTGAACATCGCTGAGGTCGGGGATCGCATCGACCGGCATGTGGAGCATGGAGAAAATTCCCCAGCCGGCGAGGAAGACCACGCCCAGGATCACCAGGAGTTTGTTCCGAATGGAGGCTTCAATGATCTTCTGTAACATGGATCATGCTCTCTTGCTGTTGACTCGTGGGTGATCAGTCCGACAATGATGCCCACTACATTCCTGGCATGCCTTCGTGGTGCGGTTTCGCTCCGCCGGAGCGTTGAGGCATGGAGGTGTCGGCCGCCGGCATGTTCATTCCTGCCTGCCCTGACATCTGACCGATTGCGGCCTGGAGATTGCTTTCGGAGTCGATGAGGAATTGCGACGAGACCACGATCGATTCGCCCGCCTTCACACCGTTGAGGACCTGCACGTAACCGTCAGCGGAGACACCGAGCGCGACGTCCCTCGGATCGAAATGCCCCTTGCCCTTTGCAATCACGACGATGTTGCGCTCGCCCGAGCGGATGACGGCCTGCTCGGGAACGGCAACGGCATGGACTTCCACGGGAGAGGTGATCTCCACTGTGGCAAACATCTCGGGCTTGAACTCCAGGCCGGGAGTGTTCCGCACGGTGATCCGGACTTTCACTGTGCGCGTGTCCGCACTGAGCATGGGATAAATGAAGCTCACGGTCCCGTCGAAGGTCTTCCCCGGGAGGTACGAAAGTGAAATCGACGCCTTCTGCCCGACCCTGACCCAGGGGAGCTCGTACTGATACACGTCGGCGATGGCCCAGACATCGGAGAGATCGGCGATCTTATATAGCTCCATTCCCGGCATCACGTTTTGACCGTCATACACCGACTTCTCGATCACGTAGCCATCCACGGGGGCGTACACCGTCATCAATTTCTCCGGAGTGCCACGGCGTTGGAGGGATGCGATTTCACTTTCCGGAATGTCCCAGAACAGCAGGCGTCGTTTTGCGCTGGCCGCCAGGTCCTCCGCCCCTGCTTTCGCTTCGCGGATCGTGCTTGCCGAGAGCTGCTTCTCGTAGCGAAGGGCTTGCAGGTATTCTTCCTGCGTGCTGACGAGATCCGGGCTGTACAGGCTCAGGAGTGGCTCGCCCTTGCGCACGGACTGACCGGTGTAGTCGACGTGAAGCTTCTCCACCCATCCGGCAACCTTGGTGTTGATGGAATGGATTCTCGTTTCATCGTATTGGATCTTCCCGACGGTGCGGATAGTCCGGTGGAGGTTGCGGACTGCCACGACCTCCGTCTTCACACCCATGTTCTGCACGACGGTCGGGTCGATGCTGATCTCTGAGGACGCGGTTTCGCCTTCATACACCGGCACGAGATCCATGCCGCAATCGGGCGCCTTTCCTGGCTTGTCCGAGGTGTACCAGGGATGCATCGGGTCCTTGTAGTAGAGAATCTTCTTGACGCCGGACGCGGTGAGCGCGCCTGAGTCGGCAGGTGCGATCGGCACACCGGCCGGTCGGAATACCAGCCAGCCGCCAAGAACTCCAAGTGCGACGCAGATGACGGCAGTGAATATGATCTTCTTCATGGAAAAGACTCCATCGTCATTTCTGTGCAATGCGCTGTGCAATCTCGGGAATGCTCAGGCCGACGGCCTGCTCGAGCCATGACTGGCTCTTCATGAATGCCGTGACGGCCGTATAATAATCCAGCCGGGTTGAAAGAAGGGTCTTGTATGCATCAAGCAGCGCGAGGAAATCGGTCTTGCCGGTGGCATACGCCGCCTGCGTGGAGATCATGGTCTGTTCCGCCTGAGGGATGACAGTCGTCTTGTCCAGAGTGACGATTTCTTCGTTCGACCGCACCCGCGCCAGGGCATCCTGGACGTCGAAGAGGACCATGCTGGACATTGCCGCAAGGTCTTCCTCGGCCTTCTTCACGTTGAGCTCTTCCTCATCCGCCTTCGACGTCACCTTTCCACTTGCCCACGGCGCGATGGGAATGCTCACGCCGATCATGGTCGACCAGAAATCATTCCGTGTCATCGCCATGTCTTTGTACATCACCTGGACCATCAGGTCCGGCCAATATTCACGTTTGGCGGCGGAGAGGTCGGCCGTGTTCATCGCGAGAGAATATTGCATTCTCCTGAGGTCCGGGCGATTCTCGAGCGCCAACGGCCGGAGCTGCTCGAAGGTCCACACCGGCATGGCGCGTTCGACCTCCGGCACATCGCCGAGTGGCGCATCGACAGGCCGATACAGCAGAGTGTTCATCATGGATCGGGCGACGCCAAGCTCCTGCCGGAGGGTGACCATGCCGGCAAGCAGAGAGGAGAGCTCGGTTTGCCCGCGAAGGACATCGGCCTGCGATGCTTTTCCGACCTCGTATTGCTTGGATGCGATGGCGACGAACTTTCGCATCAAGTCCTGATTCGCAGCGTTCACTTCAATCTTCCGCTGCACCAGATAGAGCTCATCGTACGCATCCTTGACGGCGCGAATGATCTGTTGTTCCAGCGTGTGATAGTTCTGCTCCGTCATCGAAGCGCCATTGTGCGCTGCATCGCCCATGGCGGAGAGTTTTCCCGGGAAGGGAAACATTTGCTGGATGTAGTAGTCCGTTTCCATTCCGTTCTTGAAAGGGTTCGGAAACGACTGTATCGGGGTCTGATACATCACGACACCCACCTGCGGTGCTTCCCAGGCAGTCGCTTGATCGACCTTCGTCTGCGCGGCCGCAGTTTGGTGACG
>Ga0335085_10009604_pt1 | contig 14584 bp, 9 predicted proteins | sample Lox_Sample_45_FD_206712 | JGI IMG/M metagenome (GOLD analysis project Ga0335085, IMG submission 206712) | Soil microbial communities from Loxahatchee National Wildlife Refuge, Florida, United States - Lox_Sample_4.5 | ecosystem: Environmental > Terrestrial > Soil > Wetlands | place: USA: Florida...
GCCAGCCGCCCGCGGTCGCCGACGGGCAGGGCGCCGCTGGCCTTGCTGACCGAGACTCCGTCGAGCCGCTGCATGACCAGCACCCGCCGGGTGCTCAGGTCGTGATGGGCGCGCGGGACGACCACCCGCTGGCCGTCCTGGGCGGCGGCCGCGCTGACCGCGGCGAGGTTCCTGGCCTCGACCCGGAAGTCCAGTTCCTCGCGCAGGGCCGCCGCGAAGCCGTCGGCCAGGGCGACCACGCCGAGCGCCGTGGCCCACGCCGTCCGCGCCTCGGTCCGGCGGGCCATCCGGGCGATGATGTCCAGGTCGCGTTCGACCAGGCCGGCCACGCCGGGACGGAGGACCTTGACCACGACCCGCTCGCCGGTCCGCAGCGTGGCCGCGTGCACCTGCGCGATCGAGGCCGCGGCCAGCGGCTGCCGGTCGATCTCGGCGAACGGCCCGGTGCCGCCGAGTTCCTCGCGCAGCACCTGCTCGATCTGGTCCCAGGGCAGCGGGCTGACCCGGTCCTGGAGCCGGCCGAGCTCGGAGGTGAACTCCGGCGGCAGCAGGTCGCGGCGGGACGACAGCGCCTGGCCGAACTTCACGAATACCGCGCCGCTGCGGTCGAGCGCCTCGCTCAGCGAGCGGGCCAGCGAAGCTGACCTGCCGTCGGCGCCGTGCCACAGCGGCCGGAGCCCGCAGCGAGTGAAAATGCGCACGATCTGCCAGTAGCGGCGGCTGCGCCCGGCCCGGGCGCGCAGGCGGCGGGGCCACGTGGCAGGCGGCGGCACGGTTCCGGCCGGGACGAACGCCTGCCACGCGACCAGGATGGCCATCGCGAGCAGCAGCCCGCAGGCCCAGCTGAGCGCGGCGAAGCCGAGCACGACACCATACGGCGGCAGCCGGCGATGGCTGAGCCCGCCGACCAAGGCGCTGAAGATCGTGTTGGCCAGGGTCTGGCCGGCCAGGCCCGCGACGATCGTGCGGGACAGGGAGAACCGCCGCTCAGCGAGCAGGCGGCGGGCACCATAGGACAGCAGGACGATATTGAGCGTGGCGCCCAGGACGAAGCTGAAAAAGGTCGCGAAACTCACCGGCTCAGCCTAGGTGCGATGCGTGCAGCCGGCCGGGCTGACCTCGCCGGGCACCTCGGCGCGGACATCGTCACCGTAGGGGAGGCGCTCACGTCGTTCGCGCCGTCCCGTGACCACGGCGCACGTCGGCCCCGGCCGAGCAGGCCGCCGATGACCGCGGAGATGATCCGGGCCGTCGTCCACCCGGCACGTCGGCCTGGACCCGTCATGGAGCCAGGTGATCTGAGGACAGTCATTTTCGTCCCTCAATCAATCAGGTGGGCATGTCTCTCACCGGCACGCTAGAGGCGGATCCCTAGCCGGGACGTCACCCGAAAGTGCATACGCGGTGGAATTTCCGCGCGGCGCTCCGGCGCAGCGGCACCGTCCCGGTGGTACCGGGAGCGGCAGGGAGTGCCGTGTTACGGGATGAGGCCCAGCTGGCGTGCCCTGGTGACGGCCTCGGTGCGGTTGGCCGCGCCGAGCTTGCCCAGGACGTGGCTGACATGCTTCTTGACGGTGTCCAGGGTGACCACGAGCTGGCTCGCGATGGCCTGGTTCGACCGGCCGGCCGCCAGCATAGTCAGCACCTCCAGCTCACGGCTGGTCAGCGGGTCAACTAGGCTCGGCACCGCCGTGACGCGGCGCGGCCCGGACTCGGGAACGATGCCCTGCGCGCCCAGCGCGCCCTGCAGCCGGGCCAGGCAGCCCAGCGGGACCTCCGCAGCCTCACCGCCGGACCGCTGGGCCGCGATCAGCCGGGCCAGCAGCGCGGCCATCGGGGGTCCCTCGTCGGCGAAGACCCGGACATAACCCTGCGGGCAGGCCAGGATGAGCGCCTCGGCCAGCGCGGCGACCGCCGCGGCCTCCTCGCCGCTGGCGGCCAGCGCCAGCGCCCGCAGCGCGCCGATCTCGATCAGGCTGCCCACCCGGTGCTGAGCGGCCGCGGTGGCGTGGAGCCGGTCCAGTAGCGCCAGCGCCGCGCCGGGCCGGGCCTGGGCCAGCAGGACACGCGCCAGCACTAGATGCCCTGGTTCCCTGGCGTGGTCCGGCTCGTCGTCCGCGCCGAGGCCGGCCTGCTGCGTCCAGCGTGCGGCTCCGCCCAGGTCGCCCTGGGCCAGGAGCAACCGCGCCCGGCGCGCCGGGATGGGGTTGAGCAGCCCGGGGGGACCGGGGGTGGCCTGCATGGCTTCGTCCATCGCATCCAGGGCGCCGGCCGCATCGCGCCCGGCTTGCCGGATCCACGCCAGCGTGGCCAGGCCCGCGGCCAGTGGCACCGTGTAGACGAACGACCGGCACAGCGCGATGCCCTGTGTGACGTTCTCCAGCGCATTGGCGAGCTCGTTCCGCTGATAGGCCACCTCGGCCAGCCCCACATACGCCGGGCCCGCGGCCGGCAGCGGTGCCCGGCCGGTCCTTGCCGCGGCTTCCAGCGCCTGCTCGCAGGTCCGCACGGTCGCGTCCAGCCGGCCCTGAGCGCGCTGAACCTGACCGAGTTCGTAGCTTTCCCAGGCCCCCCAGGTCGGCAGGCCGGCGGCCCGCCTTCCGGCGATATCTTGCGCGAAGGCGCGCTCGGCTTCGTCGAGGCGGCCGTCCAGCCATCCGGCTACGGCCAGTTGCCCCTGCGCGACCGACCTCAGTATCCACTCGCCCTCTCGGCTCTCGGCCAGGGCCTGCGCGCCGAACTCAGCCGTACCTTTGGCGTCACCGCGGAGTTGGGCGAGGTAACCACGACTGAGTGCGATCATCGCGGGGACGTTCACCAGCAGGCTGCCGGCTCGGCCGATCGTGGGCTCGAACGGCTCCTCGCCCGTATCGGCGTAGGCCAGCTCCGCCGCATCGACCAGCTGCTCGGCTGCCACCAGGCGGCCGCCGGTTGCGGCCGGGACCGCTTGCGCCAGCAGCAGCCGCGGGCGGGACCGGACCAGATCAGCGGGCAACGGGGTAAGCCACCGCTGAACCGTCGCCGCTTCACCGCGCAGACTGTGGACCGCATCGAAGTGCTGCTCGATCAGCCTGGCGGCCCAGCTCATCTCCCCGGCGGCGACCGCGTGCCGGATCGCGTCATCGGCCAGCCCGCGCTCCGCGTACCAGGCGGCCGCGTTCCGGTGCAGTCCGGGAACCTTCTCGGGCTGTTCGGCCTGCAGGCGGGCGCGGAGCAGGTCGGCGAACAGCTGGTGGTAACGCCACCAGCCGCGCACCTCATCCAGCGGCACCACGAACAGCCCGGCCCGTTCGGCCTGTTCCAGCAGTGCCTGGCTGCCGGGCCGGCCGATGACCTTGTCGCATAGCCCCGCCGACAGCCGCTCCAGCACCGAGGTCTGCAGCAAGAACTCACGCACCCGGCCGGGCTGCCGCTCGAGCACCTCCTCGGCCAGGTAGTCAAGGACGTACCGGTGGCTGCCGGTGAACGCAGCGACGAAGCCGTCGACGTCGTCCTGTCCGCGCAGCGACAGGCCGGCCAGCTGCAGCCCGGCGGCCCAGCCCTCGGTCCGCGCGGCCAGCGCCGCGGTGACCGCGTCGGGCAGCGGCGCATCGAGCCGTGCCCTGCCGGGCGCGGCCGCGACCTGCCGCAGCAGCGCCGCCGCCTCCTCCGCGGTGAACCGCAGTTCGGCGGCGCGCAGCTCGGTCAGCTGCCCGCGGGCCCGCAGCCGCGCCAGGGCCAGCGGCGGGTCGCTGCGGCTGGCCAGCGCCAGGTGCAGCCCCGGCGGCCGGTGCTCGACCAGGAACCCGAGCGAGGAGTGCACCAGCGGCGAGCTGATCACGTGATAGTCATCCAGGACCAGCAGCAGCGCCTCACCTGCATCAGGCTGGCCGGCCACCTCGTTGATCAGGGCCGTCACCACCGGCCCGAACGAGGCTGGCGCGGGGGGCCCGAGCAGCGCACCGATCCGCTCGCTGATCCCCGGCTGCACCCGGTCAAGCGCGGCCACCGCATGCCGCCAGAACCTGGCCGGATCGTTGTCGCCGGCATCCAGCGAGAGCCAGGCCACCGGATGCCGGCCGCGCCGGGCCCACTCGGCCAGCAGGACGGTCTTGCCGTACCCGGCCGGCGCGCAAACCAGGACGAATCCTCCTCCCCGGCCCTCGTCGAGCCGCTGCGCCAGCCGCGGGCGAGGCACCAGATCTGGCCGCAACCCGGGCACGTTCAGCTTGGTGGCGAGCAGGACATCGCGCTCCGACATTACCTCCCCGGCGGCCGGCTCACCCATCGGTAACCTGCACGATCGGCGCCTCCAGCGATCTTGCGTCGCTGCCGTAACCCATCTTAGCCGTGAGCCTCCGGCCCTGAATTCCGGGAACTGATCCGCGCCCGGCGAACCGGCAACCGCCGGGCCGGGCGGCACCTTGGTGCTCGTCCTGCGGCGGAAGACTCCACCTCGGCGGCACCTTCGGGTGACGCCCTGCTCGACTGCGGCCTCCTAGCGTGCTGACCACGAGAGGAAGGGGCCATCATGCGGATACTGATAACCGGGGGAACCGGTGTTCTCGGACGATCGTTCCGGCCGTTCGCCGAAGCCAGCGGGCACCAGGTGCGTGCCCCCGGCCGCGCCGGACTTGACCTGTTCGACCCCGTCGCCGTGGACGCAGCGGTGCGCGGCGCGGACGCAGTGCTGCATCTGGCGACGCGTATCCAGTCACTGGACAAGATGGGCCAGCCCGAGGCGTGGCGCGAGAACGACCGGCTGCGAGCCGACGCCTCGGCCATCTTGGTCGATGCCGCGCTGGCCGGCGAGGTCAAGACGTACGTCTTCCCGAGCATTACGTTCGTCTACCCGGCCGGCCAGCCGGTATCGGAGGATACGCCGGTGCGGAAGGATGTCCCGGTCATCATGCGCTCCGTGCTTGCCGGCGAGCGGCAGGCCGCCCGGTTCGCAGCGGCCGGGCGCCGCGGCGTGGTGCTGCGCCTGGGGCTTCTGGACGGCCCGGGTACCGGCAACGACCATCCGAACCCTGGCCTGGGCGCCACGCTGCACGTCGAGGACGCCGGGCGCGCGCTGCTCGCCGCGCTTGACGTCCCCAGCGGCCTCTACAACGTCTGCCGCGACGGCGAGCGGGTCAGCAACCGCCGTTTCGCCGAAGCCACCGGCTGGCATGCGATGCGCGAACGCTGACACGGCGAGACAGCCGGCCTGGAGCTGGCGTTCCCGGCAGCCCCGAGCCCGCCCCTGGCGAGCCCCGCCACCTACGACTGCCCGATGCGAATACCCGCCAGTTAGCAGACGTCACCGTCACCACAGCAATTCGGCTTGCTGCTCTAACAGAAGGTAAGGAGACTGAAATGTCCGCCAGAACCGGCGTCGGCGGCCGGGCGGCACCAGGTCAGCTGCCCGTCGGCCGGGCCAGCCCGCCCGGCCGTCGTCTTGGCCTGGCCCTGGCCGTCATCGCCACCGCGCAGCTGATGGTGGTCCTTGATGCCAGCATCGTCAACGTCGCCCTTCCGCACATCCAGCGCGCGCTGGGTTTCTCCGGCGCGGGCCTGGAGTGTGATCGTCACGATCGCCGTCATCCGGGTCCAGCGCAGCGATCTCGACGGCACGCAACGCCCGTGAGCACGCAGCGCCAATGAGCATCGACTGCCTAACGGGGCAGCGTCACGAAACGGAGGAATCATGGACTGCACGCGCAAGCACACTCTCGTTACCGGTGCCTCCTCGGGAATCGGCCGGGCCACCGCGCTGCGCCTGGCGGCCGCCGGGCAGCACGTCTACGCCGGGGTCCGGCATCAAGCCGACGGCGACCAGCTGGTCCGCGCCGCGGCCGGTGGTGAGATCACCCCGGTGCGACTCGACGTCACCGAGGCCAGCCAGATCGCCGCGGCGGCCGCGGTGATCGGCGGGCACGCTGCCGCCGGGCTGGACGGCCTGGTCAACAACGCCGGGTACGGCCTGGCTGCCCCGGCCGAACTGGTGCCGCTGGACGCGTTCCGGCGGCAGCTGGACGTCAACGTGACCGGCCAGCTGGCGGTCACCCAGGCGATGCTGCCGCTGCTGCGCCGGGCGGCGGGCCGGATCGTGGTCGTCAGCACGATCGGCGTCCGGTTCAACCCGCCGTTCGCCGGGCCGCTGGATGCGGCCAAGGCCGCCCTCACCGCCCTGGCCGACTCGCTCCGCCAGGAACTCGCGCCGTGGGGCATCCGGGTCGTGGTGGTCGAGCCGGCCAGCATCAACAGCGGAGCGGCCGACAAGGTGTCCCGCGACGCGGCCGCGGCCATTGCCGCCGCCAGCCCTCAGGGCCGCGCGCTCTACCAGGCCGCGTTCACGAGCATGCTCGAGGTGATGAACCACCGCGAGGCAAACGGCAGCCCGCCCGACGTCGCCGCGGCCAGCATCGTCCGGGCACTGACCGCCAGCCGGCCCCGGGCGGTGTACCTGACCGGTAAGGACTCACGGCGGCTGGCTCTGCTCAGCATGTTGCCCGCGCCGGTCCTTGACGCGGCCAAGCGGCGCGTGTTCGGGCTACCCGCCCCCGGCTCCCTGGCCGCGCAGTGACGGCGGGGAGGGACCGACTGTCGTCGGACGCATCTTCTCTCGCCCGAAGAACCTGAGGCAACGTCAATTGGAGGTAGCGATGGCAGACTCAGCCAGAACCGGTCGGCCCGGCACCGAAGCCCAGGCAGCACTGCTCAGATACCTGGATGCGCTGACCGCGGGCGACCTTGCCGCGGTCGCCGGCAGCTTCGCCGAGGATGCGACGTGGACCGTCCACGGCACGATGCCGCTATCGGGAATCAAGCAGGGCCGCGGCGCGATCATGGAATTCCTCACCAGCGCCGCGTCCCTGTACCAGCCCGGCACCCAGAGCTTTACCTTCGGCGAGATCACCGCCGACGCTGACCGTGCGGTGCTGGAATGGCGCGTGCGCGGCATTGCGTCGGCGACGGGCCGGAAATATGACAACGCCTACTGCGGTGTCTTCCGGATTCGCGATGGCCGGATCGTCGAGGTTCGCGAATACCTCGACTCGCTCCACGCGGCCCAGGTCCTTTTCCCCGACGTCAGCTGACCGATATGCAACATCGGCGAAGGCCTGGACGTAACCCAGCGGGCGGGCGAGCACTGCCGGCCTTACCCGGTGCGCAGACCTTGCCTGGCGGGCGCCGTCGAGCCCGGCGAAGCGCAGGACGGGCCGAGGACCGTAGTACCACACCCGTCCAGCCATAGGGAATCCCGAACGGGACCGGCGCGTGCACCAGGCCGGACGCGAGCCCCGGTCGGCGGTCGGGATCAGACTCAGCTCGCGGCTAGTCAGGGAGATCGACGATACCGGGCACCGCAGCGGCGTCCGGGCAGGACAGCCGGGTCGCGGCACCTTGGTGCCTGGCGCGGGAGCGACAGATTCCACCTGAGCGGCACCTTGGAGTGACGACAAGCCTGTTTGCCGCTCCATAGCGTGCAGATCACGGAACCCCCGATGGAAGGACGCACAGATGCCCGCATCTAACCGGTGGCCTTGCGCTGCATCATGGCTGCCCGCGGTCGGCACGACGGACACAGGGGCCCGCCGTGCGGCTGGCGTTGAAGCCGAGTCGGCTGGGGTGAGAGGGGCCTGTTCGCCGGGTCCCGGCCGGGCGGTGGTCCGTCATCCGTGGCGGATGTTAGCGCTGTGGGCCACCGGGGCTGTGGCGGTGGTCGCCACGTCGCCGGGGTTACCGGCCGCAACCACCGCCCGCCGTCGCCGACCCGACAGAGGCGGGCGAGTGGGACGCGGTACCGCACCACATACGAGGAAGGACACTGATGAGCGACTACGCCCTTCCGCGACGGCGACTCGCACCTGAACTACGCCATCTACCACGATCGCTCCCAGCGCACCCCGGACGGCTGGAAATTCACCGAGCGCGTCAACGAGGTCAGATACGTCGACACCACGCCGCTGGCGGGCTCGCCGCCCCAGGGTGTGTCACGGAACGGAAGTCCGCGGGCGGGTGAGATGCCTGTCCGGTCACCAGAACCGCATCGGCACACGAAAGGGAACTAGCGATGAAGGCCATCCGCATCCACGAACCAACCGGCATCAGCGGGCTTGTCTTCGAGGACGCGCCCGATCCCGCGCTCATGATCGGCGACGTGCTGGTCAAGGTGGCCGCGTGCGGCATCACCCACGACGAGCTGGACTGGCCCCTCTGGACCTGCCGGAACGGCCATCAGCGGACTTCGATCATTCCCGGCCACGAGGTGTCGGGGGTCGTCACCGCGCTGGGAATGGGGACGGCCGGGATCGCCGTCGGCGACGAGGTGTTCGGGCTGACCGACCCCTACCGGGACGCAGCGGCCGCCGAGTACGTCGCCGTCCAGGTCCGCAACCTGGCCCCCAAGCCGCGCACCGTCGACCATGTCCACGCCGCGGCGGTGCCGCGGGCCGGCCTGACGGCCTGGCAGGCCCTGTTCGACCACGGCAAGCTGGCTAAGGGGCAGACGGTGGTCATCCACGGCGCGGGCGGCGCGGTCGGGTCCACGGCGGTCCAGCTGGCCCGCTGGGCCGGCGCCGAGGTGATCGGGACCGGGCGCAGCCATTCCCGGTCCCTGGTCCTGGACCTGGGCGCCGACCGCTTCGTCGCCCTGGGCGCCGAACCTCTCGAGGACGCGGCCGGCCAGGCCGACATGGTCTTCGACACGATCGGCGGCGAGGTGCTCGCGCGGTCCTCCGCCCTGCTCAAGCCCGGTGGCGCGCTGGTCTCGGTGGTCTCACCGGAGCTGCCCGCGGACCGGGACGACATCAGGACGGTCTTCTTCATCCAGGAGTCCAGCCGCGCTCAGCTGACCGAGCTCGCCCGCCTGGTCGACGAGGGACACCTGCGCCCGCAAGTCGGCGCGGAGTATCCGCTCGCGGAGGCCGCCCAGGCGTACAGCGCCAAGGCCGCCGGCGGCATCCCCGGCCGGGTCGTCCTCCAGCCCTGATCTACGAGCCGCCCGGCCCGGCATCGCTGATGTTCACGACGTCCGGCAATAGGACTCCCGCAGCGGCGAGCTGATCGTCACGATCGAAAAAGCGCCGAGCCACCCCAGGCGCCATCGTGAGCGCACGCGCAGACAGACCCGATCTGCACGGTCGGGCATCGGTAAGTTCGTATCGGCTGGGTCGGCCTCATCTGTCGCCGACAGGGCGGGCGCTGCGCTGCGGCACTTCCGTCGAGCACGCAATTATGCGGCATGCGGTTCGTCCCGGCGGCCGCGGGCCCGGAGATTTTGAGCAGCCCGTGGCCGGGGAAGAACACCAGCCTGGGATCACGCCGGCCTGAATGGGTACCGGGCCGCAAAGGCGGCATGCCGGGCGTCACGCCGAAAGTGCCGGTGGAGTGGAATGCTGGTGACCGCGCCGGGCAGCAAGGCGTTGCAGGGTCGCCGCGGCCGCGCAGAACGGCTGGCGGCAAGTCCTCCCAGCCGCGAGGAAGAGGACCGCGGGAGGTGGGAAGTGTGCAGCTCGGCGATGACTGAACCCTTCGCGGCCGCTCCGACGCGGGTAACGGCGTCCGAGCGGGACATGCTGCTGGCCACCAAGCTGCACGTCCCCCTACTCAGGCCGGATCTGGTGCCTCGTCCGCGGCTGGCCGAACGGATCGATGAGGAGCTGGGACGTGGGCTGGTGCTGGTCTGCGCCCCGGCCGGGTACGGCAAGACGGTCCTGCTCGCCGGCTGGGCCCAGCGTGCACGGCCAGCGGCCGCGTGGTTGTCGCTGGATGCCGGGGACAACGACGCGGCCCGGTTCTGGCGTCATGCACTGGCTGCGCTGGATCGCGCGCGGCCGGGGGTTACCGGCCGGATGGGGCCGCTGCTCGGCCCGCCCGCGCCGGCCTCGTTCGAGCCGCTGGTGACGGCGCTGATCAACGAGCTGGCCGCCGGGGTCGATGGCGACGAGGTGCTGCTGGTCCTCGACGACTACCACGTGATCGGCGCCCAGGAGGTGCACGCCTCGGTTGACTTCTTGCTGGAGCACCGGCCGGAAACCCTTCAGCTGATCGTGGCTAGCCGGTCAGATCCGCCGCTGGCCCTGGCCCGGCTGCGGGCCCGCGGCCAGCTGGCCGAGGTGCGCGCCGCGGACCTGCGGTTCACGGCCGGCGAGGCGGCCGCCCTGCTGCGGCAGGTGGCCGCCGTCCCCGAACGTGCGCTGCCCGATGCGGCCGTGGCGGCGCTGACCGCACGTACCGAGGGCTGGGCGGCCGGGCTGCAGGTGGCCGCGCTATCACTGCGCGGTAAGGGGGATGTGACCGGGTTCGTGACGGCGTTCACCGGCAGCCATCGCTACGTCCTGGACTTCCTGGCCGAGGAGGTGCTCGACCGCCAGGACGAGCGGTTGCGCGCCTTCCTGCTGGAAACCTCGGTGCTGGAACGGCTGTCTGGCCCGCTGTGCGATGCGGTGACGGGCCGCACCGGCAGCCAGGCCCTGCTGGAGCAGGCCGAGGGGGCGGGCCTGTTCCTAGTTCCGCTGGATGAGGTCCGCGGCTGGTGGCGCTATCATCACCTGTTCGGCGACCTGCTCCGCGCCCGCCTGCAGGGCGGACAGCCCGGCGAGGTGGTGCGGCTGCATCGCAACGCGGCCGCCTGGTATGAGGCGCATGGGCTGGCCGATGACGCGATCCGGCACGCGGTGGCCGCCGAGGAGATGACCTGGGCCGCCCGGCTGATCGAACGGCACACCGACGAGTTTCTGCTGCGCAGCGAGGGCGCGACTGTGCAGCGGTGGCTTTCGGCGCTCCCCGCCGGGCTGACCACCTCCCGGCCCCGGCTGCTGCTGGCCCAGGCCTGGCTGGACGGGCTCGGCGGCCACGTGGACGTGGCCGGGCCCTCGCTTGCTGCCGCCGAGCGCGCTCTGGCAGCCGCCGCGGGGCGGGCTGATGAGCCCTTCGAGCCTTCTGTCGGCCGGGCAGCGAGCTGGCTGGTGAACGTCCCCGCAGCGATCGCGCTGGGGCATGCCTACCTCGCCGTGCTCAGTGGCGACGCCGACCGGGCGATCACGTTCGCTTCGCGTGCCCTGGCCGAGGTCGGCGAGGGCGAATGGATGCTGGACTCCTTGATCCGCATGTACCTGTCCGTGGCCGAGTGGCTGGGCGGCCGGCTACCCCAGGCCGAGCGCGGTTTCGGTTCAAGCATCGCCCGTTGGCGGGCAGCCGGCGAGACCACCTGGGTTGTGCGGGTCTGCGAGCTCCTCGGCCTGGTCCAGCGTGCTCTGGGGCATCTTGATGCAGCTGCTGCTACCTACCAGCAGGCGCTGGAGATCGCCGCTGCCCCCGGCCGCCGGCCCCTGGCCGGTGCGGGCATCGGGTACGTGGGCCTGGCCGAAGTGGCCTATCAGCGGAACGAGCTCGACGCTGCGCTGCGGACTGTCACCGAGGGCGTCGCGATGTGCCGCCAGTTCAGCTACACCCAGCCGCTGGCCGTCGGCCTGGCCACGCTGGCGTGGATCCGGCAGGCCATCGGTGATCCGGCCGGAGCCCGGGAGGCGATCGGCGAGGCCAGCCAGGCCGCGCCGGGCCCGGCCGGGGCGCTCAACCCCGTTCCGGCGCTGCGGGCACGGCTGCTGCTGGCCCAAGGCAATCTAGCTGAGGCCGCCCGCTGGACGCAGGAGTGCGGCCTCGAACCGGACGATGATCCCGTCTACCCACGGGAACTCGGGCATCTGGTGCTGGCCCGGGTCCTGCTCGCCCGGGGGGAGGCCGAGCGGGCGCTGGCGCTGCTGGACCGGCTGCACGCGGCGGCGGCCACCCAGGACCGGTCCGGCAGCCTCATTGAGATCTGCGCGCTGCGGGCGCTGGCGCTGGCCGCCAGAGGCGAGGAGAAGGCTGCGGTGGATGCCCTGGCCGGGGCGCTTGTCCTGGCCTGCCCGCAGGGGTATGTGCGGGTGTTCGCCGACGAGGGGCCGCCGATGGCCGCGCTGCTCGGCCGGCTGATCGCCGCCCAGCGCGACGGCCGCGCCGCGGCAAGGGTGCCGCTCGATTGCCTGGCCCGGCTGCAGCGTGCCTTCGACGCCGGGCCTTCTGCGCCAGATCACCGGCCTGGCGCCGCGGTGCAGGGCATCGTCGAGCCGCTGACCAGCCGCGAGCTGGAAGTGCTCGGCCTGCTGGCGGCCGGGATGTCGAACCAGGGCATCGTCCGCGAGCTCGTGGTCAGCCTCGACACCGTCAAAAAGCACGTTAGCCACATCCTGGGCAAGCTCGGCGCGGCCAGCCGCACCGAGGCCGTCGCCCGGGCACGCCAGCTGGGCCTCATCCCCTAGCGCATCTCCGCCAGTCCCGCACCCTGGAGCGGCACCGCTGCGCCAGAGGCGGCTGCGGAAGCTTCCACCTCAAGTACACCTTCGGGTGACGACCCGGCCCGGGGGCCGCTCCTAGCGTGCCAGTGAAAAGACATGCCTACCTGGCGAGTTCGCCAGCGGGACCACCTGGTTTCGCCAGCCGAGCCCGGCGGGTGCGCACGATTTGGAAGGAGCGCACTCCGATGACCACGGCACATCATGAGCGATCGGCCATGACACATCATGAACGATCGGCCATCGGGGCGATGTACGCGGGCCTTGGGCTCACCGTCGCCGCGATCATCGTCGCCTACGTCGACCATGCCACCGCCAACGTGCTGGCCGGCCACATCCGGGCCGGCTATCCCGCCTACACCCAGGCGCGCATCGACACGGCCGTCACCACTTACCTGGTCTACCTGTCCGTCGTCGGAGTGCTCGGCATCATCTGCTGGCTGGCGACGATACGGGCCGTCAAGGCGGGCAAGCGGTGGGCCCGCGGGGCCGCGACCGCGCTGTTCGCGCTCGGCACGGGCATCGCCGTGACCGATCTGCTCGTCAAGGACACCTCCGGAGACACCGGCCTGCCGCCGTTGCTGGGCTGGGCCGGGATGCTTCCGTGCCTGGCCGGGCTCCTGGCGGTCACGCTGCTGTGGAGGAGATCGTGATGACCGGGACAGCAGCGAACTCGGCATCCGGGGTCGGACCAGCAGCAGGGCACAGGGAATCCCGCCCGGCTGCACCCAGAACCAGCTGCTGATCACCCCGGCCGATGCTGAGGTGCCGGTGTTCCCGGCACCCGCCTGCGCGCAGACCCAGCCCTCGCGCACGCCCTCGCCCATTGACCGCTGACCAGCAAGGAGTGATGACCATGACCGCTCATCAGCATGACCCGGCCAATCACGCCGACCAGACCGCACAACCAGCCGCAACGACACAGGAGTGCGCCATGAATGCTCGCTTGGACCTGTTCGGCAACCAGGTCGCAGCCAGGTTCGGCAGGTACATCGCCTCGGCGGGCAAGGTGCTCGCCGACTCGGCGCTGCCCGCCGCGACGCAGGAGCTGGTGAAGATCCGCGCCAGTCAGATCAATGGCTGCGGTTTCTGCGTCGACATGCACACGAAGGACGCCGCGCACGCCGGCGAGACCCCGACGCGCCTCAGCCTGGTCGCCGCCTGGCGGGACGCCACGGTGTTCACCGAGGCCGAGCGCGCCGCCCTGGAGCTGGCCGAGCAGGGCACCCGCATCGCTGACGCGGCCGGCGGTGTCACGGACGAGGCCTGGGCGAATGCCGCCAAGCACTACGACGAGGACCAGCTCGCGGCCCTGGTGTGCGCCATCGCGTTCATCAACGCCTTCAACCGCGGGTTCGTCATGGTTCACCAGCCCGCCGGTGACTACCGGCCCGGTCGGTTCGGATGACGAGGAGTAGCTGGCCGGGACCCCGGGCCTCGGCCGGATCCCGCCAGCGCACCGCAATAGCTGGAAGCACCTGACCGAAGGAGCCCGCAGCCTTGAAGCGGCCTTTACGCAAGCGGGCCTCGCTGCAAGCTGGCCCTCCTGGAACCCGTACAGGGGTTAACCGTCCGGCAGCCATTGTGCGGCTTTTGCTCCTTACCATCGCCAGCTTCGATGGCAGACAGGAATGACGCTGATCATGGCGCAAACGAAGAATCGGCACATTGAGGTTTTCCCGTGCGCCCAGCAGAACGGGAGGTGACACCGTGACGTAGTGCCATGGTGTTTCTTCGTGTTCGTAAGCTCGTCGTCGCCTGCCGGTGGAAGTCCGGTCCGGGTAGCTGCCAGGAGGCCCGGTAGCAGGCTGGCGGCTCGGCCGGGAAACGGGCCGGGTCGGAGCCCAGCGTCAGAAGCCCTGTAAGGGGGAGCGACGATGCGGTCCGTAGCATGATGCGAAGCCTGCGGCGTCGTTACTCATCCGCCCGGTTCCGGGCGGGCAAAGGGAGTGCCGAGCCTCTCGGAATCGGGGCGAAGGCCATGGAAGCGGTGTAGAGCCTGGAAGCGCAGCCGTGAGGGACTCCCCGGCGTATGGGGCGCGGAACGTATCGATGGTGGCGGCGGGAACTGGGGAGGCCCTCCCCGGCCCGGTGACCTGCGGATCATGTCACCGGAGCGTGGCGTCCTATAACCGGCGGACCCGGGAAGTGGACCGCTGGCCGGGTGGGCGTCGGAGGCGGCCGTAGTACCGGTTGAGCCGGGCGGACAGCATAACCGCCGGTGATGGGAAGGGCCGCTGCTTCGTCGGTGCGCGTGAGGTGGAGGAGGGGCCCGGTGAGTG
>Ga0335085_10009606_pt1 | contig 14582 bp, 15 predicted proteins | sample Lox_Sample_45_FD_206712 | JGI IMG/M metagenome (GOLD analysis project Ga0335085, IMG submission 206712) | Soil microbial communities from Loxahatchee National Wildlife Refuge, Florida, United States - Lox_Sample_4.5 | ecosystem: Environmental > Terrestrial > Soil > Wetlands | place: USA...
GCGGACGCCAGGACCGATCGTTCCCATCGGCTTCCAGTGATCAGGGTCAAGCCCTCTTTGAATGCGATCGACCTGAAAACCGACCTCCCGACGAGCGCCGTCCGGAAATGAACGAACCACATCAAGCGAGTCTCCGAGAAAGGCAACCGGCTTCATTCTATATCAGTTCCGATATAATGTCCATGCCCAATTGGAAATCCGTCGCCTCCCCTAAATCTCACCCGGACGATGATTGGCCTGGTTCGCGACCAATCAGGCGCACGAGTGACCTTACCGAGACCAGCCGCCGTCGGCCTACCAGCGTCGTCTCGACGGCACCAGCACCAATCAGTTCGTACAGCTTTGTTCGCCCCAGGCCGGTTGCGGCGCACGCTTCCGATATCGTGCAGCTCAACCGCTCCGTGAAGGGAATGCTATTCGGGCCGCTTGGCGCGCGCACGGCCCGGATGCCTCGGGCTGCGGTGGGTTGAGGTTTATCGAAGAGATCGGACGTTGTGCATTCCAATTCGGCAGTGTTGTCGCGGATCATGGTGGCCTCGCAGCACGGACGTGGACTACGCCATAAAGCTTTGGCCTGACGGTCGTGATGTCAATCGACCGCCAGCCGACATTCATACGCAGCGATACGCTCATCCATCATTATCAATCACAATCAATAACGAGGCCGCCAACGCCTCGCCCTTGGGTCGTCGTCTGTGCTAAACCTCCCATCATGCGGGGCAGTATCATGACATTCGATCTCAAGACTTTTGCCGGCGTAACCGTCTTGGCGCTCGCGTATACCTGCGGATTGGCTGCGGCAGCTGCACTCACAACTCCGTCTAGTAGTGGATCGCCCACCGCTCGAGACGGGTCAATCGCGGACACATTGCGGAAGCAAATAATGTGGTGCTGGGCGCCCCCCATTCCGCTCAAAGGTGAAACGGCGCCGGTCGTCGTCCTCAACGTTCGATTCACAATCGATGGCGAGATCGCTGAAGTGCCGACGCCCGTTTCGGCGACCGACTCCGCTGATCCGATTATTGAAGCTGCGACCAAAAGTGCGACTCGCGCCGTGTTTACATGCGCGCCGTATAAGCTGCCGCGGGAGAAATTTTCGCTGTGGGAAAATACGACCATAACTTTTGATCCAAGGTACATGTTCCCGAACCGGTAGGGGCCATTGCTGCCCAGTATAGCGAGCAGCGCATCACTGCTGATCGCGAGCAAAGCGCTTCCAGACCATGAGCCAGGCCGGGGACGCTCCGTCAACGCCCCGAGGCGTGAGCCGAGCCGCCAGGCGCGATCCGCGTGCGCGTATGCGAACATCTTTCAGCGAAGAAGATCGCGAACGCGGATCGCGCGGGCTTGACGGTGCGGACCCGCGCCTAGCACCTCACGCGCGTCTTGCGTTTCGTCGCCATCATCAAAAATCGCGCATTCGGGGGCGCCGGCGTAGTTGTCCGACACATGCAGCGAGCAAATTCAAAGGCTTGCATCATCGTGGGCCGACAACGGCCCACGCCACACTACGATGGGCCACAAAAATCCGATGTGCGGTCAACCACTTAGCGCAACCCGTGTGCCGCGCCTTTTATCTTGCACTCACAAAGTTCCCGCCCCCGTCGCCCCCTGACGCTGCTCCAGTATCCCCAAATCGCCTTCCGTTCACGGCTGCGCACTGCATCCGCAACGCATCCGAGCGGCCAATTCCATGCAAAGATCTCGTGCAAAATCCGCTCTCAGAACGCGCTCGCGATGCGGATTCAGAGCGCCAAACTCGCCGCGGAAGCGTCGGCGTGGAGGCGAATTAGATTTGCCGAAGCGCAACGCAAGCGACGATTTCGGTGCGCTCGAACACCCGGATTTCGATCCTGCTTGCAGACAATTCTGCTGCCAAGATGCTCTCAAAACAGATTAGTGCGGCCCAGAATCGATCCGTAGGATCCCGACTCCTTTGTCGTCAACATCTACGGTGAGCACGGTCGCTTCCCCTGTCGCGACACCTCCAACGAAGATTTCATAGGCAGGAGATTGCGTAGGAGACTCTCCTGCAGACACAAACCTAATGTCGGTCATTTTCAATTGCGATGCATGTTGAGACAGTACCGTTCGAAAATTTTCATAGCCCGGAGTGCGGGAATTGGCGCCACCGCTTCCCTCAAGGAAGGTGTCGAGCTTGAGCGGAGACGCTTGCAATTTCGTCCAAAAGTCAGTGATCCGAAGCATCACGCCATCCGTTATTCCGTTGGTGGGAACATAGCGCTCATCTCCCCGTGGAGGACAGATTTCGACGTTAGGCAACATATGAGCGAAGTGACCGGCCGGGATTGATTGCTCCGCCGTCTGACGGGGAGAACATAAGTTCCTCAAAACGGCATACGCGACCGCGATCCATGCTGACCGGAGTGAGTAGTGACAGGTCAGAATGATCAGCATACACGCACAGCTTTGCAGAGGCGCCCGGCGGCAATTCACGTACATATTTTTGGACGCTCGACGGTACCGATTTGCTTGACGAATCGTAAGTTGAACAAGGCTTAGTGTCAGTGTGGGCGAACGCAGGACAGACTACCGCCAGGGCTCCTACGAACAAGAACGGTTGCAAAATTCTTCCGGTTCGCATGGCGACTCCCCAAACTGCTGACACTCCAGAGAGCATTTCTCGGCTACCACTGCCACCACAATTTCGGCTGCGGGGGTGGAGGCGGTGCTGGGCGGTAAAAGTTTACGAGGGCGGTTGCTTCACCCATATTGAGATAGGATGGGCCAGGGTGCTGCGTGTCTTCGGTCGCGAACATCACACTGTTGGAATCTTGGGAGTGTAGCCAAGGGTCATTATACCCTTGGGCCTGGGCGGCCGCATCACCCACGTTAACGTCCGAAAAGCCGAGGACATGTCCAAACTCATGCGCGACTGTCTGTGCGTCGGCCCCCGCATATAATTGGATGACGTCACCGTTAGTATAGAGGTGCGTATCTCCATATTGATCTTCGTCTCCCGTGGGTGAGCCGCTAAACTGATCTATTGTCACCACCGAACTGTCGGGAAACATTTTTTGGAAGAGACTGGCGCTGTGGAACTGCAGATCGACCGCGTAGCCATCCTGGTACGAATGGTTCAGGCCCTTTAATTCGGCGAAAAGCTGCTCGTCAGTCAGGTTGGTGGTATTGTTGACTATGGGAATGTCGCCAACCAGCGTGTTGCCCTTCACATACACACCAGTAAGGCGAGGGCCATCAAGCACCGCATTGCCCTTGCCGTTGGAGGGCGAGCTGCTGCCACTCTTGACTGGTACGCCGTCTTCCGGGGACGGCGAGAAGATGCTCTCGACGCCGTTCACGACATCGTTAAACAGATGCTCGGCACCGTTGATGACCTGAGAACCTACCTGCTCAACGCCATTGATGATCTGGGAACCAACCTGCTCGACGCCGCCGATGATCTCAACGCCGACGTGCTCGACACCCTGGAATAGCGAGCTGATGCCGTCGCCAATTTGGCCAAAAATCGACTCGCCACTGCTCTGCTGTTGCTGCTGCGTCTGTACTTGCTGCTGCTGGTCGATTTGTCCTGCGATTGCATTGCCGAAACAGAGCACCCCGATGCGGTTCCGCTCGGCGCAATCGAGATCGTTCAAGCCCTTCAACGGCTTAAACCGCGTTGCTGGCGATGCGCATGCCGCTTGCAATTTTTGACCCCCTGACGCGGTTTTTCGGGTGCAAATTTTGCGCGTTAGCTGCTCTCGATCCGCTAACGGCCCGCACCTGGCCGGTGTGTCAGCAGCTCGGACAAGCGGCTAAAGAAAGAACTTGCGTTGCAGATTCCGTGCAGCCGAACGGGTGTGCGACTGCGCTTCGGATGCAGAACCGCCCGTGTGGATTTTCCTTTAGCTGCCCCTTCGAACCGCTTCCCCGCCTTCGCTGGGGACAAGCTTTTAGCAGGATTCGGGGCGCAAATCTTCCGCGTCCGCCTCGTGCTCCAGGGCTTCCAGAAGGTCGTGGCGGGCGTCTGCATCGGCGGCGCGGTTGTCATTCGGCCGACAGGAATCGGCGCTCGCGATCGGCTTGGCGGGATGGGTTTCGGTGTGCACGGCCTTGAGCTTCTTGATGGAGACCTGCGTGTAAATCTCCGTCGTCGAGAGATCGGCGTGGCCCAGGATGGCCTGGATATGGCGGATGTCGGCCCCGTTCTCGAGCATGAGCGTTGCCATGGTGTGGCGGAAGATGTGGCAGGCGCCGCGCTTGCCGATGTTGGCGCGGTCGATGGCATCGCGGGCAATCTCGGCAAGATAGTTGGGGTTGATCGGCTGGCCGGCAATGGTGAGGAACAGCGTGCCGTCGTCGGCGCCGGACGCGTGATCGGGGCGTATGTCGCTCACGTATTTGTCGATCCAGGCAAGCGCACGGGTGCCGATGGGGATCATGCGATCCTTCTTGCCTTTGCCTTCGCGCACCATGATCACGCCGCGCTCTGCATCCACATCGTAGAGCTTGAGCCCGACCAATTCCGTGCGGCGCACGCCCGTCGAGTAGAGGGTTTCGAGGATGGCGCGGTCGCGCAAGCCCGTGGGCGTCGTGATCTTGGGAACATTGAGGACCTTTTCGGCCTCGGCTGCGGTCAAGATGTGTTTCGGCAATCGTAAGCCGATGCGCGGCAATTCCAGATCGGAAGCCGGGTTGTAGAGGATGTAGTTCTCGCGCGCGAGCCAGCGGAAGAACGCAATCAACGGGCTTGTGTGGCCGATCTGCGTGCGCACCGAAAGCGGCTGACCGTCGGGCTTGCGGTGCAGATAAAGATGGCGCTGCCAGCGCTCCAGAATGGGCTTGGTGATCTCGTGCGGCCGCACAAGCCCGCGCTCGGCCGCCCACGCTGCGAACGCCCTGAGCGTGTGCTCGCGTCCGGCCCACGTGTGCGCCGAGTAATTGCGCTCCTGCTGCCAGCGGGTGAAGCGCATCGTATAGGCCCACAGGCTTTCGGAATCGGCCGCACCGGCAACGTATTCCACAGGCGCAGACTTGGGATGATAGATGCCGACGCGGCGGCCCGTGCTTCTACGCGGCATCTGATTCAGCAGCTAAAGAAGAAGGTGCGCGCGAGCCGCTTATGTGTACGGTCTCGGTGTACGACAGGACAGCTTCGGCACTCTCTATAATATGCGTTTTTGCGCTGCTGGCGCCGTTCTTGAGAGAAGCCCTTGCAGCATCGATGGTTTCGACAAGAAAGCCCGTCCGACCACCCCCCGACCAGGGGCCGACTTGACCCCGACCGGACCCCGACTGCTGGGCATTTCCCCCCGACCGGTCGGCGTCGTAGGCAAAGCTTCCCAGCAATTTGGCGTCGATCAGTCCCGACAAATGCGGGCGTTCCCCGCCGTCGCCGTCATAGACAAGCTCGTAAGCGTGCGCCTGGCCGCAGCGATGGACCGCGAGATATTCGAGGTCGGCAAGACGGACCAGATGCACCTTCAATTGGGTGTCGCCCCAGCCCGTGAGCGCGCGCAGCTCGCGCCGGGTGAAGCGGATTTCGTCGGTGGCGATGGCCTCCCTCTTCGTGCGTTCGCCAACGTGCGCGGTGATGATCTTGAGCAGTCCGCGCGTCTGCGGCGGCAGTTCGTCGAGCGTGCGGCCCAGAACTTCGTGGGCGAGCGTGTTGGCGAGTGCGATGTCGGATTTTTCGACCTCGACATAGCGCAAGATGCGCCCGCGGTGCTCCACCGTCATGATCTTGCGCTGATGCTGGTGCAGAAGCGCAATCGCCTTGATCAGCGTCAGGTACTTCATGTGATCGCGCCTGGTGCGCGTCTTGTCGTCCAGGAAGGTGAGCCGATCGGCATAGGGATTGACGACATGGAGCTGTTGCAGGAGCGTCTGCGCATTCCTGTGCAGTGCCATGATGCGCTTCTTGTCCTCTTCGGCCAGCAAGCCTTCGAGCGTCTGGCGCTTGCGTTGCAGGGCATGAATCGCGCGCGTCTGTGCCCGGCTCTCGTTGACCGACAGGACCAGGCAGCGGTTCAAAAGCTCTTCGTCGATGTCGATCGCCGTGGTGGTCAAAAACAGCATCACCGGGCCGCAGGCGCGGTACTCGTGGGTGATCAGAAGCCCCGTGTCCGGGTCTTTTCCCGTCGAGGCAATCGTGACCTCGCCCTCCGATTGCAACAGCTTGAGCGCATAACTCGCGCTCTGTGCCCCTTCCTCTTCCGCAATCGCCAGAATGCGATGCTTCAGATTCGTCTCGCCCATGTAGAACAGGCTCTGGCCTGTCATCGCGCTGTAGCGAACCAGTGCCGAGGGTGGCACCAGTGCCAGCACCGCATCCATCAGCGACGACTTCCCCGCCGCCGAGGAACTTTGGATGATCAGGGCCAGCGGCTTGTCGAGCAGACGCGACACGGCCGCCAAATAGCCCACGACCGCATTGGTTTCTTCGCCCACGATCCCGCACGCCGCAAAGTCGCAACAGATCCGACCGATCAGGTCGGGATCCTTGAGCAGCGCCAGCGCCTCACAGCGCTCCTCCTCGCTCAAAGCGCGCTGCTCGGTTTTCTTCAGGGCAAGCGCGAGCTCGGCGTCCTGCAATGCCTCCAGCTTCAACAGCACGCGCCCCAGGTCGTGCTTGAGCGTGTCCTCCGCTTCGCCCAGCTCGATGCCGGCCTGCTTGATGAAGCTGCCCCGTGCCTTGGCGTTGTAGAGGTCGAACGTATCGACGTGGAACCGCTCGCCACGGTGCACGAGCAGATTGACCTTCATCGACTCCGGGTTGAGCGGTTTCATCCAGCCGCGCAGCCGGTATTGCCGGTCCCCCAGCATCATCACCAATTCGTCGGGGGTTTTCTTCAGAACCGGATCGTCAACCGGGCCAGGCGGCACGACCGCTGCGGCGGGCTCCGGAATCGGCGCTGCATCCGCCATCGCCTCGGCCGGCGCGCGCGCCAAAGCGGCTAAAGAGGAAGTTGGCGTGTCTGTGCGCGTTTCTTCGTCTGCGTTCGTGGACGTGCGCAGCTGTTCGGATTTCAGCGCGGATGCGCGCGCGCCGTCGGATGCCGGCGCAGATTGGTGCACGCCATCGCACGCATGGGATGTTTTCTCTTTAGCCGCTGATTCCGCGGGCTGGACGGGCATCGCCAGCACAACTTGCAACTCATCGCCCGGTGCGCTCGTGAGCCTTGGTGCGCGTCCCTGGCCCAGCCACAGGGCTTTTCGGATCAACACACCAAGCGACTTGGCGGCGGGCGTCACCTTCAGCGCATAGGCGTTGGCATCGAGCGTCTTGGGGAACTCGATGCGATAGCACGCAAAGCCCTCGACCATCAGCTGCGCGCTCAATTCCGCGCACGCCCGCTCGCCCGTCTCGTCACGGTCGAACGCGATCAGCACCCGTTCGACACCGTGCGCCTTGAACGCCGCAAGATGATCGGCCGTGAAGCCGTTCACGCCGTAAGTGGCCGTGACATTGCGATAGCCCGCGCACCAGAACGTCATGGCGTCGATTAGCGCCTCGCACAGAATCACTTCGCCACCCGATGCCGTCACACCGGGCAGATTCCAAACGCCCTTGTGCGGTCCCGGCAGATAGAGATGCTTGGGCGTGCCGGGGCGAAGATCGTTCCTCAGCTTGCGGCCGTAGACCTCGACCACATTGCCGGCGTCGTCCACGACCGGCACCACAAGCGAGCCGTTGAAGTGCTCGTGCCCGCTCTCGCGATAGAGCCCGAGCTTTTCCAGGCGCGTGCGGACCTCGCTGCCGGCCTTGCGGTTCTTCTCAGGCAACCGCAAGCCCAGCGTCCTGTTGGCATAGCCGAGCTTGAAGCGGTCGATCAGTTCGGGATGGGTGAGCCCGCGGCTCTTGAGATAGTCGAGCGCCTCGGGCGATTGCTTCAGCGTCTCGTGATAGTAGCCGATGACCTGGTTGAGCAGCGCCCGGTCATCGGCGTCGAACGACACGGGCGGCGGCAAGGCGCGCACCGTCGCGTGCTTCACGAAGCCGGCCGTGCCGGAGGCGATGCCGGGCACGCCTTCTCGCAGCAACTCCACGGCATGGCGGAAGCTCACACCGTTCTTGCGCATCATCCAATCAATTGGACCGCCGCCGGCATTGCAGCCGAAGCAATGGAACAGGTTCTTGTCCGGCGTCACGATCAAGGACGGCGTGTCGTCGGCATGGAACGGGCACGCCCCCACAAGGTCCTTGCCCCGCTTCTCCAGCTTGATCCCGCTCCCCTCCACCAGCCGCGCAACCGACACCTCCGCCTTAAGCCGCTCGATTTCGCTGTTCGGGATGCGTGCCACGACCCGACTCTCCCTAAAACCTGTCAACTAGGCATATACGATATTTTTATAGATGCATATATGATATATTCCGGGTCGCTCTCAAAACCCCAGAGGATACCGTGTCCGCGTCGCTGCTTTTGCCTTGGTTCGCAATGGATTTCGGGAAGCGCTTGGCCGCACTGCGCAAGGAACGCCAGCTCACACAACAGACCCTGGCTGCCAGCGTCGGCTGCCACGTCACAATGATTCGCCGCTATGAGGCGAACGAGACCCAGCCCACCCTGGAGGTGATCCGCAAGCTCGCTGTCGCGCTCTCTGTGAGCGCAGATAAGCTTGTTTTCGAGGAGGGAGAGCGTGGCCCCTCGGATGACCTGCGCCTCCAGTTCGAGGCCGTCAGCCAGTTCACGCCGGAAGAGAAGGCTGTCGCCCGCACGGTGCTGGAGTCGTTGATCCTTCGGCACACTGCCAATCGCTTCAGCCGCTCCGACAACGCCGACGACAAAAACGCTGCCGCATCCTGATCGACAACGCTCCCAGCAATGGCCGACACCGAACCCGAACGCTTGCCCCCGCCGCCCTTCTGGCGCACGCAATATTTTGCGAACTCCGTCACCGCGCGCCCCGACCGTTGGATGATTACCACCGACATGATAATTTCCGTGGTGAACGCCCCGATCCGTACGCAAGTGCAAGCCGACGGCCGCATCCGCCATTGGGGTTATGCTGCGGAACTGAACCGCTGGCTGCGCGTCGTGACGCTCGAAGACGGAGAGACCGTCCACAACGCCTTTCTCGACCGGACTTTCAGACCATGAGCGAGCCCATCATCTACGATCAGAGCACCGACAGCATGTATGTCACGCTGCGCGAAGGCCGCGTCGTGGATAACATCGTCCATGACGACCGCGACTTCGTCATCGACATCGGCGAGGACGGCGAGCCCATCGGCTACAACATCCAACACGCAAGCGAGCATCCCGACGTGATCGCCGAGGCCCTCCAAATCCTTCAGCGCAGCAGCAAGATCGCTGCCGAGTAGAGCGAGCAGCGCACCGCTGCTGAGAGCGCGCAGAAGCGCTTCCAGACCAACAGCCAGGCCGGGGACGTGCCGTCAATGCCCCGGAGCGAAGCGGAGCCGAAGGGCGCGCGGAACGCGCGCGGGCTTGACGGTGCGGACCCGTGCCTGGCACTCGCCGCGCCTCTTGCGTTTCGTCGCCATTATCAAAAATCGCGCATTCGGCGGCGTCTGCGTAGTTGTCCGACACATGCAGCGAGCAAATTCAAAGGCTTGCATCATCGTGGGCGGACAGCGGCCCACGCCACAGCACGATAGGCCACAAAAATCCGATGTGCAGACAAACACTTAGCGCAACCCGTGGGCCGCGCCTTTTATCTTGCCATGCAGCCCTAGCTTCTGCCCGTCAACCCGCGACGCTTCTCCAGCAACCCAAAAATCGCCTTCCGTTCACGGCTTCACGCTGCGCCCGCGACGCATCCGAACGACCAAATCCGTGCCAAGATCGCGCGCAAAAACAGCCGTCAGAACGCTCTCGCGATGCCAATTCAGAGCGCAAAAAAAATGGCTCCGGGAGCGTCCGCACGAAGCTGATTCAGAGCCTCCAGAATGCTGCGCGGGCGACAATTCGCGAGCAAAAATTTGCGTCGGGCAGCATCGATTCCAGCGCGCTCAAGCCGGAATAGGAGTTTCTGTGCAGGCTCCCACACGTCGACTAACGGGTGACCAAATCCTGCTTTCGCTCATAGGTCAGGAGCTTTCTGCAAGAGCTGTAAACCAACGGACCCAATGTAGCGTTGGCATCATTTGAAGCTTCAAATTCACATTGCGCATCTCGGAACGTTATCCAAGCGCGCTCGGCCTTCTGAAGCGCAATCTTTCGGACTGGGCTAAGTGTGGCAATCAAACTGCGATATGCGAGGTTAAGCCCTGCGTCCTGACGTGCGAACTCATCGTCCTCGCAGATACTCATTTGCGCATCGACGTACCCAGCATGATCCATGCAATCTTGGTACTTTTTGGAAAATGTCGCCTTAGCAGATGATGGCTGGGAGGCTTGCGCTGAGCCAGCTAAGCTGAGCACTGACACCACCAAAATTATGAGAGAAGTCCTCACCATTGCCTCTCAGTATCCCACCAGCATCTGCTGCGCTGCTTGCTGTTCAGTCAGGTATCGACCTATCAACCCAGGTTGAGGAGGATGAAGGTCCATCACGTAAACCTCCCGATCTGAGTACAACTGGTTTATCAGCGTACTTTGGTACGTTGGATCGGACGGATTCAATCCCGACATTGCGACTTCGTTTACAGCTCCCGTAACCAATTGGCTAGCACCACCGTGCTGGACGGACATTGACCACACTACATTTTGTACAGCGCTGGACATCGTGTTTACGTCTACACCGGTGTGATCAAGAACGTACTGAACTACTGGGTCATAGTGGGTGCGTTGAATGTACGCGTGTTGGGCTTGGTAGAATGCCGATCCGTTCTGTGCCGCAATTTGTTGCCAGGTTGTCCCGAAAGCACCGCCCCGAACTGTTGGGTCCATTCCTGCAAACTGAGGCGCCCACGGGCTTCCTTCTGTTCGTAAGAATGCCTGCACTTGCTGCCCCGCCCTGACTGAACTCGCAAGCTGAAACGCGCCGTACGAAACGCCTCCGGGATCATGCCGCCCGCTGGAAACCCTACCAGCTGCTAGAGTCTCCTGACCGGGCAGGAACCCGGTTTCATAAACCATTGATAGCGAACCAAGCTCGGGTCCTGCTTGCGCCGCCATGTCCCCACTCGTAGGCGTTGCTGCAGCATGATCGCCCGCATTTTGGCCGCCAAGCACGACGACCTGTTCGATTCCGTTATTGAACCATGCTCCCGTAGCGGGATCATAGGTGTCGCCATCAGCTATGTGAATCGCCGTTACGCGATCTTCGTAGGTCAAAGACGACGCGGCATTCGGGTCGAGTGAGGCAAGCTGAACATCGCCAGCCAGAGAGCTGGAATCGCCGGAAACGAAACCAAATCCCTGATCGGTCAAATCTTGCTGGCCTGCCTGCGTGAGCATGCCACCGCTTTGAGCAGCAAGCGCATCGGCGGTTATGCCGTCATTGCTCTGCTGTGCTTGCGTCTGTACCTGCTGCTGCTCGTCGATCTGCCCGGCAATTGCATTTCCGATGGTTTGGCCGACGACAATCGGTGCCCTTGTCGTACCTGCAACCAGGATGACCTGGAATATGCCGGCGCGGTCGTCGTAGGGCCATATACCGTCTTGCTTGCAATCCCGTTGGCAACGAAGCCAGCATGAGTCTGTAGCCCAGTGTAGTTGCCGCGCTTGTCCGCGGAAAGCTGTGGACGTTTGCCAGCGCGCAATGGGTAGGCCCGCGGGTAGACACGTCGCAAGTTTCGTAACATGTTGATGCTGCAGCAATATTTTCCGTCACGGGCGGACTCCCTGTCCGCCAGTCGCACTCATGTCCAGCCCGGAGACATAGGTAACAGATTGTTCCTAAGACATGGATGACAACCTCGGGCCGAACGGGTTGTCGAGGGGCTGCAAGGTCCTTTGTTCCAGGTCGATATATCCCAGGTCGTACTGCATGAAGGAGACGAGCCAGATGCCGTCTTCGACTTCCTTGATTCCGAGGGCTTGGCCTGCGAGCACGGTTGAGATGTTGATTTTCTTGCGATGCAGGCAGAGGCGTCCGCAAGCGGTGACGACGATCTGGCGATCATGGAAGGGATAGCTGAGTTCTGGCAGCCCCTGATAAGGCCGGGTTGAGGGCGTGTAGATTTCGGCCGGCCGTTTCATATCGATGCCCTGATGAGGTCGCTCGGTATTGAACTCGTGCACGAATCTGGTACGATATACATGTCGGTGCCTCGGTCGAGCACGTGCCACACAAACTGCCCTTGGACGTCCTCGCATATACGCACGCAACGCAGGCAACTGATGCATTGAGTCATGTCCACGCGAATGTGCGGGTGAGACAGGTCCACGCGCTTCTCGCGCCGCCCTTTTGCGTTCGGGCGCACTCCATAAGCGCGAAGAAGGCGATGAAGCTCCTTATCGGGTTCGTCCGCAAAATCCGAGGGCCTGACTTTTTCGGCTTCCCATTCGAGAAGCGTCACACGAAATTCTTCGATGGACGGGGTGTGCGTGGCGATGCGCATGCCGTCGCGGACAGGGGTGTGACAGGCGATCTGCGGATGGCTCTCATCTTCGATCTCGACGCAACACAGGCGGCAGCTGCCGATCGCACCAAAGCGAGGATCGTGGCAAAGGGTTGGAATGCGAATTCCGGCACGCGCCGACGCTTCGAGGATTGTTTCCTGGCCGTCGGACTCGATTTTGCCACCGCTTATGGTGATGCGGGCCATTTGCCGTCATTTGCGCCGGAAATTATTGCCAGAAAACTATGTCCACCTGTTGCAAACATCAATACCTGCCTGAGGCGTGAAGGCGGATGGTCGAGAGGGTATTCATGCCACAGATGCCAGAGTACAATTTCTTGATAGCCCGATCGTGTAGGACCAGCCACCAGGGATCAGAACCCCACATGAGAGTTCCATAGGCGGGAAGCTAGAGCGCACAAAATGAGCGGAACTGTCAGAATCCTCGCGATGCTATTTGGAGCCGGTTTATCTACAACCCTTTATTTTGGGCTGGGCATTTCTTGGTACCTGGCTGTCCCTGCGGGAGGTGCCGCCCTTATGGCATTTCCTATATGCCACGAGTTTGTCGCAAGTAGGCGGCGCAGTGTTCACCTTAAACGTATCATCAGAGATGCGCGGGGTCGCAAGGGCTCCCACTAGGCTATCAAGTTAGGGCACTACCGGCTATCCTTGTAACGCGCGTTGGGAACAGACATCATGCAAACGCGATCGGCCAGGTGTCTCGTCGTTACCGCCGCTCTAATCGCGGCAGGTGGCGCCCGTGCGCAGGATATCGCGTCCGGGAAGCACATCGCGCAGGTCTGGTGCAGCAATTGCCATCTGGTCGATTCTGAGAACCCGAAGGTGGTTAGCGATGCGGTGCCCACGTTCTCATCAATCGCTCAGACAAGTTCGACGACCGCAGTATTGCTTGCAGTCTTCCTGAGCACTCCGCATGGTCGCATGCCCGACTTCGTTCTCAGCCGGAGAAATATCCGGGACGTCTCCGCCTACATCCTCAGCCTGCGCAAGTCGCCGTGAACACGTCGGGTCTATTCGCCTCCTCCGCGATCGCCCCGGCAAAATACGATGTCGAACGTTCGATCGGCTCGATAAGGCGGGAATGTCTCGGCCATGTGATCCTGTGGAGTGCCGCACATCTTCGTTGGGCTCCGAGCGAGGTGTTCGAAGGAACGACTGCTTATGATTGGTGTGCCTGAACGGATACGAACGAACGTGCCGGGTCGCGGCGGCGATGCCGTGGCTGCTGTGGACGAAATCGCTGCCGAAGACATCTGGAAGGAGCCGCTCGAACGCCTTCTCGCCCGACTGGCAGCAAGTCCGGCGGGGCTTGCCACACCGGAGGCGAAGTCGCGCCTCGCGACGTTCGGACCCAACGACGCCGCCACCGTCCAGCGTTCGCCGCTTTTGCTGCAATTCCTGGGCCGCTTTCGCAACCCTCTCGTCATTATCCTGCTCGTGGCGAGTGGATTGTCTGCGGCGACGGGGCGACCTGGCGAGCTTCCTGATCATCGCGTCCATTGTCACGCTGAGCATCACGCTCGATTTCGTTCAGGAGGTGCGGGCACAGAATGCCGTTGACGCGTTGCGGCGCTCCGTGGCGGTTCAAGCCAATGTGCGGCGGGACGACAAAATCGTCTCGCTGCCGATCGACCAGCTGGTCCCCGGTGATATCGTCGAGCTGATCGCCGGTGACCTCGTTCCAGCGGATTCACGGTTGCTCGAAAGCCGCGACCTGTTCGTCAATCAGGCGCTCCTTACGGGCGAGCCCTATCCGGCCGAGAAGCTTTGCAGCGATGCAGCCTTGGGCGCAGAAAACCCCGCCGGGGCTTCGAACGCGGTCTTCGCCGGCACATCGGTGATCAGCGGTAAGGCAAGGATTGTGGTCTGCCGCACGGGCAGCAGGACCGCGCTCGGCAATCTCGCGACGAGTTTGTCGGAAAAGCCGCCGGCCACGGATTTTGCCCTCGGCATTCGCCATTTCGGCATGCTGATCATGCGCTTCACCGTGCTGATGGTTCTGTTTGTGCTGATCGTGAACATTTCCTTCCACCGGCCCGTGCTGGAATCGCTGATGTTCGCGCTGGCGCTGGCAGTCGGCCTGACTCCGGAACTTCTGCCGATGATCGTGACAGTGACACTCGCG
>Ga0335085_10009607_pt1 | contig 14581 bp, 7 predicted proteins | sample Lox_Sample_45_FD_206712 | JGI IMG/M metagenome (GOLD analysis project Ga0335085, IMG submission 206712) | Soil microbial communities from Loxahatchee National Wildlife Refuge, Florida, United States - Lox_Sample_4.5 | ecosystem: Environmental > Terrestrial > Soil > Wetlands | place: USA: Florida...
CTTGCGCGCGATCGCGAGCAATTTGATGCCGTCGTGCTCGATGTAATGCTGCCCTTCCGAGACGGCTTCGAAGTCGTCGCCGCTATGCGCGCCGCGAAAAATTACGCACCCGTGCTGATGCTCACCGCGCGCAGCCGCCCGGAAGACGTCTTGCGCGGGTTTGCCGCAGGCGCTGACGATTATCTGCCGAAACCGTTCGAGCTGCCGATTTTCCTGGCGCGCCTGCAAGGGCTTTTGCGGCGCAGCGCATGGCTGCGCGATAGCGGCGCCGCCACGCAGGAGAACGGCACTGTCGCGGCAAACGGCGATGTCTACGTATTCGATGGAAAGAGAATCGATTTTTCGGCGCTTGAGCTTCATTCCGGCGAAACCACTATTCAACTCACGCTCATGGAAGCAAAGCTACTGCGGCACCTGATCGCAAACAAAGGCAAGGTCGTGACGCGAAAATCGATCCTCGAAGACGTGTGGGGATTGCATGAAGACACGGACACGCGCGCGATCGATAATTTCGTCGTCCGGCTGCGGCGCTACATCGAAGACGATCCGACGAATCCGCAACGACTGCTCACGGTTCGCGGCGTAGGCTATCGCTTCGTCGAGCGAGAGAAAAACCCCAATCGCTGAGCACGTCTATTGGTTCGTCTGATTCGCCGGAGCGGGCTGCGTTTGCGTGGCAGCTACCGGAGCGGGCACGGAAACCTGCGCGACGGCGCGTTGCGAGGGAAGCTGGCTCACATCCCACCCGCCGCCAAGCGCTTCGATCAGGTCCACGGAAGAAGTCATTTGTTGTGCGCGGAGATCCACGGCAGTTCGCTGATTCGTGAGCAGCGTCGTTTCAGCCGTAATGACGTTCAGATAAGGATCGATGCCAAGACGATAGCGTTCCGTCGCCAGGCTCAGATAGCGTTCGGCTGACTGCACGGCAGCATCCTGCTGCTGCACCTGCTCCGCGAGAATCCGTTCCGCTGAAAGATCGTCCTCCACCTGCTGGAACGCGGTTAGTACCGTCTGGCGGTACGTGGCGACGTCCTCGTCATAAACTCCTCGAAATTGCTGCACGGTCGCTTTGCGCAAGCCCGCATCGAACACGGTCTCCGCCAGGGAAGCTCCCACCGACCAGACGCGGCTCGACCACGCGAACCAGTCGGCAATGGAAGTGGTTTGCAGGCCTGCGCTTCCGCTGAGCGTCACCGAAGGATAATACGCGGCCGTTGCGATACCGATCTGTGCGTTCGCCTGGGCCATGGCGCGTTCGGCGGCGGCGATATCCGGCCGGCGCTCAAGCAAAAAGGAGGGTGCCGCCACGGGAACTTGCGGCGGCTCCAATTGCCTTGCGACCGCCGGAATCGAAAACGTGGAGGGCGGCTGGCCCACGAGAACCGCGATCGCGTGCTCAAGTTGTGAGCGCTGAATTCCGACGTTCGTGTCCGCCGCTTGTGCGGATTGGAGTTGCGTCTCGGCTTGCGCTACCGATTCGTCGCTGTCAATTCCCGTCTGATAAAGAACATTCGTAAGGTCGAGCGACTGCTGATAGGCGGCGACAGTCGAGTCGAGCAGTTGTTTGAGATTGTCCTGGCCGCGGAGCAGGAAGTAGTCGGCGGCGAGTTCCGCGTGCATGCTCAAGCGCGTATTTTCCAGATCGGCGGCACTGACCTGTGCGGCGGACGCATTCGCGGCGACCGTATTCCGCACGCGGCCCCAAAGATCGGGCACCCAGTTTGCATTGCCCGAGACGCCAAAGTTGGCTAGGGAGCCTTTGTTGCCGAGAGTGGAGGACGCGCGCCCGCGATTGGTAGACAGGGAAACGCCGGCGAGGGGCCAGTAGTCGGAGCGCGCTTCGCGGACAAGTGCGCGGGCCGAAAAATATGCGGCCATCGCGCGGGCAATGTTCTGGTTGGAGACGTTGACCTGGGCTTCGAGGGCGTTCAATTCGGGATCGTTGAAGATTTCCCACCAATCGCCGCGCAGGGCGTTATCGTTGGGTTCCGCAACACGAAACGGCGGATGGATCGCTGCGGGAGCTGTCTGAGCGGGCGTCTGAGCCGCTGCGTTGGACGCCGGCGTACCGATCACATTGGCGCCATTCGCGGTGGCGGTAGCATTTGGCGCCGGCAAGGATTGAGGCGTGGAGCTCGATTGCGTCCCGGCAGGAGTGGGTGGCGTGGCCTCCTTGTAAGAAGGAGGGGTCTGAACCGATGGCGTGTGATACTTCGGGCCTACCACGCATCCTGCAGCAAACATCGCAATCGTCACGCTCGCGCCTAACGCAGTCAGTCTTCTAGCCATGCCCTCGTCTTGTCCTTTTGGATGGATTAGTCGGCCGCCTGCGGGGCAGGTGCAACGTGCCCGTGCCGATGACCGCGATGCCACCAGAGGCTCAAGCGGTCCATATAGAGGTAAACGACAGGCGTCGTGTAAAGAGTCAGCATTTGGCTCAGGATCAGTCCGCCGACGATCGTGATGCCCAGTGGCCGGCGGAGTTCCGAACCGGCGCCGGTGCCGAGCGCGAGCGGCAATGCGCCAAAAAGCGCAGCCATCGTCGTCATCATGATGGGCCGGAAGCGAAGCATGCACGCCTGGAAGATCGCATCGCGCGGATTTGTTCCCTCCGTGCGCTCCACGGTAATCGCGAAATCGATCATCAAGATCGCATTCTTCTTCACAATGCCGATGAGCAGCAGCATGCCGATCATTGCCACGATGCTTAGATCCGTGCGAAACACGAAGAGCGCAAGCACCGCGCCGACTCCCGCCGAAGGAAGCGTGGAAAGAATCGTGATCGGGTGAATAAGGCTCTCATAGAGCATTCCAAGCACGATATAAACCGCCGCCAGAGCGGTAAGAATCAGAAAAGGCTCTGTCGAGAGCGACGTCTGAAACGCCTGCAGTGCACCGGAGAACATGCCATGAATGCTGGAGGGCATTCCCAGCCTGCGCTGCGCTTCATTTACGAGCGCGGCGCCGTCCCCGAGTGCTACGCCCGGAGCCAGGTTGAACGAAACAGTCACGGAAGGGAATTGCCCCTGGTGATTTACCGAAAGGGCCGCTGTTTTGGTTTGGTATTGGGCCACGGCGCCCAGCGGAACTTCCGCACCCTGCTTCGGATTGAGATACACATTTTTGAGTCCCGCTGGAGACTGCCAGAATTGCGGCGCAACCTCCATCACGACGTAATACTGGTTCAAGGGTGTGTACATCGTTGAAGCGATGGATTGCCCGAACGCCTGATACAGCGTATTGTCGATCGCCTGCGGCGTAATTCCCATTCGCGCGGCGTTCATTCGGTTATAGGTCAGAGTCGCCTGCAACCCGCTGTTCTGCTGGTCCGAGTTTACATCGGTGAATTCAGGAACTTTTTTAAGCGCCTGCACCAGCAGCGGACCCCACTTCACCAGATCGTCCACGTTGTCGCTCTGAATCGTGTACTGAAACTGCGCGTTGCTCATCCGCCCGCCGATGCGCAGGTCCTGGCCCGGCTGCAGGAAGACGGTGGCGCCGGGCACGGAATTCAGCTTGGGGCGCAAACGGTTCACTACTTGGAGAGCGCTGATTTTTCTTTCGCTCAGCGGCTTGAGTCCCATATACACGAATCCGTGGTTCGTAGCGCCCTGCCCGCCGGTAAACGCGAACACATTCTCGACCGCCGGGTCAGCCTTGATAATCTTGACAAACTGCTGGGTAAGCTTATTCATGGCGGTGAACGAACTGTCCTGCGATCCCTCGATTCCGCCTCCGATGGTGCCGTTGTCCTGCTCCGGGAAGAATCCCTTCGGAACGATATCCAGGAGATAGACGTTCACTCCTATCGTGACGAGCAGGACGCCCAGCGTGAACGCGGGATGGCGCAAAACAACGGTCAGCGTCCGTTCGTACAACCGCAGCAGCCAGTTAAACGTCCGTTCGCTTGCCCGATAAAAGATGTTGTGCCCTTCCTGCGTCTCGTGTCTTAGCAGGCGCGAACACATCATCGGAGTTGCCGTCAGCGAGATGCACATCGACATGAAGATCGCGCCCGAGAGCGTGACCGCGAATTCGCGGAAAAGACGTCCGATGATCCCGCCCATCAGCAGGATCGGAATGAACACAGCCACCAGCGACGTGCTCATCGCCACGACCGTGAAGGATATCTCCTGCGCGCCTTTGAAGGCCGCCTCGAGCGGACGATACCCCATTTCGATGTAACGCGTAATGTTCTCGATCACAACGATCGCATCGTCCACTACGAAGCCGGTCGAAATCGTCAGCGCCATGAGCGAGAGATTGTCGATCGTGTAGCCACCGAGGTACATGATTCCAAACGTGCCCAGCAGAGATACGGGAACGACGATGCTCGGAATAAACGTGGCTCGCGCATTTCTCAGAAAGACGAAAACAACCATAATGACCAGCACGATGGAGATAACGAGCGTCAGCTCCACGTCGTCCACGGATGCGCGGATGGTGGTGGTCCGGTCGATCACGGTCGTGAGGTTGATTCCGGCCGGAATGGAAGCCTTTAGTGCTGGCATCGCCGCGCGAACGGCGTCGACAGTATCAATGATGTTCGCGCCAGGCTGGCGGAAGACGATGACAGAAACACTGGGTTCGCCGTTTACGTAGCCCCCCGCCCGGATGTTCTCCACCGAGTCCGTAACGTTCGCCACATCGGACAACTTGATCGCTGCGCCCTTGTGAAATCCCACGATCAACGGCTTGTATTGCTCGGCCTTCAGAAGCTGATCGTTCGCCAGAATGTCCGCTGTCATCTGGTCGTTCGCAATCTGCCCTTTCGGCAGATTCGCATTTTGCGCCCGCAGCATGGTGGCAATCGTGGCGAGGCCCAGGCCATAGCTGTTCAATTGCGTCGGGTTCACGTCCACCCGTACGGCAGGCAACGAAGCTCCGCCGACGCTCACCTGTCCTACGCCGTCGACCTGCGAGAGACCCTGTGCCAACACCGTCGAAGCCGCGTCATACATCGCGGCTGTGTCATAGATCTTCGACGTCAGAGCAAGAATCAGGATGGGCGAGTCGCTTGGATTGACCTTGCGATATCGCGGATTCGAGGGGAGGTTGGCCGGCAGATAGCTTCGCGCCGCGTTGATAGCGGCCTGCACGTCCCGCGCTGCTCCATCGATGTTGCGGTTCAGGTCAAACTGCATCGTGATGTTCGTCGACCCCAAGCCGCTCGACGATGTCATCTCGGTGATGCCTGCGATGCGCCCAAATTGGCGCTCGAGCGGCGTGGCGACCGATGAAGCCATAATCTCTGGGCTCGCGCCCGGCAGGCTCGCGCCGACGGAGATCGTCGGATAATCCACTTGCGGAAGCGGCGCCATCGGCAAAAACAGAAACGAAACAACGCCAGCCAGAGCGATCGCTATCGTCAGAAGCGTCGTTCCTACCGGTCGGCGGATGAATGGAGAGGATAGGCTCATGGCTAGTCCGCGGGATAGGGCTCTGCCTGCGCATGACCTACTCGAGAGCGGGAGAACCTCCGCGCGAGTTTGTCGAAGAAAATGTAGATCACGGGCGTCGTGTAAAGCGTGAGCACCTGGCTTACGATCAGTCCACCGACCACCGAAATACCTAACGGCTTGCGCAATTCCGAGCCGATTCCGGTGCCGAGCGCGAGGGGCACGCCGCCCAGCATCGCTGCCATGGTCGTCATCAGAATCGGGCGAAAACGCAACAAGCATGCCTGATAGATCGCATCGGTCGCATCTTTGCCCTCTTTCCTTTCCATTTCCAGGGCAAAGTCAATCATCATGATGCCGTTTTTCTCCACGATGCCGATCAAAAGAATGATGCCGATCAGCGCGACGACGCTCAATTCCTGCTTGCAGATAAGCAATGCCAGAATCGCACCGGCGCCCGCTGAAGGCAGCGTGGAAAGAATCGTCAACGGATGAATATAGCTTTCGTATAGAACACCCAGGACGATATAAACCGTTATCAATGCGGCCAGAATCAGCAGCGGCTCGTTTCTCAACGAAGCCTGGAACGAAGCCGCAGTCCCCTGGAACGCGGTCTGTATGCTGAGCGGCATATTCAGATCCTGCCGCACCTTGTCGATGGCTGAAGTGGCATCACCCAAGGAAGCATCAGGTGCAAGATTGAAGGAGACCGTCACCACGGGGAATTGCCCCTGCCGGTTGATCGAGAGCGGCGAACTTACTTCTTCGAAATGCGCAAAAGCACTCAGCGGCACCGCGCCGCCATTTGCCGAAGCCACCGGCGCCGGATTCGCTACGCCAGCCGCAATCCCACCGGCCGCTCCATTGCCCGCGCCGCCTGCCGGTGTTCCTGCAGTTCCCGCGCCCCCTGAACCGGCAACCGCGCCCGAGCGCACGAAAATACTGTTCAGGTCCTTCGGGTTATTTTGGAAATTCGGCATCGTTTCCAGAATCACATGGTATTGGTTCAGCTGCGTATAGAGCGTATCGACTTGCCGCTGTCCAAACGCGTCATAAAGCGTCTGGTCGATCATGTTGGGCGTAATGCCCATACGCGAAGCCGTCACGCGGTCGATTACGAGCTTCTCTGCCAGGCCACCGAGCTGCTGGTCCGTCGCCACATCCGTTAGCTCCGGCAATTGCTTCAGCTGATCGACAAACCGCCTCGACCACTGATTCAATTCATCCTGATTCGGGTCTTCCAGCGTGTATTGATATTGCGTGCGGCTCACGCGGTCTTCCACGGTCAAGTCCTGCACCGGTTGCATGTAGAGCGTGATGCCGTCCACCTTCGCCACTTCGGGCTCGAGGCGCCGGATCACATCTGTCGCGCTGATTCGGCGATCTTCAAGCGGCTTCAGGTTGATAAGAATTCTGCCGCTATTCATTGTCGTGTTCGTTCCGTCGATTCCGATGAAGGACGAAAGCGATTCGACCGCCGGATCCCGCAGAATCACTCGAGCCACATCGCGCTGCTTTTGCGACATCGCCGTGAACGAGATCGAGTCCGGAGCCTGAGTAAAGCCCTGAATAATGCCCGTATCCTGAACCGGGAAGAAGCCCTTCGGAATCACGATGTATAGGAACACGGTAAACACGAGGGTTCCCGCCGCCACCACAAGCGTCTCCACCTGATGCCGCAGCACCCATTGCAGCGTGCGCCCGTAAAACGCGATGATCCGGTTGAAAATATCCTCGGATTTGCGAAAGAAATTGCTCTGCTGCGATTCCGGAGTATGCCGCAAGAGCCGGGAGCACATCATCGGCGTAAGCGTCAGCGACACAACGGCCGAAACGAAAATCGTCACGCTCAGGGTGACGGCAAATTCCCGGAACAAACGCCCGACGATATCTCCCATGAAAAGCAGCGGAATCAATACGGCAATCAGCGACACCGTCAACGAAACGATCGTAAATCCGATCTGCTCCGACCCCTCGAACGCCGCCTCCATGGGGGACTTTCCCGCCTCAATGTAGCGCACGATGTTTTCGATCATCACGATCGCATCGTCCACCACGAACCCGGTGGAAATTGTTAGCGCCATCAACGTGAGGTTGTTGAGGCTGTAGCCGGTCAGATACATCGCGCCCAGCGTGCCCACCAGCGAAATCGGCACCGCCACCGCGGGAATAATGGTCGCGTAGACGTTCCGCAGAAAAAGGAAGATCACCATCACGACCAGCGCAACGGTCAGCATCAGCTCAAACTCAACGTCTCTCACCGAAGCACGGATCGTAACCGTCCGGTCCGTAACCGTCGAAACGTGAATCGAAGCGGGCAGGCTTTGCTGCAATACGGGTAGCAGGTTCTGAATGCTGTTGACTACCTGGATGATGTTCGCGCCCGGCTGGCGTTGGATGTTCACGATCACAGCCGGCGTGTCGTTCATCCACGCCGCCTGTCTCTCGTTCTCCACTCCCTGCTCAAGGCCGACCACCCTCGCTACATCCGAGAGGAGAACAGGCGCTCCATTGCGATATGCCACCACAAGATTTTTGAAGTCGTCGCCGCTCGTCAGCTGGTCATTCGCGTCGATCTGATAATCCTGGTGTGGGCCGTCGAAATTTCCCTTTGCAGCGTCGAGGCTGGTCTGGGCAATTGCAGTGCGCACATCTTCCAGGTTGATGCCGTTGGAAGAGAGCGCCACAGGATTCACCTCGATGCGTACTGCCGGCTTTTGGCCTCCGCTGATGCTCACCAAGCCGACGCCCGGGAGCTGCGAAATCTTCTGCACCAGCCGCGTATCGGCCATGTCTTCCACTTGCGAAAGAGGAATCGCGCCTGAAGTAAGCGCCAGCGTCAGAATGGGCGCGTCCGCGGGATTCGTTTTGCTGTAAATCGGCGGCGTAGGCAGGTTTGTCGGCAGGAAGTTTCCAGCGGCATTGATCGCGGCCTGCACTTCCTGTTCGGCCACGTCAATGTTCAGGCTTAGCGAGAACTGCAGCACCACCACCGAGCTGCCGTCCGAGCTAATCGAGGTCATCTGATTCAGCCCCGGCACTTGGCCAAACTGGCGCTCGAGGGGCGCGGTAATCGCGGTCGCCACCACGTCCGGGCTAGCCCCCGGGTAAAACGTCACGATTTGAATCGTCGGGTAATCGACTTCCGGCAGCGCCGAAACAGGCAGCTGGGTAAACGCAACAATACCGGCCAGCAGAATCGCCGCCATGAACAGCGAAGTCGCTATCGGCCGCTGTATGAATGGACGAGACGGGCTCAACGCGCGTTTTCTCCGCCTGCGGGGTTGCTATCGGCCGTCCGATTGCCGCGTGCTCCGCGGCCTTCGCCGGGAAGACTCACTTTAATCCCGTCCTGAAGTTGATTAAATCCCGTCGTCGCCACCATGGCGCCCGGCTCGATACCTTGCACCGCGGTCATGCTGTCGTCGGATACGCCTGCGGTCACGTTCTGCACCTTTGCGGTTTCATCGGGCCCGATCACATACACAAACGCGCCTTGCGCGTTGCGCTGGATCGCATTCGTGGGAACCACGGTGTCACCATGCTGCGTGTTCAGCAGTAGCCGCGCATTCACAAACGCATTCGGAAAGAGCTTCCCGTCGGCATTGCTAAATGACGCGCGCAACTTCACCGTATCCGTGCTCACATCCACCTGGTTGTCCAGCGTAAGCAAGGTGCCATCGGCGATCTTTGTTTCCTGGTTCCGGTCCAGCGCCTCCACGCTCATTTTGTGGCCCTGGCGCAGTTGTTCCTGGATCTGCCCGAGATAGCCCTGGTCCACACTGAAAATCACCGTGATTGGCTGAAGCTGCGTGACGACCACGAGCGGCGTCGTGCTATTTGCCTGCACGATATTTCCCAAGTCCACCAGCCGCAGTCCCACACGCCCATCGATGGGCGACGTGATATGCGTATACGCCAGATTCACCCGCGCATTTTCGAGCTGGCCTTCGTCATTTTGGACCGTCCCTTCGTCCTGGTGAACGAGCTGCGTTTGGTCATCGAGCTGCTGCTTGGCAATCGCGTTCCTGCTGTATGCCGTCTGATAGCGATCCAGATCGAGCTGCGCTTCAGCCAGCAGCGCCTTGTCCTTTGCTTGCTGGCCTTCCATCTGCGTTACCGTCGCCTGATACGGCCGAGGATCGATGTCGATCAACGGATCGCCTTTGTGAACCATCTGCCCTTCGCGGTAATAAATGTTGACGATCTGCCCGGAGACGCGGCTCGTAATCGTGTCCGTGTAAATCGGCGTCACGGTTCCCAGCGCCTCCACGTAAACATTCATGTCGCTCTTCTGCGCGCGCGCTGTGGTCACCGGAACGGATTGCGGCCGGCGGTTGCGACGCTGGGAAGCCTGCTGCTGCATCGCCTGGTACTGGTTGTACATGAAATAGCCCGCCGCTGCGATCACCACGAGAATCACGAGCCAGATCCACGCCTTGCTGCTCTTCTTACCGCTCGTCGGTTGCGGCGTATAGTGGCCATGGCTTGGGGGCGATGGATAGCGCGGTGTCTCCACCGCTACAGAGGATGTTTCCGTGTGCGTCGAAGGCGGCATCTTCTCGGGCATTGGATTGCGTCTGGCTCCATTTCTGCTTAAAGGTCAAACTATTATAACGGACTGGCTATTCTTCACTGTTGAACGCGATTCACGGGGAGAGTTCACCGCTAGCTGCTAAAAAACCTGTTTAGGCCGCGTCCATCGCAGCATCTTCGGATGGGCACACCTCTGCTGAGAGCGTCGACGGTACCTCTTTCAGACGCAGGAACAGGAATATGGTTAGTCTCTGCATTGATCCTGCCGAAGGTTGCTCCCTCATGAGCTTCTCGCCTTGCAAGTGCGCAATGAGCACCGCATCGCGCTCTCCACTCGCCTAGAGAATCCTCGCTATCGCCAATTCTTGCGGGCGGACTCCGCCTAAGCCCAAAACGCCGTCTCGACCGGCAAGAACCCTGTTTATCAGGACGTGTGCCAACGCGGGTTGGTTTCCACTAAGTTCGCAGGGGACAAGCGGTCAAAAAATGTCATCCCGGCGGCCCGAGGTGCCGCCCTTCTATGCTTGCCTCGCACATCGTTCCATCGGCCGCTTCCCGCAGCAACCAATCCCGGCTTTCTGAGGCGTGCTCCTCGTTGACACTGCCCGTAAGCCCCGTATAATAGCGTCTCCGGCCTTCTGGTACGCGCGCTTGTGAACTCCTCGCTTTCGTTGAGAGGCTGACGCTCCTGTGAATGCTCTGAACGCGCCACACAATCTGGCCTTGATCTTTATCCAGAACGGCGCCTTTACGGCCTATTGGCATCGTATTTTCAACCCCACGTTCCGCGGCCTTTACCACGCCAACGCTTTCGACATGAGCATCATGCTCCCGTATTTCTTCGTGATGACCGTCCTGGCGTGCTATGGCATTCATCGCTACGCGCTGGTCTACAAATATTTCAAATATCGCAAGAACGCCGCCGGCCCGCCGGCCGAAGTGAAAGAATGGCCGCGTGTCACCGTCCAGCTGCCGATTTTCAACGAACGCTACGTGATCGAACGCCTGGTAGAGTCCGTCGCCGCTTTCGATTACCCGCGCGAACTGCTCGATATTCAGGTGCTCGACGATTCGACCGACGAAACCAAAATCGTCGCGCGCGATTGCGTCGAGCGCTATCGCCAACTGGGCGTGCCAATCGAATATATTCACCGCGACAACCGCGAGGGTTTTAAGGCTGGAGCGCTGCAAGAGGGGCTGAAATCAGCAAAAGGCGAATTCGTCGCCATTTTCGACGCGGATTTTATTCCGCCCGCCGACTTTTTGCGCCGGACAGTCCCGTACTTTAGCGATTCAAAGATCGCGATGGTTCAGACGCGCTGGAGCTACGTGAATCGCAACTACTCCGCGCTCACCGAATGCGAAGCAATCCTTCTCGACGGCCATTTCGCGATCGAGCACTCTTCGCGCTTTCGCAGCAAGCTCTTTTTCAACTTCAACGGAACCGCCGGCATCTGGCGCCGCGCCGCCATCGAAGAAGCCGGCGGCTGGCAGCACGATACGCTCACCGAAGACACAGACCTTTCCTATCGAGCGCAGATGTGCGGATGGAATTTCGTCTATTTGCCGGAAATCGAATGCCCGTCCGAGCTTCCCGTTGAAATGAACGCCTTCAAGTCGCAACAGGCGCGCTGGGCCAAGGGCCTCATGCAAACGGCCAAAAAGATTCTGCCGCGCGTGCTGCGTTCCGATCAGCCCGCTGCGGTCAAGGCCGAAGCGATTTTTCATCTCACGGCGAACATCAGCTATCCGCTGATGGTCTTCATGTCGCTGATTCTGCTGCCGGCCATGATCGTCCGCTTCTATCAGGGATGGTTCCAGGTCCTCATCATTGACCTGCCGTTGTTTCTGGCATCAACGTGCTCGATTTCGTCGTTTTACCTAGCCGCGCAGCGCGCCTTTTATCCGAAGACGTGGAAGCGCACGTTCCTGTATTTGCCCTTCGTCATGGCCCTGGGCATCGGCCTCTCGGTTCGTAATGCTGTCGCCGTACTGGAAGCTCTCTTCGGCGTGAAATCCGAGTTTGTCCGCACACCCAAATATCGCGTTGAAGCGAAAACCAATTCGGGAGCGTCCTGGATCAAGAAGCGCACGTACCGCAAGCGCAGCGGCCTCTATCCCTATATCGAAATCGTCCTCGGCCTGTATTTCGCTGCCGCCACGCTTTACGCCGGCCAAATGCAAAATTACGCCACAATCCCGTTCTTTCTCCTTTTCGTCTGGGGCTATCTGTATACAGGTGTGATGTCGCTCGGCCAGGTCTACTTCGAACGGCTCCGCTTCGGCGCAGCTCAAGGCGAAATGGCTGCCGAAGCCCGTCCTGCCTCCACCGGCGCCCCCGGCTTCTGACCACTCTCCACACGAAGCACTCGTTATGCCCAAGTCATTTAAGCGCGGCGATCATGTAAAGTGGAATTTCCGAAGCGGGCAGGGTCCGGGGCGTTATTGTGAAGAAGCTTGTGTCAGACATTATGTTCAAGGGTTACCTCCATCATGCCTCGAAGGGCGACCCTCAGTACGTCATCAAAAGCGAGAAGACCAACCACGTTGCTATTCATAAGGTCGCGCCCTGAAAGCTATCGAATCGACAGCCAGGAGCCTCGCATCAAAGCGACACCAAAAGCTTTACTAGTGCGGCATCACGCCGCCATGATAGTCTCGCCGAACGTCGTGCGGGGCTCGGCGAACCGCGGCGCTCATCCGATATTCGGACACGGCGGAATGAGAGGGTCTCCATGTACGCACGCATGTGGCGCTTCACCATCCTTCCCGGCAAGCTCGACGGATTCGTGGAATCTGTACGCACCCTTCTCCCAGAGGCAAAGAAAGAACGGGGCTTTCGCGGATTCATCCTCTTTCGCAGCCTGATCGACGATCCAAAGACTCAATGCACCATGTTGGGCCTGTGGCATTCGCGCGCCCATTTGCGCGCCAGCGACGAGGGTCTGTTTCTTCCACGCGCGCTTGCTCATCTCATCACATGTTGCGAAGGCTATCCGGTCATTCAGGAGCAGGACGTGCTCCTGAGCGAACTCTTCACTCCTCGCCGCTCGGCTGACTTTTTGATGATTTAATCGGGATCAACTCGTGCATGAGAACCGGCCTCGAATCAGCCCTGGGCTGCCTCGCTAGCGGGCCGGTTCTGCTCGCCGAGTCGCGCCGCCGAAATCGCTTTCTTCGATTGAATCCATTCCGGCGCGGCATTGCGCTCCTCATCCGGCCGGTTCATCGCAAACGCCGCAATCAACCGCTCGCCGTTGAGCCACCACACGCTGAAGCTGGTGCTCTTGAAATCGCCGCGAACCACCGTCTGGGTCGCTCCGTCCGAGTCACCCCAGAATTCGTACGAAAGATCGAACACATCCGAGAAAAAGTACGGCACGTGAATAAACGGCTGCCGGTCGCCCATCGCCACGCGTGCCCAGTGTTGCCCCTGGGAGACTGCATTGTCCCAATGCTCCACGCGCCGCCGTTTCTCAAAAATCTTATCCGGATAATTTGCCACATCTCCTGCCGCGTATACGTCCGGCACCGCAGTTTCCAGAAATTCGTCTACCTCCACGCCATCGCGCCCACCAATCTTGCTGTTCGTGAATAACTCCGTCACTGGCGCCGCGCCGACTCCCGCGATCACCATGTCGCAGGAGACTATGCGGCCCCCCTCAAGCCGGACGCCGCTTACGGCTCCATCGCCATCGAATCCCGCGACGTTGCTCTTTGCCAGCACCTCTACGCCGCGCTCCGCGTAATAGCGTTCAAAGAACGCAGACATTTCCGGTGTAAACATCCGCTTCCACACGCGTTCTTCGGGAAATATCATCGTCGTTTGAATCTTCTTCTGCGTGAGCACCGCCGCCACTTCCATGCCGATGAATCCGCCGCCAATCACCACGGCTCTCTTCGCCTTTTCCGCCGCGGCTCGGATCTTCCGGGAGTCATCCATGGATCGCAGATAGAAGACGCTGGCCAAATCATTTCCCGGCACGTTGAGCGTTCGCGCGCGAGCGCCTGTGGCGATCAGTAGTTGATCGGATTCGAATTCTTGGCCCGATGCTGCGCGCAGACTCTTCTTAGTCAAATCGACACTTTCAATCGACGTCTTGAGCACCACCTGGATTCCATGATCGTGGTACCAATACGGTCCGTTGATCAGAATCCCCGTCTCGGTGTCTTTACCCGCAAGAAAGCTCTTTGAGAGCGGAGGGCGCTCGTAAGGCAAGGAATCGTCCGCCGAAACGATCGTCAATTCTCCCGGTTTCAGTCCGCGCTCAACCATCTCTTTCGCCGCGTAACCCGCAACCATTCCGCCACCGAAAATCAAATACTTGCTCTTCGTCATAGCTGTTCATCCCCGCTGCGCACTTTGAAAGGTCGTCGTGCCCACGAAAGCGATTGTACGTCTTTCGAGCGCCAACTGAACCGAGGATGGGGATTGCGTGAATTCGCCCAGTAAGATTTGGCCTTTCGTGTCTGCCGACGCTTCCTTGGCAAGTCTCGAAATTGAGCGCCTTGCAATATCGTGGGTGACGTAGCTTCTTCTGTGTAAAAAGGAGAGAGGGTGTAGGTTTTGTTGTGATGAGCAACAAAAATCTCCCAGCAAGGAGAACCTACACCCTATGAGACGGCACTATAGCACCGAGCAGTAT
>Ga0335085_10009608_pt1 | contig 14581 bp, 12 predicted proteins | sample Lox_Sample_45_FD_206712 | JGI IMG/M metagenome (GOLD analysis project Ga0335085, IMG submission 206712) | Soil microbial communities from Loxahatchee National Wildlife Refuge, Florida, United States - Lox_Sample_4.5 | ecosystem: Environmental > Terrestrial > Soil > Wetlands | place: USA...
AGAGCATCCAAAGCAAAATATCGCGTGTCCGCCGCGTGGGAAAGAAAGCCATGCTGTATGCGGCGGGAATGGCCAGGACCAGAGCCAGCAGGGTCGATCCGAGCGATACCACGATGCTGTTGCGCGCAAAGGCCAGGTAGTCCGCGCGCTCCAACACCGCAAAATAGTTCTCCAAAGTGGGGTGGAAGAAAATGGCAGGCGGCGTGGCGACGGCGGTAATCTCCGTCTTAAAGCTGCACAGAAACATCCAGAGGATAGGGAAGAACATGATCAAAGCCACGGCCCAGCCGGCGGCCGCCAATCCCCAGCGCCTGGCGCCTGAGTTTTTCATCGCACGTCCTCCAGGTTCCGCCCCACCAGGCGCATGAGGAAGAGGCCGACAATATTGGCGAGGACAATAGCAATCACCCCTCCTGCCGAGGCGCGCCCCACGTCAAAGCTCAGCAGCGCGTCGCGGAAGATCAGATAGGCCAGATTGGTTGAAGCGAGGCCCGGACCGCCATCGGTGGTCACGTAGATTTCCGCGAAGAGGCTGAGGAAAAAAATGGTCTCAATCATGGCCACGACGGCCATAGGGCGCAGCAGGTGAGGCAATTGGATATGGCGGAAAAGCGCCAGCGGCCCGGCCCCATCCAGGCGCGCGGCCTCCACTTGCTCGGGGTTCAGTGATTGCAGCGCGGGCAGGAGGATGAGCACGGCAAAGGGTGTCCACTCCCAACCCATGACGATGGCAATGGAAAACAACGGCATACGGGAGAAATATTCGATGGCGCCAATGCCCAGCGAGCGCGTGATCCAGGCGAAGAAGCCAAAGACCGGGTTCATCAGCATGTTTTTCCAAATCAGCGCGCTCACCGTGGGCATCACGAAAAACGGAGCGATGACCAGCAAACGGCAAACCTGGCGGCCGGGAAAATCCTGGTCGAGCAGAATGGAAAGGAGGGTGCCCAGTACCAAGGTGATGGCCAGAACCAGGGCCACCAGGAACAATGTATTGCCCATCGCCACCCACAGCGCGCGGTGGGTCAGCAGGCTGCCGTAATTCTCCCATCCGGCAAAGACAGTTTTTCCGGGTCTGAGCAGGTTGTAGCGCCGGCCGGAGAACCACAGCGTCATAGCCAGGGGCACGACCATCCACAAAAAAAGCGCAAATACGGAGGGCGCCAGCAGGGAACGGGTGTGAAAGCGCGGGGATCGGGTGGCAGCGGTTCCGCTCACTTGGACCTTCCTTCCAGGTCGCGCTCGGTTTCCGCTTGCGCGAGCGCCAGAGCCTCTTGAACCGTAGCGCGCCCTGCCAATGCGGCGCTGATTTCCTGCCCCACCTCTGTTCCGATGGCCTGAAATTCGGGAATGCCCACATACTGAATTCCCACGTAGGGGACCGGCTGCGCACTCGGCTGGCGATAATCCGCGTTCAAAATGGCTTCCCGCACCAGGGGCGCAAAGGGCGCAGCTTTGAGGTATGCGGCGATTTCATAAGTGGATTTGCGTGAGCCGGGAGGGACGCGCAGCCAGCCAAAACGCTCGCCCACGGTCGTGACATAGCGCCGGCTGGTGGCCCACTTGATGAATTGCTTGGCCAGCGCGGCGCGCTTGGAGGTGGCGGGGATCGCCAGTCCCCAACTCCAAACCCAGGCGGCGCCGTTGGGAACCCTGGCAATGGGGGCTTTGGCAAAGCCCGTCGAAGACGCCACGCGACTTTGGCTGGGATCGAGAAAGTAGCTGGCGGCGGAGGTGGCGTCAACCCACTGGGCACAATTGCCGTTGGCAAACAGCGCGCGGTTCTCATTGGCACCGTCGGTAATCACGCCCGGCGGTCCATAATGATTCAGCACATCCACATAGAAACTGATGGCGTCCACCCAGGGTGCGGTGGTGAGCTGCGGCTTCCATCCAAGGTCCAGCCAGCGGCCCCCGAAAGTGTTGACCAACGTGCTGAGGTAAGCCATGTTCTGGCCCCAGCCTGGTTCGCCGCGCAAACAAAGGCCATAGACGCCGTGCTGTGGGTCGTGCAATTTCTGCGCGAACTGGCGAATCTGGTCGTAGCTTGGCTGAAGGGGCATCTCCAGGCCAGCATTCAGGAAGAGGTCCTTCCGGTAGTACGTAAATGAACTTTCACCGTAGAACGGCGCAGCGTACATCCTGCCCTGATAGGAGAGGCCCTCACGGATCACGTCGAAGATGTCGTCGTAATCATAGTCCGCACCGAGGCCGTCGAGCGGCACCAGCCAGCCACGCTCTCCCCACAAGGGTGCTTCATACGAGCCAATCGTAATGACGTCGAAAGTGTTGCTTCCTGTAGAAATATCGATCGTGAGCCGCTGTCGGAGGATGTTTTCGCCCAAAACCACCCAGTTCAGCTTGACCCCGCTCTCCTTTTCAAAATCGGAAGAGAGTTGTTGCATCAGGATCATGTCAGAGTTGTTCACCGTGGAGACGGTCAGCTCCGGACGCCGGCGTGTTGGGAAAACAAGCCAGGCTAGGAGCGCGGCGCTCATCAGCAGTCCGAGTTTTTGCCAGGACATTTTCACGCAAGGGTCCCCGTGGAAGCACCCGGAATGTGAAGGCAGCCACCACCCTCCCCGGCCTCTGCAAGGGGCAAGAGTCTAACTCAGCGCGAAGGCGCTTGCAAATTGGGATGGAAACGAGGAATATGCGCTTGCGCTTATCTTTGGGTGGAGGGAGGCCTTCATGCTCCGCGCCATCATGACCCGTCCCGGGAAAGTCGAATTCTCTGTAGTTCCAAAACCCAGCTTTGGGGCAGAAGACGTTTTGCTGCGGATTCGCCGCATCGGCATCTGCGGCTCGGATCTACACGTCTATCATGGCAAGCATCCGTATACTTCCTATCCGGTGGTGCAAGGGCACGAATTCTGCGGCGAGGTGGTCGAGACCGGCATGCACACGCGAAGATTCAAGCCGGGCGACCTGGTTACCGCGCCTCCTCAGATCGTCTGCGGCCACTGCCGGCCGTGCCGCGAGGGACGATCACACATCTGCGAGAACCTGAAAGTGATCGGCTTCCAGGCGCCGGGAGTGGCGCAAGAGTTTTTCCCCTTTCCCGAGTCCTCGCTACTGAAGCTGCCCCAGACGTTCACTCCGGAAATGGGGGCGCTAGTGGAACCCACGGCGGTGGCGATCCACGCCGTCGGCCGCGCCGGAAACGTGGCGGGGTGCGGCGTGCTGGTCTTGGGCGCCGGGCCGATTGGGAACCTAGTGGCGCAAGTGGCGAAATGGCGTGGCGCCCGCCAAGTTCTGATTTCCGAGGTGAGTGACCACCGCCTTGCCGTCGCCCGGCAGTGCGGCATCGCGCACACCGTCAATCCCCGCCGGGATTCGCTGGCGGATCGTGTGGCGGAGGTCTTTGGCACCCATCGCGCCGATATGTCCCTGGAATGCGTGGGTATCGCCGAGACCGCCAACCAAGCCATCCTGAGCGTGCGGAAGGGTGGCGTGGTGGTCATTGTCGGAGTCTTCGCGGATCGCGCTCCGATTGACTTGGGGCTGGTGCAAGATCGCGAGCTGGAACTGCGTGGAACGTTGATGTACCAGCGGCAGGATTACGTGGATGCCATTCGCTGCCTGGCGGAGGGCGGCATCACGTACGCCCCCTTGTTGTCGAAAACCTTCGACTTCCGGCATTACCCCGAAGCTTATATCTTTATTGAAAGACACCACGAAGAGATTATGAAAGTCATGATCGACCTGGACGAAATCGGGAAGCAAGGGTGAAGCCCTGTGCGGTCCGAAGCATCTAGCGCGCATCAAGCTCTTCGTCAAAGCAGACCGCCACTTTCCCACATTTGCCCGAAGCCATCAGCGCGTAAGCATCACCGGCCTTTTCGAGCGGGAAGCGGTGGGTGACCAAAGATGCGGGGTGCAGATTCCAGCGGACCAGGCGCTCCACCAGGTCCTCCATCAGCCAAATTGAGCTGACCCACGAGCCCATAATGGTTTTCTGGTCGTGAATGATATCGGGTGAGGGATTGAACTCCACGCGCCCGCCTTCGCCCAGAAAAACGATCTTGCCCCACTTGCGGGTGGCGCGGATTGCCGTGACGCGGGCCGATTCGTTGGCCGAGCAGTCAACCGCGCGCTCGACGCCATAGCCGCCCGTCAGCGCCTTGACCTCGGCAGCGTTGTCCGGTCCGCTCGCCATCACCTCATCACAGAGTTTCAAATCCAGAGCGAGCTTCATGCGCTCGTCGATCACGTCGATGCCAAAAATCCGCGAGGCGCCGAGCTTGCGGCAAAGTGCCGCGGCGGCGAGGCCCACGGGTCCCAGGCCGGTGATGAGCACCGAATCGTTGCCATTGATTCCCATTCGTTGCAGGCCCTCGTAAACGGTCCCGAAGCCGCAGGCCACCTGCGCGCCATCGGCGTAGGAAAGTTCCTTGGGTAGATCGATCAGGTCTTTCTCCTCCGCCAGCAGATAGTCCGCCATCCCTCCGTCGCGCTGCCATCCATAGGCGCAGCGGTATTTCACGCTCGTGCAGGAAATCATGTATCCCCGGCGGCAGTCATTGCACAATCCGCAGCCGGAGATATGGTAGACAATGACGCGGTCGCCGGTCTGAAAGCGGCGGCAGCCCGGCCCCACCTTGACGATCTGGCCGCAGGGTTCGTGGCCGACAATGAACCCTTGATAACGCTCCACACCTTTGCCGAGGTGTTCGTGGTAGATGCACCGGATATCCGAACCGCAGATGGTGGAGGCCTTCATGCGCACCAGTGCTTCGCCGTGGCCAGGCTCGGGAACCGCTTTCTCCCGCAGCTCCGCGGTACTGTTGCCGGGTAAATATGCACCCCTCATGCTTTCGCTCATTGTGTGAATCCTTCTGCGAGGGCTCTTACTTGCAGCGGTCGCAAACACCGCCCGCTTCCACGCGCACGGTGGTGATGCGGAACTGCTGTTCGCGCTCAATCTGGCCTTTCAATTTTTCGAACAGCAGGCTTTCGAACTCCTGAATGCGTCCACACTTCAGGCAGGCCAAATGGATGTGGTCGCGGGTGGTTTTGGCTTCGTAATAATGTTTTCCCCCGTCCAGGTGCATCAGGTCCAGTTCATCCACCAGACCGTGCTTCTTCAGCAGGGCGAGGGTTCGATAGACAGTAACTTTATTGATGGTGGGGTCCTGGATTTTGGCGCGCTGCCAAAGGGCCACGGCATCCAGGTGGCCGTCGGCGCCTTGAATGATCTGCACAAGCAGGCGGCGCTGGTGGGTCATGCGTACGCCGCGCGAAACCAATTCCTGCTCAAGAGGCCGGCGCGAAACGCGTCCTTCTATATCCATGCTTCCCTCACCACGCGGGATGCTTACGCTCTCTAGTGTGGCTTTGCACTCTACACCTGTCAACGAGTTTCCCCTGCGGCTGCCGCAAACGCGTGGCGGGTGCAGAAGGTGCCGCGGTTGCAATCCGGGTGTAAACTGGGGCGAACGAGGTCAAGCTGGAGATCCCGCTCATGACCTTCCCGACTGCGCAGCGTTGGTTGGGAAGAAGCGAGGAGAAATTCGATGAGCCGGCTTTGGATCGCACTACGATCAATTGTTTATGCTACTTTGTTCCTGGCGGCGTGGGGTTCCGTCGCATTATTGTGCCGCGCATTGGATAAGCACGTCCCCGTGCGCATTCCCGGCTGGTTGGTGGCTCCAGGCGCAGCACTTTTCCTGGTGGGGGCCGCACTCTCGTTAACGACGGTGGCCTATTTCATTTTCGAAGGCCGCGGCACTCCGGCGCTGTTCGACCCCCCGCGGAAATTCGTTCCGCACGGCCCGTATCGCCTTGTCCGCAATCCCATGTATGTGGGCGGCGTCGCGATGCTTTTGGGATTGGGCCTTTACCTCACTTCCGTCGCTATGGCGATTTTTGCACTGGTGGCATTCCTGCTCATTCACACCTTCGTGGTCTTCGCGGAAGAACCGGGATTGCGAAGAAGGTTTGGGCAGGAATACCAGGAATATTGCCAGAGCGTACCGCGGTGGATTCCGCGCCTTAGCCAGCGACATCTTCCAACCTGACGCGGGGAATTAATTCTTGCACGTCCGCCCACTCTGCCACGCGGGTTCCCTCCAAGGCCACGGTCGCCGCGCTGGCAGCGACGGCCATTTGAAAGGCTTGGCGAAACGGGAGGCCCTCAACGGCCGCGCGAGCCATTGCCGCCACCATGGTGTCACCCGCGCCCACACTGCTGCGCACCTCGACTGCGGGCGGGGGGGCGGACCATGCCTCCGCGCCGTTCACGCCGACGGCGCCCTCCGCTCCCAGTGAGATCAACACCTGCTCGCATCCCTTTTGGGCTAATACTCGAGCCGCTTCCACCAACTCCTGGCGAGTGCGCAGCGTGGTGCGTAAGAGGTCTTCCACTTCCCCCCGGTTGGGCTTGATCAGGTAAGGTCCGGCCGCGAATCCTTGCTCGAGACCCTGCCCGGCGGTGTCCAAGATGCATTTCACTCTTCGTGCGCTGGCGAGGCGGATCAAATCCGCAAAGACGGCCGGCGGCGCATCGATCGGCAAGCTCCCGGAAAAGACCATGACCTCACACCGTGGAGCCAAAGCTTCAATTCTCCGCTGTAGCTCCCCCAGGTGCGCAGCCGTAGCCATAAAGCCGGGCTCATTAATTTCCGTCTCCGTACCCCGGTCAGGGTCGTGGATCTTCAGATTAACGCGCGTCTCGCCGGGGACAGAGACAAAGTCGGCTGGAATTCCCTCGGCCTGGAGGGCATCCAGGATAAAACGACCATTGTTCCCCGCTGCCAACCCCAGCGCGCAGACCTCGAATCCCCAACGCCGCAGGGCGCGCGCGACATTGATTCCTTTCCCCCCGGCATCGACGCGTTCCATCACGCACCGATTGGTTTTGCCGACCTCGAAGCCGCGAATGGTGACGCTCTTGTCGATCGCCGGGTTGAAAGTGACCGTCGCAATCATGGTGGTCTGATTATCGCAAGGGACGGGTCGTCAAGGCCAGAACGATCAGCCGTGGCGGCATGAGATGCGAGGGGCGCAGAGCAAATGCCCTGTGCGATAATTATGGTCCAAAGCCGGGCGCTCGTTCAGACAATCACGATTCTCTAAGAGGCGGGGACAACAATGCCAGGCAAATGGAAAACCGTGTGGCCGACCGTTGAGCGGCGGGAAGTGGTGCACGCCGTGAGGACGACCCTCGCCGCAGTGGCTTCCTTGCTGTTCGCTCGATTGTTCAAGATGCCCGAGGCCTATTGGGCGGCCATTACCACCATGATCGTGATGCAATCGACGCTCGGGGCGGCGTTGACCATCTCGAGACATCGCCTGGTGGGAACGGCTCTGGGCGCCTCCATGGGCGCTTTGACCACAATCTACCTGGGACGAAACGTGGCATGCTTTGGCCTGGTCATTCTGGTGCTGGGATTAATTTGCGCGCTACTTCACCTGGAGCGAACCGCCTACCGCTACGCCGGAATCACGGCGACAATCGTCATGCTCGTGGTGCGCAGCCAGGCGGTTTGGATTATCGCAATGCATCGCTTCATCGAGATCTCGATCGGGATTGTCATTGTGCTGGCCGCCACCGCCCTGTGGCCGGAGCAACGGGCGGCGTCAAAGTGAGCGGCTTTGCCGCAACTGGAGGGGCCGTAGTCTGATACACTTCATTATGAAAGAGGCTTCAAGCGGGCATTCATCCTATAGAGTGTGGTCAAGATGCGATTCATATTCCTGCCGGGAGTGCTGATGCTGGCTGTCGCGAGTGTATTGTCGCAAACCGCGATGCAACATCATCACGCCCCGGATACCGGCCCACAGCTTCGCGACCTTCCGCCTCCGCCCCTGATGCAGGGAATTGGCGACTCCCATCTCAAGATCAGCACCAGCTCCGAACAAGCCCAGGCCTATTTCGACCAGGGGCTTCGGCTTCTGCACTGCTTCTGGGACTTTGAAGCCTATCGCGCCTTCAAGGAAGCTGCGCGCCAGGATCCCTCTGCCGCCATGGCTTACTGGGGCGAGTATGAGGCGCTGAAAATGACAGGCCGCCACGGCACCATCCAGAAGGAAAAACAAGTGGCCCTTGATAAGGCAAAATCGCTTGCCGAACACGCCACTGACCACGAGCGGCTCTACATTCGCGCGGCGGAAAAAGAGGACGCGGACGGGGATTCGAAGGATTCTTCCGGTTATCGCAGTGTGATGGAGACGCTGATTGACCGCTACCCGGATGATCTGGATGCCCAAGCGTTCCTGGCCCTGGAGGAGATGGGCGGATACAAGGCCAATGGGCACCCGCGGGGCGGGGAGATCTACTCGCAGTCCATGCTGCGCAGCATGCTGGCGGGGCACCCTGACAATGCTGCGGCCAATCATTACTGGATTCACGCCATGGAAGACAGTGCGCGTCCGGAGGAAGCCCTGCGAAGCGCCGACGTCCTTGGGCGCCTGGCCCCCAACTCCGGCCACATGGTCCACATGCCGGGCCATATTTATTGGCGCGTGGGCGATTATGAGCGGGCGCGCCAGGTCTTCATGGCTTCGGTGCGCGTCGATGAGGCTTACATGGCGGCGCAGCAAATCCGCCCCGAAGAGGACTGGAACTATGCCCACAACCTCGCTTATCTTATCGCCGCATGCGCGGAGGCGGGACGCTACCAGGAGGGGCTGGAGTGGGCGGCCAAGCTGCGCGGCATGCCGGCTCCCACCGGGATGACTTCCGCACAGTTTGTGGTTTGGGCCGGAGGGAGTGTCGCCCGATTGCGCATCCGTTTTGACGATTGGAAGGCCGCGGAGAGTGAAACCCTGGAGTTCGGCACAGAAGCGAATGCCGCGAGTCCCGCAGCCAAGGACTTTGCTGAGGGCCTTCGCCTCTACGCCAAGGGTATGACCGCTGTCGAGCGCGGCGAGCTCAAGTCCGCGGAAAAGCCATCAGAGGCTCTCGACGCCATGCTGTGGCGGTTGGAGTCCTCCAAATCCCGCAAGCCGGAAGATGACGAGGAGAAGGACGAAAGCCAGGAAGCGGAGGAAGACGATCCCACACGGGTGCTGAATCTTTTGGGCACGCTCTCGCTCGACCTGCGTGCCAACATCCAGAACCTTGCCGGAAACAATGAGGACGCGGTGCGGCTCTTCCATAAGGCAATCGAAAAAGAAAAGGGCCTGGGCTATAGCGAACCGCCGCAGCTTTATCGCCCGGAATACGAAAGCTTAGGTGACGCGTGCCTGCGGTCGCGCCAGTGGGACCAGGCTCGCGAGGCGTTTGACCAGGCGCTGAAGCAGCGGCCCAAGAGCGGCCAAGCGCTGTACGGAATTGCCCGGTCGTACTCGCTCGCGGGAGATTCTTCCCACGCCGCCACGGCCTACCAGGATTTTCTGGCGAGCTGGCAGAGCGCCGACAGGGATTTACCGCAAGTCAAGCAAGCTCGAAGCTGGCTCGCGGGGCACCCGCAATAGGTAATCATGCCGTCCATCGTATCGAACCCGGAAACGGCCACCCCGGATTCGCATAATGAACGTGCCGGAAGCGCGCGCTCCCGCGCATTGATGTATGGAGCCTGGGCGTTGATTGCTGCCGGATTGTTCTTGTACGCCCAAACCTGGGCCTTTACCGATGACGAAGGTTTCCATTTGCTGGCGGCCCAACTCATCAAGAGAGGCCTGCGTCCTTACCTCGATTTTTGCTTTCCCCAGACACCCTTTAATGCTTACTGGAACGCCTTCTGGATGCGGTTGTTTGGCGAAAGCTGGCGCACCGCACATGCCTTGGCCGCACTCGAGACCGCCGCGGCCGTGCTGCTGGCGACGCAATTCGTGTATGAGCGCCTACCGGAGCGCCCCTGGCGGGTGGCCGGGGCAATTGCCGCGGCGGTGGTGATCGGCTGCAATTCCAACTTGGTGGAATTTGGGCCGCTGGGCCAGGCCTATGGGATTTGTCTCTTCTCGGCCGTCAGCGCGTTTCGGTTGGCCGTGGCCGGTGCGGACCGTCGTGATTGGCAGGCGGCGGCCGGCGCCGGCGTTTTCGCGGGCGTTGCTGCAGCGTCGTCCCTGCTTTCGGTGATGGTGGCCCCGGTGCTGCTCATCTGGTTCGGATGGTGTAATCGGGCGGGGAAGCGCTGGAGTAAAGTTCTGGCCTTCGCCATCGGTTGCACCATTCCTTTTCTTCCTCTCGTGAGGTTGTTTACGCGCTCGCCGCGAGTGGTCTGGTTTAATGTCGCCCAATACCACATGCAATACCGCGTGGTGTATTGGCCCGATCCTCTCCGCCACGACCTTGAAACCATAACGGCGTGGGCCGGCGAACCGCAATCGTTGTTGCTGGGATTGCTGGCCATTTTTGGCGTTGTCTACATTGCCCGCCGTTCGGGTTGGAACCGGGAGCGCCGCGATGAGTTTTATCTCTGCGGGTGGCTGGCCCTGGGCATTGCCGCGGAACTGGCTTTCGCGCATCCCACTTTTGCGCGCTATTTTTGCCTGCTTGCACCGTTCGTGGGAATTCTTGCCGTGCCGGGATTGTACGCGCTGGGGTCGCGAGTGCTCAGTCCGGAGCGTCCGTTTTGGCCGGTCCTGATCATCTGTGTTATTTCCGGCGGGGCCTTGGCGCGCACGCTCTACAACGACCGCACCTTATCCACCTGGCCGGAATACGAGGAGATGGCCCGCAAGGTGGAGAGCGTCACCCCGCCCGGCAAGCAGATATTTACGGAAGAGCAGATTTATTTTTTGACAAAACGCCGGCCGCCGCACGGAATGGAATTCGGATATTCGCACAAACTCAAATTTCCTCCGGAACGAATGTCGGCCCTGAACATTGTTTCCGAGCCGGAGTTGCAGCATGAAGTGTCTGCGGGCATATTCGGGAGCGCCGCTACATGTGACAACGATTTCGTCAATACCTACGGCCTCGACAAGGCCTTCCGGCAAAAGGTGGATCTGCACAACTGTTCCGTTTATTGGGATTGGCAGCCGGCGACGGAGGAAGCAAAGTAGTCCGGATTTTAAGTTCCACTCTTCTAAATCAGTTCTCCGCGCAGCACGGTAACCGCTTGGCCGCCCAATTTGACTCGGTCGCCCGCCAGGTCGACCTTGACCACTCCACCCCGGGCGGAAGCCTGGAACGCCACGAACTGGGTCTTGCCAAGATGCTTCGACCAGTAGGGCCCCAGCACGCAGTGGGCTGAGCCGGTCACCGGATCTTCGTCGATTCCGGAGCCGGGCGCAAAGAAGCGGGAAACGAAATCGAATTCGCCGCCTTGCGAGCGCGCCGTCACAATGACTCCCCGCGCTTTGGTCTGCTTCAGCAAAGTGAAGTCGGGCGCAAGATCGCGCACCGTCTGCTCGGAATCCGCTTCCACCAGATAATCGAAGTGGCTTTTTCCGACGTAGCGCGGCGTTATTCCCAGCCCCGTCACCAATTCGCCCCAAGGCGTCACTGGCTCCTCCGGCTTGGCGGGAAAATCAAGCTCGATCCAGTCGCCCTTTCGCTCCGCGGTCAACAGGCCGCTGAGCGTGTAGAAGCGCGCCTGCCGGTCACGCGCCAGCACCCCTGTTTCCCACAGGACGTGTGCGCTGGCGAGTGTTGCGTGGCCGCACAGCTCAACCTCAATGGTGGGTGTAAGCCAGCGGAGTTGAAAGCCATCCTCCCGCGGCCAAAGAAAAGCCGTCTCCGACAGGTTCATTTCCCGAGCGACATCGCGCATCCAGGCTTCCCCTGGGGGGTTGGGCAAAATACAAACTGCCGCCGGATTACCGGCAAACGGCCGGCTGGTAAATGCGTCGACTTGATAGATAGTCTGGGCCATTAGCTTGCCTCCAAGGGATTCGTCGTGTGTCAAAGGACGTCGATTACCGGCAGACGGGCCAAGGAATTGTTCCGCGCGAATCTGATCTCCGGCAAAACATCTACTGAGGATTGCCAAATTTAGTGCCGGGCTGTTTTCGTAGCGCGGGCGTCTCGCCCGCTGTGGCGTGGGCATCCTGCCTGCGCGCTGGGCGGGAGCGGGAAGCTCCCGAGACAGCGGGCAAGATGCCCGCGCTACTCACGTAGGTGTCACTTCATTTTGCAATTCTTAGTCGTACTCGCATAGCTACTTCGCACAGATCGGCCTTTGTTTGGGTGCAATATCACTAATTAGCGCGCAAATGCTTATCAAAGAAATCCGCCGCGGCGCGGTAAGCCGTGAGCCAGTGTTCGTGCGTCAGGAAATCATGAACCTCATCGGGAAAAACGATCTGCTGAAATTCCACGCCCTGTTCGCGCAGCGCGGCGACGAGCTGGACCATATTGGCAAACGCCACGTTGCGGTCATCATCGCCCTGGATCAACAGCACCGGTGAACGCCAGGTCTTCACGGAGGCGAGCGGCGAAGATTCATATGCCACGCGCGCCCATTCCTGGAGCTTCTGCGGATTCTCAGCATGAAGTGTCCACGGTTCCTCCAGATTCCAATCATGTACGCCATGCAGGTCTACTCCACAGGCGAATAAATCCGAGGAGCGGGCCAGCCCCAGGGCCGTCAAATAACCTCCGTAGGACCCGCCCCACAAGCCGATGCGCGCCGGGTCAACATCGGGACGGGAGCGCAGAAATAGGCCGGCCGCCCGGACGTCATTGAATTCACTGGCGCCGGTGGGGCCATAATTGAGCGCCTCGCGAAATTCCATGCCATAACCAATTCCGCTGCGGTAATTCACGGAAAGCACAATGTATCCGCGGCTGGCAAGATACTGATTCAGGGCATACGCATTGTGGTAATACTGCATGTAATGCCAGCCGAGCAGCATCTGGCGGCGCGAACCTCCGTGGAAAAAGACCACGGCCGCATGCCGCTCCCCAGTTTGCGTTTGACGGGGAAGGAACAACTGCCCATGGAAGCGCAGCCCATCCATCGACGTGATCACCACCGGCTGCGGCTCCACCAACTGGAGAGCGGGAAAATCCGGCGGCGGCGTTGGCGTGAGATCGCGAATCTCTCCATTGCCGGTTATCATTGCCGGGCGCCCCGGCCAGTGCGCATCCGAGTGCAGAAAGACGATGTGATGGCCATCGCTGGTCACTGCCGGCGACCATTCGATGTCTTCGCCTCCCTTAAGTTGCCGCGGTTCCGTTCCCGAGGCGGTCTCGGTGTACAGATGCCTCCTGTCGATGTCCTGAAAATTGGAATTGAATACCACTTCACCGCGATTGGGAGTAAGTGCAACATCTTCAACTTCGAATTCGCCCGGCGTCATCAGGCGGGCTTCACCTCCCGCCACTGGCACAGAATAGAGATGCGTCCAGCCATCAGCCTCCCAGGGAAAAATCAGCCGGTCGCCCGCCGCCCAGAACAATTGGTTTACGGCCTGAACCCCGCGGAAAACGCTTCCACGCCCCTCGCCGGCTTTCCATACCTCGCGCCCTTCACCCGTCATCACGCTGGCCGCGCGAATCGACCAGGGCGGACCGGCGCGCTGGGGGCCGAACAATTGCGGCTCCGGCAAGGCCGGCAAGCGTAGATAGGCGATCTGTTTTCCGTCCGGTGACCACACAGGTTCCTGGTCGCGGTCCACGCTGGGGTCAAGATAGTGCAGATGCTTTTCGGCGGAATTATAGACGCCGATAAAACTGTGGTCTCCCCGTGCGCTGACGAAGGCAAACTGCGAACCGTCCGGGGACCAGCGCAACGCGCCGGCCTTTCCGTTCGTGTGGAGAAGTTGGGCAGGTTTGGCGCTGCTGTTAAGTTGCAGGCTCCAAATTTGATCTTTCAGAATGAAAAGTACCGCGTCGCCCTTGGGCGAAACGGCGGGGGAATGCCCTTCCGCCAGCTTGCGGGGCGGACCGCCGGCAAGTGAAGCCATCCAGATGTCCTGCTCGACACCCGCGGGATCGCTGCGCGGGTTGGGCGCCTCGCGCAGATTTTCGAAGTCACCGCCGCGCGTGTAAATCACAGCGCGAGCATCGGGAGTCCACGCCAGTTCGGCAATTTCCTGGCCGTCATCCGCCGTGTAGGCGGTTAGCTGCCGGCCCTGGTAATCCGGAGGCCCCGCCACCCAGATGTTCCGCAGTCCACGGGTATCGAATACCCACGCGATCATCCCGCCGGCCGGCGCTGCCACCAATTCGCCGGCGAAGGGCGCGCCCATGACTTGATCAATGGTAAAGGGCTTCGATTGTGCCGCTGCCGGCGCCAGACTCGCAGCGAGTAGGAGAACCGTAAGGAGATATCTCATCATCATCAACCCAACCCGACAGGTGTTTCAATTTCCGCAATGACGCGGCTACGAGTATACATCCCCTCATGAGCAGGCGGGCGGCCGGGGAAGGGCCTCAAAAGCTGCGGAAAAGGTCATGTCCGCTGTGCTCAAATGTTGCGGGCTATTCACGCTAAGTCTATTTCTTTTCATATACATCTCTAGACAAACCCTTAGATCCTTTGTTTTCATATACATCTTTAGAGCTATGATAAATCATATTTCCGGTCCTTTGTTTTCATACACATCTCTAGAAATACCTTCATTTTTGGGGCCCCTTTTTTTGGCTCCTCAGCAGAATTTGTGGGTAGACTCCGGTTCAGGTAAAGCTCCAAGAGTATGGTAGAGAGCGACTTCGGCGGCGCGAAAGGTGCGAAAGCCATAGGCT
>Ga0335085_10009609_pt1 | contig 14580 bp, 15 predicted proteins | sample Lox_Sample_45_FD_206712 | JGI IMG/M metagenome (GOLD analysis project Ga0335085, IMG submission 206712) | Soil microbial communities from Loxahatchee National Wildlife Refuge, Florida, United States - Lox_Sample_4.5 | ecosystem: Environmental > Terrestrial > Soil > Wetlands | place: USA...
GTAGGAGTAGTCGTCGTGGGTGCGGGCGATCAGCTTCGGCAGCCCGGTGGTGCCGCCGGACAGCAGGAACACCGCGACGTCCGAGGGGGCGGGCGGGGTGGCGTCCCAGCGTGCGCGATCGACGGTCGCGTATTGCTCGGTACTGAACGGTACCGTACCGAGAGAGGTGGTGCTGGCGGGGGTGCTGGGAGTGGTGCTGGCGGGGGTGCTGGGAGTGGTACTGGCGGGGGTGCTGGGAGTGGTGCTGGCGGGGGCGGCGCAGAGGGTGGCGAGGTCGTGGTGCCGCGGATCCACCTGGGGGCCGTCGACCAGGATGTGCTCCAGGGTGTCGGAGGAATCCCGCAGCTGGGCGGCCATCTCCTGGTGGTCGAAGCCGCGCAGCACGCCGGGCACCGCCAGGGCGCGGGCCTCGCTGTGCTGGCACAGGTAGGCCAGTTCGTGCTGGCGGTGCGCGGGCAGCGCCATGACCGGGACGATCCCGGCCCGCAGGCAGCCCAGGGTGAGCACGGCGAACGGCCAGCCGTTCGGCAACTGGACCACGATCCGGTCACCGCGTTCCAGGCCGAGGTCGTCGGTGAGCCGGCTGGCCAGCGCGTCGGCCCGGGCCAGCAGCGACCGGTAGCTGATCATGGTGGTGCCGTCGACAAGCGCGGTGGCGTCCGGCCGGGCATCGGCCACCGCGGCGACCTGGGCGCCGAGGCTCTCGCCGCGCCACCAGCCGGCCTGCCGGTAGGCGCGGGCCAGGTCGGGCGGCCAGGGAACCGTGCCCTCGGCGATCGGCGTGATCCGGCGGCTCATGCGGGTACTCCCACCAGGTCGGCGCGGCCGGACAGGATGGCGGTGCGGGCCCGGTCTTCAAGAGCGCTGTCCTCGGCTGCGTCCTCGATCAGCATGGTCACGGCGCCGTGGTCCAGCCGGGCGGCCTCGCAGAGCAGGCGGCGGGTCAGGGCGGTGCCGCCCTCGACCGCGACCAGGCAGGCACCGGCCGCGAGCCCGCGGGCCACCGTCGCCTCGGCCCGGTCAAGGCCGTCTTCGGTGTCGGGAGCGGTGATGCGCAGGGTGGTGCTGGGAAGCGTGGTGGTGGCGACGGGAACGAGCCGGCGGGAGTGGCTCGCGCCGGCGATGGTGAGGGGCGTTGCCAGGACCTCGGTCCCGCCGTGGGCGGCGCGCCAGGCGGCGTGCACCGCGTCGGTGAACGCCGGGTCGCGCTGGCGCAGCTTGGACTCGGGCAGCGAGCGGCTGAAGAAGTGGAAGGCGAACTGCCACGGGGGCAAGTGCCGGTAGGACCGGCCGAAGTGCTCCCACCACGACAGCGAAGGACGGGCGGCGTCCTGGATCCGGGCGATGGGCCCACCCCGTTCGTTCTCATAAATGGCGAGGGCCTCATCGAGCGTGTCAGGGTCCGTACGGTCCCCTTCGAGCGCGGCGGCCAGGGCGATCGCGTCTTCCATGGCCATCTTGGTGCCGGAGCCGACGGAGAAGTGCGCGGTGTGCGCGGCGTCGCCGAGCAGGGCGAGGGCGGTCCGGCCGATCCGGTGGCGCCAGCGCTGCGTGCGCCAGGTGCGGAAGTTGCCCCAGCGGGAGTTGTTGACCAGCAGCGGGCAGCCGTCGATCTGGGCGGCGAAGAGCTTCTCGAGGTAGGCGCGGCTGACCTCGTCGCTGGGGCCCGGCGGCTGGCTGACGTCGAAGGCGTCCAGGCCGGCGGCGCGCCAGGACGGTTCGTCGGTCTCGACGATGAAGGTGGAGACGCCGTCCCCGATGGGGTAACCGTGCACCGCGAACACCCCGTGCGGGCCCTGCTCGTGCACGAACGTCAGCCCGTCGAAGGGGTAGGTGGTACCGAACCAGATGAACTTCGCCGTCGCGGTGACCACGCTCGGCCCGAACACCTCCGCGTACCGGGACCGGGTCAGCGAGTTGGCGCCGTCGGCCGCGATGACGAGGTCGTAATCGGCGGTCAGCAGGTCCCCGAGGGCGGTGGGGGTTGCGAACCGCAGGTCCACGCCCGCCTCGGCGGCGCTGTCGGCGAGCAGGCTCAGCAGCCGGCGGCGGGCCACCGCGGCCATGCCGTTGCCGCCGAAGCGCCACCGTTCCCCTTTGAGCCGGACCTGGATAGGGTCCCAGTGCACGCCGTGCTCGGTCAGCGCGCGCCGCAGCACCGGGTCGGCGGCGTCGATGCCGTCCAGGGTGGCATCGGAGAACACCACGCCGAAGCCGAACGTGTCGCCCGCCTGATTACGCTCGAACACCGTGACCTCGCGGCCGGGGTCGCCCCGCTTGACCAGTAGCGCGGCCAGCAGCCCGCCGGGGCCGCCGCCGAGGACCGCGATCCGCACCTGAGCTCCTACGTGTTACAACGTATTGACGGGCGTAAAATCTATGACACACAATAACGCTCATGCTGATCTTGGCAAGCCCTGGTCTCCGATGAAGCCCAGGGCCATCGTGTGGGATCTGTTCGGGGATCACCTGCGCTACGCCGAACGCGGCGTCGTGCCGATGCGGGCACTGAACCAGCTGCTCGAGCTGTTCGGGGTGGGCGAGAGCACGAGCCGGGTGGTGCTCTCCCGGATGCGCCGGGAGGGCTGGTTCACCACCTGCCGCGACGGGCGGCAGACCAGCTACGCCCTGACCGCCCGGAGCATCAAGCTGCTGGACGAGGGGCGGGCCCGGATCTTCGAGCGCGGCCGCGACAACTGGGACGGCATCTGGCGGATGGTCATCTACGCGGTGCCCGAGGAGAGCCGGGCGGAGCGGGACCGGGTCCGCCGGGCGCTCGCCTGGCACGGGTTCGGCCCGCTGGCCGCCGCCACCTGGGTCAGCCCGCACCCGCGGCTCGGGGAGGTGCGTGAGGCGCTGGCCGGGCTGTCCGCCACCCGGACGGACCTGCTGGAGAGCCGGGCGCTGAGCCGGGCGGCGGATCGCGAGATGGCGTTCCGCTGCTGGGATCTGGACGGCCTGGCCCGCGACTACACCGAGCTGATCAGCGAGTATTCCCAGCTGCCGGACGCGGCTGCGCTGGCGGAGGTGCCCGGCCCGGAGGCGCTGCGGCGGCAGGTGGAGCTGGTCGCCTCGTACCGGGCGCTGCCGTTCCGCGACCCTGACCTGCCATCGGCGCTGCTCCCGGAGGGATGGCAGGGCCGACGTGCCCATACGCTGTTCCTCACGGCTCACGATGCCCTGCACGGCGCGGCCAGCGCATTTGTCCGGACCATTCTGGACGGTTGATGAGCTCTGGATTCTCGTTGAGGAGGCTCTGATGGGAGAGAACTTCGTGCTGGTGCACGGCGCGTGGCACGGCGGATGGGCCTGGCAGCCGGTCGCTCGCCGCCTGCGGGAGGCCGGGCACCGGGTGTGGGCGCCGACCTCCCCCGGGCTCGCCATCGACGACGACCCGCGGGGCGTGACCCTGGCCGGCTGCGTGGACAGCCTGGTCAGCCAGGTCGAGGCGTCCTTCGCGGTCGACGTCACGCTGGTCGGGCACAGCTGGGGCGGCTACGTGATCGCGGGCGCGGCGCCGCGGCTGGCGTCGCGGCTGAAGCGGCTGGTGTTCTGGAGCGCGTTCGTTCCCGAGCTGGGCAAGCCGCTGTACGACGAGATCCCGCCGGCCTACCAGGAGCTGTTCGCTTCGACGGCCGCGGCGTCGTCTGACAACACCGTCGCGCTGCCGGTGGAGGTGTTCCAGGGGGCGTTCATGGGGGACGCCTCGCCTGCGGAGGCCGCGATGGTGCACTCGGTGCTGCGGCCGCAGCCGTACCGGACCTTTACCGACGCGCTGGACGACGAGGCGTACCGGAGCCTGGGGCTGCCGCTGCACTACGTCCTGTCCGAGGACGACGTGGCGCTGCCGCCGGGCGAGTACGGCTGGGGCCGCTTCGCCGAGCGGATCAAGGTCTCCCCCGTGCTGGTCCCCGGCAGCCACGAGTCCATGTTCACCCGCCCGGCCGAGCTGGCCGCGGCCCTGGAACAGGCGGCCACCTCCTAGGCGCGGCTCTCAGTTACGGCTGGCCTGGTCGCCGACCCGGCCGAGGTAGCCGAGGAACTGCTCACGTTCGGCGTCGTCCAGCTGGGCCAGCAGCCGCTGGCCCAGCCGGCGCACGTGCGGCGCGGCCTCGGCCACGGCCACGATCCCCCGCTCGGTGATGCGCAGGACCCGCTTGCGCCCGTCGCGTTCGTCCCGGCCGCGCTGGATCAGGCCGCGGCGGGCCATCCGGCCCGCCAGCTCGGCCACGCTGGACCGGTCGAGCGAGGTGAGGCGGCCGACCGAGGCCTGGTCGAGGTCACCGTGCACGGCCAGCGCGCACAGAATGACGTACTGCGACCCGGTGATGTCCACCGGGACGACCTCGGACCACAGCTGGGTATGCGCCTGATACGCGCGCCTGATCAGGTGACCAGGGGTTTCCGCGAAGTCGCTGACAAGTGCGCTGATCTCATTATTACTTGCTGATGACGGCATTATCCTCGCTGGGAAAGGCACCGAGGAGGAAATGCCGATCCATTGACCCTACGTTTCGTTAGCTGCTAAATTTCTGGGTGTATCCTCCGTGTACGGAGCACTTTCCCCGCCCTGCCGGGCACCGGGACCTGCAACAGGACTCCCGGGGACCGTCCAGGGGTCTCCCCGGCGCCAAATGTACACCTAGAACGTCCGAATATGCGCGAAGCACAAATCTTACGGTCTGCTTAACCTTTTCTCCCGATAGCGCGTGGCGGGAAGAGAATACGAATCCCCGCCCGCCTCCGGGCCCTTTCCGAAGGGATGGCAAAGGGTGTTCAGGAATCCACCGGGACCGTCACCGTGGATCACGCCTCCGCCATCTCGGCGGCCGCCGCTGGTTGAGCCTTACCCAGCGGGCCCGTCCCCGGTCGGCAGCGGCACGTTCCCGCTCACCCCCGGTTTTCCCAGCCCGCCGCGTCCGGCGTCGCCGCGCCCGGCGCCACCCCGGCCGCCCCGGCCGCCGCGGCCGCCGCGGCCGGGATTCGAGTTCGACCGGCCTGCCGGGCGCCATCGCCGGTCGCCAGCCTGGTGGGATTCGGGCCCGGAGCCCGGGCCCGCTACCCGCCGGACCAAGGGCGGCGGCAGCCGGATGCTCCGGGTGGCCGTGCCGACCGCGGTGCTCGTCCTCGGCCTGGCCGGCGGCCTGGTGGTGAACGCGAACAGCAGCCGGATCCCGGCCGCGGCCAGCTTCCCGCCCGCCGTTCCGGCCGGACAGGACTTCGCTCCGTACCAGCCGGGCAGCACCCGCGGCATCGTGCTGTCCGAGGGCCGGGTGGCGAGCGCCGGCGCCGAGATCGTGGCGGTCGGCGCCGAATCCGGTCAGGTCGTTCCCCGGGCCCAGTTCTTCGTCTCGCCGGACGGCGGCCGGACCTGGAGCCTGGGCGGGGTGGCCACCGCGGACGGCGGGACGCCGCCGCCGGGGCACGCGGCCCGCTTCGTCGCGGGGGGCGCTGGCGCCTGGGCCGCCATCGGCTCCGACTCGGTCTGGACCAGCACCGACGGGCGGTCCTGGACGCTGACCTCCGCCACCGGCCTGCCGCAGCGACCCGGCGACGACGTCACGGTGCTGAAGCGCACCGGCAGCGGCTTCCTCGCCGCCGGCGCCAACCTGCCGGACGGGGACCGGTCCAGCCCGGTTATCTTCCTGTCGGCCGACGGCAGGCGGTGGACCCGGCTCGGCGGCGGCCAGTTGCGCCTCGCCGCGGGCGGCGGCCAGGTGCAGGACATCAGGCTGGCGGCGGCGTCAGGGAACCGGATCCTGATCGCGGGCGACGTGGCCGCGGGCGCTGCCCCGGCCGGACCTGGACGCACGGGAGCGGCCTGGCTCAGCGACGACGGCGGCCGTAGCTGGCGGCCGGTCACCGTCCCGGCCGGGCCCGGCGCGAGCGCCGAGTTCTCCGACATGGCCGCTACCGCGAACGGGTTCCTGCTGGTCAGGCCAGCCACGGTGGACGGCCGCGTGGCCGCCGACGTGTACCGCTCGGGCAACGGCACGGACTGGACGTTCGCCGCGACGCTGACCACGCCGGCTGGCTTCTCCCCCGGCCTGATGAACGGCGGCGCCGCCGGGGCCGTACTGGCCGGCCGGTCGGGCCCGGCGCTGACCGCCTTCACCTCCGCGGATGGCGTCCACTGGCGGCCGGTCCCGGCGTTCGGCCGCGCGCCCGCCGAAGCGGTCACGGGGGTGGCGGTAACCGCAGGCGGCGCCGTGATCGCGGCCGGGGACAGCCAGTCCGGCAGCCAGCGGCTGATCACCATCGGCCCCGGGGCCGGAACGGCCGTCGCGGCTGGCGCTGCCGGGATCACGACGGTCAGCCTTTCCGCCATCCCTGGCGGGGTGGAGCCCCAGGTAGCCGTGGACGCGATCACGGCCACGGGACCCCAGGGCCGCCAGCAGGTGGCGGTGGGCAGCGCGAACGGCTTCCCGGCCGCCTGGGCCTCCGCCGACGGCGGCCGCACCTGGCGCCGCACCGCCGGGCAGACCGCCGCCGTACTGAACCGGCCGGGCATCCAGCAGCTGACCAGCGTCACGCACGGCCCGTTCGGCTGGCTGGCGGTCGGCGGCGCTATCGGGGCGCCCGGCACTGGATCCCCTCTGGGGCGTCCGGTGGTCGTCGTGTCCGCGGACGGGCGGACCTGGTCCGCTGCCGATGGTGAGTCCGTCTTCGCCGGCGGCGGCCTGACCGCCGTGCAGGCTGCCGCCGGCCGGAACGGCTACGTGATCGTCGGCTCCCAGCGGATCACGGGACCAGGCGGGCAGGCCCGCGCCATCGCCGCCGCGTGGTGGTCGGCCGGACTGACCGGCTGGCACCGGGCGGCCAGTGTGACAGCAGGGGCCACGGGCAGCACGGGCGGCGACCGCCAGATGCTCGCCGTGGCGGCCACGGCGAGCGGCTTCGTGGCGGTTGGCTCGGACGGGCAACGTCCCGCTGCGTGGACCACACCGGACGGCCGGGCGTGGCGGCTGGCTGACGTGCCGCTCCCGGCCGGGGCCACGGCGGCGGAGTTGCAGCAGGTCGCTTCGGCCGGGCGCACCGTGGTCGCCACCGGCATGGCGCAGACCGCGGCCGGGACGGTGCCGTTCGCGGCCCGCTCGGACGACGCCGGGCGCAGCTGGACTGAGGTGTTCCTGCCCGTGCCCGCAGGAACCGCGCAGGTCAGCGCGGTGGCCGCGGCTGGCGGTGGCTTCACGGTGACCGGTACGTTCGGCGCCACGGCCGGGGACAGGGACGTGGTCGTGTGGACGTCACGGGACGGGCGGACCTGGAAGGCGGCCACGCCGGCCGGTCCCGGCCTGTCTGCTCCCGGTATCCAGGCCATCACCGGGCTGACCGTTTCCGGCCGCACGCTGACCGGAGTCGGCTTCACCGCCACCCCATCCGGCGAGCAGCCCACCCTCTGGCAGCCTTCGATCACCCCCTAGTCCCGATTTGTCCGTGGTTTTGGTTGCTATCACAACCAAAACCGGGGACAAAGCACGTCTGCTGGCTAGCGGGACCAGGTGAGGCCGGTGGCGGGGGCCATGCTGTCGGGTTCGTCGAAACTGGTGAGGGGTTCACCGGAGTCGCTGGGGGCGTTGTGGTCGCTGGGGGCGGAGGAGGGCGCGTTGCGGGGTTCGAGGCCGGCGTGGACGCGCTTGGCGTGGCGGTCGTAGAGGACGGTGTAGACGGCGGCGGACAGGTTGGTGCAGTGCCGGGTGGGGATGACCAGGAAGCGGTGGCAGCGGGCCAGCACCGCGCGGTCGAGCGAGCCGTCCTCGGGGCCGAACACGTACAGGGCGCGGTCGGGATGGTCGAAGTCGATGAGCGACTCGGCGTTGCGGCGGAGTTCGACCGCGACCGGCACCGCGTTCTCGAACGCGTCGAAGAAGTAGTCCGCCTGGCGGATCTCGACTTCTTGGTAGCCGCGCATCCGCTCCTCGCGGGGCAACCGCTGGCCCCTGGTCCCGTCGAGCCGGACCCGGTCGCCGCTGAACCAGACCTGGCGCACGCCGTAGCAGGACGCGGCCCGGACGGCGGCGCCCACGTTGTGCGGGAACTTCGGGTCGACTAGCGCGACGGCGGGAGTTATCCCGTCACCGGGGCGGACCGGGCCCGTGACGATGCCCATCGATCCATGATGGTGAACCCGAAGGTCACCGTGCACCCAGATAAACCATGCACCTAGATAAAGCGGCGGGCGATCTCGGTGTGGTCGGCGGTTTCCGGGAGGGTGTCGGCGGCTTCGGCCCACAGGGATACGGCGGCGGCGGACAGGGTGGAGGGGGTGCCGGCCGCGGTGGCCAGGCCGAGGGCGATGCGCATGTCCTTGAGCATCAGGCGCAGCGAGAAGCCGGAGTCGAAGGTGCGCGGGACGATGTAGTTGGGCCACTTGTTCTCGGTCGAGCCGCTGCGGCCGCTCGAGGTGTTGATCGCGTCCAGCACCGTCGGCACGTCCAGGCCGAACTCGGCCGCCGCCGCCATCGCCTCGCACGTCGCGAGCAGGTGGGTGGCGGAGAGCAGGTTGTTCAGCGCCTTGACCGCGTGCCCGGCGCCCACGTCGCCGACGTGCACCACGCGAGCGCCGAGGACGTCGAGCAGCGGGCGGACGCGGGCCACGTCGCCTGCCGCGCCGCCGGCCATGATCGTGAGGCGACCGCTGACCGCTCCCTGCACGCCGCCGGAGACCGGGGCGTCCACCAGGGTGACCCCGCGCGCGGCCGCCTGGGCGGCCAGTTCCCTGGTCACGAGCGGCTCGGACGAGCTCATGTCCACGACGACGGTGCCAGCGGCCAGCGCGGGAAGCAGCTCCTCCATCACGGCGCGCACGACCGCTGAATCCGGGAGCATGAGGATGACTGCCTCGGCACCGTCCGCCATAGCTTGCAGGGTGGGCGAGGCGGGAACGCGACCCCGTTCGGTCCAAATCTTGATGTCGTAGCCCTGGACCTGGTAGCCGGCCTCAGCCAGCCGGGTCGCCATCGGGGCGCCCATCTTGCCCAGGCCGACGAAGCCCACCCTGCTCATCTGTCCTCCGTTCGTCATGCGGATAGCTGGATCACGGGTCCGGAGCGGCCGAAACGCTCGGCGACCAGCGGGTCGTGCCCGGCCACCACCCGGGTGCCCGGCGCCTGGGCCAGCTCGCTGATCTGGTCGAAGGCGGCGTACAGATCCGGCCGGTTCGCCACGGTGGCGAACGGCCGGTCCCGTTCCAGCTCCTCGTAGTAGTGCACCGCGTCCGAGGCCAGCGGCGGCCCATCGCGGGCCGCGCCGCCGACCGGGGAGAAACCCGTGTCGACGACGACCGTGCGGGCCGCGTTGCGGGCCACCCAGAAGAAGTAGTCCATCCGCAGCGGCCGGTCCGGCTCGTGGTAGGCGTGGTAGTTGAGGAAGACCTCGGCGGCGCTCGACTCCCTCGTCCCGTAGCGGATCGCCAGCACCTCGTACTGCTCGCTCATGGTCCTCAACCTAGTTCCGGTACCCCGTAGTCTTCTCTGCGTGCAGGAACTGGGGGTGCGGCGGGTACTGCCGCGGGTCGACCGGCGGGAGATCGCGGCGATCTTCGTGGGCGGCGCGCTCGGGACGCTGGCCCGCGCCGCGCTGGCCGAGGCGTTCCCGCACGCGGCCACGGCCTGGCCGTGGCCCACGTTCGGCGTCAACATCGCGGCGGCCTTCGCCCTCGGCTACTTCGTCACCCGGCTCCAGGAGCGGCTGCCGCTGTCCAGCTACCGGCGGCCGCTGCTCGGCACCGGCCTGTGCGGGGGCCTGTCCACGTTCTCCACCATGCAGGTGGAGATCCTGAAGATGCTCGAGGCCCACGCCTGGAGCCTGGCCGCCGGGTACGCGGCGGCCAGCATCGCGGCCGGGTACGCGGCCATCCAGCTCGCCACCGCGATGGTCCGCCGGGTCCGGGTGCGCCGGTGAAAAGGGCACTGCGCGCATGAGCGTGCTCCTGTGGGTGGCGGTGGTGCTGATCGGCGGGGCCGGCTCGGTGGTCCGCTTCCTGGCCGACGGCGTGGTCGGGTCGGCGGCGGGCCGCGACTTCCCGGTCGGCACGCTGGCCGTCAACCTGTCCGGCGCGGTGCTCCTCGGCCTGCTCACCGGGCTGGCCCTCGGTCACGACCAGGCGCTGCTGGCGGGCACCGCCGCGGTCGGCTCGTACACCACCTTCTCCACCTGGATGCTGGAGACCCAGCGGCTGACCGAGGAGCGCCAGCACGGCAAGGCGCTCGTCAACATCGTCCTGAGCCTGGCGGCGGGCATCGCCGCCGCCGCGCTCGGGCGCCTGATCGGCCTCCAGCTATGACGAGCTCGGCAGCTGTTACCAGCACGGGCCCGGCGACCGACAGCCTGAAGCTGACCAGCTACTTCGGCGAGCGGCAGCGCTGCGGGAGCGGTTTCGTCGCGGACGCCCTGCTCGGGCTGTACGGGCGGCACGAGATCGCGACCAGCATCCTGCTCCGCGGCACCGAAGGCTTCGGGCTCAAGCACCACCTGCGCACCGACCGCTCGCTGTCCCTGTCCGAGGACCTACCGCTGATCACGGTCGCGGTCGACACCCGCCCCCGGATCGAGGCGGTGCTGGCGCCGGTCCTGGCGCTCAGCCCGGCCGGTCTTGTCACCCTGGAGCGGGCCCGGCTGCTGGCCGACACCACCGCGCCCGGCGACCTGCCGGAGACCGCCAAGCTGACCGTCTACCTGGGCCGCCAGGAGCGGGTGTTCCGGGTGCCCGCCTTCGTCGCGGTCTGCGACCTGCTGCATCGCCGCGGCGTCGACGGCGCGACCGCGCTGCTCGGCGTGGACGGCACCGCGCACGGCCAGCGCGAGCGGGCCGCGTTCTTCAGCCGCAACGCCGAGGTCCCGATGATGGTCATCGCGGTCGGCCCGGGCGAGCAGATCGGCCAGGTCCTGCCCGAGCTCGGCGGGCTGCTGCGCCGCCCGCTGCTCACCCTGGAGCGCGTCCAGGTCTGCAAGCGGGACGGCCGGCTCCTAGCCGCCCCCGCGGCCAGGCCAGGAGCGGGCCAGTGGCAGAAACTGATGATCTACACGTCCGAGGCGACCCGGCACCGGGGCGCTCCGGTGCACCGGGCCATCGTGCGCCGGCTTCGTTCGGCCGGGATCAGCGGCGCGACCACCCAGCGCGGCGTCTGGGGTTTCCACGGCGACCATCCCCCGCACGGCGACCGGCTGCTCCAGTGGGGCCGCCACGTCCCCGCCGTGACGATCGTCGTCGACACCCAGGAGCGGATCGCCGCCGCGTTCGCGGTCGTCGACGAGCTCGCCAGCGAGCGCGGGCTCGTCACGGTCGAGGACATCCCCGCCGTGGCGCGCAGTGAGCCAGGGCGGGAACGCTCCTCGTTCGTTATGAAAATTAGTTAGGGACCTGGCCGGCCTGGGCGACGAAGGCGCGCTGCACGATGGTGCTCTCGCCGTTCAGCTTGCCGGTCGTGGGGTCGAAGGTCTTCTCGCCGATGAACTGCAGGGTCTTCGGGTCGAAGACCCATTCGTTCTGGTAGACCTGCTTGGCCGACTTACTTGTCCACATGATGCCGATCCCGGGCTGGCCGGTCCCGGTGGTGGCGTGCGGGATGAGGGTAGCGCCCGGCAGCGTCGCGGCCAGCCGGTACAGGGCCGAGGCCAGGGCGGGTGGCATGATCGACTCCCTGATCAGGTCGCCGATCTCGGTGGGCGGGTCGTCGTTAGTGAACTTCTTGGCGGCTATGAGGTAGGCGAGCAGGGCCTTGGGTTCCGTGGGTATGGATTGCAGCAGCCGGTAGGTGGTATCGCCCGGGCGCCCCTCGCTGGGGCAGGTGAGTTGCTGCGACTTCGGGAGCGGGGGGATGACCTTGACCGCGGTGGGGTCGTCCGAGAGCACCGTTCTCTTGCCGTTCTCGATGAGCAGCCCGTCGACGCAGATGTTCGATACCGACTGCCAGATCTGCCGCTCGTGCGGCTTCTCCATGAACGAGGGCTTGTTGTCGTCGGTGCCGACGCTGTAGGCGTCGATGCTGCGGATGTAGGTGAAGTCGCTGTCCTTCACGACCGGGGCAGGCTGACTGGCGGCCGCGTCGGCGATCTTGGCGAGTAGCTGGGCGGCGGTGTGCGGGGGGCTGCCCCGCGGAACGAGGGTCGTGGGGTTGGGGCCCGCGGTGGCCATCGCGACGGCGACGGCGGTGGCGGTGATGGCGGCCGTGGCCAGGCCGACGGACGCGGCCATCCGCCCAGGGCGCCTGGTCCTGGATTTGTGCCTGTTTGGCTTGTTACCGTCTGCCTGGCGGAGTTCGGTCATCAGGTGCTCCTTGAGGATCTGCTTCCGGTCCGCAGGCAGGTCCCGGTCGGCGGGCACCGGCAGCCGCCGGGCCAGTTCGTCATGGTTCATCGGGTTCCTCCTACGCGGTCACCTGATACCTGTTCGCTGGCTGATCCTGGTTCCCGGTTTCGTGCTGTCTGGTCCTGGAGCTTGCGGCGGGCGCGGGACAGCCGCGAGCGGACCGTGCCGACCGGCACGCCGAGCGCCTCCGCGGCCTCGGCGTAGTCCAGGCCGGACCAGACGCACAGGGCGAGCACGTCCCGCTCCGCGCGGCGCAGGCCGGCCATCGCCGTGTGGATGTTTTTGAGCTGCTCGGCGTCGTCGAGGCGGCCGGCGAGTTCGTCGGCGAAGTCCGGCACGGTCCTGGCCCGCGGCAGCCGGCCCATCGCGGCCTGGTGCCGCCGGGCCGCCCGGGACACGTTGCGGGACACGTTGAGCGCGATGCCGAGCAGCCAGGGCAGCAGCGAGCCGCCCTCCGGTCTTACCGTGCCGCGCAGCCGCCAGGCCTCGAGGAACGTGAGCGAGACGACCTCTTCCGCGGCCGACCAGTTGCCCGTCAGCCGGAACGCGTGGTTGTAGACCGCGCGGGCGTGCTCGGTGAAGAGCGCGCCGAACTCGTCATGGTCCCCCGCGCGCACCCGGGTGCGCTGACTATGATCCACGCCTTGCCCTGTCCGGTCCGCGCGGGCGGGTTCCCGTTTGTATCCATCCTTTTTCCGAACGGGCTCCGTCCTGCCCCGGTTCACCGGCGCTCGCCCAGGCGACGTTACGCTGCCGTATGGATCGTGACGGGGCACGCTGGATCGAGGAACTGCCCGCCGGGCTCGCCGCCCAGCGGGAGCTGCTGCACGGGCTGCTCGCGTTCAGCCAGGCCGACCCGGACGTCAAATGGCTGGTGGTGGGCTGCTCGCTGGCCCGCGGGGCCGGGGACTGGCTCTCTGACATCGACGCCGCCGTGGGCGTCGTGGACGAACAGCTCCCCGCCGCCTTCCCGCGGGCCCGCTCGGCCGTGGACGGCCTGGGCGAGCTCGTGGAGAGCTTCCACCACCAGCTGCCCGGGCTGGCGCTGACCCACGAACGGGTCTTCGCCCAGTACGCCGACCGGAGCCAGCTCGACCTGGTCGTGTACCCCGCTACCGTCTTCGCCGGCTCCATCCCGAACGTGGTCGTGCTCTACGACCCTGAGGACCTGCTGGCGGTACCTGGGGCTCCGGATGCTGGGGCTCCGGATGCTGGGGCTCCGGATGCTGGGGCTCCGGATGCTGGGGCTCCGGATGCTGGGGCTCCGGTCGCGGTGCCGCCTGAGCAGGTCCGCGAGTGGGCCTTCCTGGGCTGGTGCGCGCTGGCCGACCTGGGCAAGTACGTGCGCCGCGGGTCCGCGTGGGAGGCGCTTGAGCGGCTGCACGAGGCGCGGGCCCAGCTCTGGCAGTTGTGGGCCGCTGTTCGCGGCGTGCCGCAGCCCCAGTACGGGTTGACGAGCGTGCTCGACTGGCCGCCCGCGGTGCTCCCGGCCGGCATCGAGGAGACGGTTTCCGGCGTGGACGTGGGCTCCTTGCTGGCCGCTGGCCTGCGGGTGGCGGAACTGCTCGGCGAGGTCGGCGGGCAGCTCGGTGAGGAGCAGCGGGCGGTGCTGCCGTCGGCTATGGGGGCGTTCGTCCTCTCGGATCTGCGGGCAGCCGTTACGGGCTGAACTCAGGCTCCCGCCTGCTGGGGTGGCAGGCTATGGGAATGGTGTGGCTGCGGGTGGATACCAGGCCGCTGTTCTCCCAGTTGCGGGCCGAGCTCGGGGCCCTGCTTGACGGGCTGGCTGACGATGACTGGGAGCGGCCCACGGCTTGTCCCGGCTGGCCGGTGCATGGGGTGGCCGCGCACCTGTTCGGGGTGGAGCTTGGCAACGTCTCGATCCGGCGGGACGGCTGGGGGCTATCGCCGCGCCCGGGAGAGCACCTCGACAGCTGGCTCAACGGGTTCAACCAGCAATGGGTAGAGGCGTCGCGGCGGATCAGCCCTCGTCTGCTGGTGGAACTGATCAATGTGGCGGCCCCGCTCGGGGCGGCGTTCACGAGCCCGGTCCTGACTACGGCGGCGCACGCGCTGCCGCGTGCGCTTGACGGGATGACCAGGCCCGCTGGCACCGTCGTGACGTTCACCGTCGAGGGCGAAGGTTCAAGGCGGTCCTCGGCTGACGCGGGCTTCCGGTCTCTCTGACGCGGGCTTCCGGTCTCTGGAGCACCGCACATCCCTTTCTGCTCAGGGGTATCTATCTCGGCTCGGGCGCGCGTATGTCCGGC
>Ga0335085_10009610_pt1 | contig 14579 bp, 8 predicted proteins | sample Lox_Sample_45_FD_206712 | JGI IMG/M metagenome (GOLD analysis project Ga0335085, IMG submission 206712) | Soil microbial communities from Loxahatchee National Wildlife Refuge, Florida, United States - Lox_Sample_4.5 | ecosystem: Environmental > Terrestrial > Soil > Wetlands | place: USA: Florida...
GGCGGGAAATGCGCGCGCCGAGGTCCTGGGGATCGTCGAGCAAAGTCGTGGCGAGTGGGCCGGCGGAGGTGACGCAGCATCCCATGCGGGCGGCGCGGACCAGGGCTTCGGCGAGCGCGAGGCGGCGATGCGGATCGCCGGCGGCGGCGCGTTCGTCGGCGGACCATTCGGTGATTCGCGACCAGGCCTGCTCGAGCGTGCGGAAGGCGTTGCGGCCGGGCAGAATCTCCGGCGCGGCCACCAGCGCCAGGCGCTTGAGATTGTCGTGCGAAGCGAGGTGCGCTTGTTCGTGGAGCAGAGCGGCCTCCATGTGCTCGGCATCGAGCGCGTCGAGCAGGTTCCGCGAAACGATCACACGCGGGCGGCGCAGGCCCGCCAGAGCCAGCACTGGCGCGGGGGCATCCACGATCCACATTGCTCGCGGATCGGAACGCGCCGCTTGCCGACAGAGCTTCATATAGCGGCGGGACTGCCTGAGTGCGCGCGCGGCACGGAGCAGAGCGGCAGTCCAGAGCGCAGCGCCGGCGAAGGCCGCGACCACACACGCCCAGCCGGCTTCCTCGGCCGTTTCCGAAGGCTCCAGCCACAGGAAACTCGGGACGCACAGGCCGGCGACGGCGACCAGCGACAGCGCCACAGGCAGCAACCGCAGCGCCAGCAGGAGCCGTGCGCCTTCGCGGGGACGCATGCGTTCGGCCATCCGGATCGCACGCCCGGCAAAGGCCCACACGATCAGCGCCAGAATCGTGTGCAGTAGAAAAAAGCAGGCTAGCGACAGGCACCCCAAGCGGGCCAGATAGGCAGCCGTCACGACTTGCTCCTCCGTTCCAGCTCTTTGCGCTTCTTGCGGATATTGCGTTCGAGTTCGTCGAGCAGGGCTTGGTTGCGTTCCCCGACGGCTTCGACAAAACAGGAGACCAGCAACTCGCCCGAGGTAGCCGGGCCGGCGAGGAACCCGGCCACCAGTTCGCCCGCTCGGCGGCGCTCCCATTCGGCCCGCGAGATGCGCGCGGAATACACGAAGGCGCGCTCTTCTTTGCGGCGCTCCAGCAGATTCTTTTTGTACAGGCGGTCGAGCGTGGTCATCACGGTGGTGTAGGCGAGCGGACGCTCGAGTCGCCGCATGACGTCGTGGACATTGCCTTCGGGGCGCGTCCAGAGGCACTCCATCACCTGCAATTCCAGGTGGCCCAATTCGGCGGCGTGACTGCCGTCGTCGCTCTTGCGTTTGAAAAACCCCATGTGGACCCGGTGGAAGTCATCATAACATTTGGCCATGGTATGATGAGCCAGCGCGCCGGGCGCTGCCGTGTCCGCGGGAAGGGCCGAGCCCACCGATCGAGCGGCAAATCTCGGCTGAATTGCCAATCTTCTTTCGCCCGTGACGCGGACACCGGGATGGGAAAGGAGATTTGACGTGTCGTCACGGCCCAGTCCTACGCGCCGTCTACCGGCCCAGGCGAGCCTGGAACAGCTTCGCAAACAAGCCAAGGATCTGCTGTCGCTCTATCGCGCGGGCGACCGGGCGACGGTGCGGGAAGTGCAGCGCTTTGAGCGCGCGCCCGATCCGGCACGCTTTGCGCTGAACGACGCGCAACGCGTGCTGGCGCGCGCCTACGGTTACGAAAGCTGGCCGAAGCTGAAAGCGTTTGTGGATGGCGCCAATGTCGCGGCACTGGTAGAGGCGGTGAACGCCGGCGACCTGGAGACCGCCCGCAACCTGCTGGGTGCGCGTCCCGAACTGGCCGGCATGGATGTAGCCGCGGACGATGAGCATGGCGCGCTGCACTACGCCGTGTTGCGCCGCGATCGGGCAATGGTGCGGCTGCTGATGGAAGCGGGCGCGGACGCGCGCAAGGGGATCTATCCGCATCGCGACGCCACGACTGCTTATGCGATGGCGCGCGACCGCGAGTACCACGAGATTGTGGCGGCGATCGAAGAAGAGGAGCAGTGGCGGCGGCAATCGATGAGCTGCCCGAATGCAACCGTCACGCCCGAGCAGGAGCAGATCGTCGCGGCCATTCTAGCGGGCGAAACTTCCGAGGCAATCCGGATGCTCGAAGCGTCGCCGGCGCTGATCCGCGCTTGTGATCGCAAGGGATGCACGCCGCTGCACGCGGCCGCGGCGGCGGGCGATGCCGGGTTGGTGGCCTGGCTACTCGAACGGGGCGCATCGGTTCGGGTGACCGACATTCGGGGATGGACGCCGCTGGACTGCGCCGCCATGGCCGCCGATCCGCGCAACGATGTGGCGGGCCGATTCCCGGCGGTGGCGCGCCTGCTAATGGAACGCGGCGCGTCTGTGACCGTGCGGGCGGCGGTGGCGCTGGGCGATGCGGGGCGCGTGCGCGAAATGGTCGCGGCGAATCCAATGGCGCTGCGTGAGATCGACTGGCTGAGGGGCGGGCTGTTGAGCGTGGCGGTGAATCACGGGCGCGTAGAGATGGTGCGGCTGCTGCTCGACCTGGGCGCGGATGTGGACGAGCGCACCACGCTGGCCGAGTTGGAGGAGCCGACGCCGAGCGCGGGCACGCCGCTGTGGTTCGCGGCTCTGGCGCGCCGGCGTGACATTGTGGAGTTATTGCTCGATCGCGGCGCCGATCCGAATGCCAATGTGTACGCGTCGGGCTGGCCGCTTCGCAACGCCTACCCCGACGAGCCGCTGCGAAGGCTACTGCTGGATCGCGGCGCCAAGCCGCAGCCGTACATGGTGGCGGAGGCCAACGATGTGGATGAGGCGCTGCGGATGCTGGCGTCGAGGCCGAGCGAGGATGTGGTGCGCGAGTTGGTGTGGTCGGCTGCGGATCATGGCGCGCTGGAGGTTCTGAAACTGGCTCTGCCGTATCTGCTTTGGGCGAACGACGACCCGCGCTGGAACTGGGTGCTGATTCAGCCGGTGCGCAGCGTGGATGACGACGGCCAGGATCACGAACGATTCTTCCGCGCGATGGCGCTGCTTCTGGAACGCGGCATCGACCCGAATGTGTTGAACTGCTTTGGCCAGACGGTGCTGCACTTCACCGCCGCGCGGCCGGGCATTCCCGAGGAGGAGCGGGCGCGCTTCGCGGCGATGTTGCTGGACCGCGGCGCGCGCTTCGACCGGCGCGACGATTTGCTGCAATCGACCGCGCTGGGCTGGGCGTGCCGCTGGGGACACGGTCCGATGGTCGATCTGCTGATTGCGCGGGGCGCACCGGCGGTCGAGCCCGACGCGCCGCCGTGGGCGACCCCTCTGGCGTGGGCGCGGAAGATGGGCCACGAAGAAATTGCCGCCACGCTGCGGCGTCACGGCGCGGAAATCTGAGGCTGGCAGCCGAAAAGGCTGTGGGCAGGGCCGGTTGGCCAGGGGGGAAGAGCTTGCCCCACTATGCAGGATCAACAGCTCCCGCTTCCCCATGACGCTGCTACCGTTCGTGGACGTCTTCGAGGTAGGTGTAGCCGTGCAGGCCCTCTTCGTAGAAGCGCAGCAGCGAGCCGCTTTCTTCGTACGTCAGGCGGCCTTCCCGCAGAGCGGCCTCGACATCGCGGCGCAGCCGCGTGACGAGCGAATCGGAGGAGAACTGCACGTAATTCAGCACCTCGCGCACGGTGTCGCCTTTGATGACCGAATCGAGGATCGTCTCGCCCGTCGGACTGAGGCGGACGTGCACGGCGTTGGTGTCGCCGAAGAGGTTGTGCAGGTCGCCGAGAATTTCCTGGTAGGCGCCCAACAGGAACGCGCCCAGGTAGTAGTCGCCGCCATCGAAGGGGTGCAGCGCGAGAGTGCGCTTGACGTCGCGGCGGTCGATGAACGCGTCCACTTTGCCGTCGGAGTCGCAGGTGATGTCGCCCAGCACGGCGTGGCGCGAAGGCTGCTCATTCAGGCGATGGATCGGCATCACCGGGAAGAGCTGCTTGATGGCCCACGAATCCGGCATGCTTTGGAAGAGCGAGAAGTTGCAGAAATAAGTATCGGAGAGCATCGCGTCGATGCCCTCGAGCTCTTCGGGAAAGTAGTCCAACTCGCGCGCCTGCTTCTGGATTTTGCGCGAAATGGCCCAGTAGAGGTTCTCGGCGATGCAGCGCTGCTCGAGCGAGAGGTAGCCGAGGCTGAACAGGTTGAGCGCCTGGTCGAGGGCCTGCTGCGCGTCGTGATAGCTTTCGAGCAGGTTCTTGGCGGTCATCGACCGGTAGGTTTCCTGCAAGTCGATGAGCGGCTGCTCGGCATCGGGCGGAGTCTCGGGGAGAATGTCAGTATCGCCCATGCCGGCCACGCCGAGCACATTGAAGACGAGCACGCTGTGGTAGGCGGCGATGGCGCGGCCGCTTTCCGTGACGATGGTGGGATGCGGCACGCCAACTTCGTCGCAGACATTCTGCACGTGGTAGATGACGTCGTTGGCGTACTCCTGCAGGGTGTAGTTGACGCTGGATTCGAAATCAGTCTGCGAACCGTCGTAATCGACGCCTAGGCCGCCGCCGACATCCAGGTATTTCAGTCCCGCGCCGGCGCGCGCCAAATCGACATAGACGCGCACGGATTCATTCACCGCGCCCTTGATCTGCCGGATGTTGGTGATCTGACTGCCGAGGTGGAAGTGCAGCAGGTTGAGGCAATCGGCCATGCCGAGGTCTTTGAGCTCCTGCAGGGCGCGCATGGCTTCGGTGGCCGACAGGCCGAACTTGGAGCGGTAGCCGCCGGAAGATTTCCAGCGTCCGGAGCCGCGGCTGGCCAGCTTGACGCGCAGGCCGATGCGCGGCCGCACACCCACGCGCGCGCTGTACTTCAGGATCAGGTGCAGTTCGGTGTACTTCTCGACGACCGGGATGATCTGGCGGCCAACCTTCTGCGCCAGCATGGCCATCTCGATGTATTCGTCGTCTTTAAATCCGTTGCAGATGATGGGCGTTTCGTTGTCGGCCATCGCCATGACGGCCATCAGTTCGGGCTTCGATCCCGCTTCCAGACCGAAGCTGTAGGGCTTGCCGAATTCGAGCACCTCTTCGACCACCTGGCGCTGCTGGTTGACCTTAATCGGATATACGCAGCAATAGCTACCCTGGTATTTGTGCTCCGCAATCGCGGTTTGGAAGGCCGAGTGGAGTTCGCCGAGGCGATGTTTGAGGATGTCGGCGAAGCGGATAAGGATGGGCAGGTTGATGCCGCGGAGCACCAGGGTGTCCACGAGTTGCTTCAGGTCGATGGAGCGGGCTGGGTCCTTTTCCGGGTGTACCCGAACATGGCCGTTGTCGCCGACCGAGAAGTAGCCTTTGCCCCAATTCGGGACGTCATATAAGTCGCTGGCCACCTGGGGCGTCCATCGTTCGGTCGGCTCGACGACCAGCGAGCCCTTGCGTCCGTTTCTATCCAACTGCGTGATTCTCCTTACACCCTCAGTGTCGTAGATATGGCGAAGGGGCGCAAGAAAAAATTCGGTTTCAGATTACGCGCCAAATGTTAGCGTGTGGGTTCCGCTGGCCTGGAACCGCAAGGGACGTTTTTGGCGTCCGAAACGGACCGGCCCGGGTTTGGCACCCGGGCCGGCAATCCAGCGTTTAGGCGGAAAGGAGGCCCCTATGGTAACCATAGGAGTCACCGTTATGTTCGTGATAGCAGTCACGATCACGGTGACGGTCCGCGTTGAGCGGCGCCGTCGCCGTAAATAACGGCTTAAGTTGGGGGTCGAAACGCGACCCCCAATCCTCCTTCATCATACTGCATAGTCGGTCCGCTGCAAACATAGATTTTGGAGCCGGCTCGCTCCACGAATTCCATTAGACTGAAGTCAATCCACTGAGGAGGGGCGAATGCGGCTGGCACTCGCGTTTCTGGCATTCCTGGCGGTTCCGGCGGCTGCGCAGCCGGTCGCTTTTGAGGTTGCTTCGGTCAAGCCGGCTGGCGAGCCGGACAGCATCGGGAAGATCTGTCTGCTCCCGTGTTCGCCCGGAGAGCGGCTGACCGTGGAAGGCGCGCGTGTGGATATCCGCTATATGTCGCTCGAGAGGCTGATCCTGACGGCGTACGGATTGAAAACTTATCAGTTGACTGGGCCGGATTGGATGAAGTCTGCGCGATTCGATATCGCGGCGAAGATGCCTGCGCGCGCCGGCAAGGAGCGGCTGCCGGAGATGCTGCAGGCGCTGCTCGCCGAGCGATTCAAGCTGACCATCCACCGCGACAGCAAAGAGCTGCCGGTGAACGCGCTGGTGGTGGCCAAGACCGGACCGAAGATGAAGCCATCCACCGCCGACACGTCCGGCCCCATTCCGGATACACCGGGCAGCAAGGAGTTGTATACGCCCGAAGGAGAAGCGCGCATGCTGGAGGGCGGCGGCTTTGTGGCGCGCGGCGGACCGTTGGGTCCGGTGCAAGGCGGCATGCTCCCGGGGCGTGGTGGGATGCGCTTTGAGTTTCTGAACATCACCATGCCGGGACTGGCGATGCTGCTGACGCCGCACAGCGATCGGCCGGTGGTGGATCAGACGGGCTTGAAGGGCGGCTACTACCTGGATCTGCAGATCCACGCGCCGGAGGGCGAGGGGCGCAAGGGTGGCGGCCCCGGGGAAGGCGGCCGCGCGGGTGGTGATGCACCAGCGGAACGCTTTGATCCATTCGGCGACACGCTGTTCGCGGCGATCGAAAAAGCCGGGCTGAAGCTCGAAAAAACCAAATCGACCGTGCAGGTGATCGTGATCGATCACCTGGAGAAAACATCCACCGCCAACTGAGCGGCGCTACGCCAGAATATCCTTCACGACGTCGCCGGAGATGCCGGTAAGGCGCACGTCCAGGCCCTGGAACTTCACCGCGAGGCGTTTGTGGTCGACGCCGAGCAGGTGGAGCATGGTGGCGTGGAAATCGTGTACGCTGACGGGATTTTCCTGCGCAGCATAGCCGAAGTCGTCGGTGGTGCCGTAGCTGATGCCGCCCTTGATGCCGCCGCCGGCGAGCACGAAGGAGAAGCCTTTGATGTGATGGTCGCGGCCATCGCCGCCCTGCGACATGGGCGTGCGGCCGAACTCACCGCCCCAAACGATCAGGGTGTCGTCGAGCATGCCGCGGCGCTTGAGATCTGTGATGAGCGCGGCGGTGGGCCGGTCGACCTCTTCGGCCTTCAACGCGATGTTCGGTTTGACGGCGCTGTGGTGGTCCCAATCGCGATGGTAAAGCTGGATGAAGCGCACGCCGCGCTCGGCCAGGCGGCGGGCCAGCAGGCAGTTTGAAGCAAACGAGCCATCGCCGGGCTGCGCGCCGTAAAGGTCCAGCACTTCTTTCGGTTCCTTGCTCATATCGACCAGGCCAGGCACGCTGGTTTGCATCTTGAAGGCCATTTCGTATTGGGCGATGCGGGTCTGAATTTCGGGATCATGCAGCGTTGCATCCTGCTCGCGGTTGAGCGCGTTGATGGCATCGACCGACTGGCGCTGGATGGCGGCGCTGACACCGCGCGGATTCTTGATGTACAGCACCGGGTCGCCGACAGAGTTGAGCTTGACGCCCTGGAAGCGGCTAGGCAGCAATCCGGCGGACCACTGCCGGGCGGAGAGCGGCTGCATCTGGCCGCCGCGTCCGGCGGAGAGCAGCACGACGAAGCCGGGAAGATCTTCGGCATCGGCACCGAGCCCATAGAAAATCCACGAGCCCATGCTGGGGCGGCCGGCGATGATCGAGCCGGTGTTCATGATGGTGTGGGCCGGATCGTGGTTGATTTGCTCGGTCCACATGGAGCGCACAATGCAGATCTCGTCGGCGACGCTGCCGAAGCGCGGAAACAGTTCGCACATTTCCTGGCCGGATTTGCCGAAGCGCTGGAACTTGTGCTGCGGACCGAAGCAGGTGAGTTGCTTGCCCTGAAGCTGGGCGATCTGCTGTCCCTTAGTGAGCGAATCGGGCATGGGCTGTCCGTGCATGGCGGCGAGCTTGGGCTTGTAGTCGAAGGTCTCGAGGTGCGAGGGGCCGCCGGCCTGATAGAGGAAGATGACGCGCTTGGCTTTGGCGGGATGGTGCAGCGGGTTGACGACGCCTTTCGAATCGGCCGCGAAGAGGCGCGGGACGAGCAGCGAGTTGAGGCCGAGCAAGCCGAGGCCGGCGATGCCGCGTCCGAGAAAGGTGCGGCGGCAGCAGAGGCAGGATTGATCGGGATCGGATGGATTGGCGGGCATAGGTTGGATTCTCATTTGATTGCTACGGTGATACCGGATTGACTCGGGACGCCGCCGACGCTGATGATGACGGGCTGCGCTCCGGGTCCGAGGCCGGTGGGGATGGTCAGACTGACCTGAAGGACGCCGTTGACTTCCTGCGGGGCAGGTCCGGCGTAGATCACGGGCGCGTTGATGCCGCCGATCGTGGCGGTGACGGGAAGCGTTTGCGAGCCGGCGCCGGTTGCAGGAGCGCCATCGGTAGCGCCGCCCACGACCGTGCCGCCGCCGGTGGCGAAGATGGTGACGTAATTGTCACCACTGATGGGATTCTGGGCGGAGTTCAGGGAATAGTCGGGATTGAGGATGGCGCCCGGGCCAGCGCCGGAACCGTTGGCAGCGAAGATGCCGGGTGCTGAAGGCTCCACAGGAACGCTGACGGTATTGGATTGCTGGCCGTTGTATATGTACTGCACGGCGGTTGTCGATTTGTCCGCGATTTCGTAGGGCGCGATGGCGCTGACTTGGCCTGCGACGGCGTAGATCATCGGCGCCGGTGTGCCATCGAAGAGGACCTGGACGCCCGAGAGATTGGAAGCGAAGCGGCCGTTCGAATCGAGCTGAGTGGGCACAAGCGTCTCGGGTCCGAAGTTGGCTCCGAAGATGGTGACGAGTTCGCCGGGAGCGACGCTGCCGCCCTGATAGCTGGCGGCGTTGACGATGCCGGCCGGGTCGAGCACGGGCGCAATGGTCTGGAGGGCAGTGAGCATCGACTGCACGGCAGGCTTGGGCTGGTAATTGGCGTCAAAAGGGAGGGCCGCGCCGAAGCCCGCGTAAGTGCCGGGGATCCAGGAGTAGGCGTCGGTGAAGCCCCAGGTCTGGAAGGCGGTGCAACCGGGGCTTTGCAGGCACACAGTGAGGATGCGCTGATAGAGGGCCGCCTCGCTAGTGAGGTCGGACGAGGCAGCTATGCCCGAGGAGTTGACGGGAATGCGGACATCCATTTCCGTAATGTGAACCTGAAGACCGAGGGCGTGGAGCATCTGGATGTTCTGAGCGAGGCCGGCGGAGCTGGGATAAGTTCCTTCGGTGAGATGCATTTCGAAGCCGATGCCGTGAAGGGGAACGCCGCGTGAGACGAAGTCCTTGGCCATCGCGTATACGGCATTGAACTTCGTGCCGGGACCTTCGACACCGTATTCGTTGACGAACAGGAGGGCATCCGGGTCGGCGGCGTGCGCCCAGCGAAGGGCCTGCTCGATGTAGCCGGTGCCGGACACACCGATGCCGGGTTGGTCGTACCAGATGGAATCGCGCAGGTCGGGGAGGGGCAAGGAAGAGTCGCTGAAAGGTTCGTTGACGACGTCCCAGGCGAAGACTCTGCCTTTATAGTGTGCGACGACGCCGTTGATGTGGTTTTGAAGGGCGGCGGCCATCTGGTCGGAAGTAGCGGATTTGGCAAAGGACGAGAGCCACCCGGGAAATTGCTGATGCCAGCAAAGGTTATGGCCGCGGACGACCATGTTGTTGGCTTGCGCGAAAGCGACCAGGTTATCGGCGGGACCGAAATTGAAGACGCCCTGGTTGGGCTCGGTGACGTCCCACTTCATGGCGTTCTCTGGTTCCAGCATGCTGTATTGAGAGGAGAGCGTGGACGCGTATTGGGGGATGAGCAGACGATTGGGCTGTCCGTATTCGTTGCTGTCCGCGGCGGCGCCGAACGGCAGGGCGCGTTGGGCGGCAGCGTCGCGGAGGGTCTGCGCGGGGGCGACGGCTGAGATGGTGAGTAAGATGACAGTAAGTCGCTTCATTGAATATTAGTCGCGAGTTATGGTTTCGTGCATGTTGAGAATGGCGCGAGTAACCACGGTGAGCGCTGCGAATTCAGCGGGCGTGGTGCGTAGCGAGGCGGCTGCGGGCACGGGCGCTTCGCCGGTATGGATCAGGGCGTCGGCATCGGCGGGCGATTGCCGGTACTGCGCCAGGCTCTTGCGGTAGAGATCGGCGAGCGTGCGGTGCTCAGCGGCCGTCGCTGGGCGCGTTACAGTGCGCTCGAAGGCGCGGTCGATGCGGGCGTCGAGCGTGCGCTCGTCGCGCAGCAGGTGCTCGGCAAAGACGCGCGCGGCTTCGACGTAAATCGGATCGTTCAGCAGCACCAGCGCCTGCAGCGGCGTATTGGAGTTGATGCGATTGATGGTGCACTCTTCGCGCGTGGGCGCATCGAAGGCGGCCAGGCTCGGGTGCAGGAAGGTGCGCTGCCAGAAAGTGTAGACGCCGCGACGGTAGAGGTCGGCGCCATGGCCGGCGGAGTATTCACGTTTCGGGAAATTGAGCGCAGTGAGGTAGCCATCGGGCTGGTAGGGCTTCACGCTGGGTCCACCGAACTCTTCGACCAGCAGGCCGGATGCGAACAGGGCGATATCGTGGACGTTTTCGGCGTCTACGCGGAAACGCGTCTGGTGCGATAGCAGGCGATTGAACGGATCGCGCTCATCGGCATCGGGCCGCGGCATGGAGGATTGGCGGTAAGTCTGGCTGAGCACGATGGTGCGAATAAGGTGGCGCACGTCCCAGGCGTGCGTACCTTCGGGCTGGTAGCGCGGCTCGATGAATTCGGAGGCCAGCCAATCGAGCAACTCGGGATGGGTGGGCCATTCGCCTTGCGAGCCGAGATCGTCAAGCGATTTGGAGAGTCCGGTGCCGAAGAACTGCCGCCAAACACGGTTGGCGAAGACGCGCGCCGTGAGCGGATTGTCAGGCGCAACGAGCCAGTTCGCCAGGTCGAGGCGGGTGGCACGCGGACCTGCAGGCGATAGTTTGCCGAGAAACGCCGGGATGGCCGGCAGGACTACTTGGCCCGTATCGTCCATCCAGTTGCCACGCGCCAGGATGCGGGTTTCGGTGGGTTCGACGGCTTCTGTGACGAGGGTACGCTCAATGGAAGCGTCGAGGCGGGCGGCAGCGAGTTCCGCCGTCTGGAGGGCAATCATGTCGGACTGGGCTTCGGGCGATGCCCATTCAAAGTGGTCGTCGATGGCTTTCTTCTCGGCGTCGGTGCGGTCGGCTTCGGCTTTGGCGATGGCTTTGGAGACGCGCTCGGGGACCTCTTTGCCGGGTTCGGCGGAAGGCCAAGAATCCGCAGCGGCGGAGAGCGCCACACGGAATCGGCCGAGCGTCGCGCGGCGGAATTCCGACTCCTGGCGCAACCTTAAAGTAATGACTGAATCGGCTTCGGTGCGCAGGGGTTCGGCAAGGCGAAGAGCCAGGGCGGCCCTCGACACATCGTTGTATGTGGCCATTGCCCAGCTCGTCTTGGGGTCGCCATCGATGGCGGCGAGCGGAGCGAACTCGGGCGGGGCGTTGGCGCTGTTGGTGTTGGCGGTGGCGAACGAGAAACGGATCGGGCGGCGGAAAATTTCGGCTTCGATTTCACTCAGCACCAGGCGGTCGGCGCCGCGGGCCACGCGAATGCCGGGCAGCGACTCGTCCTGGACGATTTGAATCTCGAGCGCCTTCCACACGCCCGCGCCGGGACGGACAGTTACGGTGTAAGTGTCGGTGTCTGGGTTGGGTCCGGATGCGACCACCAGGCCGTTGCCGGGGGCTCGGCTGGCGGTGAGATTGCTGCCGTCGTAATCGGTGAAGTCCACCAACTCGTCGTTGTAGATTTTCAGGACCGCGCCGTTGGCCGATTGCGCGGTGAGCGGCCGCTGCACTTTCCAGGCGAGCTCGCCCGATTGCAGGCGCGCAATAATCTGTTTTTCCCAAGCGGCGCGGCCGGCGATGAGGCTTTTGCGATGCGCGGCCAGACGGTCGCGTGCGGCGGCCACTTGGGCTTTCAGCGATTCCTGCGCGCGGGCCTGATCCGCGGTCGGGATCGCGAGCACCGATCCCCAAGCCTTGGGGCCGCGATCGGGCACCAGGCCGGTTTCTTTGATATCGGCAAAGAAGGCCTTCATCGAATAGAAGTCGCGCTGGGTGAAGGGATCGAACTTATGGTCGTGGCATTCGGCGCAACCGAGCGTGCTGCCCATCCACACGGCCACGGTAGTGCGGACGCGGTCGGCCGCGTATTTGGCAAGATACTCCTTGGCCTGGATGCCGCCCTCGGCAGAAGTGCGGTTCAGGCGGTTGTAGGCGCTGGCCACGCGCTGATCGATGGTGGGATTGGGCAGCAGGTCGCCGGCGAGTTGCTCGCGCGTGAATTCGTCGAAAGGCTTGTTGTCGCGGAAGGCGTGCAGGACGTAGTCGCGATAGGGCCACGCGGGAAAGGCGTTGTCGCCGTGGAAGCCGCAGGTATCGGCGTACCGCACCGCGTCGAGCCAGTGGATGGCTTGTTGCTCGGCATAGCGCGGCGAGCGCAGGAGGCGGTCGACCACCTTCTCATAAGCGGCGGGCGAAGTGTCTTTGAGAAACACCGCGACTTCTTCGGGCGTGGGCGGCAGACCAGTGAGATCGAGGGTGACACGGCGCAGGAGGGTGCGGCGATCGGCTTCGGGCGAGGGCTTGAGACCTTCGCGCGCGAGGCGGTCCTGGATGAAGGCATCGATCGGGTTGGCAGTCGCGATGGCCGGCGTGGCACGTTCGATCGGCTGATAGGCCCAGTGGCCTTCGTACTTGGCGCCCTCGGCCACCCACTGGCGCATGGTCTGTTTCTGCGCGGGCGTGAGTTCCTTGTGAATGTACGGCGGCGGCATGACGCGCGCATTCGTGGCGAAGATGCGCTGGATGATGCCGCTCTTTTCGGGGTCGCCGGGCACGATGGGAATGGTGCCGTCGGCGGTGGGCTTGAGAGCCTCATCGCGGATATCGAGCCGCATGCCGGCCATGCGCGAGCTTTTATCGGGACCGTGGCAGCGGAAGCAGGTTTCGGAGACGATCGGCCGGATGTCGCGATTGAAGCTGACGGCGGCGGAAGCGGAGGTCGCGTGCCAAATGACACAGACACCCAGGGTCAAACCAACGCGGGTCATTTTGACCAAGCAGTATACACCCGCGATGCGGTCAGAGTCTTCGTTCCAGGAGAAGGACGAAGCCTTCCTTCGCGAAGTGGCGGTTGTGTGTGAGGACTTCGCGAATGCGCTTGTGGCGCATCACAATCCGCATGAAGACATATAATGGAACCCATGTCCAACAGGGTGCCGGCGCGGCGCGCGGCGGCCGTGCTGATCCTCACGATAGCGCCGCTAGTGGCAGCCGACGATGCGGCCCTCCCACCGGCGGCAAAGGTTAAGGTCGAATTCACCCGCGACATTCAGCCGCTTCTGGAACAGCGCTGCGAAATTTGCCACGGCGCGCGCCAGCAGATGAGCAGGCTGCGACTGGACCAAAAACAATTCGCGCTAAGAGTGATTCAGCCGGGAAACAGCGCCGCGAGCCGTCTGATCCGCATGGTGGCGGGCCTGGAGAATCAGGTGATGCCGCCGGTAGGCCCGCGGCTGACAGCGGCAGAGATCGGATTACTGCGCGCGTGGATCGATCAGGGCGTGGATTGGCCCGCTGCGGCCACGGCTCCGTCCGCTGCACCGGCGGGACTGTGGTCGTTGCAAAAGATTCGCCGCCCCGCGCCGCCCGGCGTGCACGACGCTTCCTGGCCGCGCAATCCGATCGACAACTTTATTCTTGCAAAGCTGGAGAGCGAGCACCTGGCGCCATCGCCGGAAGCCTCGAAGGCGACGCTGGTACGGAGGCTCAGTCTCGACCTGACGGGCCTGCCGCCAACGCCCGAAGAAGCGGCCGCCTTCGTCCACGACGCTCGCCTCGACGCTTACGAGCGCCTGGTGGATCGTCTGCTCGCGTCGCCTCACTATGGCGAGAAGTGGGCGCGCTATTGGCTGGACCTGGCGCGCTATGCGGACAGCGACGGGTACGAGAAAGACCGCTCGCGGCCGTGGGCGTGGCGGTATCGCAATTGGGTGATCGACGCGCTGAATCACGACATGCCGTTCGATGAGTTCACCGTCGAACAGCTTGCGGGCGACCTGCTGCCCAATCGCACCATCGACATGCTGGTGGCCACGGGCTTCAACCGCAACACGCTGACGAATCGCGAAGGCGGCACTGATCCGGAGCAGTTCCGTGACGAGCAGGTGCTCGATCGCGCGGCTACGCTCGGCGCGGTGTGGCTCGGCCTGACGGTCGGCTGCGCACAGTGCCACAACCACAAGTACGATCCGATCAGCCAGAAGGAGTTTTACCAACTGACCGCGTTCTTCAACACGCAGGAAGAGGTGAACATCCGCGCGCCGCTGCCGGGCGAGATCGGACCCTATTTAGCAGCGCGTCCGGAGTACGACCGCAAACGCCGCGAGTTACTCGAAGAATATAGGATCTCCGAGAACGAGGCGGATTGGGAAGATAAGTTACGGTACGCGCAGCAGCATCCCACCGAGCACGACGACTGGATCTTCGCTTACGGCGAGTTCACGCATAACATCGATAGCGCCAGGAAGGTG
>Ga0335085_10009611_pt1 | contig 14578 bp, 13 predicted proteins | sample Lox_Sample_45_FD_206712 | JGI IMG/M metagenome (GOLD analysis project Ga0335085, IMG submission 206712) | Soil microbial communities from Loxahatchee National Wildlife Refuge, Florida, United States - Lox_Sample_4.5 | ecosystem: Environmental > Terrestrial > Soil > Wetlands | place: USA...
AGGACAGGCTCGATCGCGGATCGAAGGCATAGCCAAGTTCGAAGGTGCTGTGCAGCGAGATCAGCGGGCCGTAGAGTCGGTTGGTCGGATCGTTGCCGAAGGGCCGCGTGACCGCGCTGGTCAGCGCGAAATTACCGAACATCTTGTTGGTGTCGAAGAGGTTCCAGGCGAGGCCGCTGTATTGCGTGCCGATCGTATTGCCGACGCTCGGCGTCGCGCCGGCAAGGCTGCGCGGCGAGAACAGGAAACGCAGCACGCTGTGATCGGGCGAGGTCAGCGAGATCTCGAGATCGCTTTTCGGCGCGCCAACCGGGTCGGGATTGCCGATCTGAATCGGGAAGGAGGTGTTGAATTGGGGCAGCGGCGCGCCGCCGCGCACCAGCGCCGAATTGCCGACGCTCAACATGTTGTCCGCGCGCGCCTGCCCAATGGCGAGCGGCCCGGCCGCGACCGCGGCGAGCGCACCGGCGAGGGCGAAGGCGAGCCGGCGTTTCATGCGCGTTTCCGGAAGAGACGATTCGCGATCGCACGGTCGAGCGCGCCGACGAGCGCATCCGACGGATCGACGAAGCGGAAGCCGGTGCCGTCCTTGTCCCGGCGCACCACATCCGCGGTGAAGGCGTGAGCGGCGTTGCCCTCGCCCAGCGACAGCTTGCCCGTCACCGAGGTGCCGAGGGCGAGATCGAGTCCGGGCGGGAGGAGGAAGCCGCCGAGCGACCAGTTGCCGGTCGCGTAGCTGCCGGTGGGGAGCGTCACGGTGATCTGCAAAGCATAGCGCCGGTCGCGACGCGCTTCGTGCCGGTCAAAGTTGATGCGGATGGTCTTCAAGATGCTTCCTCGTAGAAGCGGATATTACATTGTAGCCATAGGGGGTTAACAACCATTTTTGTCTAAAATCACTGCAAAGCTTCGCCAGCGTTGCAAAAATGCCGAAGTCAAAGATTGCCTTCTAACACTTTGATTTCTCAAAGCCTCTATTTTGTAAGGAAATCCTTTGGCGGGTAGGTATGCGATTCGCCTTGCGGATCCTCGACCTGCCATTCGCCTTCCGCGCCGGTTTCCCTGGCATAACACGGCCCGACCGGCACCTTGCCGTGCCCGCCCGGCAGGTCGAGCACATAGGCCGGCTGGCATAGGCCCGAGACCCAGCCACGCAGCGCCCGCATCAATTCCCGTCCCTCCTTCAATCCGGTCCGGAGATGCGCCGTTCCCTGCGCCAGGTCGGGGTGATGGAGGTAATAGGGCTTCACCCGCAGCGCGACGAGGCCGCGGAAGAGCGCTTCGAGGGTGGCCGGGTCGTCGTTGACCCCTTTCAGCAGCACCGACTGGCTGAGCAGCGGGATCCCGGCCCGGCTGAGCCGCCCGGCCGCTGCCTTGACCGCCGGCGTCAGCTCGCGCGGGTGATTGGCGTGGAGGACGACATAGACCGCCTTGTCCGCGCGCAGCGCCGCGACCAGCGCCGCCGTCACGCGGCTCGGCTCGACCACCGGCACGCGCGTATGGACGCGGATCACGGCAACATGCGGGATCGCCTCGAGCGCCTGGACGATCGCCTTGAGCCGCCGCGCCGAGAGCATCAGCGGATCGCCGCCGCTAAGGATCACCTCCCAGATCGAATCGTGGCTGCGGATGTAGTCGAGCGCCGCCTCGAGCTCGGCCGGCGACAGGGCCTCGCTCCCCGGCCCGACATCCTCCCGCCGGAAGCAGAAGCGGCAATAGACCGGGCAGACATGGATCGGCTTCAGCAGCACGCGATCGGGATAGCGATGGATGACGCCCTTCACCGGCTCGTGCGTGTGATCGCCGATCGGATCGGCGCGCTCCTCCGGCGCCGTCACCAACTCGCGCCCGTCGGGCACGAATTGCCGCGCGATCGGATCGGCGGCGTTGGCAGGATCAATCAGCGCGGCGACATCGCGCGTGATCGCGACGGCATAGCGGTCGGCGACCGCGGCGATCTCGGCTGCGCGTTCGGGCGCGATGAGGCCGGCAGCGACGAGTTCCTCAGGACGCCGCAACGCGTCGCTCATTGGAATTGCTCGATAAATTGGCTTCGTTTCGCAATTTTCATTTTTGCATGAAGTTCCAAGCACTTACAAAACCGGCGCCGGTCGCGAGGATATGCGACGGCGCCGCGGCGAATTCAAGGGTGGCGAAGCGCGGCCACGGAACCCGTCCCCCGACAGCCGGTTGATCCTGGAGAGATATCGCAAAGGATCATCGTCATGAAAGCTGCCGCGCTCACCATCCTTGCCGCCCTCAGCGTCGCCTCGCCGGCGGCGGCACAGCCCGACCAACCCGGGCAAAGCGATGACCAGAAGCTCGGCGCCACGACATCGATCAAGCCCGGCGAGCAGCAAGCCGAGCTCGGCGCCGGCCAGGATCACGATCGCTATTGCCAGAACTTAAAGCAGCGCTCCAAGGCGCTCTGGGACCAGGCGGACCGCGCGAAGGATCACGGCGATTTCGCTCAGGCGCGCGACCAGCTCGACACGCTCAACGCGCAGCTGACGCGCGATTGCGGGAAGTGATTGACGCGACGAGTGCAGCGTTAGCGGTCGACGCCGTTCTTTCCATCGTCACCCCCGCGAAAGCGGGGTCCAAAAGCAGCGGACTGGATTCCCGCTTTCGCGGGAATGACGGGATGATGTAATGCGACGTCCTCAAATATCCGCGTAGCACTTCACCTCGGCGCGGGCGCCGGGATTGGTGACGGCGCCTTTCTCGGCGTCGGCGACGAGCTGGGCGTATTTCCACAGCGCGCCGGAGCGGTAATCGTTGACGCGCGGCTTCCACGCCTTGCGCCGCTCGGCGAGCTCGGCATCCGAGAGCTCGACATCCATCGTACCGGCGACCGCGTCGAGGACGATCATGTCGCCGTCCTTCAACAAGCCGATGGGGCCGCCGTCGGCAGCTTCGGGACCAACATGCCCGATGCAGAAGCCGCGCGTGCCGCCCGAGAAGCGCCCGTCGGTGATGAGCGCGACCTTGTCGGAAATGCCCTGGCCGTAAAGCGCAGCGGTGGTCGCGAGCATCTCCGGCATGCCCGGCCCGCCGCGCGGGCCTTCGTAGCGGATGACGATGACGTCGCCTTCCTTGTAGTCGCGCTTCTCGACCGCCTCGAACGCCGCCTGCTCGCCATCGAAGCAGCGCGCGGGCCCGCGGAACTTCAGCGATTTGTGCTGCATGCCCGCGACCTTCACGATCGCGCCCTTCGGCGCGAGATTGCCCTTGAGCACGACGACGCCGCCGGTCGGCGCGATCGGCTTCGACGTGCGATAGACGACGTCCTGGTTCTCGGGGAACTTCACGTCTTTCAGATTCTCGGCGATGGTCTTGCCGGTGACGGTGATGCAATCGCCGTGGAGATAGCCGCCGTCCAAGAGCGCCTTCATCACCACCGGCACGCCGCCGATCGCGTGCAGATCCTTCATCAGATATTTGCCGCCCGGCTTGAAGTCGCCGATATAGGGCGTCTTCTTGAAGATTTCGCCGACGGCGTGGAGATCGAAATCGATCCCCGCCTCATGCGCCATCGCCGGAAGATGGAGCCCGGCATTGGTCGAGCCGCCGGTCGCGGCGACCACCGTCGCCGCATTCTCGAAAGCCTTGCGGGTGCAGATGTCGCGCGGCCGGAGGCCGGTGCGCAGGAGCTGCATCACCGTCGCGCCCGAGGCCTCGGCATATTGATCGCGGCTCTCGAACGGCGCCGGCGTGCCGGCCGAGCCGGGCAGCGCGATGCCGATCGCCTCGGAGACGCAGGCCATGGTGTTCGCCGTGTATTGCCCGGCGCAGGAGCCAGCCGAGGGACAGGCGGCGCATTCGAGCTCGTGCAGCTCTTCGTCGCTGAGCTTGCCGACGCTGTGCTGGCCGACGCCTTCGAACACGTCGACGATGGTGACGTCGCGGCCCTGGAAGCGGCCCGGCAGGATGGTGCCGCCATACATGAAGACCGAGGGCACGTTGAGGCGCAGCATCGCCATCATCAGCCCGGGCAGCGACTTGTCGCAGCCGGCGAGCCCGACCAGCGCGTCGTAGGAATGGCCGCGCATCGTGAGCTCGACGGAATCGGCGATCGCCTCGCGCGAGACGAGCGAGGATTTCATCCCCTCATGCCCCATGGCGATGCCGTCGGTGACCGTGATGGTGGTGAACTCGCGCGGCGTGCCGCCCGCGGCCGCGACGCCGCGCTTGGCGGCCTGCGCCTGGCGCGACAAGGAGATGTTGCACGGCGCCGCCTCGTTCCACGTCGTCGCGACGCCGACGATCGGCTGCGTCAGCTGCTCCTCGGTGACGCCCATCGCATAGAACATCGCGCGATGCGGCGCGCGCTCCGGCCCGACCGTGATGTGCCGGCTCGGCAGCTTCGACTTGTTCCAGGCGGAAGGCTTGCGGGCGTCGTCGGGCATGGGTGCTACTCCGGAAAGAATTTCCGGCAGATTAGCGGGAATGCTTCGTCATCCCAACCCTGGGAGTCAGCCGATCCCGCTTTTATCCCATCATCCCGACCATGCCGGCGCCGGCGATGGCGCTGAGGATGAAGCCGGTGATCACGAAGACCACGATCATCACGATCACCATAACGACAGTGAACGTCACCGCTTTTTCCTTCGGCACGTTCACCACCGGCGTCGCGCCGGCATAGAACAGATAGAAGCCGTAGAGCGAGAGCAGCAGCGCGAGGATCGCGAGCGACGGGATGAGGTTGAAGAAGCCGCCGACCCAGGCCGGCGTGTAGGAATAGGCGACCAGCTTCAAGGCGCCGACGATATCGGCGCGACCGCCGAATTGCGGCGCCAGCGCCTGGACGATCAGCGCGACGATATAGGTGGCGGCGAGATTGATCAGGTAGAGGATCGCCAGCCCGAACATCCCGGCGCCAATCCCCATGCCGCCGAAGAACATGACCAGCGCCAGCAGCGAGCACACCGGCCCGATCGCCGCCATGGGCCCGATATAGGTGTTGTAGAGAGTCCCGACATTCGTCTGCTCGGCCGCGATCACCGGCCATTCGGTGTTCGGCGACAGCAGAATGTTTTTCGCGCGCTCGACGATGCCCATGATATCCCCCCGATGGAAAGTTCGACCCCGGTTACATCCTAGCGCAAATCCCCCTCACCCTCCCACGCTTCGCGTGGGCCCCTCCCCCTCCCCGGCGGGGAGAGGGAAAAACGCGCGGCTTCTTGACCCTCTCCCTGCGGGGAGAGGGAGGGACCCATCGCGTGAGCGACGGGAGGGTGAGGGGGAATCCGCGCTACTGCAGCGGCACGGCGTAGCGTTTGTCGATCATCTTGTCGGCGTCGGCGTCGGCCGGCAGCATGTTCTGCTCCTTGAACCAGGCGATCTGGTGCCGCACGTCCTTGACGTCGAGCTTGGCGTCGGGGTCGTCGTAGGAGATGCCCTGCTCGAGCTGCTGCGCCGATTGGTTCAGGGCCTTCGACATGATGGCGAGAATCGCCGGCGCGGTCGGCCCGTCCTTGCGCGTGCCGTCCGGCGCGGTGAAGGCTTCGTAATAATCATGCGCGCCTTTCTTGTAGGCGCGCATGAAGGCATCGATCATCGGCTTGCGCTCGTCGGCGGTCTTGGTCGAGACCATGATCAGCGTGTTCTGCCACGGCGTCTCGTCGCCGACCCAGGCGAGGAGATGCGCCTTCTGCGTATCGATGAGCTTCAGCGTGAACGTCGAGACCTCGACCGCGGCGTCGACCTGGTTGCCGGCGACGGCGGAGGCGGTGTTGGAGAGGCCTTGCAGCGCGACCAGGCTTTGGCTCTTTGGGTCAATGTGATATTTCGCGTTGGCGAGCTCGAGCTCGTAATGGATCGGGCCGCCGACCTGCACGATGCCGATGTGGCGGCCGCCGAGATCCTTCAGCGATTTGACGCCTTTGTCCCAGCCCTCGTTCGAGGCGATGATCGCGGCGCCGTGGAAGGTCGGCACTTCCCGCCCCTGCCCGCCGATGATCTTGAGGCCGCCCTTGGCGCCGAGATTGTAGGCGGCGGCGGTCGCCGCGGTGGCGCCGACATCGAGCGCGCCGGCGACGACGCCCTGCGCCACCGATTGCGCCGCATCCATGCTCACCATCTCGGCGGTGATGTGCTCGGCGGCGAAATAGCCGCGATCCTGCGCGATATAGAGCGGACCCGAGGCGGTGACCGGGCCGGTGCCGACCTTGATCGAATAATCCTCGGCGCGCGCCGACAGCGCGACCGCCGCGACCGAACAGAAAGCGAGCGCTGCGAGAGCCTTCATGCGATCCTCCCTACGATTTTATGGCCGACAATCTTATGGCAGAAGCTTAGCTCATCCGGCGAGGAGATACACCGCCAGGATGACGTAGCCGAAGATCGCGACGCTGGCATGGATACCGATCGCGATGCCGATCATGCGGCGGCGGCGCAGATGCAGCGCGAGGCTGACGCCGCCGAGCAGCGCCGCCAGCAGCAGCAGGACCGCGGCGATGAGGCCGAAGGCTTGCGTGCCGGTCGCGGCGCCGCGGACCGGCCCCCTCAGCGCCAGGACCAACAGGCCATAGCTGATCAGCGCCGCGAGGCCGTGGAGCCAGGCGAGCAGGCGCGGCGGCGGCGCTGTCGGCCGGCGCAGGACCTGGATCGCGAGCGCGCCGCCCAAGAGCACGACGATGGTGAAAGCGAGAACGGCGGTGGCTAACATCCCGGCACTCACAGAAAACGCTTTGTCTCCCCGGCGAAGGCCGGGGCCCATTTTTCAACAGCGCAAAGTCGAGAAATGGATACCGGCTTCCGCCGGTAAAGCGAAATGACTTAATGGCGCACTTGTCGTATAGGGCGCGAAGCGCCACAACCGGCCAAATAAGATTCACGGGAGGAAGCGATGCCGCAACAGGTCATCAATCTCAAAGGGATCGATCATCCGCAAGCCTCGCCGCTGGCCTGCAAGATCGGGCCGCTGCTCTGCTCGGGCGCGATCTATGGCCGCGATCCCGAGAGCGGCGAGCTGCCGGAAAGCGCCGCGGCGCAGGCGCGCAACACTTTCGCCAATATGAAGCGCGTGCTCGCCGCCGCCGGCATGAGCGTCGACGACGTCGCCAAGATCACGATCTACATCGCCGACGATGCGCATCGCGACGCCGCGATCGCCGAATGGGCGCGCACTTTCCCCGACCCGAGCCGCCGTCCGGCGCGCCGCACCCTGGTTTCGCCGATCCATGCCGGCATCGTCCAGGTCGAGATCATCGCGTACAAGGCGTGAGGCCGCGATGAGCCGCGCGCTGCTTGCTCTGCTGCTCTGCTTCCTCGCCGCGCTGCGGCCTGCGCCGGCGGAGGCGGCGGACAAGGTGACGGTCGGCGTCGTCGGCGAGTTCAATGCCTTCACCTGGCCGGCATCGATCGCCGAAGCCAGGCATCTCTACGCCGCGCACGGCGTCGAGCCCGAGATCATCTTCATGCCCTCCTCGCCCGGCATGCTGCAGCAGCTCGCCGCCGGTTCGCTCGATATCGCGGCGAGCGCCGGCCTCGTCGATCCGATCCGCCTCGTCGCGCGCAAGGCCGGGGTGGCGATCGCGCGCGTGTCGCTGCGCGTCTCGCCCTATGTCGTGGTCGGCAAGCCGGCGCTGCGCAGCCTCGCCGATCTCAAGGGCAAAAAGGTCGGCATCGGCAGCCGCCAGAACATCACCTTCGTGCTGATCACGAACATGCTGGCGCCGTTCAAGCTGACGCCGGACGATGTCGAGATGATGTATTCGGGCTCGACGGTCTCGCGCTACGCCGCGCTCAAGACCGGCGCCTACGACGCGACGATGCTGGCGCCGCCGGCCTCCTTCATCGCCGAGAGCGACGGCTTCAAGACCCTCGGCGTCGCCGGCGATTACAACAAGGACCTGCCCTTCACCGGCTCGATCGTCAATCGTGCCTGGGCGAGCGCGCATCTCGACGCGGCAAAGAATTTCTTCGCCGCCGAGGACGAGGCGACCGACTGGTTCTACGACGACGCCAACCGCGCCGAAGCGATCAAGATCCTGATCGATGCCGCAAAGAGCAGCCCCGAGGAGGCGGCGAAGAGCTACGACTTCCTGCGCGGCGGAAATTATTTCGACCGCACCCGGACGCTCTCGCGCAAAGGCGTCGCCGCGCTGGTCGCGGCGCTCCACGCGCTCGGCGACAACGATGTCGAGGTCGGCGCGGAGGACGCGGTGATCCCGGGGCTGACGGCGGTGAGCGAGTGAGCGAGCCCCTTCACGAGGGGGGAATTAAGCCCCGATCCGCGCCACCGCGGCGGTGAGCTTCGCCAGGGTTGCTTCGTATTCGGCCTGGCGCTCGCGCTGCTCGTCGATCGCCTCGGGCTTGGCTTTCGCCATGAATTGCTCGTTGCCGAGCTTCTTCGCGATCTTGTCGAGCTCGCTGCGCGTCGCCGCCACTTCCTTCTGCAGCCGCGCGCGCTCTTTGCCGAGGTCGACCGCGCCGGCGACATCGATCAGCACCGTCGTGCCTTCGACCACGACTTGCAGCGCCGTCTTGGCATCGCCGCTTGCCGCCCCGATGGCGATGCTCTTCAGCCGCGCGAGGCGGCGGATCTGCTCGCCATGCGTTTGGGTCCAGCCGCGCGCTTCCGGGCGGATCTCGGTGATCGTGGCATTCAGCTCGCTGGCGGCGGGCACGTTCATCTCCGAGCGCGTCGCCCGGATCGCGGAGATGAGGCTCACGACCCAGTCCATCTCGGCGACCGCCGCCTGATCGGGCGCGAGCTTCGCCTCCGGCCACGTCGCCGTGATCAGCATCCCCGCCCCCTCGCCCGCGATATGCGTCCACAGCGTTTCGGTGATGTAGGGCATGATCGGATGGAGGAGATGGACGATGCGCTCGATCACCCAGATCGTCATCGCGCGCGTCTCGGCCTTCGCCGCCTCGTCGCTGCCGGTCAGGATCGGCTTCGAGAACTCGATATACCAGTCGCAGAAAGTACCCCAGGTGAACTGGTAGAGCGCGTCCGCGGCGTCGTTGAATTTGTATTCCTCGATGGCGCGCGCGACGCGCTCGCCCGCCGCGTTCGCCGCCGCACCGATCCAGCGATTGACCGTGAGCCTGGCGCTCGCTGGATCGAAGCCGGGCACGCGCACGCAGCCGTTCATCTCGGCATAGCGCGTCGCGTTCCACAGCTTGGTCGCGAAATTGCGATAGCCTTCGATGCGGCTCTCGGCGAGCTTGATGTCGCGGCCTTGCGCGGCGAGCGCCGTCAGCGTGAAGCGCAGCGCGTCGGTGCCGTAGCGCGCGATGAGGTCGAGCGGGTCGATGATGTTGCCCTTCGACTTCGACATCTTCTGGCCGCGCTCGTCGCGCACCAGCGCGTGGATGTAGACCGTCTTGAACGGCACGTCGCCCATGAACTTGCAGCCCATCATCATCATCCGCGCGACCCAGAAGAAGATGATGTCGAAGCCGGTGACCAGCACGTCGGTCGGGTAATAGCGCTGCAGCTGGCGCGTGCGCTCGGGCCAGCCCAAGGTCGAGAACGGCCACAGCGCCGACGAAAACCAGGTATCGAGCACGTCGGGATCGCGCTTGAGATCGGCCTCGCGGCCGTAATGCTTGGCGGCGGCGGCGAGTGCCTCTTCCTCGGTCTCCTCGACGAAGATCGCGCCGTCGGGCCCGTACCAGGCCGGGATCTGATGGCCCCACCAGATCTGGCGCGACACGCACCACGGCTGGATGTTGCGCATCCATTCGAAGAACGTGTTCTCCCACATCTTCGGGACGAATTTGGTGTCGCCGCGCTCGACCGCAGCAACAGCGGCCTTGGCGAGCTCGGCCGCGTTCACATACCACTGGTCGGTCAGCCACGGCTCGATGACGACGCCGGAGCGGTCGCCATAGGGCACCATCAGCGTATGCGGATCGATCTTCGCGACGAGGCCCCGGTTTTCGAGATCGATGACGATCTGCTTGCGCGCCGCGAAGCGGTCCATGCCGCGATACTGGGCCGGCGCCTCGTCGTTGAGCTTGGCGTCGCGGTCGAAGATGTTGACCATCGGCAGGCCGTGACGCTTGCCGACCTCGAAATCGTTGAAGTCGTGCGCCGGCGTGATCTTCACCGCGCCGCTGCCCGCGGTGGGATCGGCATGCTCGTCGCCGACGATCGGGATGCGCCGCCCGACCAGCGGCAGCACCGCGTAATGGCCGATGAGATGCTTGTAGCGCTCGTCCTCGGGATGGACCGCGACGCCGGTATCGCCGAGCATCGTTTCCGGGCGTGTTGTTGCGACGACGATAAACTCGTCGTCGCGACCCTCGATGGGATATTTCAGATACCAGAGCGAGCCTTTGGTCTCTTGGCTCTCGACCTCGAGATCGCTCACCGCGGTGTGGAGCTTGGGGTCCCAATTGACCAAGCGCTTGTCGCGATAGATGAGGCCTTCGCGGTGGAGCTGGACGAAGACTTTGCGCACCGCGGCGCTGAGCCCCTCGTCCATCGTGAAGCGCTCGCGCGACCAGTCGGGCGAGGCGCCGAGCGAGCGCAACTGGCGCGTGATCGTGCCGCCGGATTCGGCTTTCCACTGCCAGACGCGCTCGATGAATTTCTCGCGCCCGAGCTTGTGCCGGTTCGATTGCTCGGCCTCGAGCTGGCGCTCGACCACCATCTGCGTCGCGATGCCGGCATGATCGGTGCCCGGCTGCCAGAGCGCGTCGCGCCCTTTCATGCGGTGATAGCGGGTGAGAATGTCCTGCAAGGTGAAAGTGAGCGCATGGCCCATATGCAGGCTGCCCGTGACATTGGGCGGCGGCATCATGATGCAATAGGGCTTGGCCGCGCTGTCGGGATGACAGGCGAAGGCGCCGGACTTTTCCCACGATTCGTAAATCGCCGCCTGGATGGCGGCCGGGTCGAATGTCTTGTCGAGCATGCCGCTTTTTAGCGGCGTTGGGCGTCGAGGGCGAGTCTACCGATCTCTTCGCGCACGATGCGCTCGACGATCTGGGGGAGGTTGTCGTCGAGCCAGGATTTCAGGATCGGCCTGAGCAGCTCGCGGGTGAGATCTTCAAGGGTCTGGTTGGCATTGCCCATCGGCAGGCTCTCAATGTTGGGCTCGCGGTGGCTGCGGGTAACGAGCTCGCTCATCGCCGCAAGCGAGGCGGCGGCGGCGCGGTCGGACAGCAGCCGGTCGACGAGCGATTCCGTCTCCGACGCGGCAGCAGCGGCGCGCGCCGGCTCGGGTTCAGGCTCGGTCTCGAAACGCAGCGGCTCGGGCTCGCGACGCGCCGGCTCGGGCGGCGGCTCATCCTCCTCGAGCTCCAGCGGCGATTCGCGCGGCGACGGCGGCGCTGGCGGGGCTCCTTCCTCTTCCGCTTCCTCGGTCAGGAGCAGCACGTCACTTTCGTCTTCCTCGACATCGGCGATCAGGGGCCGCTTCGGCCGCTCGGCCGGTGGCGCGGCCTCGGCCGCGGGCGGCGCAGCGGGTGCAGCAGCCGGTGCCGCGGGCGCGGCTGGCGTTGCCTCGGCTTTGGCCGCATCGCCCCCTTCGCCCTCTCCGTCCTCGGAGATGATGCGCCGGATGGAGGCGAGAATCTCCTCCATCGAGGGTTCGTGCTGGTCTTTGCCTTCGGTGCTATCCGACATGACTATTGCGCGCCGTCAGGGTCGCAGAACATGCGCTCTATCGTAGGTGAAAGCCGCGGCGAACACCAGAGAATGAGGGTCGCAGCGCTGTGCCGGCCAGCCGACTCGGCGATGGCAATACTTACTGGCCGTCGTCGGCGTCGAAGCCGATCGCCTTGTTGCGCACCGATTTGTAATGCACGTTCACGTCGTAGATCTTCACCGGCAGCTTGAGGTCGGCGGCGGTCAGGCGGCCGATCTGCTGCGTCAGGTTGAATTGCGCCACCGACTGGTCGTGCTGCGCCTTGGCGAGATTGACCTGATCGGTGAAGAGGGTCTGCTGCTGGATCAGCACGTCCTGCACCGTGCGCTGTCCGACTTGTTGCTGCTGCGTGATGCCTTCGAGGGCGATCTGCGCCGCGTTGATCGTCGTCTGCAGCGAGCGGATGCTGGCGCCGGCCGAATTGACCGTCTCCCAGGACTGGGTCGCGGTCTGCACCGCGGCGCGGCGCGCATCGTCGGTCGTCCCTTGTGCCTTGCCGACATTCTCGATCGCCTGCCGCGATTGCGACCAGATGTTGCCGGCTTCGTAAAGCGGCACGGTGAGCTGCGCCACGCCCGAAAGGTTCGTCTGCTCGCGGCCGTTGAGCTGGCTTTCCTGCAAGCGCTGCACGTTGCCGACGAGCGCGAGGCTGGGCAGCAGCTGCGCCTTGGTCGCGGCGACGAGATCGCGCGCCGCGTCTTCGGCATATTGCGCGGCGATCACATTGGGGTTCTCGCTGCCGGCCAGGGTCAGCGCCTGCTCGCGCGTCGTCGGCAGCGCCAGCACAGTCTTCGGCTGCACCAGATCGACCGGCGGATGGCCGACAGCGCGCGTGTAGCTCGCGCGGTCGTTCTCGAGCGTGCCCTGGTCGGTCAAGCGCGTCGCGGTCGCGGCGGCGAGCGCCGATTGCGCCTGTGCGACGTCGGTGCGCGTCACCTGACCGACGCGGAATTGATCGGAGGTGATGTCGAGCTGGCGCGTCAGCACCTTCTCGTTGTTGCGGTCGAGCTCGACCACCGCGAGATCGCGCAGCACGTCGAAATAGGATTGCGCCGCAGCGAAGAGCGCGGTGCTCTCGGTCGCGATCAGCTTGGCGCGCTCGCTCTGCACCGTGTCTTCCGCCTGCGAGGTCTTGGCGATGGTGTTGCCGCCGTTGAACAGCGGCTGGTTCACCGTGAGGCTGTAGCTGTGCGGCTGCAGCGATTGGTGCGGCGGCGCGTTGGGCGCCGACGACGGCGTATTCTCCGAGCGCTCGGCGCCGACCGAGCCGCTGAAGGTGACGGTCGGCCGCCAGCCGGCGAGCGCTTGCGGCACGCCTTCATCGATGGCGCGGAGATTGGCGCGCTCGGCGAGGATTTGCGGATTGGTGTTGTAGGTCGAGGCCAGCGCCTCCTCGAGCGTCTCGCCATGCGCCCCCGTCGCGGCGACAGCGCCGATACCGGCAGCCAGTGATGCAAAGACGACCCGACGCATAAGACCCCCTGAACGCTCTTGCCGGTTTGCGATGCGGCGTTCTCTGCGCCGCTTGCCAACACGATCCTTTAGAACACGAAAGCCGGGCGCCGCGCGAAGCCCGGCAGCACGTCTACCGTCGCATCGAAGACCGGACGGCTCGACAGCTTGCCCTCGGCGCGCGTCATCAGCACGGCGCAGCCGCAGCGCGCCTGCGAGGGCCCGGCGCCGCCTTCGGTTACGGTGACGAGACGCCCGCCCTCGGCGAGCTGATCGCTGATCGCCGCCGGAATCTCGGCGACCCCGCCATTGATGAGAATGACGTTGTACGGCGCGCCCGCGCGCCAGCCGGCGTGGAGCGGCGCTTCCTGCAGCTGCACATTGCCGCAGCCGAGCGCCGCAAGATTGGCGCGCGCCGCCGCCGCGAGCTGCGGATCGCTCTCGACCGCGACGACGCTCGCCGCGATCTGCGCGAGGATCGCGGTCGCGTAGCCGGTGCCGCAGCCGATCTCGAGCACCTTGTCGCCCTTGCCGATCTCGGCGAGCTGGAGCAGCCGCGCCAGCACCAGCGGCTCGATCAGGTACCGGCCGTTGCTGAGCGGGATGTCGTCGTCGACATAGGCGATGCCGCGCAGCCGAGCCGGCACGAAACGCTCGCGCGGCGTCGTCAGGAAGCCCTCGAGCACGGCCTCGTCCGTCACCTTGTTGGTGCGCAACTGGCCCTCCACCATGTTGAGACGGGCGGCGGGTTCGTTGATCATAGCTGCATAACGCGAGTCATGGAAAACCTCGCGTTTATAGTGGCTTGTCGGCCCTCTGACAATGCGCTCGTGCGTGCCGCGGGGGTCGATTAAACCGTTGATAAGGCAGCCAAGCCTTATGGACGGGGCGGCACCGGGCCTTTATATCTCGCCGGCGCCGTCGGCCGGATGGCAGAGTGGCTATGCAGAGGACTGCAAATCCTCGTACAGCGGTTCGATTCCGCTTCCGGCCTCCACATTTTGACCGGCCGCAAGGAACGGTCCCTTCGGCGGCGCTTTTCTCCTTCCGCCCGGCGATCCGCGCCTCGAGGCGGTCGCGCCTTTCAGGATCGCCGCCCTTCAGGCGGCGGGTCCGGCGAGGATCCCATTCGGTAGAGAAGCGGTCGCCGAAAACCGGCTCCGCTTCCGCCTGTCGATCGCTGGCAACCAGCGCCGGACCTGCCCGACCTCAGTGGTGCTTGCGCGCCATCTCGGCCATGAGCTCTTCTTTGCGCGCCTTCAGACGCTCACCCATCTCATCGAGGTCTTCCTCGCCCTTTTTCGCCTGGGCGAAGATACCGCCGGGTTGCTCTTCTTCCTTGACGTGGTGCTTGACGTATTCGCCGAGCACCTTGACCTTCGCATCGTAGAGCTCGTCGCCGGGCTGCATCGCTTCGATCTCGGCGATCATCTTTTTCGCGCTATCGTGCTCGACCTGCGCTTCGTCGAGCATGTCGTCTTCGACGTCGCCCCGCTCTTCGGCATAGAAGATCTCTT
>Ga0335085_10009612_pt1 | contig 14577 bp, 12 predicted proteins | sample Lox_Sample_45_FD_206712 | JGI IMG/M metagenome (GOLD analysis project Ga0335085, IMG submission 206712) | Soil microbial communities from Loxahatchee National Wildlife Refuge, Florida, United States - Lox_Sample_4.5 | ecosystem: Environmental > Terrestrial > Soil > Wetlands | place: USA...
TATGGCGCAATCGCACACACAAGCAAAATACATGAGTTTCGGCGAAGGCGGCACCGCCGTTGCCTTCGCCGCACTCGCAATTTACTCGATCGTGGTGGCAGCCAGGGCCTACACGCCGGAATTTGCTTTCCACGCCTATCTGTTCGCCGCGGGAAGCGTGGCGGCCGTGTTCGTGATCCTCAATCGCTTCTTCGATCGCAGTCCTGCGCCGGTGCCGCTCATGATCGACGGCAAGCCCAACTACAACATGGGGCCGGTCAAGCTTGCCACCATCCTGGCGGTATTCTGGGGCATCGCAGGATTTACGGTCGGACTATGGATTGCGCTCGAGTTGGCCTTCCCGGCGCTCAATTTCGATCTTTCCTTCATCTCGTTCGGCCGCTTGCGTCCATTACACACCTCCGCGGTTATCTTCGCGTTCGGCGGCAATGTGCTGATCGCTACGTCCTTCTACGTGGTGCAACGTACTTGCCGGGCCCGTCTCGTCGGCGATCTCGCGCCGTGGTTCGTCGTGCTCGGCTACAATTTCTTCATCATCATCGCCGGCACCGGTTATCTCCTCGGCATCACGCAATCCAAGGAATACGCTGAGCCGGAATGGTATGCCGATCTCTGGCTCACCATCGTTTGGGTCGTTTATCTGCTGGTTTATCTCGGCACTCTGATGCGGCGCACCGAGCCGCATATCTATGTGGCCAACTGGTTCTATCTGGCTTTCATTCTCACCATCGCTGTCCTTCACCTCGGCAATAACGCCGCCGTTCCGGTGTCGATGTTCTCGCCGAAGTCGTACATCGTGTGGTCGGGCGTGCAGGATGCCATGGTGCAGTGGTGGTATGGCCACAATGCCGTTGGCTTCTTCCTTACTGCCGGCTTCCTCGGCATCATGTACTACTTCATCCCAAAACGCGCCGAGCGGCCGATCTATAGCTATCGGCTGTCGATCATTCATTTCTGGGCGCTGATCTTTCTCTACATCTGGGCGGGCCCGCATCACCTGCACTATACGGCACTGCCGGACTGGACGCAGACACTCGGCATGACGTTTTCGATCATGCTGTGGATGCCCTCTTGGGGCGGCATGATCAACGGGCTGATGACGCTCTCGGGCGCGTGGGACAAGCTGCGCACCGACCCCGTGCTGCGCATGATGGTGCTGTCGGTCGCGTTCTACGGCATGTCGACCTTCGAAGGTCCGGTGATGTCGATTAAGGCGGTGAATTCACTGTCGCACTACACCGACTGGACCATCGGGCATGTTCATTCCGGCGCGCTCGGCTGGGTCGGCTTTGTCTCATTCGGCGCGATCTATTGCCTGGTGCCCTGGCTTTGGAATCGCCCGCTTTATTCGCTGCGGTTGGTCGGCTGGCACTTCTGGATCGCGACAATCGGCATCGTCGTCTACATCACGTCGATGTGGGTCGCCGGCATCCTCCAGGGATTGATGTGGCGCGCCTACACCCCACTCGGCTTCCTCGAATATTCGTTCATCGAGACTGTGGAGGCGATGCATCCATTCTACATCATCCGCGCAATCGGCGGCGCCTTGTTCCTCGTTGGCGCACTGATCATGACCTTCAATCTGTGGCGGACGATCTATCCGCGCGAACAGCTCGCGCCCGCCATGACCATGGCCCCTGCCGAGTAGGAGATTCGTCATGACAACTTACACCTCGCTGTGGCAGCGGCACTGGATCCTGGAGCGCAACTCCATCCTGCTCCTGCTCGGCATTCTCATCGTCATCGCGATCGGCGGGCTGGTAGAAGTCGTGCCGCTGTTCTATCTGAAGAGCACGATCGAAACCGCACCCGGCATGCGGCCATATACGCCGCTCGAACTTTCTGGCCGCAACATTTACGTCCGCGAGGGCTGTTATCTTTGCCACTCGCAGATGATCCGCGCCTTACGCGATGAGGTCGAGCGCTACGGTCATTACTCGCTCGCTGCCGAAAGTGAGTACGACCATCCGTTCCAGTGGGGCTCCAAACGCAACGGCCCCGATCTGGCGCGCGTCGGCGGCAAGTATTCCGACGATTGGCACCGCGACCATTTAATGGACCCGCGTTCGGTAGTTCCGGAGTCGATCATGCCGGCGTATCCGTGGTTGTTCTCGACCGACCTTGATTTCAGTCATATCGCCGAGCACATGAAAGTGCAGGCGCTGCTCGGCGTGCCCTACACCGACGAGATGATCGCCAATGCCTCGGCGGACGTGCGCACGCAAGCAACAAACGACGCGCCCGATGCCGCTGCGTTGGCAAAACGCTATCCGAAGGCGCAGGCGCGTAGCTTCTCCGGCAATCCCGGCCGTGTCACCGAGGCCGATGCGCTGATCGCGTATCTGCAGATGCTTGGGACGCTGGTCGACTTCAAGCTCTACAACGACAAAGCCAATATTCGCTGAGGAGAGCACCGTGTCCGAGACCTACGAATTCTTCTCACGATTCGCCCAGACCTGGGGACTCATCTATTTCGTCATTCTCTTCGTTATCGTGCTGGTCTACGCCCTGTGGCCCTCGCGCGCGCGCCAGCAGCAGTTCGACGAGACCGCACGCATGCCGTTGCGGGAGGACTGAATCATGGCTGATGCAAAGAAGTCCGATCACGACGCCGCCGCAAAAGTCGGCACCACCGGTCACGAATGGGATGGCATTCAGGAGTTGAACACGCCGCTGCCGCGCTGGTGGCTGTGGCTGTTCTACGCCACGATCGTCTGGTCGATCGGATACTGGATCGTCTATCCGGCGTGGCCGCTGGTCTCTTCCTACACCAACGGAGTCTTCAACTGGCACACCCGCAGCGCCGTCGCGGTCCAGCTTGCGGCCCTCCAGCAAGAGCGCGGCCCGATGATGGCACGGCTCGATTCAGCGTCACTGCAGCAGATTGAGTCGACGCCGGAACTGCTTGATTTCGCCAGGGCGCTGGGCCGCCGCGCCTTCGCTGACAATTGCGCGCCCTGTCATGGCGCCGGCGGCGGCGGCGCCAAGGGATACCCCAATCTCAACGCCAACGGCTGGCTGTGGGGCGGCAAGCTTGACGAAATCGCCCAGACCATTCGGCACGGGGCTCGCTCCGGTGATGATGAGGGCCATCAAGGTTCGATGCCAGCTTTCGGCCACGACGGTTTGCTGAAACCGAACGAGATCTCGACCGTCGCTGATTATGTTCGCTCGCTGTCGGGTCTCAAGACGGAGCCCGGCGCCGATTTGGCACGCGGAGCAAAGATCTTCGCCGACAATTGCGCCGTGTGCCACGGTCCGGAAGCCAAAGGCAATCATGAGCTTGGTGCGCCCAATCTCACCGACCAAATCTGGCTTTATGGCTCGGACAAGAAAACGATCGTTGAAGACCTCACCAACGGCCGCGGCGGCGTCATGCCTGCCTGGGGTCGCAAGCTCGACGACGCCACCATCAAGGCGCTCGCCGTCTATGTGCACACCTTCGGCGGCGGGGAGCAGTAACCCATGTCCCCCGGCGGCGATACAGCGCTCGGCATGCAGGATTTGGCTTCATCGCCCCAGGGTGAGCGGCATCCGCTTGCTGCGTTGGCCGAAGACGCCGCGCGCACGCCGCTCGCCCCGGGCTTCGAACCCGAGCCGCCGGATGACGATCAGCCGCTCTATGCCGCGCGTCAGAAAGTTTATCCGCAACGGGTGACCGGCACATTTCGCCGCGTGAAATGGGCGGTGCTGTTCTTCACGCTCGGCGTTTACTACTTATTGCCATTCGTGCGCTGGGATCGCGGCCTTAATGCGCCGGGCCAGGCGGTGCTGATCGATTTCCCGAGCCGGCGCTTCTACTTCTTCTTCATCGAGATCTGGCCGCAAGAATTTTATTATGTCACCGGCCTTCTGATCCTCGCGGCGATGGCGTTGTTTCTGATGAACGCCGTCGCCGGACGCCTGTGGTGCGGCTATCTCTGTCCGCAGACGGTGTGGACCGATCTCTTTCAGGCCATCGAGCGATGGACCGAAGGTGATCGGCGCGAGCATTTGCAGCGCGACCGTCAGCCGTGGACAGTCAATCGTCTGGCTCGGGCCGGAACCAAACACTTCCTCTGGCTGATGGTTGCCTGGTGGACCGGCGGCGCCTGGGTACTCTACTTCGCCGACGCACCCACTTTGGTGAAAGACCTGGCGACGTTTCAAGCGCCGCTGATCGCCTATGCCTTCATCGGTTTGTTGACGTTCTCGACTTACGCTCTCGCCGGATGGATGCGCGAGCAGGTCTGCGTCTACATGTGTCCGTGGCCGCGTATTCAAGCGGCGCTGACCGACGAATACGCCCTCAATGTCACTTACCGCTACGATCGCGGCGAGCCACGGGCGTCGGTGAAAAAGGCCGCGGCCCTGCATGAGCAAGGCCTTCCCGCCGGCGACTGCATCGATTGCCTGCAATGCGTGCACGTTTGTCCAACCGGCGTCGATATCCGCGGCGGCCCCAATCTTGGCTGCATCCAGTGCGGCCTGTGCATCGACGCCTGCGACGCGGTTATGGAGAAAATCGGTCGCCCGGCGCGGCTCATTGCGTTTGACACCGATATCAATATTAAACGCCGCCAATTGGGCGAAAAACCGGTCTATAATATCGTGCGGACACGCACGTTGCTGTATGCCGCCATCATCGTCATCGTCGGCTCGGTGATGGCCTACGCGTTGGCGACGCGGCACAGTGACGCCATCAGCGTCCTTCACGACCGCAATCCGCTGTTCGTGAACTTGTCTGACGGATCGCTGCGCAACGCTTACACGGTACGGATTCTCAACAAGAGCTTGCAGAGTCGAGCCTTTGTGCTCAAGGTCAGCGGCCTGCCGGATGCCGATGTCGACGTGATCGGCAGTTCGTCTTTCTTTGGAGCAGATCCGCTGATCGATGTCGGTGCCGATCAGTCGCGCGAAGCGCGCGTCCTGGTCACGGCGCGCGAGCGGGTGCCGGCGGGGGCGTCGATCCCCATCACCTTTACGATCGTACCCAAAACCGGCGGAAGGCCGGTTAGCGCCAACGATCATTTCTTCGGACCGTAAGGAAGGCCGCCATGGGCAGCACCGAACCGCGGCAACTCACCGGGCGAATGGTCCTCGCCATGATCGTCGCGTTCTTTGCGGTCATCATTGGTGTCAACGGGTTCATGGCTCATGAAGCGCTGTCGACCTTTCGGGGCGTCGACGCCGATAGTGCCTATCGTGCGGGTCAGTTGTTTGAGCATGAAGTCGCCATGGCCAAGGCTCAGGATGCGGAGCATTGGCAGGTCGATGCCAAGGTAACGCCTGGGACTGACGGAACGGCTGTTCTTGATGTCGTGGCGCGCGACGCGTCCGGCACGCCGCTTCACGGCATGACCACTACCGCCGTGTTCGCGCGGCCGACCGACCGGCATCTCGATCGCACGATCATCATCAGCGAAGATGCGCCCGGCCACTACCACGGCGCCGCAGCAATCGAGCCCGGCCAATGGGATCTCATTCTCGAACTGTCGCGCCAAGGCGACCGGCTGTTCCGATCCAAAAATCGCGTCGTTATCAAGTGAGCATCGGCGATGGCCGAGACGGTTGATCTGTCGATGTTCGTTGAACCTGGCGCTGCCGGCGCGTCACACATGACGCTTGCCGTCGACGGCGTCGCGTGCGCCGGGTGCATCCGCAAAATCGAAAGCGGTCTCACCAAGCTGCCGGGCGTGATCGATGCGCGCCTCAACTTCACCCAGCGCCGCCTCGCGGTCGATTGGCGCAATGACGAGATCGACGCGCCACGGATCATCGAGGCGATCGAAGCGATCGGTTATCATGCCCACCCGTTCGCTCCCGAGCGTGTCGAAGCCGACGACACCGCGCAGGCGAGCTGGCTGCTCAAGTGTCTGGCGGTCGCCGGGTTCGCTGCGATGAACGTCATGTTGTTGTCGGTCTCGATCTGGGCCGGCAACGTCTCCGACATGACACCGGAGACACGCGATCTGTTCCATTGGCTCTCCGCTCTGATTGCGCTCCCCGCCGCGGCTTATGCCGGCCAGCCGTTCTTTCGAAGCGCACTGCGAGCGCTGCGGGCGCGGCAACTCAATATGGATGTGCCGATTTCGCTGGGCGTGACGCTGGCGCTCGGCCTGTCGTTGTTCGAGACCGCCACGCACGCGACGCACGCCTATTTCGATTCGGCGATCATGTTGTTGTTCTTTCTGCTGTGCGGCCGCTATCTCGATTTGACGATGCGGCGCAAGACTCGGCTGTTTGCCGGCAATCTCGCCAGCCTAAAGGCTGAATTCGCCCACCGCCTCGAGCCAAGCGGCGAACTCGTCCAGATACCGGCAGCCGCCCTGCATCCCGGTGACCGTGTGCTGGTCCGGCCCGGCGAACGCATTCCCGCCGATGGCACCATCATCAACGGCACTTCGGATATCGACGAGAGTCTGGTCACCGGCGAGACATTGCATCGCGCCGTGCGCAGCGGCATGACGATCTACGCCGGTAGCATCAACATGTCCGGTGCCCTGACCATGCGGGTCACTGCCTCCGGCGCCGGTACGCTGGTGGATGAGGTCGAGCGGCTTCTGGACAAAGCCGTCGAAGCGAAATCGCAGACCGTGCGGCTCGCCGATCGCGTCGCGCGGCTTTATGCGCCGGTCGTGCACGCGACAGCGGCGCTCACGGCGATCGGCTGGCTCGTGGCCGGAGCCTCGCTGCACGATTCGATCGTCATCGCCATCGCGGTACTCATCATCACCTGTCCGTGCGCAATTGCGCTTGCGATTCCCGCCGTGCAGGTGGTCGCTGCCGGCTCTTTGTTTCGCAGCGGCGTCATTCTCAACGGGGGCGACGCGATCGAGCGGCTCGCCGAAGCCGACACGATCGTGTTCGACAAGACCGGCACGTTGACGCTGCCTGAACCGCGCGTGGATGGGAACGCCGGCATCGACCCCAATGTACTCGAACGCGCGGCACGGCTCGCGCTGTCGAGCCGCCATCCGCTAGCGGCAGCGCTGGCACGGGTAGCGCAGGATCGCAGCCCCTATCCGGGCGCGGTCGAGGAGCCCGGCCAAGGCGTTCGCGCGATCATTAACGGTACGGAAGCGCGGCTCGGCAACGCGGAGTTCTGCAACGTCGTCGGGAATCATCCGATTGCCGCGCGTGACGGCACTGCATCGTTCATTACCTTCACGCATAACGGAAGCGTTGCAACCATTCCGATCCGCCAGACGTTGCGGCCCGACGCGGTCGCAGTGACCAAAGCGCTTCGCAAGCGCGGTCTGGACCTAATTATGCTTTCGGGCGACCGCACGGCCGCTGTGGCGCCGGTTGCGGAACAACTCGGCATTCAAAATTGGCGTGGCGGCCTGACGCCCGCGGAGAAGATCGCCGCCATCGAGCAGATGCAGTCGCAAGGCCGCCGCGTCCTCATGGTAGGCGATGGATTAAACGACGCGCCGGCGCTCGCTGCCGCCTACGTCTCGTTGTCGCCGATCACCGCCGCCCATCTCACCCAGGCGCACGCCGACGCTTTGTTCCTTGGCGAACTGCTCAAGCCGGTTTTGCAGGCCGTGATCATCTCGCGCAAGACGCGGGCGTTGATGAAGCAAAATCTTGCGCTTGCAGCGATCTACAACGCGCTTGCGGTACCGCTGGCAATTGCCGGCGTGGTCACACCGCTGATCGCGGCGGTCGCCATGTCGGGGTCTTCCCTGCTCGTGACGCTCAACGCGCTGCGAGCGCGATCACGCGCGGAGACCCGCTCATGAATGTCCTGATGTACCTGGTTCCGATGGCTTTGCTGCTCGGGCTTACCGGGCTCATCGCGTTCCTGTGGTCGCTTAAAAGCGGCCAATACGACGACCTCGACGGCGCTGCCGTACGTATTCTGCCCGATGACGACATTGAAGGTTAGAGTGACAGCGTGACAGTGACGCAAGAGGGTTCCTGCGAATCGGTCGCAGTCTGAAAGCCCAGCTGCCGGCACATATCCAGCATCGTCGTGTTTTCTTGCAATACCTCACCGTGAATGGATCGGATGCCTTCGGCGCGGGCGTATTCGATGATCAGTTGCATCAACAGCCAGCCCAGCCCTCGTCCCTTCAGATCGGACCGGACCAGGATCGCGTACTCGCCACTGGCATAATCTGCATCAGCATGCAAGCGCACGACCCCCAGCATCGCTCCGGTCGCCTCTTCAATGGCGATAAACGCCATGGCGCGCGCGTAATCGATCTGGGTGAAGCGGGCAATGAAGGTATGGCTGAATTCCTTCACCGGCGCGAAGAAGCGGAGCCGCAAGTCGGCCGCAGTCACGGCGGCAAAGAACGGCACATACAAAGGCTCGTCTTCCGGCCGGATCGGACGAACGAGGATCCCGGTTCCGTCGCGCAGCTTCATGTGCCGCTGCCATTCAGTTGGATAAGGCTTGATCGCAAATCGCGGGTTGCCTCGCTCTCCAGGTCGCGGCTTTGCGAACGGAGCGACTGATACGCGCGCGTCGACGGCAATGACGCCGGTCTCATCGGCAAGAACCGGATTGAGATCGATTTCGCGAATCTCCGGAAAATCGGCGACGAGTTGGGCAAGCTTGACCAAGAGCAGTTCGACGGCGCGTTCGTCCGCGGCCGGCACGTTGCGATAGGCCTTGAGAATGCGGGAGACACGGGTGCGAGCGATCAGGGTGCGGGCAAGCGCAAGATCAAGCGGCGGCAACGCCAGTGCCTTGTCGCTGATGACTTCCACGGCAGTACCGCCTTGGCCGAACGCGATCACCGGGCCGAAGGTCGGATCATCGGCCACGCCGACGATGAGTTCGCGCGCCTTGGGACGAAGGATCATGGGAAAGACGGTGATGCCCAGGATGCGCGCGTCGGGCTTTGCCGCGTGCGCCCGATCCAGGATTTCCGTGGCGGCATCGCGCACCGCACGTTCGCTGGTGAGATTAAGCCGCACGCCACCGACTTCCGACTTGTGGACGATGTCGGGCGATTGAATCTTGAGCACGACCGGGACGTCTTTCGACAAATGTTGCTTAGCGATCGCAACGGCTTCAGCGGCATCGCGCGCGAGCGCAGCCGGCGTGATCGGGATGTCGTATGCGGACAACACCCGGGTCATCTCGACCGGATCGAGCCAGGTTCGCCGCTCGCGTAGCGCGGCTTCAATGACCGGACGCACCGCGGCCACGTCCGGAACAAAATCCTCCGGCAAACTCGGTGGCGTCGCCATCAGGAGGTCGCGCGATTGTCGGTAGCGCACAAGGTGCATGAAGCCGAAGACCGCGCCTGTCTCCGTCGCGTAACTCGGGATACCGGCCGCCTCGAATGCTTCCGACGCGCCGCCGCTTTCGCCCATCCACATTGCAAAGACCGGCTTGGCTGGCGTGCGTTTCTTGCGATGCCGCTCCGTCACCGCAATGACCGATTTCGCCGCCTCGACCGGCGATGCCAGCGCCGTCGGCACATTCATGACGAGCACCGCGTCATTGGCGTCATCGTCGAGCAAGTGTTCGAGAGCGATCGCGTATCTTGCCTCGTCGGCATCGCCGGCGATGTCGACCGGATTGGCCCGCGACCAGATCGGCGGTAGCGCCGCGTCGAGTTTCTTCATGGTCTCTGGCGAAATGCCGGCGAGTTCGCCGCCGAGATCGACCAGACGGTCAACGGCGAGGACCCCGACACCGCCACCATTGGTGAGGATAGCGAGCCGCGTACCGGTAAGCCTGGTCAAACGTCCAAGTGTTTCCGCAGCGGCGAACAACTCGTCGAGATCGAGCACCCGCAACAGCCCGGCGCGGCGGAACGCGGCATCATAAACCGCATCCGATCCGGCAAGTGCGCCGGTATGCGTCAGCGCGGCCTTTGCGCCCTGGGCGTGCCGCCCCGATTTGATCACCAGTACCGGCTTGATTCGCGCCGCGGCCCGCGCCGCCGACATGAACTTGCGCGCATCCCGGATCGACTCGATGTACAACAAGATGGCGCGAGTGCCGCGGTCCACGGCGAAGTAATCGAGCAGATCGGCGAAATCGACGTCGATGCTGTCGCCGATCGAGACCACGGCGGAAAACCCAACACCGCGGACCGCGGCCCATTCGACCAATCCCGTCGCGATGGCGCCGGATTGCGAGATCAGCGCAAGGTCGCCTGGCGGCGGAGCCGACGCCGCAAAGCTGGCGTTGAGCTTTGCTTCCGGCACCAACACACCAAGACAATTAGGGCCGATCAGGCGCATGCCCGCCGCGCGCGCGTTCTTCTCGGCGATATCGGCAAGCGAACCAGGTCCGTGACCGAGCCCCGCCGTCACGATGATGGCAGCCGCGGTGCCTTTCTGCGCCGCCGCTGCCACTGCTGCCGGAACGCCCGCGGGCGGCACGGCGATGACCGCTAGGTCGGGCGCTTCCACCAGAGCATCGTAGGATTTGACCGCGCCAACTCCCTCGATCGCGTCATAGTGCGGATTGACGATGTGAATCGGCCCCGGAAAACCAGCTCGTAGCAGGTTTTCGACCACGGCACGACCGGAAGAGGTTTTGCGTGGCGACGCACCGACCACTGCGATTGACCCCGGCGAGAACAGCTTGTCGAGATTGTAAGTCGACATCAATGAACCGATCGCAAGCGGCGTAAGTGTTCCTCACTACCAAACCAGCGCAACGGGGATCATTCTCCGTAGCGTACGAAAAAGATTGCTTTAAGGAGGATGCCCTGCCGATTCAGACGCTGATATGACAATAGACTGCGGAGCCTCGGCGCTTGGTGCAACATCGCCCAACGGCAAATTCCCGGCTACCGGAAAAGCGGCATTGATCTGCCTCAACGCAGCTTGGCGGCGAGAGCCGGGCTCGGTGCGTTTCCAGTTGATCTACATCAAAGCCGATTGGTGAGCCGGCATCCATAATTTCTATGAATGGAGGTAGCCATGCCGATCACCGATGCACTTGTTCTTACCGCGATTGTCACCGCCTTTGTCGCCTTTGGAGTGGTGCTGGCGTGGGGTGAGCACCGGACCAGGAATATCCGCCCGATTATCCATCCATCTGTTGCAAAAACGGATAGCAATCGTTCACCAACACGGCCGACGCTCGTCAATGCAACTGCCAACAAAAAGCTGGAAGCCGCTTGAGCTAGTCGCGCTTTCCCACATCACGACGAGGGTGCGGCGGAATTAAGCCGCAACGTTATCTCTTTTATCCCTGGTCGTTATTTGTGCAGGCGCAATAGATCAATCCCGTAGTCGTTCCCATTCGGGGTCCGAACGATGGTGTGAACGTGGAATTTCGCCGGTTCGGGATTGGTCAAGAATACGCCGGCGTGGTGGTCAAATTCGATAAACACCACCGGACTCTGTATCCGGTAATAGAATGGACTGGTTTCTTCGAAGCCGCCGATCCAGCAGAAATGGGTGTCGGCGAGGTGCCGTTCGACTTCGGAAAGCCTTGCCGCCAGCGGACCGGTCGGCAACGGCGCGACGTAGGCGGCGACAAGGTCCATCAGATCGCGCCGTTGCAGCGCCGACAGTTCTGATACACGCAGCCCCTCATAGGGCACAATGCGATTGTCCTGATAGGCGCCGCCGAGATGCAGATTATCGGCGAAATGCCGGCGGCCGGGCGGCAGATCGCCGCCCATCATGGAATGCGCAACGATCGCCCGGGTCTGCTGCTGCGGTGACAGCGAGTGCATCAGTTTTAATCCGGCACGCTCTTCATCTTCGAACAGGCGCGTGCCCGCAAATGGCCCGGTGTCGGCATAATTCGGTTCGGCGCCAAAGAAACACGGCGTCAGCACCATCTGCCGGCCGATGACGAAACAGTTGAGGCACAGATGGTGGCCGAACAACTGCCATCCCCACGGATCGGATTCCGACGGATCGCCGAACACACAAAAGATGTAGGCCCATTCGCCGAGCACCTGCGGCCCGCCGACGAGGTCGCCGAGAAAACGATTGAGCCTCATGACGTCGCGCGTCACCTCGTAGCCCTTGCTGCTCAGGCTGCCGCGCACCACCGCCATCACTGCCGCCTGGATCGCGGTGTCGACCTCATCAAGCCGAAGGCCGTGATGCTCGACGTACAGCTCGGTGTTTTGCCAGTGTCGCCAAAATTGAGAGTCGACGGGAAAAGACGTCGCGCCGCGTTGCGCAGGGTTGAGGCGCAGCAGCAAGTCCCTCACGGCCGCGACCATTGCCGGTGTCGGTGCATCTTCACCTTGCAGCGAAAACAGGCCCGGCTGAACGTGCCCGTCCGTCGTCATGCCGGCAAACGGCGCTGCGCCCAGTTTCGCCCAGGTATCGAACAGATCTTTGGCGCGCGGATTCTGCATCCGCGCTTCCGCATGCGCCCGCGGTGTCGGACCGGCGATGTTGCTTCGCCCCGGCGCGGGTACAAAAGAATGATAGTCGTTGTCGCTCATGTGACCTCGCAGGGGTTAACGCCCTCGAATACTCAAAGATTTCTTTTCAAAAAACGGCCGCGGCCTACCGCATCGTCTTGTAGAGTCCTGTCGCGCAACACGAACAATCCGCGCGACATCGCATGCACGATCGCGCCCCGAAAGTTCCAGCCCTCGTAGATCGAATAGCCGGCGCTCGAAATCACATCGTCGCGCTCGAGCCGCCAGGTTTCATCAAGGTCAACAAAGGTCAGGTCGGCGTCGTAGCCGACCGCGATGGAACCTTTCGATTGACCGAGCCCCATCAACCTCGCCGGCGCCGTCGCCGAAACTTCCGCTATTCGCTGAAGCGGCATGCCTCGCTTGTGATGGCCTTCGGACAATAGCACCGGCAGAAGTGTTTCCAGCCCCGGACACCCCGGCGACGCGTTCCAGATGCCGCCCGTCTTGGACGTAATCTCACGATGGACGTGGTCGGTTGCGACCGTATCGATGTCGCCGGCCAACAAGGCCCGCCACAATGCCTCGCGATCCGACGACTCGCGCAGCGGCGGATTAATTTTGCCGACATCTCCGCCCGACCACGCTATGTCGTGCGTCAGATAGTGCGGGCAGGTTTCGATATGAACCGTGGCGCCGCGGCGGCGATGACGAAGCGCCGCCCCCAATGCTTCTGCCGACGAGGTATGAACGACGTAAAGCGGGGCTCCGGCGATATCCGCCACATATGCTGCGCGCTGTACGGCGTCTGCCTCGACAAACGGCGGCCGCGTCCCATTCCAGGTAGCCAAACCGCCGGTGCCGTCTCGATCCTTTTTCTTGAGACGATCACGCAGAACCCAGGCGATCTCGATCGTCTCCGGGTGCGGGCAAACCATTCCGCCGCACGTCGCCGCCGCTTCGCAGAGGCGAAACAGAAACCCGTCGTCGATATCCGGCAGACCAAGACGCGCGCCCTCTCCGCCCCGATTGTTCATGAAAATCTTGAAGCTCGGCACGCCGTAATCGCTGGCGTAACCCGGCACGCCGGCGAGCTGGGCCTCCGTCGAGATAATAAAGTGGTAGCTGAAATCGATACGAGCGCCGGCCTGCGTGACCGAAATGACATCATCGAAGATTTCTTCAAAGGGCTCGGTCGCCATCAAATAAGGAATAAAACAGGTAACGCCGCCTTTCGCGGCGGCCGCAGTCTCACGATCCGCATCCATCGGCACGCGAGGGCGCGCAATATCGCTGCCGTGGCCGAGATGAAGGTGAACGTCGATGGCGCCGGGGAAAATGACGAGGCCGCGTGCGGAAATCTCCGATTGCGACACGAGTTTTTCACCGGGCGCGGCAATCGCCGCAATACGCCCATCGCGGATTGCAATATCGCATGGCGTCCGGCCGCACGCCGGGAGAATAGCTTCGCCGTTCCGTACCACCAGGTCGAAATCCGACATCAAGCTGACGCCCGCCTAAGCCGCCGCCTTCAGGCCGCCAAGCACGGCTAGCGCTTCGTCGGTCGAAGTGACGTCGGCATACTTCGAAGCCATGTCGAACAGATTGACTGCGTGCGATGTGGCGCTACGATCATAGACTGCGTCGTAAGGCACCAGGACGCGAAAGTTATAGGCAAAGCCGTCGACGACGCTGCCTCGCACACACCCGCTGGTGGTACATCCGGTAACCACGATGCTGTCGGCGCCCGCGTTGATCAGATAACTCACAAGCGGCGTACCGAAAAATGCGCTCGGGTGTTTCTTCGGCAGCAGAACATCGCCTTCGCGCGGCGCGACCTCGGCAACAAACTCATAGCCTTTCTGGCTGATGTTCATGATCGCGGGCACCTTGTCGGACAGCCGGCCCTGGTCGAAGCTCTGTTTGGGCGAAACGTAGGGGTACATTATCGGCCAATCATTGTTGCGGAATATCGGCAGGAGCCGCTCGATCTGTTTCACCGCCGACCATCCCACGTCGCCGCACGCGGTCGGAAACTCTTTGATTGCCTCCCAGAACGGCCGCGATACGGTGCCGACGGTGCGGTATTGCACGTCGATGATCAAGAGCGCCGGCCGTTTGCCCAATCCGGTCGGGCGGCCGAATCCGGCGGCGTTATAAGCTTTCTGCTCCTCTTCCGAGATGATCCCGTCCCAAGGTCTTCTTGAGGTTTGTTTGATCATGACTTGCTCATGGCCTGATCTCAACTATCGACTCGATAGCGGCGTTCCAGTTCGTCCCACAC
>Ga0335085_10009613_pt1 | contig 14576 bp, 11 predicted proteins | sample Lox_Sample_45_FD_206712 | JGI IMG/M metagenome (GOLD analysis project Ga0335085, IMG submission 206712) | Soil microbial communities from Loxahatchee National Wildlife Refuge, Florida, United States - Lox_Sample_4.5 | ecosystem: Environmental > Terrestrial > Soil > Wetlands | place: USA...
TTGCCCTGCTTGTCGGTGACGACAACGTCGACCTGCACAAGCCGAGTCGTAGTCCGGAAGACAGGGTTCGAGGTATTTCCTTCGGCCAAAGGAGGCGGCTGCTGCACGTGAGAGTCGCTGGTGGTCGTTGGTGCGGCCGTATTTGCAGCAATCGTGGGACTTCCGGTAGGCTTAGCCGGCTCGGATTGAAGCCCGGCTGAAGTCGATGCCGGAGAAGTTCCCGCCGGCATCGGACTCGTTGTAGCCTTTGCGGTCTCGGATGCTGCCAACTTGGACTGCACCATGGAAAACACCCTGTCGAGGTAGAGGGTGTAAACACAAAGCAGGTTGTAGGTGTCGGTGTACAACTTGGGATCGAGTTCCGTCCGCGTCATGCGAACCTGCTCGACTTTTCCGGGTGGGGTAATCGTAGCGTAGGAGGCGGAATGAATGACGATCGACTGGATCTTCGCTTCGTCAAACACCCGCGCTTCCGTAGCGGAAATGTCGTTGATCAGCTTCGGGTCCTCGGGTAACTTCAGGCTACGAGCGGCGATTGGCAGGACTTTGGTCAGAGTCGTGGGCTCGGGGCCATTCTGCATTACCGCTTGCCGTCGGCCCACCGAAACGATGTTGGCCGTGGCCGGCTGGGGAAGGGCATACGCAGCGGCTGTCCTTCCGATCTTCTCGATCTGGATCATGGCCCTGATTTGCGCCCGTTGCTCCTCGGTTAGCTGCTTCAAGTAGAAACTGGCTCCCGCCATTCCGTGATCGTGTCCGGCGAAGGCAATCAGGATGATGGTCTCGCGATGAGGCGCCGAATTCAGCGACTCCGCGAGCAAGGGCAGCATGGCCACGCTTCCCCAGTCGACCAGGGCGTCGTCGCCATGAGCCCTGGAGTCCAGCCGAGCGCCAATCACAATAGCCCCTGGATCAGGCCCAGGGAGAATGCAGATGAGATTAGGGAGATCCGCGTCAGGAACCTGCTGCTCTTGCAGCATGTCAGGCTTGCATCCAGCGGCCTTGAACTGCGACTGTAGCGTATCGACACGATCCTGATCGGTGGGAGGAATGGACTGGAGACGCTTCTCGATGACTGCGCGGTCTAGCCGCATGTAGATAAGATTGTCGGCAAGGCAGGCGACAACCAGGCACACGACCACCAGCAGTTTTGCAAAACGAACCAAGATCTACCTCATGAGAGCAGTCGTTGCGACAGCACTTAATAGGCTAACACCGCGGGAGGCTCGGAGTTGTGAAGAACAGTAACTGTGGCGGCAGGAACGGCCGGCCATGCTTATGGTGCGAGTGCGAAGCTAGCGACTGCCGCTAGCAGGAACCGTTGCCGAGTAGGGGAGCTGGGCGGCCCCCAGGATCTCTCCGGAGCTGGGATTCTGTACCAGTATGATCGCCCGCAAGTCGGGTTTCTTCCAATCGGATTTATCGGGAAGATTGATGACCTTGTCGAACTTTTCGTCCGACGTTGAGCCTACCTTACGCAACTCGCGCACAACCGCACTGTGGGTCAGAGTACGACCGCCGTTTTCGCCACCCCGCACATTGGTCGTCAGATCGTCTTCGGTGACCGCCAACAGGACTTCGATTTTGGCTCGTGACGGATTGTCGATGCTGACCTGGAGCTTGTCGGAGGAGGCGAGATGCAGAGTGACGGCCGCCGGCTTAGGGGACTTTGCTGCCTGTAGCAGGAATTGCTGCACCTGGGCTGGATTGTTCCCTGAAGCCTGGAAATGACCGTCGATCACGATTTGCGGTGTGTACGCAGTCGCGAGGTGAAGGTCTTTCACGTAGTCATATTGACGCTGCGTGTAGGTTGGTCCTGAGAAGCGATCGTGCCATCCACCATCGTTCCAGTACTCTACGTGCTCTTCCAGCAGAATCAGCTCTGCGATGTTCGTACTGCGCTGGTGGCTGAGCTTGATGAGCATGGCGTCCGCCGGGGGACAGCTCGAGCAGCCTTCTGAGGTGAAAAGTTCGACTACAACCGGCGCTTGCGCCACTACTGTTGATCCGCTGAAGACGGAGCAAATTATGACCAGAAGACTGACGGATATGTGTGGGTTAGACCTGAGCGTATGCACAACTCCTCATTCACATAGGACGTTTGGTGATGAAGTTAGTTACAGAATCTGCTTGACCAGCGATAATAGTAAGAGAGCAATATCCTCCGAGAGGTGGAATGGACGTTTCGCACTTTCGGGCTGCGCTGTTAGGTGTCGCGGCCATCCCCTTTGTCTACTATGCGATCGCGCTGTTTAGCGGATGGCGGTTCTTCGGCCGCCCGGCCGGCACACCATCAGCGCCATCGGAATTTGTTCCGCCCATCAGCATATTGAAGCCGGTGCGCGGCCTCGATCCGGACGCTTACGAGAACTTTGTCAGCTTTTGTCATCAGGACTACCCGGTTTACGAAATCGTCTTTTGCGTAGGTGACCGCTCCGACCCGGTCTTGCCGGTAATTGAGAAGGTAATCGCTGACTTTCCGCAACAGGACATTCGTGTGTTATTTGGGTCGGGACGCGAAGCCACCAACGACAAAGTGGCCAAGCTGGCACGCCTCTCCAAAGAGGCCAAGTACGAAACCCTCGTCATCAACGACAGTGACGTGCGCGCAGAACCCGAATATTTGCGCACGATCGTAGCGCCCTTAGCCGACCCCAAGGTAGGCGCGGTGACGTGCTTTTACGTTCCGACGGACGAGACAACCCTCGTGCAAAAGTTGCAGACGATCGGCATGTATTCCGACTTTTACCCCGGAATCGTCGTCGCCTGGCAGCTCGATGGTGTGAAGTTTGCTCTCGGTCCGACCATTGCAACCACCCGGGCGCGGCTGGCGGAATTTGGCGGCTATGAAGCGATCGAGAACCGTCCGGCAGATGATTTGCTGGTGGGAAGGTTGATTGCCGAACAAGGGCATGAGGTAGAGCTGCTTCGGTATTCGGTGCTCACGGTGGCCGACTTCCAATCGCTGCGCGATCTGTTCCTCAAGCGCTTACGGTGGATCGTCGTCATGCGACACATGCGGCCTTGGGGCCACTTTGGCCTTATCTTTACCTGGGGACTGCCGTGGTCGTTGTTCGCCGCGGCCATCGCGCCCAACGCGCTGGTTGCCGGGGCCTTCCTTGCCGCCTACGTTGCGGTCCGCGTCATCATGACGCTGCAAGTGGCCACGGGGGGGCTAAAGCAGCGGGTTCCATGGCAAGGACTGGCACTCATCCCGGTCTGGGACGCCATGGCTTTCGTAATCTGGCTGGCGAGCTTCACGCGGAGCACGATTCGCTGGCGCGATCGCGACTACTACATCCGCAACGGTGAGCTGGTTCCCGTCACGACTCCGGTAACGGGAAGCCAGCCAATAACAGCTCGCCGCTAGGCGAGACTTTTGACGAGAACCGGCTGTGGCTCAGTCTTTTCCTCTCGCCGCTCATTCTTCGCATTACGCCAATTCACTTTAGGCATGAACTGCGAAGGATCGATGCGATCGCGATAGCGGATGGCGACATTGATTAGGGAGTCGAGCAGAGAATTTGAGAGCAAGTGCGGTTGCAAGCCAAGTTTGATCAGGCTTGAGTGCTTGGCGTTGTAGTAGTGACTTTCAGCCTCAACACGCGGGTCGGGCAGGTGCTCGATCTGGACTTTGAGGCCGAGTTCCTTGCCACTCGCCTGCACCATCTGGGCAAGTTCCAGCACATTGAATTGCTCAGTAAACTGGTTGAAGACGCGGAATTCGCCCGCATTGGCGGGGTTCAGGCAAGCGATCTCGATGCAGCGCACGGTGTCTCGAAGGTCAAGGAAGCCGCGCGTTTGTCCGCCCTTTCCATAAACCGTAAGGGGGTGTCCCAAGGCGGCCTGAGCACAGAAGCGGTTCAGTACGGTGCCGAACACCTCGTCATAATCAAAACGGTTGATCAGCGCCTCGTCCATGGTGACTTCATCGGTTACGGTTCCGTAAACCACGCCCTGGTTCAAGTCAGTGGCGCGAACTCCCCAAATCTTGCAGGTGAACGCGATGTTGTGGCTGTCGTGCACCTTGGAGAGGTGGTAGAAGGAACCCGGCTGTTTGGGGAAGGGAAGCCGGTCTTTGCGACCGTTGTGTTCAATCTCGATATAGCCTTCTTCGATGTCGATATTGGGCGTACCATATTCGCCCATCGTTCCGAGCTTCACCAGGTGACACTCAGGCGCGAACTCGCGAATCGCGTAAAGAAGGTTAAGGGTCCCGACCACGTTGTTCACCTGGGTGAACACGGCGTGCTTGCGGTCGATCATGGAATAGGGAGCAGAGCGCTGCTCCGCAAAGTGAACGATCGCGTCCGGCTCGAAGCCAGTGATCACCGACGCCATGAAGTCGTAGTCGGTGATGTCGCCAACGTACGACTCAACGACATTGCCGGTTAGCTGCTGCCAAACCGCCAAGCGCTCCATGAGGGGGCGGATCGGTGTGAGCGTCTGAGCGCCGAGTTCATAGTCCCATAGCCGACGGGCAAAGTTGTCGACGATGGCAACCGAATGCCCTTTACGAGACAGGTATAGAGCGGTCGCCCAACCGCAGTAACCATCGCCACCTAAAACGGCGATCTTCATGATTTCTCTCCTCAGCGCCCGTTCCCAATCGGTCTGACGCAAAATAAAGGTTTCTATTAGAGTGCCTTACAAAGCACCGAAGATTCAAGAATCCCCAACGAAAGCGCAATTTCCTGCGCTAAGAGGTGCAATTTCACGGTTGGTTTTTCTCGGAAACAGACGGCTGATTGGCCGCCAGAAACTTGCCTCCGCCGGAAACAAGAATGTACAGCTTAGCGGCTCCTGCCAGGTTTCGGACGCGATCCAGTTCCGAATCTTTGGCAACGATGTATTTCACCCCCGGTTGGGCCCAAAGTTCCGTAAACTTCACGTCGTCAATGAACACATCCGGAGTGCCGGGCGCGTAGGAGCCGTACTCGAGATTGTTGAATCGCCCGTTGAGCAACAGCGCCGAGCGGTTCGTGTAGAAAAAGACCGAGGAAAACCAGTAATAGTGATGGTCGACGATCAACGTGCCCTCGGGACTTCGATTGATGACCTCGGCAATCTCATGCGATGAAAGAAATGGATCGAAATCGACCATTGCGAGGCGGGCTGCCTGGTAGAACAAGACCATCATCATTGTGGCGGCGATCGCCGCCCGCTGGCTGCGAACGCGCAGCGTGCCGAAGAATCCAACGGCACAGGCTGCTGCGGCCACTGCAAGCGGCAAACGGAGGTAAGCGAACGACCGCAGCGTCAGGTCCTCCATATGTCCCAGAGATAAGGTGTAGGCGCTCGGATGCTCGCTAAGTGCCTGCGAGATGTCTCCGACAACCGGAACGTTGCGAACTGAGATCAGGATGGCAATCGCTATGGCCGCCGCGACTCCCATGATTACGGTCAAGGCGCGCGTGCCGCGCTGGATCCATTTGCCTCCGGCCGCGATGCCCGAACCAAGCAGCAAGGCCATCGCCGGATAACAGGGCATCGAGTAATATTCCTGGGTCGTGGAGAAGGTGAAGAAGACCAGGATGAACCCGATCCAGCACAATGCCAGAAGCCGCGTCTGGCCGGCCCGGTCAACGGGCTTATAAGAGAGGCTGATCGTGGCAGGGAAGTAGACACTCCAAGGAAATAGCCAGGCCAGGTGGAACAACCAGAACCACAAGCGGGGTACGGTGTTGTAGTCCCGCGGGTAGCGCAAATTCAGGAAGCGCAGCAACTGCTCATTGATGAAGAAGAACCACAGAAAGCCGTGATATTCGCCGGGTAAACTGCGCATCGCGAAATCGAAATACGGCGGGTTCCTCAGGGTGGCCAGCACATGCCACGGCGCTGCGATGGCAAGCACGATGAGGGTTCCTGCGAATGGCCGTAGCCGCTTCCACGTCCGAGCGACAAAAATCTGGCGTGTCACTGCGAGATAGACCAGTCCCGCGGCAACCGGAAAAACCGCGCCAATCAAGCTCTTGAGCAGCAACCCGGCACCGAGGCTGGCGGCGAGAACGTAGGCCCAGGCTCGCGGATGTGAGTCGTGTTCGTCCAGTGCTCGCAGGAACGCCCACATCGCCAGTGCGACGGTGAACGTGAGCATCACATCGGGGATCAAGATGCGGGTGAACAGCCACAAACCAACGCATGTCGCCATGCAAAGTCCGGCGTATAGTCCTGCCCGTTTTCCGAATGCCCAGATGCCGAATGCGGCAGTGAGCCAACACAATCCGATTGCCGACAGAGCGACTGGAATCCGGGCTGCCCAGTCATGCACACCTAATGCCTTGTAGGTAATCGCGATCAGCCAATAGATGAGTGGCGGCTTTTCCAGGTACAGCACGCCGTCGAGCCGGGCCGTAACCCAATCACCCGACGTCAGCATGTTGCGGGCAATTTGTGCCTGAACCGCATCCACATCATCCTGAAGCGACGGCGGAGATATGGTGCACGCAAGGTAGACCGCAGCCGCGACTAAAACCACCGCGGCATAAACGATCCACTTGCCGCCATTCGGGCGCACAATCATTCGCGTAAACCAGTCACTTCCGCTGGTTACCGCAGTCTGATCGGTCGTTGTCCGACCGGCGGATGTTTCCGTGGTTTTTTGAGGGTGAGAGTTTTTGGCAGACGGCATCGGAGAATTGCTTGCGTAGACGGCATTCAGTGCCGCGGTGGAAAGCGCTTCTTCCACTATATCAATGATATGCACGGACGCGCATCCGGCGACAAAGCCGGCTGGTATAGCATGGTTTTATGCATATTTGTCACCCTTCCCATCAGGCGGTAGCCGCAGCCTGATGGATTCTCATAAGCCCCTTCATGTCAAAACTTTCGCAATGATCCTCATCATGATCATCGCCGGTCCACTGGGCAACGTGTTGCTGGGAAAGGGTATGAAGAACGTGGGCCCTACCTCCGTCTCCTCGTTGGCTGACCTCGTGCACCTTATTGGACGTGTCTTTGCCTCCGAGTACGTGTGGCTAGGCATTGCTTCACTGCTGACATTCTTCATCGCCAATATTCTTGTATTGTCGTGGGCTGACTACAGCTTCGTTCAGCCGGCATCGTCGATGGCTTATGGAGTGGTAGCGCTGTTTTCAGTGTTCCTGCTGGGCGAGGAAGTCTCGCCCTTACGCTGGACCGGCATCGCTATCATTTGTACCGGTGTTTTCATCGTCGGACGCACGCATCCTCGCACCACGGAGCACACCTAGCCGTGTTCAAGTTCTTGTACTTCTTTATGATCGTGGTTGCGGGGACGGCCGGAGAGCTGTGTGTCTCGCGCGCCATGAAGCAAACGGGCGAGGTCAAAGATTTTCGGCCAGTGGCGATCGTCAAAGTCATTCTTCGCGCGCTCAGGAACCGATGGATGTGGCTGGGAGTAAGCCTGATGACGATGGCGTTCTTCTCGCTGCTGGCCATCCTGGCGATTGAGAAAGTGAGTTTCGTCGTCCCGGTTACAGCGTTAAGCTATGTTGCCGGCGCGCTAGGCGGGCGATTTTTCCTCGGCGAGAAGATCAGCGCGTCACGCTGGACTGGCATCGCCCTGGTCTGCATCGGAGTGACGCTGGTGTTTCTCGGAAAGGGATAGACGTCGATGCCTCAAGTTGGGGCAAAGTCCGTGCCACTTACGATCGCGGGCGTAACCCGGAGCATGGCCTTCGGCGAATTTCTCTCGCAGGCGTTCGCCGCGTTTCGGGCCGACAAGGTGCGAGCGATCATGACCGCCTTGGGCATGGTCATTGGAACAAGTTCGCTGATTCTCGTGGTGACCATCGCACTGTCGGGCAAGCAATATGTCCTGGCCCAAATCGAGAACATCGGCACTAACCTGGTTTGGGCGGAATACGAGGGTGTGGTCAATGCCAGCTCGAACGCAACGTTCCGCGACTACCTTACCTACGATGACATGATCGCGGCAGAACAACAGGTGCCGGAGATCAAAGCGGCTACCCCGGTTCTCAACCTGCATGAGCGTATCAGCACCGGCGGAGGCAAAGAGACTGACATCCTGGTCCTGGGGGTCGATCCGAACTACCAGGAAGTTCGTCGCATGAAAATTGTCGCCGGCCGATTTTTTGACGATCAGGATTCTGAGCTCTTTGACAAGGTCTGCCTGATCACCCAGAAATTCGCGGAAAAGCACTATGGCGACAGCGATTCTGCGCTCGGCCGCTCGATCAAAATCATGGGCCTGCCCTTCGTCGTCGCGGGTGTCTTCCGCGAGAGCATGGAGACTTTCGGGCGGTCTGAGATCCAGGACGATACGATCCTTATTCCGTACACGCTGGCTCGCCGAATGGCCGGGACCCTTTCCATTAACCAGATCTACTTCACAATGTTCAACAGCGACAGCGTTCCGCTGGGAACAGATCAGATTTTGCGCGTCATCAAATCGCGACATCGCCCGGAATCGCAATACAAGGTCGACAACCTCACCGACGTGCTGCAGGTGGCGGAGAAGACCGCTAACGCGTTCACCTTGATACTGCTTTTGTTTGCCGTAGTCACACTCATCGTCGGCGGCGTGGGCATTATGAATATCATGTTGGCCACAGTCAGCACCCGCATCCGCGAAATCGGGATTCGCAAGGCGGTTGGAGCGACTCGTATCGAAATTGAGATGCAGTTTCTTACCGAGGCGGTAATGATCTCACTGGTGGGCGGAATCATCGGCACGTTGATTGGGCTGGCCATCCCGTTCTCGTTACGCTTTTTTACGGATGTCTCGATTCCTGTGCCATTCCTGGCGGCCCTCGTTGCGATTGGGGTGTCTTGTTTTGTAGGTGTACTCTTCGGCACACTTCCAGCCAGACTTGCCGCCAGGCTCGATCCCATCGAGTCGCTCCGTTACGAATGAAGACTCCAATTCGGTTGTGATCTCAGGGAGGGAAAGAGGCGATCGGATTTCAGTCTTCGGCGCGCGGCGAACGCTTGGGTGATTGGGTTGCCGGCTTCAGCCTGGGGAGGTTATTCGGTTGTCCATTTCCATTCGAACGCGGATAGAGGAACTCTTCGATCTCATTGATCCGGCGATCTGCGTCGTTATAGCCAATGTCGATCAGCGCGCGTGTGTATCTGGGAGTGAAGAGCAGATAGCTCATCAGGTCGGCACAGGCGACTTCGTCGCGTCCCAACCCATTTACGAAATACTGAATGAGGTAGGGCATGTCTTTCTGGTGCTCGCGTGCAAGTTCCGACAGATCTACAGAAGGCGTAATCAAAAACGTGGCCAGAGGCCGCATCTTCTCGCAGCCTTCGATGCTGCTTTGGCGGATCTGTCCCTCCAGCAGCAGTTTGTTCAGCCGATCGAGATGCTCAACGTCGGTGGCCAAATTGTCCAGAAACATGACGTTGAAAAGTACGCCCATGACTTGCGCCAGGGACGGTTCGGCGTCATCGGCGCTTTCAGCCTGATGCTCAAGGCTCTCTCCCCGAACTCCAATGCCGAATACTCGCTCCGCACCCAAGCGAATCACGGGACTTAGGGGTTGCTGCAGCCGCAGGCAGCCATCTCCAAAGTACGCGGTGCCCTTGGCCGTCTTGAGTCGTACCGGTTGAAATACCAGTGGAATCGCTGCCGACGCGCAGATGTGGTCTGTGGTGATCTTCGTTGCGAGCGTAATTCGGCGGCTCCGGTTCCACATGGGGTGGCCCTTGGCCCCTTGAATAAAGAGATAGCTTTTGCCGGAGTTGTAGTTGGTGGCCGAAATAGCCAACGCGTACAGGTGTCCGCCGCGAATGTTGTCCTGGATTCTGGTGCAATCGAGATGCGCTCTCAGGAAGTTTCTTAAAGGAGTTGCATCGAGGAACGATTGAGCGTTGCCGCCGCCCAGCACCGCACCAAAGGAAAGGTCGAGAATCCAGGTAATGGAGTTGCGCGCCTGGGCCAAAACATCACAGCGGAAAATGTCGGAAGGCCGCAGCTCGGCCCAAAGTCTGGCTAGGACCTTGGTGGCGATGGAAAATTCGTCGCATCCCACCGCCAGCGCCCCACCGTTTACCGCGCCCGCGGAGGACCCGCCTATGATCGGAAAAGGATTGCCTTCCTGCTGAACCCGCTTGATTTCGCCGATCCGCTTGAGAACACCGGCCTGATAGGCGCCCCGTGCTCCGCCGCCGGTCATGACGAGTCCAAGCGGGGCGTCCATCGTATTTTCACCTCGAAACGGGCCTGGCACGGTGCCGATTCTATGACGACAAGGTTGGATGCGTCTGTGATGCATGCTCGAAGTGAGCGTGACGTTGTACCCGGAATACAGGCTCACTCCCGCTCCGCATGGCAAGGGCGCTCCGCTGCGAATGCGGCGGAGCGCCCTTTGCACTATGGCCTCTGCCTCCACTGTCGGTTAACAGACGGACGCTTGACCATCAACCTCCAGGCCATCACGCGGTGACGGGAATGACACGCGGCTTCGGGGCCCGCGTCCGCTTCACACGCCGTACACCTTTCGCCGCTGGTTTTCTCGGTTCCGGCCGCTTGGTGACCGACTCGATGACCGCCTTTTCCGCCTCCACGAAGCTGCGGAAGCCTTCGCGGGTCAGATCGGGGATGTCGCGGTAGGGAACCGTCGGCATCATCTTCGCCGCCGTGCCGGCCGCTTTCAGGCTGACGTGTACCTGCCGCGCTGCTACGTCCATCAGCTTCTTTTGCACATCGATGAACGAATCAGCTGCCTGGCGTGCCAGATCGGTCAACTCCGTCTTTTTAGCCTTGCTGACCACGACTTCCTTGCCGCCGGTCAGGGTCGACATCTCCTCGGAGACGACGTGTAAGAACTTTTTCTGTGCCTGCACAAAAGTCTCCAGGCCTTCACGCGCCAGCTCGACCACGGTGTCGCCTTCGTACATCTCGCCCGCTTTTACGGCGGCGAGGCGCCCATGGACGTGCTTGCCGGCGCTCTTCAGGTACTCCATCTGCATCTCGACAAAGGTGTCAATGCTGCGATGGATGGTGTTCATCAACGCGTCAGTGATGGCGAATCCGCCCACTCTCTCCTTCACCCCTGTGGCGAGGATTTCGTTCTCGCGCTGCGCCAGTCCAAGCAGCAGCTTCTGGCCCTCGATGAAGTTGGCCAGTCCTTCTCCTGCGAACTCCTTGGCCACAGCGACCGGGCGGAAATCGGGTGCGGTCAGCTTCTCGCGCAGAACGTCGATGACCGTTCCGTTCTGGCGCATTGCCAGGTCGACCAGGATCCGCTGTGTAGCGAAGAAATTCTCCACTCCCTGCTGTACCCATCCCGACAGCAGGTTCACGAATGACGACTCCCGGGCCTGCATTTCGGGTTTAACGTCCTGCTTCATGATTGCCTCCTCGATTGCTGCAGTGCAGCATTCAAAAGAACTGTAGTTCTAGGCATAAAAATTGTCAATAACTAATTGCAGATTGTGCGGCGCAGCAGACGTAGAATGAGTCCACTTTGGTCCGTTCTTTGCGGCAGGCGAGTCAACTTCCAGAGCCATAAGCCCTTCCGCTTTTGTCTGAGCGGTTGCACTGAGTTCCAAATTGGGAAAGAGCGCTTCCCTGCGGCACGCCGCAGCTCTTCGCAGCTGCAACGGCAGGGTAATCTCTCGTCCTTGACTAGACTTGCGTTGCGGTTCACGATGCGACTGGGTCGGCCATTCATGACGCAAACCGCAAGTGTCGTGCAGTTGAGGCAAGAATCGCTCGCGGCTTTCCAGGACTACATCGACAAGGCGGAGGCGGAGATGGAGCCTGCCTTGGATGGACGCGCGCCTTTCCTCTGGTCCGATGCCGATCCTGCTCGATCCCGCCGCGTTCGCCGAGGGGATATTCCGGCACAGCTTTGGTCCGGAGATTCGCCGGTCCACGTACCCAGCGCCCTGATCCATGACTGGATCGGCGCCGTGTTTATCCCCGGCGCCACGGTCTCGAAAGCATTGGCTCGCGTCCAGGACTACGACAACCACAAGACCATTTATCAGCCTGAAGTGATGGACTCGCGGCTTATCAGCCATCGCGGCAATGATTTCAGCATCTTCCTCAGGCTGCTGAAGAAAAAAATCATCACGGTAGTTCTGGATACCTATCATGACGTGCACTACCAGCCGGTGAGCGACGACTGCTGGTTTTGCCGCTCGTATACCAGTCGGATCGCCGAAGTCGATGACGCAGGCACGCCTAAAGAGAAGATCTATCCGCCTGACACCGGATATGGATTTATGTGGCGTTTGTACTCCTATTGGCGGTTTGCGGGTGAGAAAGACGGCGTCGTAGTCGAATGTCGAGCTATTTCTTTAACCCGCGATGTGCCCTTCGGGTTGGGGTTCATCATCGAACCCATTATCAAGAACCTTCCGCGGGAGTCGCTAGTCGACACGCTCCGGGCCACGCGCGAGGCCCTGCGAAGTGGTTAGTGGCTTGCAGTCGAGGGGAAAACTCCAAGAAATCTCTTGCCGCAGTTATTTAGAATCAACAACTTAGGAGAAATTTGTCCGCAAGTTATTGATAAATAATGTCGTTATACGTATCCATGTCTGCCCGTGGGCTTTATCGGTCATTTTTCACGGCATCATTGTCCTCAATCCATCCAGAAGGAAAACCGTCAAAGACCGCTTCAGGTTCGCAGCCTGGGCGCGAACCATAGGATTGATTAGTCGCCCGAATGCGCTACGACGGCTTCCGGCGCCATTGGCAATCCGGCCTGCGCTGTGGGCGGCAGGGGAACCGGGATCATTCTCGGCGCTGCCCGGCGCTTGCCCGGTGTCGGTTGCGGCTCAGGAGCTACCTTGGCTCTTGGCCTGACGGTTCGCCTCACCGCCTTCGGTCTCCTGGGTTTCGCCGAGGGGGCCGCTGCGGTGCGAGAGCCCACGTTCACTGCGTCTGGTTCGTCGGACTGATAAGCGGCGGCCGCAGTGCGCAATTCATGAATGCTCTCCTGCAGCAGATCTTCGAAGACCTCGATATCGGGCACCGCGTGAACGTCGCCGCCGAATCCGAAGTATGCCATTCCGTCGTAGCTGAGAATGGCGATGTTAAGCCCTAACTCGCCGCCAATCGGCACATAGGGATAGCATCGCTGCAGCTTGTGACCCAGCAGATACAGGGGCAATTGCGGTCCCGGAACATTCGTGCAAATCGTGTTGCAGAGGCTCAATGGCAGTTGGGTCAGCAGCGGAACCAGCGCTGCCTGCAACGGCAGCGGCACCTTGGAAACCAGCGTTCCGAACAACCCGACCAACTCGGGCACGCCAACACTGCGCAGAAATGCGATTCTGTCGCTCACCCTGCGCAGCAAATGCCGAGGATCGTGAACATCGAGCGGCACGTTGACCGGCAGGAACGTGATCTTATTGCCGAGCTCGCCGACATCGCCACTTCCGCGGACATTTACGGGAACGATGATTCTGATTTGCCGTCCCGCGAGCTTTGCTCCGTGCAGTTCTGAGTAACGGCGAAGCGCTGAGGTGACCACAGTGACGATCACGTCGTTGACCGTGCCGCCGAGACTCGTGCGGATGGCTTTGATCTCCGCCATCGGCATCTCACCCCACGCAACCTGCTGCGGTCCACGGCAGACCTGGTTGAAGGGCAGGCGCTCGGACGGCGTCCCCAACTCCGGCACCAGGCGAATCAGCTCGTCTGTCTGACCCTGCACCGCTCCTGCCAGCATTTCTTGTGCAATGTTGAGGACCTCGGTCTGGGCCGTGAGCGCGCCCTGCATGAACGACTGATAAGACTTCAGGAAGCGGTCAAGGAGAATGGCGACCGAATCGGTCGGGTGTGGTCCTTCCGTCTGGGTCTTCTTGCGTGACGGCTTCTGGGGCGTCGGGCTGGCATCGAGCAGCACATTCATGATTCCCACACCCGATATTCCGTCGGCCAGGCAATGATGAATGCGAAAGATGATGGCCGTACGGTTTCCCTTGAGTCCGCGCACCAGCGTGAGGTCCCACAGCGGATGAGCGCGGTTCAGATGCGAGCTGATGACTCTGGCCATTTCCCGCTTGAGGTCGGCGTCGGTCCCATGCCGGAGCACGACTTCGCGAACGTGATTGCGGATGTCGAAGTACGGGTCTGGTTCCCACGTGGGCAATCCGATGTTGAAAGGGGGAAATACAGCACGCTGTTTGTAACGTGGGATGAGGTGCAGCTTTGAATCAACGAACCGGACACACGCCTGCAACGAGAGTTTGCCTTCGAACTCGCACGTAGACGCGATATTCAGAGGCTGGCCATCGCGCTCCAGATACAAGAAGAATGTGTCTCCCCAAGAGAGAGAACGAATTCGGTCCGCTGTCGACATAACAATTTCCTTCTCGGCTAGTCTCAAAAATGCCCAAGGACTGACGACATTACGATCCCATGAATCACACCTTGGTGCTGTGAGAGTGGTCACACCCCCTTAGGTCATTGCACACCGCGCGTTTTGCGTCGTCACTTTCGCCGCAAATCGGACCGAGGTCAGCCCTACAATTCAACCTAAACGTCTGGGTGAGTCCAGGTCACCTTGAGGAACCGTTTGGCCCTTTAAGACGAATATCTATGAAGCCAGTTGGGTTTAATGGAAGGCGCATCCCAGTTGTCGGTGCAAGACGAGCCGCGTGTTGAATTAACC
>Ga0335085_10009614_pt1 | contig 14572 bp, 16 predicted proteins | sample Lox_Sample_45_FD_206712 | JGI IMG/M metagenome (GOLD analysis project Ga0335085, IMG submission 206712) | Soil microbial communities from Loxahatchee National Wildlife Refuge, Florida, United States - Lox_Sample_4.5 | ecosystem: Environmental > Terrestrial > Soil > Wetlands | place: USA...
TCAATCGATCTCTGGCCCTGGATGAAGCCCTCGCGCAACTACGGATCAAATACGTGCCAATTATTAATAAGGTGCTGGGGGCCACGAAGACAGCTACCTTTTTTCAAATGGACCGTCGCATCACCGAGTTGATCGATCTACAGGTCGCCTCGCAAATCCCGCTGGCGCAAGAACAGCACTAGTTTTGAATCGCGAGTAGCCAGAGATTTTTAGACACCTTGCCCATCGTTTCTTCAGTTTGAAGTGTCAATATCCGGTGGACAGATACCGACGTTCTACGTGGCGAAAATTCACTCTTGAGGCGAAATAGCCGCGGAGACCTTGAGCTTGGCCAGTTCGCTCGCAAAAATTGAGTTTTGGGGGAATTCCACGACGAGTTCCTGTAGCTGAGCGCGGGCTACTTCTGTCTCTCCCTCGCGCAGGGCCGCCAGCGCCAACATGATCTTGGCAAACGGTCGCAGATAATGGCCATGATCAGCGGCGATCTTGATCTGTTGGATCCCTGCTTCTTTGTCGCCGTGGACCCCGACGAAACCGAGGAAGAACCTCTTGAGTATTGGCTGACTCCCGATGAAGTAATTTGCCATGCCCAGGCCAACATAAGCATCAGCAGTGTCGGGAGCAATCTCGAGAAGTTTCTTCGAATACGCCTCCGCTTCGCGGATCTTTTTCAGGCTGTCGAGCTGCTGCTTGTCGATGATGCTGGCATAGTCGGCTTCCATACCCAGGCTCACGGACATGGCGAACAGGGCGTTCGGATCGTCCGGATTATTCCTCAATCGAATCTGCGCCAATTCCTGCGCCCGTTTGACCGCGGTGAAGAATGCCGCGCGCAGTCCCGGGTTTGGTTTAAGAGGGACCTTGCCCAGAAAGCGCTTGTCGTCCAGGAAAAAGTCGGACGTCAGGACGCCTTGCCGATGGAACTCCTCAAACAGATAGGCTGCTGCCTCCGAGGCACTTCCAAGGGGGTCTTCGGGATGGGACTCTTGCCAGGCCTCGAACTGTTTTTGAGCTTCCTCAGGCTTCAGCTCGTAGAGAAAATGAAAGCCCGCGTCGAGTTCTGGAACATGCAGGCGCCCAGTTGCGACCTGCCCGCCGGCCGTTGTCCCGGGTCGACCTTCCGAGTCCCGCGCCGCAGGCGCTCGAGACAGAAGTAGATAGGCCAGCGCGAGTGTCCCCGCCCTGCCGATTCTTGCATGCGGAGGCCGTGCATATTTCCGCTCGCTTTCGGAAGGAGCCAGCTAAGGCCCGCTCAGAACAATCGCGAGATGCGGTCCGAGACAATGGCGCCGTACCAAAGTTTCGAAAAGCAACGCGGGTTCTTGAAGAGCCTACGGAGGAGTCATCAGCCAGACAACTGTCAGCAATGCAAGATAAGAAACCGCTATGCGCAGACGCGGCCGATCTCGCTTGGAGCTACCACGATATTGCTTCCCCCATGCGCTGAACCGTCGTCATATGTCCGCCTAAAGGTTGCGGGCTCAACCGGTCGTTGTAACACCCCTCTAACCGTATGATCCGACAATACTTCCGCCAGAGCGCGCATCCATCGGGCTGCGCTCCATCAGAACCTAACCCCCGTGACACGCTTCTCGCGCACCTGTTCATGTGTCCCGCCATGCTGCCTCTCTCCGTGCCTCTCTGGCAAAAAGGGTCTATAATCGTCCCCATTTTCACGCCGCAAGGGAGTCCATATGACCCAGGAAGTCGTCGGGACCCGCAAGGGCGATTATGAAATCCTCGCGCTGCTCGGTGTGGGCGGCATGGGACAAGTCTATAAAGTCCGCAACGTTCTCTCCGATCGCATCGAAGCGATGAAGGTTCTTCTCCCGAACCTCGCCGATCAGAAAATGCTCGCAGACCGCTTCATTCGGGAGATCAAAGTCCTCGCAGGCTTGCATCATCCAAATATCGCCGAGCTGCGCACCGCGCTCACGATCGATAATCAGCTCGTCATGATCATGGAGTTCGTCGAAGGCACCACTCTAGCCGCCCGCATTCAGGAAGGCGGCCTTCCGTATGGACGCGCTCTCGGTTACATCCAGCAGGTGCTTTCCGCGCTTAGCTACGCGCACTCGCAAAAAATCATTCATCGTGACATTAAGCCGGCAAACATGATGCTCACGCCGAAGGGCGTCGTGAAGCTGATGGATTTCGGCATCGCTCGCCAGGACGGTGACGTCGCGATCACGTCCACAAATTCCACGGTTGGCTCGATCGCCTATATGTCTCCCGAACAAGTAAAAGGAGAGCCCGTCGACCCGCGTTCCGATCTGTATTCGGTTGGCGTATCTCTCTACGAACTCATCACCGGCCAGCGTCCTTTCCAGGGCGACACCGGCTTCTCCATCATGCGCGCGCATCTTGAAACGATGCCCAAGCCGCCTATCGAACTCCGCCCCGATCTTCCGGCTGCGATCAGCGATTTGATTCTCATGTCAGTGGCCAAAGATCCCGCCAGGCGATTCCAGTCCGCCGACGCATTCTCCCGCGCCATCGCGAGCGTTTTTCCAGACGCCGCAGCAACTGTTCCCGTGCCCGTCGTCGCTCCCGCTGCTGATCCGACTGTCATGATGCCGCCCGCTTTCGGCGAAACGGCAGTCGCGGGAAGCAGCGCAACGTCATTCCAGGCGACGCAATTCGCGGCAGCGGCCGCCACGCCGCACACACCATCATCGGCGGCATCTTCTGCGCGAGCGGCCACGCCCGTTCCTGCAAAGCCGCTGGCGCCGCCTCCGGCTGCTGTCCCCCAGAACAATTATCGCGGCTTCTACATAGCGCTCGGGGCGCTGATCGTTCTCTTCGCGATGGTGGCAGCCGGCTTCTATCTTCCACGTCATCTGAAGACGCAAGCCGCGCAGGAAAATAATGCATCGCCCGATTCCAATGTTGCCCCCGCCTCGGCATCTTCATCGTCTGACGCAAACGCGAATAGCGGCGCGTCCCAGCCCGCGGCAAGCACCTCGGATTCAGCGAACAATTCGTCGCCTGCACCTGCAAGCAGCTCGAGCACGCCGGCGGATACGTCATCCGGCAGCGCCGCACCGGCATCCACATCGAACTCAGCACCTGCGGCAGGCTCGCAGGCAACGTCTTCAGCCGCCGCTTCGAATGCGCCGCCTCAGCACATTAACGTTCCGCCGCGGAACGGCGCAGGCCAGCAGGCCTCGTCTTCATCTGCCCCAGCCCATGCCATCTATGTTCCGCCACGCACAGGCTCCGCCCAGCCAGCACAGACGTCTGCCGCACCAGCAGCCGTGCAGACGCAAGCTGCGCCCGCGCCGACCGCCTCCTCTGCCGCGCCCGCCGAGGCAGACGCCACGAGCACTACTTCCAAACCCGCGCCAGCAGCTGCGCCCCAAGTGCAGCAGATCGAAACGCAACTCGATCAGCTTTCCAGCCGCGCCACCGCAGTCACCGCCAGCCTTGACGGTCTCCGCAAAGAGCAGTCCGCCCAAGGCCTCACCCTCCGCGGCGACATGACCGCAGCCGAACAGCGCATGGAAGCAAATCTGTCCAAAGCAGAGAATGCCCTTCAGGCGCAAGACGCGGCTCAAGCGAAGCACTATATGGATCTGGCCGAACCGGACGTGGAAAAACTAGAGACCTTCCTCGGCCACTAATCGGATTATCCAGCGCCCTAGACGGGCACAACTTAGCCCAGCGCGTAAGCGCTGGGTGGGCGTAAGAATATGAGGAGCGCCGTAGGTCCGACACAAGCGGCAAGCTGGCGATTTACGCGGGTGGTTGCGGACTTTGAGGATAGACTCATACTTGCGCTGTTTTAAGGTGCCAAACAGCCAAATTCTGACGCCTTAAGCCAATTTAAGTGGCACTTATCGTCAGGTCCCCTGACGATATCGCTGCGTCAAATGACACGCCGAGGCGCGCTCAGGGTTTGCCGCTTTCGCGCTCGGTTTCGCTGGGGCCGGTCGTCCATGCGGGAGGATCGCTCGCGGGAAACGACTCCTTCGAGGCCTCTTCCACCGCATCGCAACCGTTTTCCTCGGAAGGCTTTGGAGGGGTTAGCGGCTTCTCGGGTTTTCCCGCCGATTTGTTCTTCTCTGAAGGCATGGCTGCCTTCCTAAGAACATGCTAGCGCGGACCTCTTAAAACTTAAACACAATTCCGACCGACATCTTCGGGCTTAACTGGTACGTGCCAAAGAACTTCGTACCAACCATGTCCACGCCCAGCCGGTATGCGATTCGTTGCCGATTTCCCGTGGCATCCACGCCAAGTCCTACTTCGTACGCAAAGGCTCCTTGCGGCCCATAGGCCGTCTGGGGCACATAATGCGCTCTTCCTGCCAGTCCATGCGTCCAGATCTCGAGACCGCGCGGGCCCGCCCAGCGCGCCCTTAGGCCGCCCGCCGCGAAGGCGAGCTTCGATGTGACGCCGCCCTGGCTGCCGAACGCACCCAAAAACTCACCGTCTCCCCCAATCCACCCCGACTCTGGGTAATAGGTGATGGCGCTATCGAAGCCGTTCAAGCTGTAAATCTGATGCGGAACCTCATAAAACCGCATAAACGTATAACCCACATATGCTTGAAAACTATAGCGTTCGTAGACGCCGATTACCGGGACCTGAGGTTGCGGCGCCGGCCTCGCAGGCAACCGAAAGGAGACAGGCTGGAAAGCCGCCGAGGAAGAATCCACCGCCACGGTTGCTGTCGAGTTCAAAAGGGAACGGGAAGAGCCAACTTGCGCAGTGGCACTGGATTCTGCGAGCAGAATGCCCGCGAGAACCAATCCAAAGATTCTCATCGACGATCTCCCAAGCCAAGAACTTCAAATGCCTTGTCTTTACTCTGCGTTAAGACAAATGGCATGTCTATTGATATTTCCACTGAATTAGGCTGGGAATAACTAGTGTTAGCACCTTGGATGCCGCGAATGCAACACTAAGTTGGATTTTGCGGCTAGCTTGCCGTCCGGCGCATCAGGCGTTTGCTGCCACCGACGATTGGGGCTTGAAAAATGGTGAGAATGCGTTGATGGTTGCGATCCGGAAGGCTTCTTCACGTGTGATCAGGCCACGCGTGAGAACACCCCAAGCGCCGAGGTTGTTCCGAATGCCCTGAGCGCCTGCATGGACGTCAATGGCGTCTGAGAGATCAATTCCCTCGTCAACTACTCGCGTAGCGAGACCGTCGGGCAATGCGATCGCGCCCGATTGTCCATAGTGCCCGCTTCCCGCCGAATCGACCACATAGACCCAGCTTTCGAGGAATACGCGGCGCTCGCCATACAAATTGACCACGTCGAGACCACCTTCGAGCCCAACAAAAAATTGCCAGGGCTCGTCGCGTTCCCTGGCGATTTTCTGCAGGTTTTGGGCGCGATTCCTCGCCCCCCTCATTGTCTCCACTCGCGAAAGAGGAGTCGATCGAACATCACTCGGCACGTTTATTCCTACAATCTCCAAAGAACTATCGGCACAAAGCCACGGACGGCACGCCTCCAGCGCGGAGCGCACCGCGTTGAGCTTTGGTGGGCGGAGGCTACCCACGACAACATGAAGCAAGGACATAGCACGCATAGGCTAGCCGTCGACACTTCGTAAGGGAAGGCAAAAATGGAGCGGGATAAGGGAATCGAACCCTCGCCTCCACCTTGGCAAGGTGGCGTACTACCACTATACGAATCCCGCGTTAAACGTTGCTCCACTCTATCACAAAAATCTAGCGGAAGGCTTCTGAGCGGAGTAGTCATCCAAGAAACTTGCCGAGCCCGCAGTGGCGGCACAGCCGCTCCGCCTCAAGGAAGCAGACACAGATCCCATCGGGCCAATACCGGTCTGCTCAAAATCTATTTGTCGTATTTGATGAGTGAAAACGCGTCGATACCGGGGAGCCTCGCGCGGCCATTCAGGAAGTTCAACTCAACGGCGAATGCGGCGCCAACGACATCTCCGCCCAGACCGCGCACAAGCTCGGCCGTGGCGGCAGCAGTGCCTCCCGTCGCGAGAAGATCGTCACAAATAAGGACGTGTTGGCCGGGTTTCACCGCGTCCTGATGAATCTCCAGCGAGTCACTACCGTATTCGAGATCGTACGTTACGGAAGCGGTCTTCCAGGGTAGTTTCTTGGGCTTCCGCACAGGAACGAAGCCCGCGCCCAAACGATAGGCGAGCGCTGGCGCAAAGATGAATCCGCGTGCCTCGATGCCGGCTACCACGTCGACCTTCTGCTTCCCGTTATAGTGAGTGCAAAGTTGATCGACAAGGGAATGAAAACCCTCCCTGTCTGCGAGCAGCGTCGTTAAATCATAGAAAAGAATTCCAGGCTTGGGATAATCCGGAATCTCGCGAATCAACTTCTTCAAATTTTCCATCATTTCCCCTTTGTAATTACGGCGGCCCGCCGCAGGCAGGTCCGAGAAATCATCTCTTGCCCCTACTCTTCAAAATTCGATCGAAAAGCTGCGTCCGTATTTCGTCTCAATCGGCGCATCGCTTTCACTCACGCCGGAAACAGACGCCGCTCCCGGGCCGCGATCGAGCTGACCGCGAAGCTCCATGAGTTCCTTTTCCGCGCCGATGGCGTAAACTTCCACACGCCCGTCACGCAGGTTCTTCGCGTACCCGGCCAGCCCGAGGCGTTCGGCGATCCGCTGCACGAAATAGCGGTAGCCCACGCCTTGCACCGTCCCGCTTACATAGTATCGTCGCGCGACGCGCTGGTCTTTCACGGTCTCCGGAAACCTTGCTCGTACGGGAGCATGATTCTAACAGACCACCGCTTGTGAATCACTGTCCGCGCATGTCAACGGCGTCGTATGCTCCCGAACGAACAATATTTGACGTCAAGCACAGGTCGGTGAGTGTGATGCGGAAATAAGGCCGTCTTAAGGCGCCAAACGTGCCATTCTTGGCTGTTTTTGCCATTTTAAGGGGTGTTTAGGGCGTCAAATTGGTACCGTCGCATGAAGCGAATACGGAGAACTGCACTAAACACTTCGGCGTTGGGCTGCATCCAAATATTTGGTGTATCTTCGTATCTCTATGCGAAAGCGATCTTTACCTCTGGCAATTTTGGCGATTGCTCTTGCGGCGATTGCGGTGCGCGCTCAGGATACGGGGCCGATGGCGCCGCCGCCGACGATCAAAGTAAAGCGACTGCCCTCCGTGCCGCACCCCGGGCCGCCCCCGATTCCGGAACAGGAAATCATTCAGCGCTTTGCCGCAAACGAAGACGGAATGAAGAAAGCCTATGATCTGTATACGTTTACACAGACAATCCGCTTCGAAGAGGAAACGAATCCGGTTGCAATGATCACGGCAACCGGTGACACATATTTCAAAGACGACCAGCGCTACTGGAGCGTTACAAAAGAGACGAAGCCGCCGGCAATGATGACGCATTTTACGTTGCAGGACGTAATGGGTATGGCGCAGATTCCGTACTTCTTCCTTACGACCGCGGACGTTTCCAACTACAACTTTTTGTATGCCGGCGAGCAGCAAATCGATCAGATTAATACCTATGTTTTTCAGGTTAAACCCAAGGCTTTGAGCAGGAAGCAGCGATTCTTCGACGGCGTCATTTGGGTGGACGATCACGACTTGGCCATCGTGCGAAGCTGGGGGAAATTCGAGTTGGAAGTAGAACCTTCGGGACAGAATCGGCCGTTCACGATGTTCGAGACTTATCGCGAGAACTTCGAAGATAAGTACTGGCTACCCACATACATGGAGTCAGACGGGGAAGTGAAGCTAGACGATGGAACGCAACTGGCCGTCAAATTGGTGATTCGCGATACAAACTTCAAGCGCGAGACCGACGTCGTACCCGCCGCGTCTCCTGTTGCTCCCGCGCCTTCCGCGACGACTTCGGCTGCGCCGACTTCGACCCAGTAAGTTGCTGTAAATTATGGAGTTCCGAAATTTCAAGCAGGTGCTGCGGCAGCTCTCTTATGAACCCAAGCAATAGCTCCGGACGCGCTGCTCGTAGACCTTTCTCCGTGGGGAACGGACCGAGAACGCCGATCACGCGGACATTTGCGCGGTGGGCCATTTCGATATCTTGTGGAGAATCACCGACATAGACGCAGTCTTCGGGCGCGAGCCCGGCGAGATCGAGCGCACGCTTTAGCGGTGCCGGATGAGGCTTTCGAGGCGAGGCGTCTTCCGAGCAGACGCACACTGCGAAATGTCTTGTAAGTTGTAGATTTTCCAGCTGGATACAGACGCGATCACGGCTACCGCTGGTGACCAGGCCTAACGTGAATCGCTTCGCGAGGCTGCGCAGAACGGTGCGGGCTCCCGGCATAAGCCTTGTAGATTGAGGAGAGTACGCTGCGCGCCAGATGCGATTAGCTTCATCCCAGCGGGAGCGGTGGATGCGGGCGGCGCGGTAGACGCGATACCAATCGGGATGATAATGGCGGGCGAGATCTTCCGTGGTGAAGTCGATGCCAAGTGCCTGAAACATCGCGAGATACGCGCGCTCATCAGCCGCAAAGGAATTGAGCAACGTGCCATCCCAATCGAACAGCACAGCCTTTGCAACGAAAATCGGGCGCCTCACGCCATTATCCTAACAGAGAAAACGCTGCGCAGTTCGGCACGAATTCCTTGGGATACAACGATTTCGCGGAGAAAAGTCCCGCGAAACCTATGGAGTTCGTTTCAAGGAGGAGTACAAATTTGGCGCCGTAAAGTGACCTTAAAATGCCAAAAAATGCCGCAAAATGGTGCGTTTGGCGCCTTAAAAACCGATTAATTGAGGGACTACGATAATTGAGCGAGAGTTATGGCCGTAACCTGCTCGAAAGTGCGATGCGGCTTATCACAACCAGGAAAAAGGTGACGACTCCTACAAGGATAATTGTGGCGCCCGAGGGGAGATCGAATGCGTATGAGAGAATTAGGCCCGATACGATGAACAGTTCGCCCGCGATCACGCTTTCAAGAATCAGGCTCTTGAACGATGGCGCCAGCATTTTCGCAATGGTGGGCGGGATAATCAGCAGCGCGCTCACTAGAATGATACCGAGCAGCTTCACTCCCAACACAATCGTGACGCACACCAGCACATAAAACGTAAAGTCCAGCAGCTCTATCGGCACCTTGTATAGCCATGCGGTCTCTTTGTCGAGCGCCAGAAGAGTAAATTGCCGCAGCCACTTCAGCAGGAGCAGAAGAATTACAGCAGAAGCAACCAGGATAATCCCGAGATCCTGCGAACTGATGGCGAGGATGCTGCCAAAGAGAAAGCTCAGCAGTTCGGGCTGATAGCCGTGTTGTAAGCTGATCAGAACGATCCCGAGCGCCAGACCTCCTGTAAACAGAACCCCGATCAGAGCGTCCGAAGAAATGGTCGTCTTGCGTTCCAGCAAAAACACGGCGGCTCCAAACAGCGCCCCAATTCCGAGCGCCGCTAAGAACGGGCTGAAGCCAGTCAGGATGCCAATCGCCACGCCAGCCAGTGTTGCGTGGGCTACGCCGTCTCCAAAGAAAGACATGCGGCGGAGCGTCACGAAAACACCTAGAAACGGAAGAACGAGCCCCAAAGCCAAGCCCGCCATAAGGGCCCGTTGCATGAAGGGAAGGTCGAACATCGCGATAAAATCCATTTCCTAATCTTTCTAATGGTTATGGCGATAGATTCCGGCTTCTTCGCCGTAAAGCTGTTTCATCGTTTGCGGGGTCAGAACATGCGCCGGCTTTCCTTGACAGACCAACCTACGATTCAAGCACAGCACGAGGTCGGCATAGTTAGCCACGACGTCCAGCTCATGCGACACCATCACAATCGTGCTTCCGTGTTCCCGATGAAGGTGCAAGACAAGATCGTAGAAAGTTTGCGCACCGGCGATATCAATACCGGCTGCGGGTTCGTCCAAGAAGAGAATCTTCGGATCTCCGAGCATGGAGCGCTCGATTAGTACGCGCTGAAGTTGCCCTCCGGAGAGCGAACCCAGTTTCATCTGGAGGGTGTCTTCGATGTTCAGGTGACTGAGATATTCGGCGATTTTCTGTTTGGAACACAGAGGATGAGATAACTGCAGAAACTCGAGGACCGTTATCGGGAAGCTCTTGTCAAAGGCAAAGCGCTGCGGCACATACGCAACCTCGTCGCGCGCCTGCTGCGGCGTCTTTCCTAGAACCAGCACCTTTCCTTCCTGGGGAGATAGAAACCCCAAGAGCACTTTTAGCAGCGTGGTTTTTCCGGAGCCGTTGGGCCCGATGATGGCGGTGATGCTTCCTTGGGCAATAGAGAAGGAAATGTCCTGAAGCACCGGTTCATCGGAACCGAACGACAGCCACAGTCCTTCTGCCTGGACTGCATATTGGTCCGGCATTGCTACGGGCCTCGTCTTTCAAGTGCCTGCAAAATCGAATTGGCGTCGAAGTCCATCAGATCGAGATATGTGGTTCGTCCTCTGACTCCTCCGAGCGGGTCCAATTCTGCAATCGAAATCTTATTATCGTTCGCGAAACTCTGCAGAACCGCAGTAGAAAGCTGGGGCTCGATAAAGATGATTCGCACATGATCTGATTTTATCTTTTGCTGAAGATGGGCGAGATATCGCGGCGTAGGTTCCTCTCCTGCTGCAGGCTCAAAGGTTCCGGCGATGTTCAGGCCAAAATTCGCTGCGAAGTAAAACCAGGCATCATGAAACGTCAGAATGGGGATTCCTTGCACCGGAACCAGGGCTTCCTTCAGCTCACGTTCTTTCTCCGCGAGCTGTTGTCGATAAGCTTTCGCGTTGTTGCGATAGGCGTCCGCGTGCGAAGGATCCATTTCAATCAAAATGTTCGCGATATTTTCCGTGATCCGCCGCGCATTGCCAAAGTTAAGCCAGTAGTGAGGATCTGTCGTTCCATTCTCAAAAGTGTGGAGATCAATGCCACTATCCACAACACTGACTCGAGTGGCGGGCACGACGTTAGTCACTTGCGTTACCCAATCGTCGAGGCCGTGGCCGATTGCGAATACTGCGCTTACATCTTGCAAGTCCTTGAGCTGGTTCGGGGAAAACTCAAATAGATGAGGAGATGCGCCTGGGGGGACGACGACCTTCACTACTGCTTCGTTTCCTGCGACATTGCGCGCTATGTCGTAGAGGGGATAGATCGTCGCAGCCACGGTAAGTTTTGCTGTGCGGGGTTGGAGCGGAGCCTCTCTGGTCCAGAAGCAAACGATCCCGAAGATAACCAAGCCCGCTATGACCGCAAGAATAAAAATCCAGTGTCTGCGACGATGAACGGCCACTTCGACTCCTTGTCGCGCATTTGTATGGCTTCGCTAGAACCCAAATCGGGCGTCGGCGAAGACATGAAGAAGCGGCCCTAATATACAGGGCTTCCGTTCGTGGTGCGCTAGTGAGCGCGGCGTAGCCCAAATCCGATGAAGATCATGACCAAACCGACTAGCGTTATGGCACCGGAAAACCAAGGCAAAGCACTCGAAACAAACTCAATCCATCCCATCCAGGGAGCGACAGCGAATATGAATAACAAGACGATAAGGATCATCGTCGCTCCGAAAAGCTCTAAGCCTTTGCTGGCGTCTAAATTCGCTGCCGGAATAGGCTTTTTTTCAGCGAGAGAGAATGCGCAGTGACGACAGAAAGCATCACCGGGTTCGATGCCTTCCTGGCCGCATTTTGGACAGATCATGGTGACCTCCTTCTCTGCTAAGGCAAGGATTACCTGCTTCCTGAGGCTCCATCTGTGACGGACATCACCCGGCGCATGAGATCGCTTATTAATCACGAAAGGCAGAGGGAACTGAGACGCAGAGGAGATGAGGTCGCAGAACACGACAGAGTTGAATAGGCAAGGCGACGTTAGAAACTAGATAGAGACCGGCTGGCGAATATCGCGAAAACATCGCGGTGTACGAGCGATCAGATTGTCGTGTTTCAGGTTACGGGATGACGTCGTCGCGCTGAAGGGCGAAGTCGTCGAAGCTGGCGCCGTACCCGTGCCAGCCGGGCGTGTCGCACTCTTCGGCGCGGACGACGTGCGCGGCGGTGATCATCTGGACGCTGCCTGAACCGAACGGGCGCGCGACCAGGGCAACCTCGAGTTCAATGGCCGTGCCGAGAGGGATTTCGCGAGGGGCGAGAAAGAAAACGCCGCTCGAGCTGATGTTACGCGTGACAAGAAGGACGGGGTGGAAGTCGGCCGCGCTCTCGACACGGACGAGACGCAAGGGCAGGGAGAGGGCCGCGCGCGGGTAACGGCGGCGCTCGCTGGCCACTCCAATGGCATGAGTTGGGACGCGCGTGAAATAGCGCCGAGGCCCTGGCTTAGGCGATTTCGCCGGTACGATTTCGGTAATTTCTGTGTAGGGCTTCGGATTGCGCAGCGGCGAGACTACAGCTGGCCGTCCGTCCCAAAGCGGAGCAGCTCCCATGATAATCTCCCAATGCCTGGCCTGGTACCTGACCCCCGTCAGGTCCACCGAATATGCCTGCGCAGACAAAATGCGTCAACGCTGCATACACGAAAGAATGGAGAAGGTGTCTAAAGGCTAACCCCTAGAACCTAGGGTGATTGCCTTAAGCATCGTCTGTTTTGGCAAGCGACCGCATTTTGACGCCAGAATCGGATAGAAGGGCATGCAAAAGGCGATTATCTTAGGATGCGAAGCAAGACGGAACGAGCTATGCAGCTAAGTCAAGCGAATACAGCAACATACATGGGATCTCCTGCGGCCCTGTGGAAGGCCATCGAAGAGCGGGATTCCCGGGCCGACGGTAAGTTTGTCTATGGAGTGAAGTCGACCGGGATTTATTGCCGTCCGTCGTGCGCTTCACGACGGCCTTCGCGAGACAGGGTTGAGTTCTTTGCGCTTCCCGAGGCGGCCGAGCGGCAGGGATTCCGTCCTTGCAAAAGGTGCATGCCCCGGAATGCCGACGTGACGGATCGCGGGTTGCGAGCCGTATCGAACGTATGCCGTGCGATTGAAAAGCAGATTCAGGGCGACGAGGCGGACGCCGGTGACGGCGAGTTGAAGCTTGTGACGCTTGCGCGAGGAGTGAAGATGAGCGCGGATCAGCTTGAGCGAGCCTTTCGGCGGTCGATCGGAATTACGCCGAGGCAGTATGCGGACGCGTTGCGAATGAGGCGATTGAAATCGCAATTGCGAAAAGGAGGCAATGTGACTACAGCACTCTACGATGCTGGATTTGGCTCGTCGAGCAGGCTCTACGAGCGTGCGCCGAGCCAACTGGGAATGACTCCGCGAGCGTATGGACGCGGCGGAGAGGGAATGCAGATTCATTACACGATTGTGAGTTCTCCGCTGGGTCGGCTGCTAGTGGGCGCGACGGAGAAGGGAATCAGCGCCGTTTACCTGGGCAAGTCAGATGAAGAGCTTGAGTCCGCTTTGCGAGAGGAATATCGGCGTGCGGAAATCTGCGAGGATGCGCAGGCGCGCGGGGACCTTCGGACGTGGGTGGAGAAAATTGTCGCGCATCTGAAGGGGAAAGAGCCGCATCTCGATTTGCCGACGGACGTGCAGGGAACGGCGTTCCGCAGGCGCGTTTGGGAAGAGCTGCGAAGGATTCCATACGGGACAACCGCAACCTACACCGAAGTGGCGAAGAGAATCGGGAAACCGAGAGCGATGCGCGCGGTGGCTCGCGCTTGCGCGACGAATCCCGTTTCGGTGGTGGTGCCTTGCCATCGCGTGGTGCGTCAGGATGGAGGTTTGGCGGGATACCGGTGGGGATTGGAGAGGAAACAGGCGCTGCTGGAGAAGGAAACGGCGAGCGAGGAGGAGTAGCGCGCGCGGACACAGCGAGCGGGCAGTGCAGGGCGGGCGTCTGCGAATTTGTGTAGAATGGAAATATGCTGACTCGTTTTTGTGTGGCGAAGATCCATCGGGCTACGGTGACGGAAGCCGATTTGAATTACGTCGGTTCGATTACGATCGACGAATTGCTGCTCGAGAAGAGTGGGATCAAGCCGTTTCAGATGGTAAAAGTACACAACGTCTCGAATGCGGCTGCGTGGCAAACATATGCCATTGCCGGAGCGCGTGGCAGCGGCACGATCTGCCTGAATGGGCCGCCGGCGCGGCTATTTCAGCCGGGCGACAAGGTGATCATTATCGCAGAAGCCTATTTGGAGCCTTCCGAGGTTGATGATCTTGTGCCGGTGGTTGTGTTTGTGGATGACCAGAATCGCGTGACAAAAGTCGAAAGGCACGCGTTGCGCACGCCGAGCCCGGCGTAAGAGCCTGCCTGCGGCTTCAACAGTTACACGCCTCAATATCTTCGATCCAGCGGACGATCTGCCCGGCTCATTGCAATCCTAAGCGCACTTGCCTCCACTATGCGGAATGTGGCTGCGGAAGCGCGTTCTTTGGAAACGCGGCAGAACTGTTCGGGCCACGCTCGAAAGGCGTAGCGTCGAATTCACCGCGGAGACGCGGCAGAGAGCCGGGATACCGCCTCTGAATGAACTCGACCAGCTTTTCGCGAACGAGACAGCGAAGATTCCAGGCGACACCAGAGTCCGAAGCATCCATGAGAGCGCGGACTTGCATGGCACGGTCATTGGCATCAGTGACCTGAAGCACGTTGACTTCACCCTTCCAGTCATTTGT